>Ga0154809_1034_pt1 | contig 8717 bp, 6 predicted proteins | sample Rifle2008BG16ft_FD_105817 | JGI IMG/M metagenome (GOLD analysis project Ga0154809, IMG submission 105817) | Chloroflexi bacterium RBG_16_64_43 | reverse complement strand
TCCTGCTAACATCCAACGGGTATGCAAGAATGAATGATGTCGCAGGTTCACTCTGGCGGCGCGCCCGAAGCGCGCTGCGGGCATTGCGAGCTTGGCTCGCGCCCGGTATCGGTGTCAAGCGCTGGATCCTGGTCCTCGTCCTGGGAACACTGCTTGTCGGCCTAGGACTCTCCGTCTTCCTGATCGAGCTCAATCGTTCGAATCCCAACTCGCTCTTGCTCTACTGGCTGACGCTGCGCTTCCTCGATCGTTCGATTCGTGCGGTGATCCTGATCGTAGGTGGCGGAGCGGCAGTCGGGTTGTCGGTCCTCGCGCTCAGCCGAGCGCTGCTGGCGCCGTTCCAGGTGCCGGGGCGCCCGGCGGCGGAAGCCATGGCGGCCTTCCGCCGGCGCGATCGCGGTCCCCACATCGCGGCGGTTGGCGGTGGCACCGGGCTTTCCACGTTGCTGCGCGGGCTCAAGCACCACTCCGCCAATCTCACTGCGATCGTGACGGTGGCCGACGACGGAGGGTCTTCCGGGCGGTTGCGCCGCTCGCTGGGCATTCCGCCCCCGGGGGACCTGCGCAACTGCCTGGCGGCCCTCTCCGACGACGAATCGTTGCTGACCCAGCTCTTTCAGTACCGTTTCGCCGAAGGCGGAGGCCTCAACGGGCACTCCTTCGGCAACCTGTTTGTGAGCGCGCTGGCCGGGGTGACCGGCAACTTCGAGAAGGGGTTGCTCGAAGCCGGGCGAGTGCTTTCGATCCGTGGCCAGGTGATGCCTTCCACCCTGCGCAATGTGACCCTGGTAGGTGAACTGGTGGATGCGGCCACCAGCGGGCTCAAGCGGGTCGAGGGCGAGAGCGAGATCGTGGCGATGCCGGGGGCCATTTGGCGCGTGACTCTCAATCCCGAAGATGTGCCGGCCTACCCGGGCGCGGTGCAGGCCATCCTCGGAGCCGACATGGTGATCGTCGGTCCTGGCAGCTTGTTCACCAGTGTCCTTCCTAACTTGCTCATCCGCGAGATTCGCGAGGCCCTGCGTGCCACCACTGCGCTGTGCGTGTATGTGTGCAACCTAGCTACGCAGCCCGGAGAGACCGATGGCTTCAGCGTCAGCGACCATCTCATGGCCCTCGAACGCCATATCGGGCCCAGTCCCTTCGATTTGATTCTGGTAAACTCGAATACGTCCTTCCCGCTTCCCGAAGGCGTCGCCTGGGTGAGCGGAACGCCCGCAGAAGTACGCGGAAACGTGCGGGCATTGGATTTGGCCGATCCACGCCTGCCCGGGCATCACCACCCCGAGAAGCTTGCGGCGGCGCTGCTGGCGGTATTGACGTCCCGCCGCGCGCCGCTGCGCATGTGATGAGTCAGACTCTCTTCTATTCAGGAGGTTCGAAATGGCAATACGAGTAGCAATCAACGGTTTCGGCCGCGTGGGGCGACAAGTGCTCAAGGCAATCATCGAGCGCTACCCGAGTGAGCTGGAAGTTGTGGCGCTGAACGATCTCTTCGACGCCAAGACCAATGCCCATCTGTTCAAGTACGACTCGAACTATGGAATCTACGGCGGTTCGGTGGAGGTCAAGGACGGCGACCTGGTGGTTGACGGCAAGAAGGTCAAGGTCTTCATCGAGAAGGATCCTGCCAAGCTGCCCTGGAAGGACCTGGGCGTGTCGTTGGTCATCGAATCCTCGGGGGTATTCACCGATGCGCTGCCCGACACGGCCAAGGGCAAAGCCGGCGCCAATGTGCATATTCTGAGCGGCGGGGCGAAGAAGGTCATCATCACCGCCCCGGCTAAGAACGAAGATTTGACCGTGGTGCTGGGCGTGAACGGCGAGATGTACGACCCCGCCAAGCATCACATCGTGTCGAATGCCTCGTGCACCACCAACTGCCTGGCGCCCGCGGCCAAGGTCGTCCACGACCTGGTCAAGATCCGCCGCGGTCTGATGACAACGGTCCATGCTTACACCAATGACCAGCGCATCCTCGACCTGGCGCACAAGGATTTGCGCCGCGCGCGCGCGGCGGGGCTCAACATCATCCCCACCACCACCGGCGCGGCCAAGGCGCTGGCCAAGGTCATCCCCGATCTGAAGGGCAAGTTCGACGGCTTCTCGCTGCGCGTCCCAACCGCGACCGTTTCGGTGGTGGACTTCGTGGCAGAGGTGGAAAAGGAAACGTCGGTGGAGGCGCTCAATGCGGCCTTCCTGGCCGCGGCCAATGGCCCGATGAAGGGCTACCTCGGCCTTACCATGGAGCCGCTGGTGTCGATCGACTTCAAGGGCGATGCGCGCTCGTCGATTGTGGACGGCCTCTCGACCATGGTCCTGGGTGGAACGATGGTGAAGGTCATCGCCTGGTACGACAACGAGTGGGCCTATTCGTGCCGCACCGCCGACTTGGCGGCGATCATGGCCAAGAAGCTCTAAGCGCGAGGCCGCCATGAACAAGAAAACCGTTCGCGACGTCCAAGTGTCGGGCTGGCACGTCCTGGTGCGGGTGGATTTCAACGTCCCCCTCAAGGGCGGCAAAGTCACCGACGACACGCGCATCCGCGCTTCGCTCCCCACTCTGAATTACCTGATCGATCAGGGCGCTATGGTGATCCTGTGCTCGCACCTGGGCCGGCCCAAGGGTGTGGACCCGGCCTTCAGCCTGGCACCTGTCGCGGCGCACCTGGCTACGCTTATCGGAAAACCGGTCGCGTTCGCCAGCGACTGCGTGGGCCCTGCGGCCGAAGAAGGCGTGGCTGCGCTCAAACCGGGCGAAGTGGTGCTGCTCGAGAACACCCGCTTCCACCCCGAGGAGGAGAAGAACGACCCGGCCTTCTCGCAGCGCCTGGCCATCCTGGGCAAGCTGTTCGTCAACGATGCCTTCGGCTCGGCCCACCGCGCGCACGCCTCCACCGAAGGCGTGGCCCGCTACCTTCCGGCGGTGTCCGGTTTCCTGATGGAAAAGGAAATCGAATACCTCGACAGGGCAGCGAACGCCCCCGAGCACCCGTACGTGGTGATCCTGGGCGGGGCCAAGATCAGTGACAAGATCGGCGTCATCGAAAACCTGCTCGCCAAGTGCGATAAGATGCTCATCGGCGGTGGCATGGCCAACACGTTCCTCGCGGCCAAGGGCATCGCTATGGGTGATTCACTCGTGGAAGCGGGCAGCGTGGAGGCCGCCAAAAAGATCCTGGCCGGCGCCGGCAGCAAGATCATCTTGCCCGAAGATCTGGTCATCGCCGACAAGGCCGAAGCCGGGGCGCAGGTGAAAGAATTGGCCGTGGGCACCGTCCCGGACGGTTGGCGCGCGCTTGACATCGGGCCGAAGACGGCCAAGCGTTACGCCGACGCGCTGCGCGGTGCCATGCTCATCGTGTGGAACGGCCCGATGGGCATGTTCGAAGTGCCGCCGTTCGATCAGGGGACCACTATGCTGGCGCAGGCGGTGGCTGCCTCGGGCGCGACGTCCATCGTCGGCGGAGGCGACTCGGTGGCGGCGATAAACCGCGCGGGCCTGGCGGAGAAGATCACGCACATCTCCACCGGCGGCGGAGCCTCGCTCGAGTTCCTCGAAGGAAAGAAACTTCCCGGCGTGGTAATCTTGCAGGACCGCTAGGTTCGCCGAGGTCAGGAGGGCGCCCGGTTCCGGGCGCCCTCTTTTGTATCCGATCGGAGGGTGCATGCCTTTCGCAGCGGGAGAAACGGTCGGTCCGTACCGCGTCATCGAACAGCTCGGCCAAGGGGGCATGGCCACGGTCTACAAGGCCTACCACCCTGCCCTCGACCGGTACGTGGCGCTCAAAGTGCTGCATCCGGCCTTCCGTGAGGATGCCAGCTTCCTCATGCGCTTCCAGCGCGAAGCCAAAGTCATCGCCAAGCTCGAGCATCCGCACATCGTCCCCATCTACGACTATGCCGAGCACTTGGGGCAGCCCTACCTGGTGATGAAGTTCATCGAAGGCGAGACCCTCAAGGCGCGCTTGGCGCGCGGGCCGCTCGCTCCGGATGAGGCGCTGCGCATCCTGCAGGCCGTGGGCGCGGCTCTCACGCACGCACACCGCCAGGGGATCCTGCACCGTGACATCAAGCCCTCCAACATCCTGCTGACTCCGAGCGGCGAGGTCTACTTGGCGGATTTCGGCCTGGCGCGCATCGCCGAACTCGGGGCCACGACGCTCTCGGCCGACATGCTGCTCGGGACGCCGCACTATATATCGCCTGAGCAAGGACAGGGCCGCCGCGACCTGGACGCCGGCACCGATATCTATTCGCTGGGCGTCGTGCTGTACGAGATCGTCGTGGGGCGGGTGCCTTTCACCGCCGACACGCCCTTTTCCATCGTGCACGACCACATCTTCAAGCCGCTGCCGCTGCCGCGAACCGTCAACCCGCGCGTACCGGAGGCCGTCGAACGCGTGCTGCTGCGTGCGCTGGCCAAGGAACGGGCCGACCGCCACGCGGATGTCGACTCGCTGGTGAGCGCGTTCGTCGAATCGGTGCGCGGCGGATCCACAACTCCAAGGCCCGCCGCCACAACCGCCGTCAAGGGCAAGCAGGGCGTGCCGCCTGCGAGACCGCCTGCGGCGGCCGTGGGTGCAGCTGCGGGGAAGCCCGCCGCGCGCAAGACGCCCTGGTGGGTGTGGCTGCTGGCCGCCGTCGGGCTGTGTCTGTGTCTGGGTGTCGCGGCCTTGCTGCTTTCCACTAACAGGGAAGGCGATGCCACCCCCACGGCGCCAGCGGAGGCGGTGGCGACTCTTCCTGGAGAGATCCCAGCTAAGCCCAGCGAGGATGCCAGCCCGGCGCGTGAGGCGGCCAAGTATTTCGAGGAGGGGCTGCGCCTCTTGGATGCCGGAGATCGCGCCGGCGCCGCGGCGGCCTTCGACAAATCGCGGGCCATTGCCTCCGACAAAGCGCCCTTCTACTTGCGTATGGGCGCGGAGAAACTAGAGGGGCGCCAGGAGTGGGTGCAGGCGCTGCTATTCTACGTGCAGGCCTTGCGGATCGATCCCCAAAACAAAGACCTGCGCCTGCAGATGCAGCAGGCGATGTACCGCTCGAGCGGGTTGGCCGACGGCGGCGGTCCGCTGCAAGAGATCCTCAAGATCGCGCCCGAGTGGGCAGTTGGGCTTTCCACTTGGGGGCGATGGGAGCTCTTCAACGGGCAGCGCGAAGCCGGAGCGAAGGACCTGGAGAAGGCGCAGACGCTGCCGCAGGAACCGGATGCCCCCCTGGTGCTCGCGCTGTGGGCCGAATACCTCGACCTGAGCGGGCGCACGACTGAGGCCAGGGCTATCTTGCGTGAGGTACTAAGCAATCCTCGCACTCCGCGCTGGCTGAACGCCGAGATCAATCGTAACTTGGCATCCTAACTGCAAGCTGCAAAGCGGGCGCGCGCAGGCGGGTGGGACGGGGTCTTACACATGAGTCGACGACCGTTCGTTGCCGGCAATTGGAAGATGAACAAGACCGCCGCTGAGGCAGCCGCCTTCGTGCGCGAGATCATCCCGGGGCTGGTGGCAATTCCCGGCGTAGAGCAGGTGCTCTGCCCGCCGGCGTCGGCGCTGGGAACGGTTGCCCCGTGGCTCAAGGGGTCGGGCATCGGCCTGGGCGCGCAGAACATGCACTGGGAGGAGAAGGGGGCATTCACCGGGGAACTAGCGCCGAGCATGGTCAAGGAGTGGGCGGGCTACGTCATCCTCGGCCACTCGGAGCGGCGGGCACTCTTCGGAGAGACGGATGAAGGTGTCGCTCACAAGGTGCACGCAGCGCTGGCGCACGGTTTGATTCCGATCGTGTGTGTCGGCGAGTCGCTCGCTGAGAACGAGGCCGGCCAGACCTCCGCCGTCGTCTCGCGCCAGTTGCGCGGCGGGCTGGCCGGTCTCACCGCGGAGCAGGCTGGGGTGATCGTCATTGCCTACGAACCGGTGTGGGCCATCGGCACCGGGCGCGCCGCCACGGCCGAGGGTGCCGACGAGGTTGTCGCGGCGACCATCCGCCCCGTGGTGCGCGAGTTGTTCGGCGCGGCGGTGGCCGAGGGCGTGCGCGTCTTGTATGGCGGCAGCGTCACCGGCAAGAACGCCGCCGAGTTCTTTGCCCAGCCGGATATCGACGGCGCGCTCGTCGGCGGAGCCAGCCTCAAACCCGAGTTTGCCGAGATTGTTCGCGCGGCGCAGGCGCGCGCCGCCTGACCTGCTCATGGAGAGCGCCCTCGCCACTGCGCTCTGGCTGATCCTTTCCGCGGTTTTGCTCGTCCTCGTTCAGCGCCTCGTCCAACAGATCATGCAGCAAGCGCTGTTCTTGCTCACTGGCCGGGTGGAGTGGGCGCTTTTCATGTATGCGTTCATCCTCCTGCCGGGCGTGATTCTCCACGAGGGCAGTCATTGGGTCACGGCGAAAATCCTGCGCATGCGCACCGGGCGCATGTCGTTGTGGCCCAAGCTGCAGCGGGAGGGCACCCTACGCCTGGGCTACGTGGAAACCGAGCGCGCGGACTTTCTGCGCAGCTCGCTGGTGGGCGTTGCCCCTCTCGTCGTGGCTATTGTTGCCCTGCTTGTTCTCGGGCAGCGCCTGCTGCATATTGATGCGGTGGGCCTGGCGATCGCCGGCGGTGAGTTCGACCTGGCCTGGCAATTGGCGGCGCAGATCCTCGGCCTTCCGTTCGCCGGTCTGTGGATCTACCTGATCTTCGCGGTGAGCAACACAATGTTCCCTTCGGCCTCCGATAGGCGCTCGTGGCCGTGGGTTGGGATGGTGCTCGGCGTGCTGCTTGGTATCACACTGGTGACGGGCGTGGGGGATTGGGTGGTCGATGCAGCTGGCCGCCCGGCGCTGCGCATCGCGCAAACCGTAGCCCTGGCCTTCTCGATGACGATCGTGGTGGACGCCGCGCTGCTCCCAGGCCTGGCGTTGCTCAACGGATTGCTGCGAAGAGTTCGCGGCGGCTTGATGTGAAGCCTCACGCCGGATTCCCGCTAGGATCACGCGGGAATGACGAGCCTCTTGTTCGTCGTCCGCGCATGCAAGAGGCGGGGACCCAGTGCTCGGTGCTAGTGGACTGCCCGTCGTCCTATCCACGGGCACGCAGAGGTTCAGCCTACAAGGATGGCCTCCTGGATTCCCGCTACCACCACGCGGGAATGACGAGCATCCTGTTCGTCGTCCCCGCATGGAAGAGGCGGGGACTCAGTGCACGATTGCCGTGACCTGCCCTTCGCTTTGGTCCCAATGGCGCAGAAGATCAGCCTACGAGGAAGACTTCCTGGATTCCCACTATGACCACGCGGGGGATGACGAGCCTCTTGTTCGTCGTCCCCGCGTGCTTGAGGCGGGGACCCAGGGATCGGTGATCGGGATCTGCACATCGCATCCGCTACAAATGCGCGGAGTGTCAGCCTGCAAGGCTGACCTCCTGGATTCCCGCTACGACCGCGCGGGAATGACGATCGATTGAGGATACGCGCTCGGGGGACTACGCAGGTGGTTCGACTGAGTCAGCCACGATTGGCACGGCGCGCGCCGGCGATGACCATGCCATGCGCACGAATCCGGCCACTGCCAACAGCCCAATCGTCAGCCCGCCGTACCATATGGCCACCGGCGCAAAGTTATCGTTGAGCAGCCCGCCGATAACGGGCCCCAGGCCAATGCCCAGGCTATGAGTCAGGTTGTAGATGGACATGTAACGCCCGCGCATGTCGGGCGGCGCCAAATCGGCCGTAAAGGTTGTTGAAGTGGGCACCACGATCAACTCACCGATGGTGGCAATGACCATGCTGATGAGGAAGGCCGCCCAGCCCGCGCCCCAGCCAATGCTGCCCACGCCCACCGCAAAGAACATCGACCCTACCGCGAGAACCCACAGCGTGTTGAAGCGCCTGGTCAGTGCCGTTACCCCGTATTGAAGCAGCACGACCATGACCGCGTTCGTCGCCGGGATGAACCCGTACATATTCTCGGGCACCCCGAAGTTGTCCTTGGCATACACCGGCAAGAGCATCCACAACATCGCGTAGCACATGCCCGCCAGCGTGTACGCGAAGGCGAAGCCCATGAAGCGCTGGTCGCGCAGCACGTGCTCGTAGCCGGCGAACCTCTCGGCCGGCCGCCTGATCTTCGCCTCGGGCCTTCGGAGAGCCGCGCGGAAGGGCGCCGTCTCGGCGACGGTGGCCATCAGCAGGAGGGCGAACAACCCCTGCGCCGCCGACGCGCCGCGGAAGGCCCATGCGTATGAGATCGCGGCCACGAAACCGCCGATCGTCGGGCCGATGGCCACGCCCAGGTTCTGGCTCATCCGCATGAGGGCGTACGCGCTAGGGCGGTCCTTTGAGGGGATGAGGTCCGCTGCCATGGCGTCCACACCGACGCGGTAGAGCGGCGCAAAGGCCCCGTTGACCGCCATCAGAGCCACCCAGATGGGCAGCGAATCCGCAAGGCTCAACCCGAACATGGTCAGGCTGGTGATCGCGAGGCTGGCGACCATCGCACCCTTGCGCCCCACGCGGTCGACGACTGCGCCGGCGATGAACGAACTCACCAGCCCGATCATCGAATTCATCGTGAGCACGAGCGCCACCGCCGTCAGCGGGAGGTCGAAGCGCTCCCTCATGTAGATCGTGAGGAAGGGCCAGATCATGGAGGATCCGGAGGAATTGAGCAGGATGCCCCAGAAGATGACCCAGTACTGGCGTGGGTAGGTGGCGCTCAGCCGGCGCAGGCGAGTGAGCACGAGA
>Ga0154809_1102_pt1 | contig 8864 bp, 6 predicted proteins | sample Rifle2008BG16ft_FD_105817 | JGI IMG/M metagenome (GOLD analysis project Ga0154809, IMG submission 105817) | Chloroflexi bacterium RBG_16_64_43 | reverse complement strand
CGTTCCCGAGTTCCGCAAGCTGCTCAAGGCGAAGATGGAATTACTCGAGGTGCCGGCTGATTTTGCCGGGCGCTATCTCAACGACGGTTTCTCCGGCGGCGAGAAGAAGCGCGCGGAGATTCTGCAGATGGCCGTGCTCGAACCGGAGATCGCCATCCTCGACGAAACTGACTCAGGGTTGGATATCGACGCGCTGCGCGTTGTGGCCACGGGTGTCAATGCGCTGGGCGGGCCGGCCATGGGTGTGCTGGTCATCACTCACTATCAACGAATACTCAACTACATCAAGCCCGACGTGGTGCATGTGATGTACGGCGGGCGCATCGTGGAATCCGGCGGCGCGGACTTGGCCCTGCGCCTGGAAGAGCACGGTTACGACTGGATCAAGGAGCGGCACGCGGAATTGGCCAAGGAGGGCTAGATGGCTGGCAGCGACTCTCGCCTGCTTGAAAAGCTGGGCGAATATCGGTATGGGTTCAACGATCCGGAAGACTACGTCTACAAATCGGGCAAGGGCCTCAGCCGGGCGGTGGTGGAGGAGATCTCCTCCCAGAAAGGCGAGCCGGAATGGATGCGCGCCTACCGCTTGAAGGCGCTGGAGCACTTTCTGCAGCGGCCCACGCCCACCTGGGGCGGCAACCTGGCGGGCTTGAACTTCGACGACATCTACTACTACGTTCGCCCGTCGGAGGCCTCCAGCGGCACCTGGGAAGACGTGCCCGACACGATCAAGAAGACGTTCGACCGGTTGGGCATCCCGGAAGCCGAGCGCAAGTTCCTGGCCGGGGTGGGTGCACAGTACGAATCGGAGATGGTCTACCACAGCATCCAGGAACACCTCGAGAAGCAAGGGGTCATCTTCCTTTCGAGCGACGACGGGCTGAAGAAGCACCCCGACCTCTTCAAGCAGTACTTTGGCACGGTGGTGCCGTTCAGTGATAATAAGTTCGCGGCGGTCAATAGCGCCTGCTGGTCGGGTGGTTCGTTCGTGTACGTGCCGGCGGGGGTCCACGTGGATCTACCGCTGCAGGCCTACTTCCGCCTCAACACCCAGAGCATGGGCCAGTTCGAGCGCACGCTGATCATCGCCGAAGAGGGCTCGTACGTCCACTACGTGGAGGGCTGCACCGCGCCGATCTACACCAAGGACTCGTTCCACAGCGGGGTGATCGAGATTGTGGTCAAGAAGGGCGCGCGCGTGCGCTACACGACCATTCAGAACTGGTCGACTAACGTCTACAACCTGGTGACCCAGCGCGCCGTGGTGCACGAGGGCGCGACCATGGAATGGGTGGATGCCAACCTGGGCAGCAAGCTGACGATGAAGTATCCCTCCTGCTACCTGGTCGGGGAGGGAGCCCATGGTGAAATCCTCTCGATGGCTTTCGCCGGCGACGGGCAGCACCAAGACGCGGGTGGCAAAGTGATCCATGCCGCGCCTCACACCACCAGCAAGGTCACTTCGAAATCGATCAGCAAAGGCGGCGGGCGGGCTTCGTACCGCGGGCTGCTCAAGGTCTACAAGGGCGCGGTGGGCGCCAAATCGAACGTGGTGTGCGACGCCTTGCTCTTGGGCCCGGAAGCGCGCACAGATACCTATCCCACCATCGAGATTGACGAGGACGATGTCTCCATCGGGCACGAGGCCACGGTCAGCAAGGTGGGCGAGGAGCAGTTGTTCTACCTCACCAGCCGCGGGCTCTCGAAGGAAGAGGCCATGACCATGGTCGTCTCGGGCTTCATCGAGCCGTTGGTCAAGGAGCTGCCCATGGAGTACGCCATCGAAATGAACCGGCTGATCCAACTCCAGATGGAAGGGTCGGTCGGGTAGCTCAACCCGGCTGCGGGGCCGAAAGGACCACGAATGCAGGAACGGGTCGTCATTCGAACCGAACGGGCGGGCCCGCGCATGCCCGCCGCGGCCAAAGATGCTGCCTATTCGGTGGCGCAGGTCGAATCCATCGCCCGCGGGCAAGGTGAGCCCGGCTGGCTGGCGGACCGCCGGCGCGAGGCGCTTCGCATGTATCGCGAGATGCCCCTGCCGGTCGCGAGCGACGAGGCCTGGCGGCGCACCGATCTGGCCGGGCTGAGGTTGGACGAGCTCGACCTCAACGCGCTGGGCGTGCCCGGGCGCACCAGGCGGCCACCGGCGGATTTGTTGAAACCGCTGCTAGGCAAAGCCCACGGCGGCCAAGTCGTGTTCGGCGACTTCGAACCGGCGGTCACACCGCTGGCCCCCGCGCTGGCGGCGCAGGGCGTGATCTTCTTGCCCTTTGCCGAGGCCGCGCGCTCGCACGGCGACCTCGTGCAGCGATACTTCGGCGAGGCCGTTAATCCGGCGGAGGGCAAGTTTGCCGCGCTGGTCGCGGCGGTAGGCGACGTGGGCGCGTTTGCCTACGTGCCCAAGGGCGTGCAAGCTGAGCTGCCCCTGCATTCCGTCTGCTGGACCACACCCAGCGGACTGCGCGGCTGGCGGCTGTTGGTGGTTGTGGACGAGGGCGCCGCGTTGACCTACGTGCACGAGAACGCCTCGCCGGCCGGAAGCGCGGCCAGCCTGCGTGCGGGCGTCGTGGAACTCATCGCCCAACAGGGCTCTACACTGCGCTTTGTCGAGCTGCAGTCGTGGGGTGACAACGTGTGGAACATCACCCACGAGCGGGCGCAAGTGCACGAAGGCGCCACATTGGAGTGGATCTTCGGCGGGACGGGCAGCCGCCTGACGAAGACATTCACCACGCTGGATTTGCTGGGCGCCGGAGCCACCGGGCGCATGTCCGGGTTCTACTTTGCCGATGGCCACCAACATTTGGATCATGATACGCAGCAAAACCACCGCGCGCCTCATACCACGAGCGACCTGCTCTTCAAGGGAGCGCTCAAGGGGCACAGCCGTTCGGTGTGGCAGGGAATGATCTTCGTGGCCCGCGGGGCCGAGAAGGCAGACGGGTACCAGGCCAACCGCAATCTGATCCTCTCCAAGAATGCGCGCGCCGATTCGATACCCGGCCTGGAGATCTTGGCCGACGACGTGCGCTGCACGCACGGCGCCACGGTGGGCCAGCTGGACGAAGATGAAGTGTTCTATTTGATGACGCGCGGGATCCCGCGGCCGGAGGCCGAGCGCGTCGTGGTGGATGGATTCTTCGACACGATCATGCAACGCATTCCCTTCGAGGGCGTCCGACGCCGACTACGCTCAGCTATCGATGCTAAAATGGGCGCTTCGGTTCGGGGCTAGAAGGGGGGAGAATGAATTCTCGTCGCGAACCTCGTGGCAAGCCGGAAGAACCGGCCAAGACTCTCGCTCAGGCCTTTGCCATCGGCGAAAAGGTGGAGGTCCTGTGCGATCACAAACGCAGCGGGCGGCGCGTGCGCGATTGGGTGGAGGGCGTGATCGTCCACGCCGACGGGCGCATGACCGCGGTCCAGTTCCGCAGCGATGTCTATCTGACCGACGGCTGGATGGTACCGGACCGCATCCTGTGGTTTACGCGCGGCTCAGAGAAGATCCGCTCGACCCGCCGCCGTGCACGGGCGCGCCTGACGCGCGTCAGCGGCAAGCGCCGCAACTAGGTAAGGGTCTATCATGCTCACGCGCCTCACCCCCCGGCCCCCTCTCCGCAAGCGAAGCGGGGGAGATGAATCTGTAAGGGGATGTGGGGCCGCTTCGCGGCCCCACATCCCCTGGAGTGTTGACCTTCCCCTCCCCGTATCAAGGGGAGGGGGTAGGGGTGGGGTCGCGGCCCTAGGCCTCGCCCTTCGGAATTCTTCAATGGCGAAATCACTGTGGGCCAAGACAGTCGTTCGTGAGCGAGTTGATGTTCAAGGATCCCGCCCAAGGAAGCCATGACCCCGGCCACCCGATCCCCCACACTGGATGTCGCCCGCCTGCGTGAGCAGTTCCCGGTGCTCGCGCGCGAGATGAAGCCCGGCGTGCCGCTGGTGTATTTGGATTCGACGGCCACCTCGCAGAAGCCGCTGGCGGTGATCGAGGCAATGGATCTCTTCTACCGCCGCCACAACGCCAATATCCATCGCGGCGTGTATCAACTGGCGGAGGAGGCCACGGCGCAGTTCGAAGCGGCCCGTGCGCGAGTTGCTGCCTTCATCGGGGCGGCGGAGCCGGCCGAGATCATCTTCACCCGCAACACGACCGAGTCGATCAACCTGGTGATGCGCACCTGGGCCCAGGCCAACCTGGCAGCCGGCGACTTGATCTTATTGACTGAGATGGAGCACCACTCGAATATCGTGCCGTGGCAGATGCTGGCGGCTGAGAAGGGCGTGCAGCTGGAATTCGTGCCGGTGAGCGACGACGGGCTGCTGGTTCTACCCGTGTACGAGAAGCTGCTCGAGCGCCGGCCGAAGCTGGTGGCTGTCGGGCACATGTCGAATGTGCTCGGCACGATCAACCCGGTGGCCGAGATGAGCCGCCAGGCGCACGCCGCCGGGGCGGTGGTCCTGGTGGATGGCGCTCAGTCGGTACCCCACATGAAAGTAAACGTTCGCGAACTGGGGGCCGATTTTCTGGCGTTCTCCTCGCACAAGATGTGCGGCCCGACCGGCATCGGCATCCTGTACGGCCGGCGCGAGCTTCTCGAAAAGATGCCTCCCTTCCTGGGCGGCGGTGACATGATCCGCCGGGTGCGGCTGCACGAATTCAGCACCAACGAGATTCCTCACAAGTTCGAGGCCGGCACACCGGCCATCGCCGAAGTCATCGGGCTGGGGGCAGCGATTGGGTTCCTCGAGGCGGCCGGCATGGATGCGATCCACGCCCACGAGCAGGACCTCATCGCCTACACCCTCGACCGCCTGAGCGAAGTGCCGGGCGTGCGCGTGTACGGCCCCGCGCCGGCGCTGCGTGGCGGGGTGGCTTCCTTCGTGATGCAGGCGGCCCATCCGCACGACGTCGCGCAGATTCTGGATGCCGACGGGGTGGCCGTGCGCGCCGGGCATCACTGTGCCATGCCGCTGCACGAGCGCTATGGGCTCATGGCCACCACCCGCGCGTCGTTTTATCTGTACAACACGCGCGAAGAGGTGGACCGGCTGGTGGCTGCGGTGCAAAAGGTCAACGACATCTTCGCCTGAAGCGAGTACGCGGGAACCGTATGGACGACCTATATCGAGAGCAGATCATCGATCACTACAAGAACCCCCGCATGAAGGGGACCCTCGACCCGCACGACATATCGTACGAGGACGACAACCCATTGTGTGGCGACCGCCTGCGCATTGACGTGCGCTTGGGGGCGGACGGCCGCGTTTCGGAGGCCGCCTTCTCCGGCCAGGGTTGCGCCATCTCGATGGCTTCGGCGGACCTTTTGACCGAATCGATCATCGGCAAGTCGCTCGAGGATGTACGCGCGATCGGCAAAGCGGAGATCCTGGAGATGCTCGGCATCGAGCTCTCGCCGGTGCGCCTGAAATGCGCGCTGCTCTCGCTCAAGGTGCTCAAAGCCGGAGCGTACGGCCTGGCTGAAGTGCACGACCTCGACTAGCAGTTCCTCCCATTCCGCCCGACATCGAAGGCCATCCGGCATGTTCAACTACCTCAAGCTGCAAGACGACCAGGTTCAGTACGTCTCCGTCGGCCCGGCAGCCAATTTCGCCATTGGCTCGCGCTGGCTGTTTGAGATCGACGGTCAGCCCATTGCCCTCCTGCATATCGGCAGCGAGTGGTACGCCATCGCCGACTTGTGCACGCACGACCAGGGACCGCTGGGGGAGGGCGAACTGGACGGATTCGAGATCGAATGCCCGCGCCACGGCGCCCGCTTCGACGTGCGCACGGGCAAAGCGCTCCTGCTTCCCGCGGTGGTCGACATCCCCGCCTACCCCGTGCGCGAGCACGAGGGCGAGCTGCAAATCGGGTTGCCCGCGCGCTGACCTAGGAAGGGGCAGCACCAACCGTCTGAGAGAGCGTGCCGCGCGGCTGAGGCTGCGCGGCATGTGGTTTAACTTCGCGCCGGGGCAGCCAGCAGACGAGGTATTACATCATGCGTGACGAGCGAGTGACGCGTGTCATCATTCGTGATGGAGAGAACGTGGTAAGATCACGCGATTCTTCCATGGAATAGAGCCATCATTGAGCCACAAAGGAGCATTGGCATGACCAAGGCGACGAGAAGGAAATCGGTAGCGAAGCGCACGCCGTCGAAGGCGTCCGCGAAGAAGTGGGTTTACCTGTTCAGTGAAGTGACTGCGGCTGAGCGCTACGCCAAGAGCTGGGACGGCGTGCGCGGACTCATGGGCGGCAAAGGCGCGAATCTCGCGGAGATGACGCGGGTGGGACTGCCGGTGCCACCGGGCTTTACGGTGACCACCGAGGCGTGCAATGCGTACCTGGCCAAGGGCGCGAAGTTCCCGGCGGGCATGTGGGAGCAGGAACTGGCGGCGTTGCGGCGCATCGAGAGGGAGACCGGCAAGAAGTTCGGCGACCCAAAGAACCCTCTGCTTGTCTCGTGCCGCTCGGGCGCCAAGTTCTCAATGCCGGGCATGATGGATACGGTGCTTAACATCGGGCTCAACGACGAGACTGCGGCCGGGATGATCGAGCTCACGCGCGACGCGCGCTTTGTCTATGATGCCTATCGCCGCCTGGTGCAGATGTTCGGCTCGGTGGTGCTGGGTGTGGCCGATGAACCTTTCGAAGAAGTGCTGGCCGGCTACCGCGCCAAGCGCGGGGTGGCCAACGATGCTGATCTCAAGCCGGAGGACCTGAAGGCCATCACCGGCGAATTCAAGGCCATTGTTCGCAAGGAAGCCGGGCGCGACTTCCCGGGCGATGCAATCGAGCAGCTCCGGCTCGCCACCGAGGCGGTCTTCCGCTCGTGGAACGGCAAGCGCGCCATTGACTATCGCAACGCGGCCAAGATCGCTCACGACTTGGGGACGGCAGTCAACATCGTGACCATGGTTTTCGGCAACATGGGCAACACGTCCGGCACGGGCGTGGTCACCACGCGCAACGTCTCCGATGGCATCAACGAGATCGAAGGCGACTACCTGACCAACGCTCAGGGCGAGGACGTGGTGGCCGGCATTCGCGCAACCAAGCCGATAGCGGCCCTGGCGCAGGAGATGCCCAAGGTCTACGCCGAGTTCGCTCGCATCTGCAAGCGCCTGGAGCGCCACTATCGCGAGACGCAGGACATCGAATTCACCGTGGAGCGCGGCAAGCTGTGGATCCTGCAAACGCGGGATGCCAAGCGCACGGCGCAGGCCGCGATTCGCATTGCGGTAGAGATGGTCGACGAGAAGCTGATCAAGAAGAGCGAAGCGGTAAAGCGCGTGAAGCCCGAGCATGTGGATTTCTTCCTGCACCCGCAGTTCGACCCGGCCGAGAAGAAACTGGCCGCGGGGCGGGGCGATCGCATCGCCTCCGGGTTGAACGTCTCGCCCGGCGCGGCCGTCGGCCAGATCACCTTCGACGCGGATATGGCCGAGCGCTGGACCAAAGAAGAGAAGAAGGACGTCATCATGGTGCGGCCGGAAACCAAGCCGGATGACGTGCACGGCATGCTGGCGGCCAAGGGCATTCTCACCAGCCGCGGCGGGCGCACCAGCCACGCGGCGTTGGTGGCGCGCCAATTCGGCAAACCGGCCGTGGTCGGCGCGTCGGCCATCGATGTGGATGTGGAGAAGCGCCGCTTCACCGTGGGCGGGCGGGTATTCAAGGAAGGCGACTTCGTCTCGATCGACGGCACGACCGGCGAGGTCTTCGCCGGCAAGATCGCGACCATGTTGCCCGATTTCAAGGACCCCTACCTGATCAAGCTGCTTTCGTGGGCAGATGAGATCCGCCGCCTGGGCGTGTGGGCCAACGCGGACTACCCGCGCGATGCGGCCCGCGCGCGCAGCTACGGCGCCGAGGGCATCGGCCTGTGCCGCACCGAGCACATGTTCTTCGAGACGGAGCGGCTGCCGATCGTGCAGCGCATGATCCTGGCCAAGACGACCGCCGACCGCCAGGAAGCGCTCGACAAACTGCTGCCCTTCCAGCGCTCCGATTTTGACGGATTGTTCCGCGCCATGGACGGGCTGCCGGTCACCATCCGGCTGATCGACCCGCCACTGCACGAGTTCTTGCCCTCACACACGACGCTGCTCATTGAAGTGACCGAGCTGCGCGTGCGCGGCAACAATGCGGCGCTCCTGGCAGAGAAGGAACGCATGCTTGCGGCGGTCGAGTCGATGCATGAAGCCAACCCGATGCTTGGCCTGCGCGGTGTGCGCTTGGGTATTCACATCCCCGAGCTCACCCGCATGCAGGTGCGCGCCATCTTCGAGGCCGCCTGCACCTGCGCCAAGGAGGGCGTCGAAGTCCATCCCAAGATCATGATCCCGCTTACGGCGCACGTCAACGAGCTGCGGCTGCAGCAGACCGAGCTCGAGGCGGAGGCCAAGCAGGTGATGGCCGAGAATGCGATCAAGGTGGATTACCAGTTCGGGACGATGATCGAGATCCCGCGCGCGGCGCTGACCGCGGATCAGATCGCCGAATACGCCCAATTCTTCTCGTTCGGCACCAACGATCTCACCCAAACCACTTACGGCATCTCGCGTGACGATGCGGAAACCGGGTTTCTGATGGAGTACTTGGAGAAAGGCATCCTGCCGGAAAACCCGTTCGCCTCGATCGATCCGGACGGCGTAGGCAAGCTGATGGAGATGGCCGTGCGCCTGGGGCGCGCGACTCGACCCTCGCTCGAGGTGGGCATCTGCGGCGAACACGGCGGCGACCCGAAGTCGATCGCCTTGTGCCACAAGCTCGGCCTGGACTACGTGTCGTGCTCGCCCTTCCGCGTGCCGATTGCCCGCTTGGCGGCGGCGCATGCCGCGCTGGGGGAGAAGAAGTA
>Ga0154809_1144_pt2 | contig 8932 bp, 7 predicted proteins | sample Rifle2008BG16ft_FD_105817 | JGI IMG/M metagenome (GOLD analysis project Ga0154809, IMG submission 105817) | Chloroflexi bacterium RBG_16_64_43 | reverse complement strand
AGTAGGCTTTGAGCGTCACCACCGCTTGCGCCTCGCCCAGGTCCGTCACCACCGTGACCGGCACATGCAGGTAGCGTGCGGCTTGCTCCAGGCGATTGCGCGCCACGCCGTAGGGATAGACCCGGATCGGTTGGCGGCGGCTGGCCGGCATGTGCGGCGGCGTGGGTGAGAAGGGCAACGCCTCACCCGCGAGGCTGGGCGGTTCGGCCGCCAGTGGCCGCGGGCGATGGGCTCCGCCCCAGGGCATGCTCCCCTCCGCGTTCGGGCTGGTGCGCGTTCGTCGGCCGGGCGGGGGCTCGAGGGACAGGGCCTCGATATGTACCTCGTTGTGCTCGTCGCGGTAGCGCAGCTGGGGCGGCAACGGCCGCCCGCGCAGTACGGCATCCACCGCCGCCGCCACATCCAGATGAATGGCCAGGCGCTCGCGGTCCTGAATCTCAATCAAGATGTCGAAGGTGGGTGGGGCGCGCCGCTCGAGGACGGTCTTTTGTGTTCCGCGGCGGCGGGCCTCTTCATCCGAAAGGGTGACCGACTCGATCCCGCCCACCAGGTCGGCCAGGGTAGGGTTGAGCAGGATGTTGTCGAGCGTGATGCCGTGGGCCGTTCCGATGAGTTGCACTCCGCGCTCGGCAATCGTGCGCGCCGCAGCCGCCTCTAATTCGCGCCCAATCTCGTCGATGACGATCACCTCGGGGTTGTGGTTCTCCACCGCCTCGATCATCACTTCGTGCTGCAAGGAGGGCTGGCGGACCTGCATGCGCCGGGCGCGCCCTACGGCAGGGTGGGGCACGTCGCCGTCGCCGCCGATTTCGTTGGAGGTGTCGACGATCACCACCCGCTTGTCGTCCGCCAGAATGCGAGCGGCCTCACGCAGCATGGTGGTCTTGCCGATGCCCGGGCGCCCCAGCAGCAACAGGCTCTTGCCGGAGGCGACGAGATCCTCAATGATGTCGATGGTGCCGTAAACCGCACGCCCCACGCGGCAGGTGAGCCCCACAATGTGGCTGCGCCGGTTGCGGATGGCGGAGATGCGGTGCAGCGTGCGTTCCATGCCGGCCCGGTTATCGGCATCGAACTCGCCGATGCGGCTGACGACAAAGTCGATTAGTTCGCGGGTCACTTCCTTTTCGTCAAGTACCGTCTCGCCGTCCAGGTAGCGCGCCGTCGGGACCCGCCCCAGGTCGAGGATGACCTCCAAGAGCTCATCCCAACGGTCCACGCGATGCAGCGATTCGCTGATCGTGGATGGCAGGACCTCCAGCATGGCGTTTAGGTCGTCGGTTATCTTGCGTTGGGTCATGGAAGGGAACTCTCGCCGGATGAGGGTGGGCGCCTTAGCCGTGGCCGCGGATGGGCGTGGCTCGCGTGGCACCGTGTTCGATGGCGGGTGCGCTCAAAGGTCGCGGCTCGCTGATTGGGACGACGATGCGCCGCACCAGAACGGCCTGTTCGCCCCGGCGCGTGAGGCCGGCCTCCTCCAGAATCGGCCCAAGCCAGTTCTGGTACGAACGCACACATACGTAAGCCGGCCGCGCATCCGTCGGCCGCAAGTTGGCCAAGATCGAGTGCATCGCCTCGGCCACATCGCGCGCGGCCGGGTGAAAGAACGGTTCGAGCCAGATGCCTCGTGGGCCGGATTGCACGTCGATCGAACCGACCAAGTCGCCCTCCTGGAACAAGACCCAGCCGCGCGCCTCGCGCGGAGCCGGTTCGACCTGCTGAATGAGGGCCGGCACCACGGCCGCATAGAGGCTGCGCACGGTGAGCAGGTCTCGCGCACGCTGCGGGCGCAGCACACCAGCGGGGGGCGTGCGCACAGTGCGCGGCTGATCGAGCGCCCATACGGCCTGGCGCGCATAAACCGCGAAACTCTCTTGGCGCAAGTAGCCAAAGACCGGGCTGCCCTCTTCAGCCTCCGCTAGCAAGTGCTGCGCACCCCGCCGTCCTGCCTCGCGCAGCAATCCCTCGACCAGCGAACCACAGTCGCGCGCGTCGAGGAACTGGCGCGGGGCCAGGAACATCAATCGCGCAAGCGGCGAGCCCTCGCCGTGCCGCAGTTGAGCATAGGCCTCCGCGCCATGCGGGCCGTCCCACACATACGTTCGCGCCAATATGCCGGGAAATAGGCTGGCCCAGAAGGCGGTCGGGAGTGAGCGCACCTCGCGGGTCAGCGCCAGACGCGTGTCGAGACACAGCCCGTGCTCGGCGAGCCGTCGTAACCCGGCCAGGTCGTGAAGCTCGAAGGGGCGAATCATCGTCCGCCAGATTGCCTTGGAGTGCCGTAATCTGCGTGCGTCGTGGTCGTCACGCGCCCTGCGTGCACAGACGCAGGAAGTAACGATGGAACCGATCGTCACCGGTCAACTCGGGATGGAAAGAAGTTGCCAGCCACCGTCCCTGGCGCGCAGCGACGATCGTGCCATCTTGTAGGCGGGCCACTACCTCGACTCCGGCCCCCACCCGCTCGATGAGTGGCGCGCGAATGAAGATGGCGGGGAAGGGGCCTTCCCGCCCATCATCAACTCCCGATAGGGCCGGTGCCTGCAGAAGGACCTCGAAGCTATCCACTTGCCGGCCGAAGGCATTGCGGCGGATGGTGATATCCATCAATTCGAGCAGCGGCTGCGCGCGCCGGGCATCGCGCGAGAGCAAGATGGCCCCAGCGCAGGTTCCCCACACGGCATGCTGGTGTGCAAACGCACGCAGCGGATCGATCAAACCGAAATCCACCGCCAGCTTGCCGATGGTCGTCGATTCTCCTCCCGGGATGATCAGGCCGAGCAGGCCATCGAGGTGCGCTGCCAGGCGCACCTCGATGGGCACGACGCCGATGCGGTGCAGAACGGCGCCATGTTCTGCAAAATCTCCTTGTAGCGCGAGTACCCCAATACGCATAGGCCTCTCACGGCCCGCCGGCGCGTGGTGCAGGTCCAGTGGCGGCTACCAACCCCGCCCGGCGATCAACTCCTCTTTCGGAATGGCGCTGATTTGTCGCCCGACCATCGGCTCGCCCAAGTCGCGGCTGACTTCAGCCAGGATGTGCGGCTCGCGGAAGTGAGTCACCGCTTTAACAATTGCGGCGGCGCGTTTGGCCGGATCGCCGGACTTGAAGATGCCCGAGCCGACAAACACGCCATCCACCCCGAGCTGCATCATCAGGGCTGCATCGGCCGGCGTAGCCACGCCGCCCGCGGCGAAGTTGACCACCGGCAGGCGTCCCAGGCTCTTGGTCTCGAGGACCCACTCGTAGGGGGCGCCGATCGACTTGGCGTAGGCCATCAGCTCCTCGTCGGCCATCGATTGCAGGCGGCGGATCTCGCCCAGCACGGCGCGCGCGTGGCGCACCGCCTCGACCACATCGCCGGTGCCCGCCTCGCCCTTGGTGCGGATCATGGCGGCACCTTCGCCGATGCGCCGCAAGGCTTCGCCCAGGTTGCGCGCACCGCACACGAAGGGCACGCCAAACGGATGTTTAAGGATGTGGTGCTCTTCGTCGGCGGGCGTCAGGACCTCGGACTCATCGATGAAGTCGACGCCGATTGCCTCCAGTACCTGGGCTTCGACGAAGTGGCCGATGCGGCATTTGGCCATGACCGGAATGGTGACGGTCTCCATGATCTGCTGGATGAGTCCCGGGTCGCTCATGCGCGCCACGCCGCCCTGGGCGCGAATGTCAGCCGGCACGCGTTCCAGGGCCATCACCGCGCAGGCCCCCGCCTCTTCCGCGATGCGGGCGTGATCGGGCGTGACCACGTCCATGATCACACCGCCCTTGAGCATTTGCGCCAGCCCCTTCTTAACGGTGAAGGAGCCTTGTTGCTTGTCCATAACTGATGCTCCTGGTGCGCTTCCGCCGCCCACGCCGTGATGGAGATGACCGAGGAGTGCCCGAGGAAGATGCACCGAGTGGGCAGGCCGCGCAGCGCATAGTGAAGTCGCGAACCTCGCTGCCTGATTCTACCACGTCGCCTCCGGCGGACTGTATAATCCAAGGCATGTTGCCTGATCTGGCGCTCGGCGATGTCGTGCGGATGCGCAAACCGCATCCTTGCGGCAGCAGCGAGTGGAGTGTGGTCCGCTTGGGGGCGGATATTGGGTTGACCTGCCGCGGCTGTGGACATCGCATTCTCCTATCGCGCCGCGATCTCGCCAAGCGCATGAAGCACGGGGCCAACCGAGGATTGCATGAACCCACGGCCTCCTAACGGAACTCCGCGTATTCTGATTCTCTTCTCAGATACCGGCGGCGGACATCGCAGCGCGGCCGAAGCCGTCGTCGAAGCCTTCGAGGACGCTCATCCGGGCCAGGCCGCGATGGACATGGTGGACGTCTTCGTCGCGTATGCTCCTTATCCACTGAACCGTATGCCCAAGTGGTATCCGCGCCTCGTCCGCTGGCCGCAGGCGTGGGAGTTGGGCTACAAGGCCAGCGATGGGCATAGTCGGGCGCGTGCCATTACCGCCACCTTCTGGCCGTGGGTCCGCAATGCGGCGCGCCAGTTGGTTCGCGAGCATCCCGCAGACTTGGTGGTCAATTTCCATCCGCTGTTCAATGCGCCGGTGTTGCGCGCGCTCGGCAAACGGCGGCCACCGTTCATCACCCAGGTCACCGATCTTGTCTCGACCCATGCGCTGTGGTACCACCGGCGGACCGATTTGTGCCTGGTCCCGACCGAGGAAGCACTCCGGCGCGGATTGCGCTTCGGGATGCAGGCGGATCGGATGCGGGTGGTTGGCCTTCCGGTGAACAAGCGCTTTTGCGCACCGCCGGGCGATAAGACCGACCTGCGGCGAGAGTTGGGTTGGACAAATGACGTGCCAACAGTGCTGCTGGTCGGTGGCGGCGAAGGAATGGGCCCGGTATTCTCGACCGCACGCGCTATTGCCGAATGCAACAGGAATTGCAGTATTGTGGTAGTAGCAGGAAGAAATGCCAGGCTTCGAGCACGCCTCGAAGCGGTTTCGTGGGAGATTCCTACCCACATCTACGGATTCGTGAGCGAGATGCCCGCGATGATGCGGGCCGCCGACATTCTGGTGACGAAGGCTGGGCCTGGAACAATCAGCGAGGCGCTCAACGCGGGGTTGCCAATGGTCCTGTACAGCCGCCTGCCCGGTCAAGAAGAGGGCAACGTTCAATACATAGAAGACGAGGGCGCGGGTGTGTGGGCGCCTGGCCCGCGCAACGCGGCCCAGGCCGTTGCCCATTGGCTGGCCTCACCCGATGAGTTAACGCGCTACGGCGAGACGTGTCGGCGCATCGCTCGCCCGATGGCCGCCGTGGATGCGGCCGAGGCGGTGTGGCAGGTGCTGGCTCAGACCTCGATCGCCTCCTTGAAGTCGTAGATCCCATCGCGGAGCGGCCACAGCCGTCGGCAGGTGGAGCAACGCAGGCCGCCAGATTCATGACTTGGCGCAACTTGCTCCAGGATTGACCCCCCACACGCGGGGCATTGGAAGAATCCCTTGGCCGTTGTCGACGCGCCGAGGGCGCTCGTCCTCGCAAACACGCTTGGCGAGAGCTGCCAGAGATCACCGGTGGTGCCTGCCCATCGATCGAGAGCCACGAGCACGCGCGTGGGCAGCGCGCGCTTCATCCAGCCGAGGCGGAAATGGGAGACGGTGACCTGCTGTTCGAGGCGGAACCCGGCCCGGGAGAGCCAGGCGCGCACGGCGCGTGGATGAAAATCGAAGTTGAGCGGGGCGAATTCGATCGGCTCGAGGGTGAACGGGCTCCAGGTCTGCCGGCGAAGCGCGTAGCGCGCAATGGCTTTGAGATTGTGTTTGTTGGCGTACTCCAGCAGGAATACCGCCCTTTCTGCGAGGACGCGCCGGATTTCGATCAGCGCCTCGGCGGGCCGGGCCAGGTGGTGTAGCGTGCGGATGAGCGTGGCGCCGTCGAACAGCCCGTCGACGAACGGCAGGCGGTAGATGTTCGCGGCAACATACGTGTAACGTGGTTCATCGCCGAGTCGCTCGCGTGCCTGGGCGAGCTGGGTCCGCGAGTAGTCGAGCAGGACGATCCGATCGTAGCCGGTGTAGCGGGATGTGTTGCGCCCCGCACCGGCGCCCAGCTCGAGCAGCAGCCGGCCGCTGCGCGGCAGCAGCCTGCGCAGCGTTTGCGCTTCGCAGGCATCCTCATAAGCGCGCTGCCCACGCTCCCAGAACTCCTCTTGATAGTGAGAGCCTTCGTAGTCGCAGACCGGGGGCAATGAGTTCATCCTCGCGATGATAACGCAAACGAGCCGCTCACGTGAGCGGCTCGTTGATTTCCGGCGGGAAGCACTTTCAGGGAATGGTGATCGAAAAGTTTGAGAACGCCGCTTGCACGCCGCGTTGGATGACTCCCAGCCCGATCTTGCCGGAGGTCACAGGCGGCAAGTCGCGAGTGAGGGAGAACTTGCGGCTTTCCAGCAGTCGCTCGTCGATGATCGGCTTGTCAAGGGTCAATGTCGCGGCGCGAATGCCGGCATCGCCGTAGATGTCGATCCGGTGTCCGTCTTGGGACGAGACGAAGCGCATCGTGTTGATCGTGTCGCCGCCATAGAAGGGGCCGTCGTCCGCGAAATTGAAGAGCCATGGAGCGGTCCTGCTCACCGGGATGAACTCGACGACGAAGAAGTTGGCGCCGTCGATCGGGGCGGCGGTCCAGGCGAAGGCCAGGAAATAGTCCTGCCCGCGATCGGGAATATTGTTGTCGTTCTGGTCGTCGAAGCGCAAGATGACCGCCATGTAGCGGTCGGTCGGGCCCTTGATCCATTGCCCATCCACGGTGAAGTCGTAGTCGGTCAGGATGCCGCAATGGGTGCAGACCGAGAAGCACATCGGGGCGATGGTCACGTCAATGTCGGCGCAGTCCTTGAACGGACCCACCAGAAGCTGATTGCCGCCAATAGTAACGCCGTCGAAGACTGACCAGAACCCCTGGTCTTGTGAGAAGTTGTCGCTAAAGGAGGAGCCGGAGGCGCCGGTGTTGCCGGTTGTGCCGCCCGGTTCCTGGGTGGCTGCGGGCAGGAGCGGCTCTCCCCCCGCCTGGGCAGTGAGCTGCGCGACCAACGCATCGTTGGTCGCTTGAAGGCTGTCGCCCCCGGTGGTGCCGGTGCTATTGCTGGTGCTCGTGCTGCAGGTTATGGCTGCCAGCGCGAGCAGTGAGATCACGAAGATGAATGCACGCGAGCCTGTGGAGGTGCGCGGTGATCTGGACATTCTCCTCCTTAAGGAAGAATAATACATGGGCGGCGGCGATCACGCGATTGGGCAGGACTGAACCGATTGTCTTCGCGGCCGAAGCAGGATCGGCTGCGGTGCGATGTGCGGGCAGTGTATCACAGCCGGGGGGCTCGGACAACGCCGACACAGGCCCCAGCGCCGCTTGCCAGCCGAAAGGGGTGGTGTTTCACGTGCAACAATCCGCGGCGGTCACTCCGCCGGCAAATTGAAGTAGTTGTAGGTGGCCCGGGAAATATCAGCCAACACGCGCGAATCTCGCTCCCACACCATGCCGCCCTCTTTCCACAGGAAAACGGCCAGGACATAATCGCCGCCAGGGGTAAAGACGACCCCCGCGTCGCTCAGAGCCCCCAGCCCCACGGACTCCTCGGTCCAGCCGTGCTTATGGGCGACCCGCGTACCGTCGGGCACCCCGGCCTCGATCAACACGCCGATCTTGTTGCGTGAGAGCACATCCAGCATGCGGCCACACACTTCAGGCGAAAACTGCTCTGGGAAGACGACCCGCAAGGTGCCGCCCCCTTGAGTGCAGCGGTAGATGTCTGCCAGCAGCGAGCCGATGTCGGTCGGGGTGGTCTGGATGTAAACATCGGGACGGGTGTTGACGTCGCTGCGCTGGTTGGCGGGGGTAGTGAAGATGCGCAGCACCGGGGCGTCCTTACGATATAGGCCGGCCAAGAAGGTGCTTTCCAGGCCAAGTTCGCGCAGCGCCTCGGTCACCAGCAGCGGGCCGCGCGCTTCGTCTATGCGCTCCATCAGCCAATCGGCGGGATCATTCCCCGAAAGGGTGATCATTTCCTCCAGCCATCGCGCGGCTTCGGGGTCGAGATCCTCCCCCAGGTAGCGATAGACGCCGACCATGACGCCGATCTTGGCCAGGCTGGCGGCGGAGAAAGCCACATCCGGCTCGCGCGGCAAGTCCTCCCCGCCCAGTGTGACCATGTGCAACTCGCTGGCGTTGCGCAAGTCGAGCAGGTACAGATCGAGCAAGCCGTCATAGCCGGCCACTTGCAGTATCTGCTGGATCATGGTTTGCAGCGTGTTGAGCGGCGGAGTGCTGATCCGCCCGGAGTTGAGCGGCAGGTTGATTTGGCGCAGGGAAGGCGAGCGCATCGCGCTGGCCATCCGTTCTTCTGCCTGGGGCTGGTTGAGCACCGTGCCGGGCACCCCGCCGGTGAAATTGGGCGTGCCCGGTATCGGCTGGGGTGGCATCCCCGGCTGATCGTAGCGCGCGGCGATGTCTTCGAGCACGGCTCGCAGTTGAGTCGGCGAGTACTCCGCCTTGAGCGGGACCGTGCTGCTTTGACCTGGGCGCTTCCAGAGGAACTCCCAGAATCCGGGCCAGAACGGCCCTTCCGTGCGATAGAGGTCGGCGCTGGCCAGCATCGTTTCGAGATCGAGGGCGAAGCCCATAGCCGAAGGAGGCACGAAGAACAGGCTCTCTTGATAGTGCAACTCCAGCGGGGCGCCGTACACCTGCACCAAGCGTTGACCAGCCTCTTCCGGTGTCAGCCCGCCGACCTGGATGCCAGCCACCTCCAGCCCTTGCGGGAAGCGTGCGCGTTGCCGGCTGTAAGCCACCAACTCAACAAATGACAGCGCAACCGCCGTGAGCAATGCGGCGATGGAAAACCAGCGAATGACTGACCCTGATGAACGCACAACGGCCTCCAAGCGGCTGGGAAGTATAGCATACGGGCTG
>Ga0154809_1089_pt1 | contig 8980 bp, 9 predicted proteins | sample Rifle2008BG16ft_FD_105817 | JGI IMG/M metagenome (GOLD analysis project Ga0154809, IMG submission 105817) | Chloroflexi bacterium RBG_16_64_43 | reverse complement strand
AGGAACCCGCCATGAAGTATCAAGCTTCTCGTACATCCCTGTGCCTTGGCTTGTGATGCTGCCGCTCGTGCTGCGTAACTAGCTTGCGTGAATGATGTGCACAAGCCGCACGGCGAAATGCATATCGCACGAGCCGAAATATCAAGCAGCCGGGGTCAATGTGGCCCCGGCTTCTGTTTCCTTTAGTTGCTGTATCGCCCCCTTACCCTCAGGCTGGTTTCCACGCCTGAGGAGTCCAGCGGTATCGCGCGACACACACGAACAGTCTGCGGAAGGAACCATCTCCCGCCTCACCCCCTGCGCGCACTCCGCGTGGCAACTTACCTCTCCTTGCGGAGCCTGGCGCAGAGGGGGTGGAGAATCCCAAGTCGGCGGGGGGCTTTCGGCCCCCCGCCGACTTGAAAACCACTCCTCTCCCCCCGCTCGACGATGCCGCGCTGACACCCCAACTCGCTTGGGGAGGGGTTAGGGGTGAAGGTTTGAAGCCGATGGCCCTTCTTAGCGGCCTGCATGTACCTGACGATTCTCGGCAACCGCTTAGCCTGCCGGACCCAGGCGCCGATCTGCTTCATGGTCGGCATCTGATTGACCAGGTTCTTCTTGAGATTGACAGCGCCCATTGTCACGAAGAGCTTGGCGGGATCGCGCTTGGCGAGTTCGACGACCGTGTCGACTCCAGACTTCTCAAGTAGATCCGATTATTGACGGGCGACGCCCTTGACGCGATACAGATCTGCCCGGCTGACCCACTCGAGGATCGTGCGGGCCTGGAAGCCGGCCACCTTCGCGATTTCCTTGCGCGCCTTCAGCTTGGCGCCGGCTTTGAGCAGGCCCTCGACGCTGCGAATGCCCACCTTGCGCAGCTTGGCGGCGTAGGCCCGTCCGATTCCTTCGATGTCAATCAGCTTCATCGTATCCTCCGCTTCGGAAACCAAGTGCCTGGGCTCAGGTACCAAGTGCTTGCTGGAGCGGCGGGTTGGGGGACGCTCACTAACAGCTGCCGGCTCCTATGTTGCCTGCCTCCCAAGAGTACCTCATCCCGGCAAGTTGTGTCCGGCGTCTGCCCTACCCTTCGGGTGCAACCAGTGCGCCGATCCCGGCGGCGCCCTACGATAAGCGGTCCAGCATCTGCCGTAGCGTGCGATGGTCATGAGGCGTTGCACGTTTTCTGGCCGAGCGTCGATTGGTGAGAGTACCCAGACGCATCAGTTCCCCCGACGTGGTTGGCCCCTTCGTTTCGTGATAAGCAGGAGGTCTCCATGCGATTAACGTCGCTCAATCCCAAAGTCCGATTGAGAAGATCAAGCGAACAACCTCGACAACCTTGTCCTTCTTGTGGCCGCGCGCATATCACGACGGCGCCGGCGCCACAATCATCCTGGAACTCTTGCGCTATACTTCCCGAGTGGGACGACGTATGCGCCATCCCGGGCACATGCCCGGATGCCCGCATGCCCGTAGGACCTGGAGACCCTGAATGGCCACCGTTGGGATCCTGACCGACACAACCGCCAGCATTCCCGAGGACATGATTGCCCAACTCGGTATCCGCCTCGTGCCGTATTACGTGCATCGTGGCCTTGAGACCCTGCGGGACATGGTGGATATTCGGCCTGACGAATTCGTTGCTTACCTGCGCCAGGCCGTCAGCCTGCCCACCACCGCCAACCCTAGCCCCGGAGACTACCTGGCCGTTCTGCAGGACCTGGCCCGCACGACGAAGCAGATCGTCGCCCTGACGATGACCTCCAAGGGGAGCGGCGCCTACCAATCCTGCAAGGCGGCCGTCACGATGTTCCGCGAGAAGTTGCCCGATGTCCAAGTGGAGGTGGTTGACACTTTGCGCGTGGCGATGTCGCACGGCTGGGCCGCCATCGAAGCCGCGCGCATTGCGCTTCAAGGCGCTAGCCTGCGCGAGGTGACGGCCCGCGCCGTTGAGGTCTCGCGCCGCGCCATGATGATTCAGACCGCCGACACGCTGCGCTATCTTTACATGGGCGGGCGCATCGGGCGGGCCCAGCACCTGGTGGGCTCACTGCTCAACATCAAGCCCCTGATCGGCATCGAACAGGGTTCAATCGTGGCCCTGGGCGTGGCGCGCACCCGGCCGACGGCCTACGCGCGCATTGTGCAAATCGCTCGCAAGTTCGTCGGAGAGGGAGCCAAGGTGCGCGCCGCCTTCACTCACGTCGGCGCGCCAGAAGAAGCCGGCGAATTGCGCCGTAATTTCGAGGGTGTCATCGAGTGCGTGGAAGTGATCGTCGGCAGCCTCTCGCCGGCGCTCGCCGTGCACTCTGGCCCGGGCACCGTGGGCGTCAGCTTTTTTGCGGTTTGAGTCGCCGGCCCGCGTCTCGAGCCTTCTGAGGTCATGGTCATCCGCTTGTATTCCTTACTTCGCCTGCAGGCCGGGTCGCGCTCGTTGACCCTCGACCTCCGCCAGCCGACGCCGCTGGCTGAAGTGCTTGCACAGATCGTCCGCCTCCACCCAAAGCTCGGCCCATCGTTGGTGGCCGAGGGGGGAAGGCCCGCCGAACATCTGGTCGTGACGATCAACGGCTCCCAGTGGCGGGGGGAGAAAGGCGCGCCGCCGCTGATCCACAACTCGGATGTGCTCGATCTGTTTCTGGCCATCGGCGGCGGCTGAGGCAGGCATCATCCATCATGCGATACATCGACGACCCGCACGAGCGGGTTGGCGGAGGATAGATGTTGCGCAAAGAGAATCCCAAGCTGCCCGACACGATCCGCCCTGCAGCCAAGGTCGAGACGGTTCTTGGGCCCGGCATCGCTCTGCAGGGGACCCTTACCGGCAAGGGCGGTGTTCGGTTGGAGGGCAGCTTCGAGGGCAAGATCCTGCTGGAAGGGCTGTTAGTGGTCGGCGAGACGGCCAAGGTCATTTCGGAGGAAATCCGCGCCCACTCGGTCTCGGTCGCCGGCACCATTCAGGCTAACATCGTTGCTTCACGCGTGCATATCACCCGCACCGGCCGAGTCTGGGGCGACGTGTCGACCGGAAGCTTGAGCACCGAGGAGGGCGGGTTTCTCAAGGGTCGTGTGCAGATGCAGGATGCGGATGATTCCGAGGCGCCAAGCGAGGCTGGTGAATCCTGATCTGTAAGAGCCTTGAGCCTCGCGATGCTGCGGGCTTAAGGGTATGACAAGTCAAAGGCCCCCTCCGTTTGAGGAGGGGGCCTTTTTCATCTTGTTCGACCACACGCGAGGCCTCCCAGTGGCTCGGTCCGGCGCGGGAATTCGGCCCCAGCCTGCCCGAGCGAGACGCTCGCCTGGCGGCCGCCTCGCCCAATCCGGCTACTCCTGAAGCTCTCGCACGTAAGCCACAAGTGCGAGGATCTGCTCGTCAGACAGCAAACCGCCATATCCGCTGGACCACGGGGGCATGCCCTTCTCGATGCGGCCCTTGGCAATCGTGTCAAACACCTCCTGGTCGCTTGCGCCTGCGACGAATGTGCTCGTCTTAAGCGAGGGGGCAGTCAAGCCAACGCCTTCTGGACCATGGCAAGCACTACACGTCTGCTGGAAAAGATCGCCGCCGGCCCGCGCATCGCCTGCATCGCCGAAAGCGATTGGTCTGGCGGACACGCTCAGGCGCGGATCGAGCGTCGCCGGGGGACCGGCCGCTGGGGGGATAGGAGTGGGCGCGGGTAGCTGCGGGTTGGCAACGCAGGCCACCATAGCCAGCAGCCCGGCGAGCGCAGCCAGGGTCATGAGCGTCCGATGTGGCATGAGGTCCTCCAGGCGCCGGGCGCAACGCGCACCGGGCCGCAATGCGCATTATCTCTGTAGGCTGCGCACGTAGTTGATCACATCCCAGCGCGAATCCGGAGAAAGATTCTCAGCCAGGCTGGGCATCTGCCCGCGGCCCAGCGAGATGACCAGGTAGATGTCGCTGTCGGCGAAGGCGCGCACCTTCTCGCCCGTGAGATCGGCCGGTTTGGGGTTGAAGTAGGTAGCCAATCGCCCGTTGCCCTGCCCCTTTTCCCCGTGGCACATGAGGCAATTGATTCCAAAAAGGACCTGCCCGCGCTGGATCGAGGAGGGAGATGAGACGACCTGAGCGACGGCCGGCTGACCGGCGATGAAGACAGGGCCCTGGACCGGTACGGCCTCGACCGGCGCGGCCAACCGCGGCCCCTGCAGGTGCGCCACGGAAACCGTGTCGGCCATGTTGGTCGGGAATGGGATCTTGATCACCTCGTAGGCAAGTAGCAGAACCAGCACGAGGGCCAGCGTGACCGCCGCTCCCGCTCCGCCCATCACTTGGACCCACGTTCTGGTGTTCGCGCGAGCCGACGAATCGAACCGCTTGACCGCGCTGGCGCCCGCCTCACGCAGCAGCCCCTCGATGCCGGCCGAACGGCCCTCTTCGGCCTGCACCAGCACCCCAATCGAACCGTCGACCACCTCCTCGCTGAATGGCGGGTGGCCGAACACCGGCATACGGTTGATGAACATGAACGCGCCGAAGGCTGACCACATCATTCCCAGCATCATCACTTCGAAGACCACGATCAGGGTGGGCGGGATCGGGAATTGCGGCTGGCCTCCCACGGGGAGCGGATTGAGCAGATACGTACCGAACGTGATCGCCAGCCCGATCAGTACACCGACCAGGGCGCCGATGCCCGCGACCGCCGCAATGCGGCTGGTGATATCTGGCCGGCGCAGCATGCTCGACCGATAGGGCACACTGCTGATGACCGACACCTGTTCATCGCCCAGACCCGCGCGACGCAGACGCTCGATCACCTCGGCTGTGGACGCCGCTTCGTTGAACAGACCCAGAAGCTGGATGTCGGCCATGCCTGCCTCCTAGTCGGCCTCGGTCTTGGCGGGGAAGATGGCCCGACCGATGCGCCGCGTGCCTTGCAGCAACTGGCCCTCCACCACTTCCCAGATGGGGATGATCGGCACCAGACGGCTGAGCACGGCGATGCCCAGTGCTACAAAAGCGAACACGCCCAGCGTGATGAGGATCTCGGGTAGGCGCGGGACGTACACCGCCCAGTTGAATGGCAGCTCGGGGTAGCCCAGAGTCACCGCCACGATCAGGTAGCGTTCGATGTACATACCGACCTGGACGAGCAGAGCCACGCCCACGAGGGCCGGGATCGACGATCGCACCCTGCGCGACCAGAGCGTGGCCCAGGGAACGAGGATGTTGGCGATGAGCATCGTAAACCACAAGGGCGCGGCCCAGCCGGACGAGAACAGGCGGAAGATGACCGTCAGGATCGGCTCCTTGTGATACCACGGCAGAAGGTAGTCGTTGAAGTAGAAGTAGACCCAGGTGAAGGAGAGGATGAGCAGGAATTTGCCCATCGCGTTGAAATGCTCGTCGCGCAGGAAGTACTCCAGGTGCAACGCCTTACGCAGAATGGCCATGATGATGATGACCGCACCGACACCCGAGTACAGCGCGCCCACCACGAAGTACGGGCCGAAGATGGTGCTGTTCCATCCCGGCTGGAGGGTCATGGCGAAATCCCACGACACGACGGTGTGCACGGAGAACATCACCGGGATGATCCCGTAACTGAAGATGTTGAGCGTGGTGTCGAGGTGCTTCCACTCGCGGTCGGTTCCTCGCCAGCCGAGGGCCAGCACGGTGTACAGCCGCTTGCGCCAGCCGCTGGCCTTCTCGCGGGCGATGGCGATATCCGGCAGGAGGCCCAAATACATGAACAGGATGCTGCAGGTAAGGTAGGTGAAGATGGCGGTCATGTCCCAGAAAATCGGCGAGCGCGGGTTCGGCCACAACTGGCGCTGGTTGGGGAAGGGCAGCATCCAGTAGAACTTCCACACCCGGCCCATATGGATGAGGGGCATGGTGAACGCCACGAGCAGGGCGAACACCGTCAGGCTCTCGGCGGCGCGGCTGATCGGTGCGCGCCACTCGAACTTGAGCACACGCAGTGCCGCGGAAATGAAGGTTCCGGCATGGCCGATGCCGATGAAGTAGACGAAGTTGACGATGTAGGGCGCCCACATGATGGTGCGGTTGAGACCGGTCACGCCCATGCCCTGGTAGGCCTGGTAGGCCCACGTGACCAGCCAGGTGGCCGTCAGGCCGCCAAGCACGATGAAGGCCAGCCAGAATACGCGACCGAGACGGGCCATCGGGCCCAGTACCTTCTCGGCCAGTTCCCGTGGAGGGCGCGCATCCTGCAGCAGGTGCTTCTCACGGATCTCGCGCATCTGTGTGGCGAGTTCCGGGTCGTCGGGCAACGGCCGGTTCCAGACCGGTGATTCGAGGCTAGCCTGCTCCGCCATCGGACCCTCCCGCCTTGAGGTAGTAGACGTTGGGTGCGGTGCCCAGGTGTTCGAGCACCTGGAACTCACGCTGCCCGCCCAACCGCTGCGCCACCTTGCTCTGGGGGTCGCTGCGGTCGCCGAACACGATGGCGCTCGTGGGGCAGGTCTGTGCGCAGGCCGGCACCATTTCGCCATCACGCAGCGGGCGTCCCTCGACCAGCGCGTCTTCTTCCACCCTGCGAATCCGCTGCACGCAGAAGGTGCACTTCTCCATCACCCCGCCGCTGCGCACGGTGACATCCGGATTAAGCATCTCGGTGATCGGTCCTTCGAACTGGGGCGCAAACCAGTTGAACTGCCGCGCGCGGTAGGGGCAGTTGTTGCCGCAGAAGCGGGTCCCCACGCAGCGGTTGTAGACTTGCAGGTTGAGGTTTTCGCGCTCGCTGTGCACCGAAGCGTAAACCGGGCAGACCGGTTCGCACGGCGCATTGGAGCATTGCTGGCACAGCATGGGCAGGAACGTGGCTCGCTGCGCTTCGCCTTCCCCCTCCCAGTAGCGCTCAATGCGGATCCAATGCTGGCCGTGGCCGCGGATTACTTCCCGCTCACTGCGAATGGGCACGTTGTTCTCGACATGGCACGCCACAACACAGGCGTTGCACCCGGTACATTTGTCGAGATCGATCAGCATCGTCCATTTGTGCGACGGCAGCTCGGTCTTGGGCGCCGCCGCGGCGCTCGGACCTCGATCCAAGAGGCGTGTCTCCAACTCACTCATGGCCCAACCCCTCCGTGACGCCCACTTTGCTCTCCAGTGAAGCCGTGGCAATGCGCTTGCCCGTACGAGCCAGGGCCACTCGCACGCCGTTCCAGCGCAAGCCTCCGCCCTCGTCGGTAAGGTCCGCGCCCAGGAGCTGCACCACGTTGGATCCGCGATCACGGGCGAAGCGTCCCAAATCCTGGTGCCCCTGCCCGGCGGGGATGGCCACGGTATCCGGGCGGATGCCCGGGGTGACGTAGGCCGCCGCCACGATCTCGCCATGAGGCGAGGTCACGCGCAACAGATCACCGTCGCGAATCTCCAGGCGCTCGGCGGCTGCGGGGTGCAACTCCACCCACGATTGCCAGGCGATGGTGGTCATCGGGTCGGGCACGCCCTGCAATAGCGGCAAGGCGGCACCGCGCCCATCGGAAAGGAATATCGAAGGATAGACGTGCAGGTAGTACGGGTAGTCGGTCTCGCTGCCGTCGAATGCTGCGAGTTCCGCGGTGACGGTAAAGGGCTGCGGGCTATGCGCGAGTGCCCCCGCCGCAGGTGCTTGCCACCACCCGCCGTGCTGCTGGAAGCGCGCGCGCTTTTCTTCCGCTGTCGAGGCCGGGTAAGCTGCCGCCGGCAGCCCAGCGACCATTTGGTTCAGGTAATCGACCTCATCGTTCCAGGGCATGGCGGCCGCAGCAGCCGGGATACCGCGCGCCACGGTCAGCAGGACATCGCCCGTGGCTCGTGCATCGAAGACCGGCGTCACAACTGGCTGTTGGCTCGATACCACCGGCGACCCGAAATCGGGCGAAACCACCTCATAGCCGAATGATTCGAGATACGAGCGATCGGGCAGGATGAGATCGGACCAGGCAGCCGTCTCGTCGACCATCGCACCAAACGAGACGACCAGCGGCACCTCGGCCAGCGCCTCGAGGAACCCGGCGGCTTCGGGCAGTTCAAAGACCGGGTTGGTGCTGTGAATTAAAAGCACCTGGACCTCGCCGGCGCGCATCCGGGCAATGAGCGATTGAACCTCCGCAAAGCTGTTGAGCGACTTGCGCGCCAAACCCAGGTCGGGAGGCGTCGTATTCACACCTGCCGGCGCACTGCCCGACACCACGTTGAGCGCCTCGATAGCCCGCGCCGCCTGCAACCCGTTGGACGATCCGGCCAGCGCGCCGCCGGGGATCGCCACGGCATGTTCAGCGTCGGCAAAGCGGCGCGCCCAACCTTGAAGCGCCTCGAGCGGAATCCCACATTCGCGCGCGGCCTGCTCGACATCCAGGGCGGGGGCAAGCCCGCGTGCGCTTTCCGCGCGCCCTGGCAAACCCAGGCTGCCGTCGGCGATGAGCCGCAACAAAGCCCCAGCCGCAACCCCCTCGCTGCCCGGCGCAATGGCAACGTAGTTGTCGGCCGTGACGGCCGTCGAGGACTGGCGCGGTTCGAAGTGGACCAACTGGCCGCGCTTGCCGTAAGGCTGGCTGCGGAACGCGCCGTACTCCACGCCATAGCGGACGGCCGAGGTCCACGTGCCCAGGAACTCCGCGCCGAATGAGAAGACCACATCGGCTTCCGACAATCGGTAGGCCGGCAGGGCTGCGCGCCCGTAGACTTGTCCCATGGCTTGCGCCAGCATACGGTAACCACCCAGTTCCGTGTACAGGTCGTAGATCACCGGCGCCGGAGCGTCGACGGCGGTCAGCAGCCTCGAGAACAAGTCGAACAAGTGGTCCGACATGGTTGCGCCCCCAAGCACCGCCACGCCGGGGCCAGCCTTTTCGAGAGCCTGGAACAGTCGGTTAATGCCTTCATTCCAATCGATGGCGGAGAACTCGCGCGAGCCGCGCGTGGATTGAAGCAGCGGGCCGCTCAGACGATCCGGATGGTACAGCGTCTGCAGCCCGGCCTGGCCGCGCGCGCACAGCTTGCCGTGGTTGAGCGGGT
>Ga0154809_1110_pt1 | contig 9019 bp, 6 predicted proteins | sample Rifle2008BG16ft_FD_105817 | JGI IMG/M metagenome (GOLD analysis project Ga0154809, IMG submission 105817) | Chloroflexi bacterium RBG_16_64_43 | reverse complement strand
CGGCGAGGCGGCGCTCGATGCGCTGCGGCCGTTGCTGGATTCCGCCCAGGTGGACGGCCGCTTCTGGGCGGTGCGCACGCTGGCGCTTGTGCCGGGGCCCCGGTCGGCGGCGCTGCGGCGGGAGGCGCTGCACGACGCCGATCGTGAAGTGCGCTTATGCGCGCTGCGGGCGATGTGCGAGCAGCCCACGCCGCAGGCTCGGGCGGACTTGGCGGCCCACCTGGCGGGGAACGACCCGATGGCCGCGCGCTTGGCGGGAAACGCGCTCGTCTGCCTGGGGAGCGAGGCGCTCGAGCCGCTGATCGCGGCGCTGCGCGATGGGGCGCCGCAAACCAGGATTGAGGCCGCGCGAGCATTGGCCGAGTTGCACCAGCCCGAGGCGATCGCGCCGCTGTTTGCAGCGCTCGATGACCATTCCACCATCGTCCGGCATTGGGCTGAGATCGGGCTCGAGCGGCTTGGGCAAAGCTACGTGTTTTTCGCGCCGTAGACCCAACGCACCGGTTTCAAACAAGACTGTCGTCCTTGCGAGCTTGGAGCGGGGGAAATCCAGGCGCAATCCTCTCGTTCGTCGTCCCCGCGTGTTTGAGGCGGGGACCCAGGGCTTCATACCTTCGTGGATTCCCGGCAAGACCACGCGGGAATGACGAACAAGTCCTAGTACGTCGTCCTCGCGTGCTCAGGGCGGGGACTCCGGCTTCGTACCACCGTGGATTCCCGCCAAGACCACGCGGGAATGACGATCAAGAACCCTCACCTCACATTGGCCAGCCACACCCACGCTGCCCACATCGCGACCATCACCAGCGACAGACCCACCTTGACCACGTAAGAAAGACCGCAGCCTGCGGCCGCGCCGGTGGCCGAGGCGACCGCCCTCTTCCAATTGCGGTGGCGGCGATACTCCACCAGGATCATACCCAGCAGCCCGGCTAGAAACCCTGCGATGGGTGAGGTCAGCAGCGTCCCCAGCAGCATCAACCCCAGCCCGACCAGAATGCCGAGAACCGAGGCGCCGGTGGCGCGCGCCCCCAGGCCGGTCATCCACGTCTCACTCAACTCCGCCACGACGGCTACGCCGGCCATGAGCACCAGGGCCACGACACCGATCCAGTCCATTCCGTGAATCAGGCCATAGCCCAGCCCGGCCAGCCAGATGATGGCCACATCGGGGATGACGGGCAAGAAGGCGCCCACCATGCCGATCAACATGACCACCAGAGTGCCGACGACCAAGACCGTCTCGTTCATCGGATCGGCTCACTTCCTGCATGCGTGGCTGCGAGCGTGTCGCGGGTGATCAATTGCACGCCCCCCATCCACGGCAGGAGCACCTGCGGCACCTCGATCGTCCCATCTTCGCGCTGATAGTTCTCCATCACAGCGATCAGCGTGCGGGGCAGGCCTAGGCCCGACCCGTTGAGGGTGTGGACGAATTCGGGCTTGGCGCCGCGTGTGGGCCGGTAGCGGATGTTGGCCCGCCGCGCCTGAAAGTCGCCGCAATTCGAAACCGACGAGACCTCCAGCCACTCGCCGCAGCCGGGCGCCCACACTTCGATGTCATAGGTGATGCGCGCCGCGAATCCTAGATCGCCGGTGCACAACTGCTTGACCCGGTGAGTCAGGCCGAGGTCGCGGCACGTTTGTTCGGCATCTGCCACCATGCCTTCAAGCTCCGCCGGTGAGTTCTCGGGCAGGCAGAATTTGTACATCTCCACTTTGTCGAATTGCTGCCCGCGCTTGATGCCGCGCACGTCGCGCCCGGCGGCCGCCTTCTCGCGCCGGAAGCAGGGCGTGTAGGCGGTGTACCAGCGCGGCAGTTGCTCCGCCTCGAGTATCTCACCCATGTGCAGCCCGGTCAGCGGCACCTCCGCCGTGGGCACCATCCACATGTCGTCCTCTTCGTCGTGGAAGAGGTTGTCGGCGAACTTGGGCAGCTGGCCCGCGCCGAAGAGCACTTCGCGGCGCACCATGAAGGGTGTGTAGGCCTCGGCATATCCCTGGCGCGCGTGCAGTTCGAGCATCCAGGCGATGAGCGCACGCTGCAGGCGCGCGCCGGCGCGATGCAGCACGTAGAAGCGCGAGCCCGCCATGCGAGCGCCTTGCTCGAAGTTCAGGATGCCCAGCGCGGGACCAAGATCCCAGTGCGGCTGGGGGGTGAACGCAAAGGTGCGCGGCTCTCCGACGGAACGCACCACCACGTTCTCGGTCTCGTCGCGGCCGAGCGGCACGCGCGGGTCGGGTAGGTTGGGCAGCATACTCACCAGCCGCTGCAACTCGTCCTCTTCGGCGCGCAACTGCGCATCCAGGCTGTTGATGCGCTGGCCGACCGCCCGCATGTCCGCTATCTTGGCCTCGCGCGGAGCGGCCTCCTGCATTTGGCTGATTTCGCGGCTGACCGCGTTGCGCTGAGCCTTGAGGATTTCGACTTCGGTGAGTACCGCTCGCCGGCGCAGGTCGAATTCGAGGATGCGCTCGAGCGAGGCCTCGCTCTGGCGGTTGGCGAGCGCTTGGCGCACCTCGTCAGGATGGGCGCGTATGTACGCTAGGTCGAGCATCGGCACACCTCCTCCACCGGGAAAGCAATCGGTCCCACCGTCTACGTCTCTCACAATCAGAGACCGCAGGACGAGGGACCGCTCGTGGTGCCACCTGGGTTTGCTGCGCCGGTCGGCGCAGCCTCATGGATCGCGCTAACGGGCGAACCCGGCCCGCTTGGAGTGCTCCTTCTCGCGGGCGACTGGCCACCGGGGCCGGCGGAGTGGATTTCCACGCTTCTCGCGCTGCCTTGCACCGGGCGGCAGCTCTCTGGGCGGGTGCAGCGTGTACTCGAGTCCGCGCTGGTCTGTGTTGCCTCGATTGGGCGGGATTATACAGCAGGGCGCCAGGGCGTCAAGCGCGGCGTTAAGCTGTGGCCGATCAGCGCGCTGGAGAGGTCCTCGTCGCGCCGCACCAGGCGCACATCCACGCGCAGTCCGCGCAAACGCAGGGCCACTTCCGCCACGCTTTGCTGGGAGCCAAAGCTGCCGCGCTCGATGAGGACCACCGCCACGTTAATCCCCCGGCTGCGCAACTGTTGAGCCGCCACGGCCACGCCCATCTCGGCGGAGGGCGAGATCAGCACCACGGTCGACCCGCGCGGAAAGCTGGCGCCTTCCAGGCGCAGCGCGTCGGCCAAAGAGAGATGGCTTTCGGCGCGCAGCGTGGCCAGGCGCTCCATCAACCGTTCACGCTGGCGCTCGCCGCGATCGGGCTGGATCACCTCGCGTTGCTGGGCATAGGCCGCGAGGCCCACCGAGCGATCGTGGTGCAAGAAGTAGTTGACCAGCGAGGCCGCCGCCGCCACGCAATACTCCTCCGTCGCAGGCGGCAGGTGGAACTGCGGGCGCCGTGCCCAGAAGGGCGTATCTCGGGCGGGCTCCGAGGGCGCTGGCAGCGCCAGCCGGCAGTGAACGTCACGCTGGCTGTCGACCACGAGCCACACGTCGGCTTTCGGGTCGAGTTCGAACTCCTTGGAGATCAACCGGTCGCGCCTGGCCGTTGAGGGCCAGTGGATGCGGGTCATCGAATCACCCGGGGCGTACTCACGAACACCGGCCGCGCTGGGCGTCACCGCGGCCGTCTTGCGCTCGACGGCAGTGCCCCCGGGCAGCCCGCTGGGAGCCAGAATCAAACCCGGCAGGCGCGCCGTGTACGGATGCACGACCAGATCTGCAGTTTGCGGGAAGCGCTTCTCATTGAGGAACAGCCCGAACGGATCGGCGACGCGCGCCGTGAGTGGGCCGAGTTGAAATCGACCGCGCTCGGCGCACAGCGTGTGCACCGCCCAATGGCGGCTGGTATGCGGCCCGAGCCCGGTGAGCACCGTGGAGGCGTGGTGATCGGGCAGGGTGGATTCATCCCACAGCTCTACCCAATAATGAGGCAGGCGCGAACGATTGCGCAGAACGAAACGTTCTTCGATGATGGCACCGGCCTGGGAGCGCGGCGAGCGCAGGACACGCTGCAGTTCGAGCCCTGCCAGGCCGAGCCGCGCCCATACCCAGCTGGCGGCGAGCAGTGCGGCCCACAGGTAGGCCAGGCTGATAAACGCCGGGGAGGCTGTCTGGACGCTGCCCAGCAGGCTAACGAAGAATAGCAGGACGACCACCCGCCGCCGCAGGGCGGCGCGGCGAGTACGTTGCCGCTGGAGATCAGAGGAGAACCCAACCTCGCGCATGGCGATGCCGGGTGCCTCAGGCCGGCCGCCGGACGTCTCCCCCGGGGACGGGGACGGCATTCAGGATTTCCTGGATGACCGCGGAGGGGGTTACCCCCTTCAGGCGGGCTGCGGGTTCAAGCAGCAATCGATGTGCCAGCACCACTACCGCCAGGTGCTTGACATCATCGGGCAAGACGTAGTCGCGGCCGTTCAGAGCCGCCCGCGCCTGGGCCGTGCGATAGAGGCCCAGACTGCCGCGCGGGCTGGCACCCAGGTAGACCTCGCTATAGCGACGCGTGTTGTTGACCAATTCGACAATATAGCGGCGCACCAGGAGATCCACATAGATATCGCGCGCTGCTCGTTGGGCCGCTGAGAATTCATCGGCGGATGTGATTTGGGGCAGGTCGTCGAGCGGATGTCGAGTGTGCTGGCTTTCGAGAATGCGCATCTCCTGCGCGGGCAACGGGTACCCGAGGCTGAGTCGCATGAGGAACCGGTCGAGCTGCGCCTCGGGCAGGGGAAAGGTGCCCTCGTATTCAATCGGATTCTGCGTCGCCAACACCAGGAAGGGTGATGGCAGAGTGTGGGTCACTCCGTCCACCGTCACTTGGCGTTCGTCCATCGCCTCCAGCAGCGCCGCCTGCGTCTTGGGCGTGGCGCGGTTTATCTCGTCGGCCAGAACGACCTGCGACATGATCGGCCCAGCACGGAACTCGAATTGCCGGGTTTGTTGGTTGAAGATCGAGACCCCGGTCACGTCGCTGGGCAGCATGTCGGGCGTGAATTGAATACGGCTGAAGTTGCAGCCTAACGAACGCGCCAGGCTCTTGGCGAGTACCGTCTTCCCCACCCCTGGCACATCTTCGATGAGCAAGTGACCCTGCGCCAGAATCCCCAGGATGGCCAGCTCGATTTCCTGGTCCTTGCCAATGATCACCTGACCGACGTTTTCGCGGAGACGGGTGCCGAACTCCTGCAGCGTAGGTATCATGGGCGCCTGCCGATTGTCGCTCTCGAGGGATGGGACTCTCCGGCCGCAGCGGCTCGCCCGTCACTCCACGAGTAGTGCCAGGTAGCTCAGCCACAACAGCCCCCAGGCGAAGATACGGGGGCGGTGAGTGTCGGCCGCGAAGAGCAGAATGCACACAATCATACCCGATGCCAGGCGGGTAATGCCCAAAGGCTCGCGAAAAGTGGAGAAGGGCGCGACGAGAACCATGACGGCGTTGACTAGGAGCAGCATTGCCATGCTCCGTGCGGCGGGGGCCGCCAGCGCGCGTAAACTGCTCCAGACCGCGAGCAGGGCGGGGGAGATGACGCCGGGCAGGAGCAGCGCCGCCATCACGGCGAAGGCGGCTACGCCGTTTTGGCTGATGCGCAAGAACCCGGCGAGGGGCAGGACTTCGAAGGAGGAGCTTCCGGCGCCGCCGCTGATCAGCCCGGGCGCGCCGAATGTCAGCCAAAGCCAGGCTTGCAGCAGCACGAAAGGCGCGAGCACAAACAGGCGTCCTGCCGCGAGCTTCCAGGAGCGATCGAGCGCGGGCAGCACTGCCCAGCCAAGCGCAAACGGGAGCATGGTCTCCTTGGCCAGCAGGCTCAGGGCCAGCAGCGCGCCGGCGGCCCAGGGTGCGGCTCTGGCACGCCTGCTCCCCCGGAGGCGTTCCTCGCTCCACAGCGCGAGCAGCACCAGCAAAAGCGCGAGAGGCTCCGAAAGGTCGAGGCGCACGCCGGCGACCACGCCGACCCACAGCCCGAATACCAGCGCGACCCATGGCGATACGCCGCGACGACGCAGCATCTCACCCAGCACGAGAACGGCTGTCATCTGGTATGCCAGATTGAGCCCCACCAAAGTCCAAGGAATGGCTGCCGGATTACCCAGGGCGGCGGCGCGCGCAAGAAGCGGCGTGAGGATGCGTTGATAGCGATACGCTGGCCGGTCGAGGTGCAGCACTGCGGAGTGCGGCGCGGGGTCGACCGCAATGTGGTAGTTGAACTGCCCATCGTAACCCTCGCTGCCGCGCACATCCCCGTGAGTGTATTTCGTCCCCAGGCGTGCAAAAACGAGCGGGTCGCCCCCACCGCGAATGAGGACCTGCGCGAGGTAAGCCAGCATCAACACCAGCAGCAGGGCCGCCGGTAACCATGGGGAGGCCGATGCCTTGGAGGCACGTGCGAAAGGTGCGGGACTCATGAGGTTCGGGTGTTTCTCCGCGGAAGCATCTTGACGACGGCGATGATCGCAAGACCCGCCCAGGCCAGGAAGGAAAGTGCCATGCCGGCGGCCAACGGAAGCGGCCGGTAGAAGAATTCCACGTGGTGCTCCCCGCGTTCGAGGCGCACCGCGCGGAAGGAGAAATTGGCTTGCAGGAGCGGTACCGTTTCGCCATCCACCCGTGCTTGCCAGCCGGGATAGAAGGTATCGGCGAGCACCAGGAACCCCGGTTGCGGGAAATTCGCCTCGAGGGCGACGACATTGGGGTCATTCCCGGAGAGAATAGTGACCATGGGTGGCAGCGTGCAGGGTGAGCCCTCCTCGCCGGCCCCCACTTCCAGGATTACCTGCTCGGCCGGGTCGAAGCCCGGGTCGAGCACGAAGGCCAGGCTCTCCTCGCCGCCGCGAGCCCAGGTCGCGCGGCACACGCCCCAGGCGCGGTGGGGCTCGTTGCGCAGCGCTTCCACGCGCGGTGCCTGCGGGCCGGCTCGAATTAGCGCGCCGACATCCATCGCCCGCCACAACGTGTGCTGCTGTTCTGCGGGCAGCGCGTCGACCGCCTGCAGCAGTGCAAGGGAGCGTGCCGGGAGCAACGGGTCGAAATTGCCGGCCGTGGCCAAGCCATCCAGCATGCCCGTGTTCGGCAGTCCCAGCGCGCGCACCTCCGTCCAATCCTCTGGCGCATTGAAGGTATCAAATCGGAAGAAGCGTTGGAATTTCACGGCGTACTCATCTTGCGCCGGAACGTAGTAGCGATGCCCGCTGGCGGCAGCCGCGAGTTTGGCCGAGGAGGGATTGGGGACCTGATACAGCTCACGGCCCGTGGCGGGGTTGAGGCCGTAGCCGGCATACGCGAGGTCGACTGCGACGAGCAAGACCGCTGCGGCCGGCGCCAAGTTGCCAAGGGGCGTCGGCCGATTCGCAGGCGGGGTGTCGCCACCCGGAAGCCCCTCCCGCATGCGTGCGAACCGCCACACAATCACGCAGGCCAGTGCGGTGATCCCGACGCGAAACGTCGAAGCAATGAAGGACGATTGCGTGTCGAGCGCGAGAGCCGCGATGCCCGCGGCCAAGAGGATGGCCAGCGTGGCCGCGATGGCCCGCGAGGCCCAGCGCTTGGCCCCCGGGCTCGGCGTTCCCCAGCGCTCGGCGCCGGCGCCTGCGAGCAGTGCCAGGGCAAACACGAAGATCAGCATGATGCGCGTCGGCGCCTGGAACAAGTCGAAGGTCGGCACCCACCGGTAGAGCAGGGGGAAGAGGGGTGTGTTGTTTCCCAGCGCGAGAATCAGCGCCACCGGGAGGCAGATGGCGAGCAGCCCAAAGGGAAAGCGCGGCAAGGAGGCCTGCGCCTCGCGCCGGCGCCGAAGCCAGGCGATGAGCGCGACCAGACTCAGCCCGAGAGGAAGCAGGCCGATGTAGATTGCATCTTCCCAGTAGTTGGCAAAGCCCCAGAAGAGACCGCGCGCTGGGTTGCCGAAGAGATCGGGCGCGATCAGGCCTGCCAGTCGCCACGGCCAGAACGAGTAGGTGAGCGCCGTCTGGATGTCGATGCCGGAGGCGCGTTGCGAAGCGCGCAAGTACTCAAGCGTGGGCAGAACCTGGGCTGCGGCGAGTGCGAGCGCCAGCGCAGTCGAAACCGCCACATCAAACCATCGGCGCAGCACCGCGAGCACAGGGCGGTTGTCGCCGAGGTGACGTGCGGCGACCCACGCCGCGAGCAGCAACCACGTGTACCACCACGTCTGCCAGTGGCCGGCCAGGATCTGCATTGCCATGGTCAATGCCAAGAGCGTGCGCCGCCAGCGCGCGTGGGGCTCACTCAGCCGGTCGCCGACCAAGATGAGCCAGGGCACCCAGCCCAGCGCAGCGTTCAGGCTGAGGAAACCAGCGCGCGCGACGACGTACCCGGACAGTGAGAAGGCGAGCGCCGCAACGGATTGCGCCAACAGCCCGAGCCCGAGGCGCCGCGCGAGGCGGCTCATCCCGGCCCCGGCCAACACCCAGTGGAAGATGATCAACCAGGCGTGGCCCACCTCGACCGGAATGGCCAGCAGCAGCCAATTCGGTGGATATAGGAGCGCTGATTGCGCGTTGGCCAAGAGCGGTGCGCCCATGCCGACAAGTGGATTCCATAGGGGAAGATGTCCGGCCAGAACGGTCGTCTTGGCGAACTGATGCCACGGCTGGAATTGGAGCAAGGGCACTCCCCAGAAGATCGCCTGACCGCCGCCGATAGCCGGCCACAGGATGACCAAGGAGGTCGCCAGCACGATCAGCGTCGGCCACCAGGCCGGGGAGAGCCAAGTTCGCATGCGGGAGAGGGTCATCTTTCGAGCGCCAACCTCACCTTCTCAATCGTTCGCGCCAAAGCGAATCGGGATGGTGCCGCTTGTGAGAGTGAGCCGTCGCGCGGCTAGATCTATCCGCAGCACGGCGGAAGAACGGGCAAGACCACGAACACGTGCCAGCCGTCTACGGTGAAGCGAGATTCGATACCGGGCAGCGTGAGCAAGCCACTCGGCGCGGCGGCCAGCGCATCAGCGGGGCCAAGGATAACGTAATCCGCGCCGCTCGTGGCGAGCAAGGCCACCCGTGCGCTG
>Ga0154809_1087_pt1 | contig 9262 bp, 6 predicted proteins | sample Rifle2008BG16ft_FD_105817 | JGI IMG/M metagenome (GOLD analysis project Ga0154809, IMG submission 105817) | Chloroflexi bacterium RBG_16_64_43 | reverse complement strand
GAAACGCATGCCGCTGGGACAAGACCAAACTCCGCCAGGCGTTCGCCGACCGCGCGACCCCCATCCAGCCCGAGAACCCGGGCCGTCTGACCGACCGCGAGCTGGCTGAGCAGTATCTCGGCGGGTGCCCGAGGCGGCGTCATGCACTGCCCCCGCGAACCGGGGCCCGCCGGGCCGCACATTCCGCACACAGCCCGTAGAGGACGAGCGACGCTTCGTGGACTTTGACCGCATGCCGCCGCGCGTAGCCGCGGGCAACCGCCTCCACCTGCGGCTCATCGAACTCCAGAACCCTTTGGCACTTCGTGCACAGGAAGTGATGCTGCCCGTGGGCGCCGGCCAGGTCGAAATGATCGTGACGCCCATGGCCGCGAAAGCGGCGCGGCTCGACCAGGCCTTCCGCCTCGAGCCAATGCAGGGTGCGATACACGGTGGAGAGGTTGAGGGCCGAGTCGCGGCGCGCGGCGCGCGCGTGCACCTCCTCGGCCGTCGGGTGGGCCGGCAAAGCGGTCAACGTTTCCAGGATCAGCCGGCGTTGCCCGGTCATGCGTCCGCCCGCGGCGCGCACGCGCGCGCGAGCTCGGTCCAGCAAGTCGGTCATGGGCGCCCCTATTTGCAAATTACTTGCAATAATGTTAGCCCACTCCCGCGCGCCGGGTCAGTGACATGCATCCCGCTCGGCGGGTGATATGCGTCATGGCGCGGGCGGTAGACAGCACCGGTGTGCTACAATCCGGGCCGCAATGGGCACGCTCTTCCTCGTCGCCACCCCCATCGGTAATCTCGAAGATATCAGCCCGCGCGCCCTGCGCGTGCTGCGCGAGGTCTCCTTGGTGGCCGCGGAGGATACCCGCCAGACACGCAAGCTGCTCTCGCACTTCGACCTGCACACGCCACTCACCGCATATCACGAGCACAACAAGCTCACCCGCCTGGCGGCGGTGCTGTCAGCTCTGGCGCGCGCAGACGTGGCGTTGGTGAGCGACGCAGGTACCCCCGGGTTGAACGACCCGGGCTATGAGCTGGTGCGCGCCGCGCTGGGCGCGGGTCACATGGTGACGCCGGTACCCGGACCGAGTGCACCAATCGCTGCTCTGGTCTCATCCGGATTACCCACCGACCGCTTCTTCTACATGGGCTATCTCGAGCGGCGCGCAGCCGCGCGGCGGGGCCAATTGGCGGGCGTGGCAGCCCTGCAGGCTACGCTGGTGGCACTCGAGGCCCCCCACCGCCTGCTTGCGGCGCTTGGCGATGTTCGTGACGTGCTGGGCAATCGGCAGATGGCGGTGGCGCGCGAACTCACCAAGCTGCACGAGGAAATCCTCCGCGGCCGGGTGAGCGAAGTGCTGGAGCACTTCGAGCGCCATGCGCCGCGCGGCGAGGTGACGCTGGTCATTGCGGGCGCGCCGCCGGCGGTTCCCACGGCCTGGGACGAATCGCGCGTGCGCAAAGAGGTGCAGGCACGAGTGGCCGCCGGTGAGACCGCCACGCATGCGGCGGCCGAAGTGGCACACGAATCCGGCTGGACCCGACGCACCGTCTATCGCCTGGCGACAGCCGAGGCACGGCCCGGGCCGGGCAAGCGCACCGCCAAGGCGCAGGAGGGCAGATGAACCTCGACGACCTACCGCGGATGAAAGAACTCGACGCGGGTGAAATGCTCGGTTTCATCGACCGATTGCCCGACCAGCTCGAGAGCGCGTGGCAAGCCGGGGCCAAGTTTCCGTTTGAAATGACCGGCGGTGGGATTCGCCACGTCCTGCTGGCCGGCATGGGCGGCTCGGGCATCGGCGGCGCGCTGCTGGCCGCGTATGCCGACCACCTCGGAACGGCTCCGGTGACAGTGTGGCGCAACTATGGGCTGCCAGCCTGGGCTCGCGGCCGCGATACACTGGTCATCGTCGCCTCGCACTCGGGTGATACCGAGGAGGCGCTTTCGGCGTATTCCGAGGCGCGCCGCCGTGGCTTGCCGGTGCTGGCGATCACCTCCGGCGGGCAGATTGCCGCCGAGGCGCAAGCGGCCTCGCTGCCGCTGTGGCAATTCACCTTTCGCGCCCAGCCTCGCGCGGCCGTTGGGTTTCTCTTCCTTTTACCCATGGCCTGCCTCACCCGCCTTGGGCTGATGCCCGACCCCTCGGCGGAACTCGCCGCTGCGTTGAGCGCGATGCGCGACCAGCAAGCGCACTTGCGCGCGGATATTCCCGTGGTCCACAACCCTGCGAAACGCATGGGCGGGCAATGGATGGGACGCTGGGTCGCGGTCTACGGATCCGACCATCTGGCGCCCGTTGCCCGCCGTTGGAAGACGCAGATCGCGGAGATCGGGAAGGCATGGGCGCAGTATGAGGAGCTGCCCGAGCTCAACCACAACACGGTGGCCGGCACGCTGCAGCCGGAGGAATTGACCAACCGTTACTCACTCATCTTCCTGCGCTCGTCGCTGGCGCATGAGCGCAACGATTTGCGCACGCGCATCACGCGCGAGCTGTTCATGCTCCAGGGATTCAACACGGACGAGTACCAAGCCTCGGGGCCGAGCGTGCTGGCGCACATGCTCACCGCGCTGCATTTCGGCGACTACTCGGCCTTCTATCTGGCCATGGCCTACGGCATTGATCCGACGCCGGTGGCCTCGATTGCCGAGCTCAAGTCGCGTCTGGCAGGCGCCGGGCGTTGACGGTTTCAAACGCGAAGGCACCGATTGCTCGGTGCCTCAGGCGGAGAGGGCGGGATTTGAACCCGCGGAGCCTTACGGCTCACGCGCTCTCCAGGCGCGCGCGTTAGGCCAAACTACGCTACCTCTCCGTGACGTGCTATTCAGTTCAACAGCTTGCGCCGCGCTCGGGCGGCTGCGCGGAAGATTATAACATCCGGCCGTCGGGATTCCATCTTCGCTACCGCGGGACTCAATGATCAAAGGGACACGAGACAAGGTTGGAGGTGTGAACCCGGCGATTGCGGATTGGGTTACGCGCGCAGCGGTCGGTGCGGTCTTTCTGATGAACGTCTGGTGTGCGGTGACGTTCCTTGGATGGCCGGATCGCTTCGCCGGCTCGTTTGAAGTCGGCGGCTCGCCGGGGCGGGCAATCGTCCAAGCCTTCGGAGTCCTCTTTCTGATGTGGAACGCTACCTATCCCGCAGTCATCTGGCGACCACGTGGCCAGCATGTGCTCTTTGCAGTCATCCTCGTTCAGCAAACCATCGGCTTGGCAGGAGAGACCTGGTTGGTGCTGAGCCTGCCTGCCGGTCACCCGGTTCTGTGGGCCACCGGAGTGCGATTCATTCTCTTCGACGGGGTGGGGCTGGCATTGATGCTCATGGCCTATGTGGTGCTGAGACGCGGGTACACTCGCTGAGAAGGTGAAGCCTCGCGCACCAGCGGGCCGCTCTAGGCGCCAGACCAAGAACGAATTCCTTCGCCTTTTCTCGCCAGTCACCAAAATCGCACTTTCGCCCTGCACTTCCTCCGTCAAGCGATCCCGGTCCTACATTTGCAGTGCGACGTGATTCAACCCGCAAGGCCTCCGGGGGCAGCCGCGCTGAGAGGACGGCTGCGCTCGGTTCAAGCGTAGGTCTTCATCGCTGGCACCCGAGGGGCTTGACACGAGTGGTACAATGCTTGAAATGGGTAGTCGAAGCGCAGACCCGACCTGCAAGGACTTGAATACTTGGCGTGGCCTCGAGAGGGCCGCCGGGTTCGGGATTTGCGCGTTGTGACGTGCCGCCTCGCGCAACATCTGGGCCCCGGCCTTTGGCCGGGGCCCTTTCGTTTCATCGAGCAATCCGTCTGGGGAGGAGAGAATCATGGGTGGCCTGGTCGATCGCCCCGTCACGGTCGTGCCCGAAGAGCGCCTTGTGCCAGTGAGCGCGCACCTTGGGCAGTTGGCCGAGATCCCGCCTTCACGCATGTTCCTGATCAACAAGAGCCTGGCGGTGTTCGCCAAGAACTCGCCTGAGCGGGAGACATTCGACGCTTCTCAGGGCGACGGCGGGGCCTCGCTGCCCGGCGTGCCGGGCGAGATTCTCGAGCGAGCCGCCGCGCTGCAACTCGCACACGGCAGCGCTTACGATATGCCCTACGGCACCGACGCGTTTCGCCGCACGGTCCTGGAAACGTACTGGCACGCCTCGTCCGAGACCGGGCTCGGCCCGAACAACGTGCTAGCCACGGTGGGCGGCCGCGACGCGTTGGCAAAGGCGTATGCGGCGATGCTCGCACTCGGACATGGGCGCACCGGCGACTTCATCGTCGTCAGCCGCGTGCCATGGATCTCGTACAACTGGGGGCCGTACGGCGTGGGGGCGAATGTGCTGCTGGCGCCCGGCGAGGCGCAGAGCGGATGGGCCTATACCGAAGACGCGCTGCAGGCTTGCAGCGCGCACGCGGCGCGCCTCGGGCGCAAGCTGGCGGGGCTCATCATCACCAGCCCCGACAACCCAACCGGAGGAGTGCTCAGCGCCGATCGACAGATCGCGCTGGGCAAGGCCGCATTGCGCCTGGGTGTTGCCTTCGTGCTGTACGACTGGATGTATCACTACGTGACGGACCAAGCGGCAATGGACCTGAACCGCTTTCTGACCGCATTCGACCCCTGCGAGCGCGAGCGGATCCTGATCCTCGACGGCCTGACCAAATCTCTGGGCGCCTCGAACGTGCGCAACTGTCATCTGATCGCAGCGGAAGCCGTTGTGCGGTTCATCGTCGCGCGCGCCTCGCACACCGTGATTCCCTCGTTCTACTCCATGGCGGTGGCCATGGCGGCCTATGGGCACGGTTACGCGGAGGCCACGCGCGGCATTCGCGAGCCAACCAACCTCAGCCGTACCGCGCTGCGCGAATTCTTCACCGCGCACGGGCTGCGCGCGATCATCGACCAGGGCTACTACGCCTTCGTGCATGTCGGGCGTTGGCTTGCCGCGCGCGGCTGGAGCGACAGCGAGCCGCTCGGACAGTATCTGGCCGAGCAGCATGGGGTGGCCATCGTGCCGGGGGCCTTCTTCTCGCCGTACGGCGCCGAATGGCTGCGCTTCTCATATGCCACGCCGGTGGAAAAAACGCTGGGCGCCGCGCAGCGCTTGATGGAGGGATTGGATGCCCTGGTCCAACACTGAGCTGGCGCGCTTCGTCGACCGCTTGGAATTGGCGCGCGAGACGGCCGCGCGCAATTTTCCCGAGCGCGGGACGAGCGGTCTGGAGCTCGAATGGAACGTGATGGGGGCAGACCTGCGGCCGGCGCTCACCTGGCCGGGCGTGCCATCGCAGGCGGCATTCGCCGATGCGCTGCGCGAAGCCCATTTGCCGGAGTGGCTCGCGAGATACAGCCAGCTCGAGGTGTTCAACTGGATGATCGAGTGGGCCACCGACCCGTTCTACTCGCCGCCGCTGGCTGTTTATCAGGCGCGCCTCTTCGAGGCCTGTCTGCTCACGACGGTCGAGCGGGCCTCCACGGGCGGCGCCGGGCCGCTTCGAGCCTGGCACGGCAACCTGCTCTTTCCGGTGGAGGTCGGACATCAGTCCATCCCGCGCGGCTGGAACTTGGCCAAGCGCCGCTACCTCGAGCGCTGCGTCGACCTCTTCGGCTCACGCCTGGCGACGGCCGGCATTCACGCCAACCTCTCGCTGCCTGAGCCGCTGCTGGCATGGGACCTTGTTCATCTCCCGCGCTCAGGGCGCCGGCCGTTGCAGTTGGATAGCTTTCGCAATGAAGTCTATGCGCGCGCTACCCGCCTTCTGCGAGCTCACGCGGCGCTGTTTATCGCCACTTCGGCCAGCACGCCCTTGCGCGCCGAGGTGCGAGGGGGCCGGCCGGTGGTGGTGTTGACCGAGCACGACTCCGTTCGCACGCTGACCTTCCCCAGCCCGCCTGAACTCGACCCGGTCCATCTCTACCGCACCCACGCCGACTACGTGCGGCTCTCGAAGGATCTGGTTCGACGAGGGATCCGCTTCGGCAACAACAACTGGACACCGGTGCGGGCACGATCGCTGGCCGAACCCGTGGAACGGTTGATCGCCATCTCGGCCGAGGAATTGGAGGCGCTCGGCCAACGGGGGTTGTACGAGGAGAATGGGCGCGACGCACCCTCGCGCGAGCACGTGGCGCGCGAGATTATCATCCACAACCTGCTCGCCCGAATCGATATACCGATGGCGAGGGTCGAGGTGCGCACCGACGAAGGCGGTCTGCCGCTCGACTTGGAGATCGCCAACTTGGCCCTCAAGGAATTGTTGCTGCTGCGCGGGTACGCAGATTCGGAATTCGGGGATCTCTTCCTCTACAGCCGGGATGACTTGCGGCGTGCGCGCGTTAATGAACTGGCCGCGGCCAACACGGGCATGGGCGCAGAACTCGTGCATCCATTCTCTCGCGCACGAGTGGGCATGCGGGCCTTCCTCGGTGAAACACTCGACAACGTCCGGCCGCTGGCCCACGCCCTGGGCTGGGACGAGTGGCTGGTGCCGCTTGACGAGATAGCGCACGGCGCCCCGAACGCCGCGGAGCGGATACGAACGCGTCTGGTGCCGGAGGCGGATAAACACTCGGTGGTTGAGGCGGAGGCCATCAGTCGCCTATTCGACGAGCGGCGCGTTCAGGTGGCGAGTGACATCGAGCTCATTCGACGCGAGCTTCCGGGCCTCGGCCCGCTGGCAGGCAAGCTTGCGGCATTGTGGCAGCGAGCGGAGGCCGCGCAGCTCTTGCCGACGGCCGAAGCGCTTCCCGCTGCTATCCAACTGCAGCCGAGTGCCGACGACGTCACGCGCGAAGTTGTGTTGCTGGCCAGCCGGCTCATTGCCATCCCCTCGGTCAGCGTCGCGCCTGGCGGATCGCCGAGGATGGAAGCCATCCACGCGGCCGTTCGTTTTGTCGCTGATGATCTGAGGCGCGGCGGGCTGGAGGTGCGCGTGTTTGCAGAGGGTCCCTTCCCGGCGCTGCTCGCAACCTTTCCGGGCGAGGATCCCGCGCCGGTCGTCCTGCTCGGGCACTTGGACGTTGTGGGTCCCGATCCGGACGAGAGTCAATTCACACCCAGGCTGGACGGCCAATACCTCGTGGGGCGCGGCGCAGCCGACATGAAGACGGTGGCGGCGACTTATGTCGTGTGGATGAAGGCGACCCGACGCATTGGGCCGCCCTACCCGCCCCTGCGATTGCTGTTGGTGGGCAATGAGGAGCCTGGAGAGACCGAGCCAATGGGCACGCCCCACATCCTGCAAATGTTGGCGCGCGAAGGCCAGCCCCTCCCAGCGCTGATGATCGCCGGCGAACGCACCGGCGAGCGCGGCGATGAACTCGTGGGAGAGGTGTGCCTGGAGAACCGCGGATTACTGCGCGCCGAATTGCGCGCGCGGGGCACGCGCGGCCATTCGGCGGTGCAGCCCGGCTCCGATGTGATGATGCAGCTCGTTGAGGCGCGGTCCCGCCTGATAGAGGCAGCCCGGCATCAGCTGCAACTCGAGGGACCGACCCTTTGGCGCTCACAAATCGCCTTCCCATATCTGGTTTCGGGGGAACGCGGCGTGTTCAATCTGACTCCCGACCGGGCGGCCATGGGCATTGAGGTGCGCAGCCTCCCCGAGGATCGCTTGGGCGGGCTGGTGGACCTCATGCGCTCCTTGGCCGAGCCAGAAGGATTCGAGCTCGACCTCGTTTCATGCGAAGACGGCGTTCGCTGCGACCCGGCCAATCCGTTTGCTCAACATTTGCTGCAGGCGGTACGCGAGACCTCAGGCCGGGCGCCGGTATTGGGGCGCAAGTTGCATGCGACCAGCGCGCGCTTTGCACCGAACGGGCAGGGAATTGTGTGGGGACAATCGGGGCTGGCGCCTCACGCGGCCGGCGAACGACATTACTTGCCAAGTATTCTGCCATATGTAAGGGCTCTCACACGCTTCGGCGAGTTGGCTACGGCCGCGCGGGTGCCTGAGCCCAACACTATCCAACGCACGTGAGGAGATGACATGCCGAATGCAATAGGTACCCCCAGCCGACACGGGCTGGAGAACCACGGGCTGACCAACTTGAACTTGGCCTACTGGACTCTTCCCTCGCCGATGCTGGTTGAGCGCATCATCTCGCGTCGCGAAGGACAGCTGGCCCACCTCGGCCCGGTGGTCGTGCGCACCGGCCATCACACCGGACGCTCGCCCAACGACAAATTCATCGTCCAACAGGCGCCCAGTGATTCGCAGGTGTGGTGGGGGAAGGTCAACCGGCCGATGACCCCGGCCCAGTTCGAACGCCTGCACCTGCGCATGCGATCGTACTTCCAGGGACGGGACGTATTTGTCCAAGATGCCGTCGCCGGGGCGCATCCCGCCCACGCGGTGCCGATCCGCATCGTCACCGAATATGCGTGGCACAGCTTGTTCGCCCGCAATCTCTTCTTGCGCCTGCCGCACGCCGCCCTTCCCGATCACATCCCCCAGTTCACCTTGCTGGACGCGCCGCGCTTTCACGCCATCCCCGAAGAAGACAGCACCAATTCGGAAGTGTTCATTGCGCTCGATCTCGAAAGGGGGCTGATTCTCGTGGGCGGGACGAGCTATGGCGGAGAGATCAAGAAGGCGATCTTTACCGTCTTGAACTACCTCCTGCCGCAGCGCGGGGTGCTCTCGATGCACTGCTCGTCAAACGTCGGCGAACCAGGAGACGTCGCGCTTTTCTTCGGCCTTTCAGGAACCGGCAAGACCACGCTTTCGAGCGATGCTGCCAGGCGCCTGGTGGGCGACGATGAACATGGCTGGGCGGAGGACGGCGTATTCAATTTTGAGGGAGGCTGTTACGCCAAGACGATCCGCCTGCGGCCCGATCTTGAACCTCTCATCTGGGAAGCGACGCGACGCTTTGGAACGGTTCTGGAAAACGTCGTCATGGACGTGGAAAGCCGGCGCATGGATTTCGAAGATGGCACGTTCACCGAGAACACGCGCGCGGCTTACCCGCTGGGGTTCATTCCCAACCCGGTGGTCAATGGCCGTGCCGGACATCCGCGCACGATATTCTTCCTCACGGCGGATGCCACAGGCGTTCTGCCGCCGCTGGCACGTCTCACCCCATCCCAAGCGATGTACCACTTTCTCTCGGGTTACACCTCGAAGCTGGCAGGCACCGAGAGAGGGTTGGCGACCGAGCCTCAACTCACCTTCTCGTCTTGCTTCGCCGCCCCGTTCCTCCCGCTCCCGCCCACAACCTATGCGGGGCTGCTCGGCGAGAAGCTGGCGGCACATCAGCCCGAGGTATGGCTGGTCAACACCGGGTGG
>Ga0154809_1076_pt1 | contig 9272 bp, 9 predicted proteins | sample Rifle2008BG16ft_FD_105817 | JGI IMG/M metagenome (GOLD analysis project Ga0154809, IMG submission 105817) | Chloroflexi bacterium RBG_16_64_43 | reverse complement strand
GGGCGATGGTCTATCTCGCCGCGGCGACGGTGATCTTCTTACGCTGGTTCGCGGACGACGGCGCGCCCGAACGGGATGCGCCGCGCGGCTTAGACATTTCCGATGCGGAGGTGGTGCATGGCTGACCCGCTGCCCGAATTCCACATGCCCAATCCCAGCTTCTGGCCGCTCGGCCTGGCGCTCGGCGCAACGCTGCTCGCGGCCGGAGTGATCTCTAGCCTGTGGGTCAGCCTGGCCGGATTGGTGCTGCTGTTCATCTCAATCGGCGGCTGGGTTGCCGAGGATCGCGGCGAAGGTGAAGCGGAGGCGCATCATGGCTGAGCTGCAGGCCGCGACCGCCTTCGTCCCGCAGCGCGAGAACGCCAAGCTCGCGGTGTGGGCATTCCTGGGTGGCGAGGTAGTGTTCTTCGGCGCGCTGATTCTCACCTTGATCGTATTCCGGGCGCGCGAGGCGGCGGCCTTCGCCGAGGTGCGCACGCTGCTCAGCATCCCGCTTGTGGGGCTCAACACATTCATCCTGATTCTCTCCAGCTACCTCGTCGTCCGGGCCCTGGGGGCCATTCGCGCGGGGCGCCAGCGCAGCCTGCTCTGGCATCTGGCGGGGATATTCGTGCTGGGCGCGCTGTTCCTGGGGGGGCAGGCGCTGGAGTGGTCGACCCTCTTTGCCGAAGGTCTGAGCGTCAGGTCCGCCTTCGGCACGCCCTTCTTTGCCATCACTGGGCTGCATGGCACGCACGTTTTGGTGGGCCTGATGTGGCTGGTCTACGTGATCGTGCTCGCGTTGCGGGGGCGCTACTCGTCCGCCTCGCACCAGGGCGTCGAGACCTTCGGCCTGTACTGGCACTTCGTGGACGTGGTTTGGATCGTGCTGTTTACGTTGTTCTATCTCATCTAGAGGGACTTCATGAACGAGCCCAAGATACATCCGGCGGCGCCGCAGTACGCGTGGGTTTTCGCGGCGCTGGTCGCCCTGACCGGTTTGGAGGTGGGTGCGAGTTACCTGGCGCCGCAGGTGCGCCTGCCGCTGCTCTTGATCTTCGCTGGCGCCAAGGCGCTGCTGGTGGTGCTGTACTTCATGCATCTGCGCTTCGACAGCCGCATCTACGCCGGGCTGCTGCTCATCGGCCTGCTGCTTGTCTCCCCGCTCATTCTGATCGTGGCCCTCATCACACCGGCGGGCTAGATCCGCTGGGGCGAGCCAAGCAGGGGCAGCCGCAGTCTGCCTTCTTCGTTGCACAGCGGATGGCTGCCAACCGATTCGATTAGAATCGCATCTCGATCGAACACCCCGAACCTTGCCGCTGGATATCCTAGATGCTGGGAGCCCCGCCCATGGAGCGCTTGCTGCAGCCCGAGATCTGGATCGCTTTCCTCACCCTGGCCTCGCTCGAGATCGTGCTGGGCATCGACAACATCGTCTTCATCTCCATCTTGGCCGACCGCTTGCCCCACGCCCAACAGCCTCGTGCGCGCACGTTGGGCCTGGCCATGGCCATGCTCACTCGCATCGCGCTGCTCTTTTCGATCTCGTGGTTGATCGGGCTGACTGAGCCTCTGTTCAACGTTTTCGGCCGAGCGATATCACTGCGGGATGTGATCCTGGGTGTAGGCGGCCTATTCCTCTTGGCCAAGGCCACGACCGAGATCCACGCCAAGCTCGAGGGCCTCGAGCACGGGCGAACAGCGCGGGCGGGCGGCTCGCTGTGGGGCGTGGTGGCGCAAATCGGGCTGATGGACATCATCTTCTCACTCGACTCGGTGATCACCGCAGTCGGCATGGCCAAGGACCTGTGGGTCATGGTCGCGGCAATCGTCGTGGCAGTCGGCGTCATGATGGTGGCCGCCGGCGGGCTCAGCCGTTTCGTCAACGAGCACCCCACGATCAAGGTGCTGGCGCTCAGCTTTCTGCTGCTCATCGGAGTCTCGCTGCTCCTGGAGGGTTTCCACTTCGAGATTCCCAAGGGATACATTTACTTCGCCATGGGCTTTTCGCTATTCGTTGAGCTGGTCAACATGCGCATCCGCGCGCGGGAGAAGGCGCCGGTGAGGCTGCGCGGTCCGCAGCTCGAGAAGAGCGAGGCCAGCGGGCCACGCACCTAGCGCGGCGGGGCGGGGTAATTCTCACACGGATTCCCTGGAGGAGCTTTCTATGAATGCACTGGTGACCACGCTGGCAACGCTGCTGGTGCCCGGCGTTGCGAGTCTTGTCGTGCCGTACTTCATCCTCAGGGCTACCGGCCAACCTCTGCTACGCGCCCTGGGAGCCGTGCAGATCGCGGCGCTGCTCCTCGCGTTTGGTGGAGCGGCCATGGTGGTGTGGGTCTCATTCTCGTTTGTGCGCCACGGCGGGGGAACGCCGGTTCCGGTTGTCCCGCCCAAGCGTTTTGTCTCGCACGGGCTGTATCGCTGGGTGCGCAACCCGATGTATGTCGGTGCCTTGCTGGTGCTCGTGGGAGTGGTCATCTTCTACGGATCGCTGTGGGTCCTCGTCTACGCCGCCGGGCTGTGGGCCGCGTTGCATTCCTTTACCGTTCTGTTCGAGGAGCCGCAGCTCAAGAGGCGTTTCGGCGCGCCGTACGAAACCTATTTGAAAGAGGTGCCGCGCTGGATACCCCGCGCGCGTAGGACACGTGCCTAGGGTGGGTCCATCCGCTCTGGGCGAGCTCGCCAAGCAGTCAGTCGATTGACTGAGCAGGGTCAGCACTCGGCACCAGGCTGGAGTGCGAGGTCGATGCCGAAGTCACGTTAACAAGTGCGGAAACGGAGTGTCAGAAGCGCCAATTCGTGGAGGCCTTCGAAGTCCTCACGTCCGTGCACGACGCTTTGGGTTTCCTCACTCTCGCCGCCACGCGTCTGGCAGAGCGAGGGCAGTTTCAATATAACGCGTGCCTTCTCGAGATGGACATGGGCCCAGGTGAGAAGGCGCTGCCCGGGCCGCGCCTTCTGAGCACGCGCGGGCGATGCGCGACCAGCGCTGATCCGGCGACAAGTGCCTCAGCGGCCGAAGGCCACGTAACCGAGCGCGAACGCCGCACCCGCGAACATAACGTAGGCCGGCACCAGCGCGGCGCCGAGATAGAGCTGAACCCCGCCCGCCAAGAGCGCCGCGAACACCACCGCCCCGGCCGTCTTGCGCATAGCGCTTTCCAACCGCGCCACCCGCCGCTCGAGCTCGGGCGCGCGCATCTCGAGTTCGCCCCGCTCAATGCGCGCGGCCAATCCCTGCACCTGGCGCGGCAACGTGATCAGCGTGCGCAGAACTTCGAGCGCCTCGTCGAGCCAGGATTGCCAACCGGACTTGGCTTCTTCGGCCATGAGCTTTTGTGCCACGGGCATCAGGCCCTCCCACACGTTGAAATGCGGGTCGAGCCCGGTGCACATCCCCGATAGGATGGCCACGCAACGCCCGGCCAGGATGAGATTCTGCGGTACCTGAAACGGCATGTCGTACAAGAGCTCGCGGAACTCGGCCGCGAATTGCTGCATCTCCTCGCGGTGCATCGAGCGTAGCTCCGACATGCTGCGCCCCCAGAAGCGCTCGAACACATGCGCCTCGGCGCGCGCCAGCAGTTCGAGATCCGCGCCGGGCAGCAGCACCCCCAGCAACTGGTAACCGCGAATCAGGCGGGCCGCATCACGCGTGCCGATCCCGATGACCAGCTCGCGCGCGCCGGCGCGCACAGTGGAGGGTACCCGCCCGACCATGCCGAAGTCGACGAAGGTCAATTGCCAACCGGCCGGCCCGGGCGTGACGAACAAGTTGCCGGGGTGCGGGTCGGCGTGGAAGAATCCGTCGTCGAATATCTGCTTCAGGTAGGTGGTGAAAAGCCTCTGCGCCACGGCGCGCCGGTCGACGGCGGCCGCGGTGATGGCTTCGTAGTCGGTGATCTTGATGGCGTACACGTCTTCGAGCGTGAGCACGCGCCGAGTGGTGTGCGACCACAAAACGCGCGGCACGCGCACGCCCGGGTCGCCCTGGAAGTTGGCGGCGAACGCTTCCGCATGGCGTCCTTCTTCAAGGTAGTCGATCTCCTCGTACAGCGTGCGCGAAAACTCTTCGAGCAGCGCAGGCACATTGGCGCGCCGTCGCACAGGCGGGTAGCGTTGGACCCAGCGCCCGACCATGCGCAGCGCCGCGAGGTCGGTCGCGATCAGGCGTTCGATCCCCGGGCGCTGGATCTTCACCACGACTCGCGCATCGTCCACGGACGTGCCGGCCTCGGGGGCCCGCAGCGTCGCACGATGCACCTGCCCCAGCGAGGCGGCCGCCAGCGGCTCGGCCTCGAACGACGCGTAACGCGCCAAGAGGAGCGCGCCGAGTTCCGCTTCCGCCAGGCGGCGGATCGCCGCGAAAGGTTCCGCCGGCACCTCATCCTGCAGGCCGGCCAGCTCGGCGGTGACCTCCGCCGGCAGCACGTCCACCCGTGAGGAGAGGAATTGGCCGACTTTGATCATCACTCCGCCCAGGCGGATGGCCAGCCGCCGGTAACCGCGAGCGATCCCGATCAGGCGATGCGCGCGTGTGGCGCGCGACCAGCGGCGCATCCCGATCGCGACCAACAGCACGTCGCACACGAGGAGGGTGAGGGTCACTCGAGCGAAGAAAAGCAGGATGCGCAGGTAGCGCGTGGCGGACATGTGATCCTTCGAGTGAGATGCCGGCCAACGACGGCGGCCCGCGCAGTATAGCATGCGCGCTTCGCGCAGCGCGCCGTGCGTGCGGTCGGCCTGCGGAGCCGTGTGAGCCGTTCTGATAGAATGGCCGGGTTCCGGCAGCAGAAAAACGCGCACCACGTTGGAGATCTTCACCGGTGATACGACCTATGCGGGCGGTTGTTGGCATTGCAGTGGTCGGGCTTGGCCTCGCGGCCGCCTGCACCTTCATGCCTGCGCCGGTGCCTCCAACCGCGGACCTGGCGAAGATAGTCGAGGCCACCCTGGCCGCGCAAGGCATCAACATGCCGCCCACCTCGCCGGCGCTTGATCCGCCCACGCTTGTAGTCGTGGCTCCAACGGAAGTCCAGTCCACGCCGACACCCGTCGTGCTCGTGCCCGGCAGTATCTCCGGTTCGCTTTCCTACCCTGGGTCCGTCATCCCACCGCTGCTCATCGTCGCGTTCCGCGGCGAGGGCGGGCCGCGGTTCTCCGTCGAGGTTCCCCAGGGGAGTGCCACCTACACCATCGGCGATGTACCCCCGGGCATTTATCACGTTGTGGCTTATGTCGTGCCTTCCGCGTCCGAGGGCATATTGGTCGGGTTGGCCGCCGGCTACTCAAACGCGGTGGCCTGCGGCCTGCGCTTCGGCTGCGATGATCACGGCTTGCTGCCGGTCGTCGTCGGTTCCGGCGAGGCAGTGACCGGGATCGACCCCCAAGATTGGTACGCGCCGGAGGGCACCTTCCCTCCGATGCCAGACTGAGCGAGGTCACCCATGAGATATGCCCTGCCTATTGTCTTGAGCGCGGCGGCGACGGCCGCCCTGGCCTGCCAGGTCGGCGGGTTGGCGCCGACGCCCACTGCGAACCCGACGCCGACACCCACCGTGGCTCCTTCGCCGACGCCGCTGCCGACCGTGCCGCCGCCGACGGCGACGCCCAGTACGCCGGTCATCGACGCGCTCAATGCAGCCGGCCTCGCGCCGCGTTTCGTGATCCCGGCCTCGCTCAACGACATCAAGCGCATCACCTTCTCGCCAGATGGTCGTCTCCTGGCGACGGCCTCCGGGGGTAGTTCGCTGAGCTCCGATTACGCCGTCCGCCTGTGGAACCCGGCGGAGGGCACGCTGGTCTTCACCCTTGAGGGGCACTCAGGCATCGTGTGGGATGTGGCCTTTGCGCCGGATGGGCGCTGGCTGGCCTCGGTCTCGGACGACAAGACACTGCGCGTATGGGATACGAGGGCCGGCGTCGCAGCGCAAGTCGCCCACCTGCCAGGCGCGGCCAACAGCGTGGTCTTCTCGCGCGACGGCACGCGCCTTGTGATTGGCGTGGCGCTTGGGAAGGACGGCCTGCTCTACTCCTACGATTTGGCGAGCGGCGCGCTCTCGGGAGGCTTTGCGGCCCACGCGTATAGCATCCCCTCACTCGCGCTCTCGCCCGATGGCGGAGCATTGGTCTCGCTCGGGACGGTGGATCGCACGATCAAGGTGTGGATTACGGACATTCTCGAGGCCGGTCCGTTCAAGTCCTTCTCGCTGGGCGGGCAGGGTGGCAATGTCGCCTTCTCGCCGGATGGCGGGCTGGTGGCCGCCGGCCTGTGCGTCAAGTCGACGCCCAGCTTCAAATGCACTCAGGGAGAGGTTTGGTTGTGGCGCATCTCGGACGGGGTGCGCCCGGTCGACATGGAAGGCCCGACCGGCAAGGTGCAGGGGGTTGCGATCTCGCCCAACGGCCAGCTCATTGCGGGCGGCGCCGAAGACCAGACGGTTTGGATCTGGCGCCCCGCGGACGGCCAAGTGGTGACGCGCCTCACCGCGCACCGCACCTTCCTCGAAAGCGTGGCCTTCTCACCCGATGGACGCTTACTGGCCTCCTCTTCGACGGACGGCACCCTGATCATCTGGGCCGTGCGCTAAGGCGCACCTGCATGAGGAGGGCATAGCACGCATTACCATTGACCGCGCGCGCACGGGGCGCGCAGGAGTCCCGCATTGGCGTGACGAGGACGGCGAGGGATCGCCAGATTGCCAACTGTCTGTTCGATCGCAACGCTCCCGGCGTCGCGCAATCGATTACAGACACACGATCATGCGCAGGGGCTGCACCATTGGGTGCAGCCCCTTGCCTCGCGGGTGACAAGATCCCCCTCTGCGACTCAGGAGGGATTGGGTAGAATGGTCGGACCCACACAACTCGCGCGGCGGGAGAACCATGGCCTCGAAACCCTTCGTCTTGCATGCACCCTATAAACCCACCGGCGACCAGCCGCAAGCGATCGAGCAATTGGTGCAAGGCTTGTCGCAAGGGGAGAAACACCTGGTGCTCCTGGGCGCGACGGGCACGGGCAAAACCTTCTCCATCGCCAATGTCATCACCCAGCTTCAGCGGCCGGCGCTGGTCATCGCCCACAACAAGACCCTGGCGGCGCAGTTGTATTCCGAATTCCGCGACTTCTTCCCCGACAACGCGGTCGAGTACTTCGTCTCGTACTACGACTACTACCAGCCCGAGGCCTACGTCCCGCGCCACGACCTGTATATCGAGAAGGAGACCGAGATCAACGAAGAGATCGAACGCCTGCGCCTGGCAGCGACGACCGCGCTGCTCTCGCGGCGCGACGTGCTGATCGTGGCCTCGGTTTCATGTATCTACGGCCTGGGCTCGCCGGAGGCCTACGGCAAAGTGGTCATCGTGGTCGAGAAGGGGCAGGCCGTGCGGCGCCAGGCCCTCTTGCGCCAGCTGGTGGAGAGCCATTACGAGCGCAACGACTTGGACCTGAAGCGCGGGGCCTTCCGCGTGCGCGGCGACACGGTGGAGGTCATGCCGGCCTACAGTGATACCGCCGTGCGCCTGTCTTTCTTCGGCGACGAAGTGGAACGGCTGACCGAGCTGCACCCGGTGACCGGCGAGATCCTGGCCGATCTCGAGCGGGCGGAGATCTACCCGGCGCGCCATTTCATCACCGAGGACGAGAAACTTCGCGCGGCGGTGGTGGATATCGAAGCGGAGGCGGCCGAGCGGGTGGCCTGGTTCCGCGCCCACGAAAAGCCGCTGGAGGCGGAACGCCTCGAACAGCGCACGCGCTACGACCTGGAAATGATGCGCGAGGTGGGCTACTGCGCCGGCATTGAGAACTACTCGCGCCACCTCGACCGACGCGCCGCCGGCTCGCCGCCGTGGGTGCTGCTGGATTACTTCCCGCCCGACTATTTGTTGATCCTCGATGAGAGCCATATGACCGTGCCGCAGGTGCGCGGCATGTGGGGCGGCGACCGCTCGCGCAAGCAGGTGCTGGTGGATTTCGGCTTCCGCCTGCCCTCGGCCCTCGACAACCGGCCGCTCTCGTTCGATGAATTCGAAGAGCACATGGGCCAGACGGTGTACACCTCGGCCACGCCCGGGCCGTATGAACTGGAACGGGCCGAGCGCGTGGTGGATCAAATCATTCGCCCCACCGGCATCGTCGACCCGCAGGTCGAGGTGCGCCCGGTGCAGGGGCAAGTGGACAACCTGCTGACGGAGATACGCGCGCGGGTGGCACGCGGCGAGCGGACGCTGGTGACCACCCTCACCAAGCGCATGGCCGAAGACCTCGCCGATTACTTGCATGAGGCGGGCATCAAGGTCCACTACCTGCACTCGGAGGTGGAGACCCTCGAGCGGGTGGAGATACTGCGCGACCTGCGCCTGGGTGCCTACGACGTGGTGGTGGGCATCAACCTTCTGCGCGAAGGGCTCGACCTGCCAGAGGTCTCGCTGGTGGCCATCCTCGACGCCGACAAAGAGGGCTTCCTGCGCTCCGACACGGCGCTCATCCAGACCATCGGGCGCGCCGCGCGCCACGTGCAAGGTCTGGTCATCATGTACGCCGACCATCGCACCGAGTCGATGGAGCGCGCCCTGCGCGAGACCGATCGCCGCCGCGCCAAGCAGGTCGAATACAACCGCGAACACGATATCGAACCGGTGAGCATCGTCAAGGCGGTGCACGACCTGACCGAGCGCGTTCGCAGCGAGGGCGAACCGGAAGCGGCTCAGACCGCGGCGCGGGGTGAACTGCCGCGGGCGGAGATGGAACGCCTGGTGCACGAACTTGAAAAGGAAATGCGCACGGCGGCGCAGTCCCTGGAGTTCGAAAAGGCGGCTATGTTGCGCGACCAGGTGTACGAGTTGCGTGGCGCGCTGGAAGAAGAGCGCGTTGTTCGCGGCGGGACAGCGCGCGGCGCGTCGCCGGAGCCCGCCGCGCCCGGCCCGGGTGAGCGCCCTCGCTCACGTCGCAGGCGAGGGTAGGCAGGGCGCGACCCCGCTGGCTACATCCCCTTGGCCGCCCCTGCCTCTTGGGTGTCATCGCGAGGAGGCTTGCGGGGCATAGCCCACCAATCTGACGTGGCAATCTCGGCTGCAACGATAAGGAGCCCAGCGGCAGACATAGTCCCCGGCGATCGCGGGCCGAGATTCCTCGGGGAAGATCATCCCTCGGAATGACGCGGGGGGACCGAATCACAACAGGCGCCGATGAGGCGCCTGTTGTTCTTGTAGGCAGGGTCGAATCAGAGCGTGCGCACGTCGATGACGCGCAGCGCGTGCGGGCGGACCGCTTTCTCTAGCGCCTC
>Ga0154809_1082_pt2 | contig 9325 bp, 5 predicted proteins | sample Rifle2008BG16ft_FD_105817 | JGI IMG/M metagenome (GOLD analysis project Ga0154809, IMG submission 105817) | Chloroflexi bacterium RBG_16_64_43 | reverse complement strand
TGCAATGCGCGCCAGCGCAGCTTCATCAATAAGGAAGTTTTGGCCCAGCCCCTTCTTGAGGCGCAGGCCGGCGCGATGCAGCCTTCCGGCTAGGTCGAGAGGCGGAAATGCCGAGGCCATCAGCGGAGGGGCAGCGCGGCAACGTAGCGGATCGCGTCTTCGCTTGGGACTGGCGTGCGGAAGTAGAGCGTTGTGCGGCCCGGGGCCGAGCCGCCGAGCTCCAGGAAGGTTTCGTAGTCGGGGAAGGCCACGTCGATCCAATACTCGCTGCGAACGTTGCGGCCTGTGTCTTCAATGTGCGCCGGTCCGTAGCGGTCGACGTAGACCGGCCAACCTTGCATGAGGCGGTACCACGAGAGGACGACAGCTATGATGCCCAGATCGACATCTTTGCCGCTGGCCGTGTGAGGATAGCACCGACCAGGTTCACCGGCCGAGCCGCACGGCCAGTAGCCGGAGGCGTATACGGTGATCGAATGCCAGTAATCGAAGGTGCCGTCGGGGGTCGAGATGCTGCGAATAGTCACCTTGGTGCCGTAGCCCATCACTCGGTCGACCGGCGGTACGGCCACTCGTTCGCCCTCCGAGGTGCGGGCAGTTTCAACCCCATCTTCATAGCGCACGCGGATCGTGCTCTCCTGGATGCCGTAGACTCCCGGCGTCACCAGTTGCTGCGTCGCCAAGTCAAGCTCGGGCAAAAACAGGCGCTGCTCTCCGAAGGCTATCGGTTTCTGTTCGCGGATGAAGTCCTCGCGCACTCGCACGACCTGCAACTTGCCGTCTGCCGGTGCAGATTCACCTTCGGCCGGCCGGCTGTAGTCGAGATTCGTGAGAGCGACGCCGGCCTGCGCCAGGATCTCACCCACGGTCGGCGCCGCCGATTGGACGGTAAGTGTCTGCCCATCTACGCTGAGGCGGAACTCCCGCGCCGAACGGATGACGATGGCGATCGAGTCGGCGCCAGCGATGTCCGCCAGCGGGGCTGTGGTCGCAGGCTGGACTGAATCCGCCGGGTGTAAGGGGATTCCCAATTGCCAAAGCGCCTCGCCGACGGTTGGCCCGGCAGCTTGGTGTTCCATCGCGATTCCGTCGCGCATTATCAGCAGCGCATACTTCGGGGCAAGGCTCAGCCGCAGCGGCAGCTGCGCCAGGGGCGCCCGCGCGTCCACTTGCCTACCATCGGCCACCACAGCGTCTCCCGGGAGAAGATGGACCCCTGCCTGAAGGAGCAGGTTTGCCGGAATCGCCGGCTGGCCCTCGTGGGCCAGGATGGGCGCGGGACCATCTTCGGTCGCCACCTCGATCCACTGCCCGCGTCGAACACGGATCAGCATGCCGCGCGTGACGGGCGACTCGGGGGCCGGCTCGACAACGTCCTCCGGGTTCAACTCGATTCCGGCGTCACGCAGAGCGAGAGCCACCGTGCGCGCACGGGTCAACACGTTGCGCGTGACACCGTCGGCCTGCAGGCGCGCCGAGCCCAGCGTCAGGCCGTAGGCGGCAGCCGCTGCCAGAAAGAGTACCGCTCCGAATGCAAGGACAAGGCGTGTTTTCATAGTGGTGAGACAAGCGAGAGATGAGCCTGACCAGGAGCCCCGGCGGCACCCGGAAGCTCCTCCTTACCGTTGCTTCCTTCCGGACCTGGCGGGGTTCGAAGGTTTCCGCCGCGCCGGTCCCGGCCAGGCTCGCCGGTGATGGTAACTGATGGGATGGGGCATGTCAACGTCATCAGGGGAAAGGAGCGCTTACCGGCCGGCCTCGCGGTTGTGTCGCCGGAGAAATGGCCGCGGCAAGGGTTCATCGGGGCCGATCCGCCACAAGAAGTCAAAGAGCCGCCAGTGATGGCGGCCCTTTGCGCGCTGCGGCAACCTATCCTCGGCCGGCTTACGCCAGCACGGGGAGGAGGGATGCCGCAGCGCTAGGACTAAAACTTGTACTCATCGTGGGCATCACCTCCTCCTTTCTTGGGATAGCATGAGGAGGCGGGAAACTGCTCCCGCACGGCGAGTATGACACACTCCGGGTGACTTGTCAAAGGCGCTGGCTGAGGCATACCCGCGCACGCGAGGACGCCATGGGTGCGCGGTGCCTGGGCCGGGATCAGCATGGCTCTCCAAGCCGCGATGCATCGTGAGCCTTCCTCCGCGTGGAGCCGCGGGCGTTGGCTGTATAATCAGCCTGTAGCAGCAGATCCGGGCGACGGTTAGGCGAGGCTGCACCTGGCAATCTGTTCCCCTTCACCCTCTGGACAAGAGGCGCTAAGCGCGACGGCAAGGCAGGCGGCAACGCTGCCGAACCGTTTCGCGCGAAGACCGCCCGCTGCAACCGCCTCCGCGTGTTCGAGCGGCGACATCGGCGGCCCCCGTGCGAGTTCAATTCGCAGAGTCCAGGACGCTCCCGGGTTGAGCCCGCTGTGCGGGGCCCGCCCTCAACTTGAGCCGAATGCCGTTCGACCCAATGGGAAAGGGACTGGCCGCTTGAGCTTCACCCAATGCCATCCTTGCCGGCCGCAGCGATTCCCACGGATGAGGGTCGATGCAGTCGGTCGGCCGCCGGCCGGCACCGCGGTCCGCCGAACCCAGTTCCAAGCACCCGTGCAACTTGCCTCGCGTCGATTCGCTACACGAGTTGGTGGGGGTGGGCCATGAGAAGCAGCGGAAACCGTCCGGCGTTGCGTGTCGCCAGCTTGTACCTGATCGCCGGCCTCATTTGGATTGCCCTCACCGACCAGCTGCTTGCTCTCCTAGTGAGCGACCCTGAGCTGCTGACTCAGATACAGAGTGTCAAAGGCTGGGTGTTCGTCCTGGGCACGTCGGTGGCGTTCTTCTTACTGATGAAGCAAGAGTTCATCCGCGCCGAACGGGCGGAAGCGGAAGAACACAACGCGACCTCCCGCATGAGCGACATTATGGAAATGGTCGGCGAGGCCATCGTGGCCATCGACGACTCGCAGCGCATTGTCGTATTCAACAAGGGGGCGGAGAGGGTCTTCGGCTATTCAGCCCAGGAGGTGATCGGCCGTCCGCTCGACATCCTGCTTCCTGAAAGTACGGCCGATGCGCACCATACCTTGGTGGCAGCCTTTGCCCGCTCGCAAGACACCTCGCGCCGCATGGGCGAGCGGCAGCACATTCGTGCGCGCCACAAGGATGGAACGATCTTTCCGGCGGAGGCCTCCATCTCGAAATTCGGCCGGGCGGCGGATTTGTTGTTCGTCGTGATGCTCATCGACATTACCGAGCGGATGCGCGCTCAGCAGGCACTGCTCGACTCCGAGAAGCGCTACCGCATGCTGTTCGAGGACTTGCCCGTGGCGCTTTACCGCACCACCGCGGAGGGCACGATCCTGGATGCCAATAATGCCTTGGCGCAAATGCTTGGCTACCCGGACCGCGCGACGCTCTTGGCGGCCAGCGTCCCCGACCTGTTCGCGGACAGGCGCGACCGCGAACGGGAGATCGATCTGGCCTCCGAGAACCAGATTGTACGCAATCAAGAGGTCCTTCTGCGACGGCTTGACGGGTCTTCGATCTGGGTATTGGACCAATTCCGCGTCGCCGTCGACGAGAAGGGCAAAGCGGACTACTTCGAGGGCAGTATGGAAGACATCACCGAACGCAAACGCGCCGAGCAGAAGCTGCGCTTCCTCAGCACCCACGACTCACTGACCAGCCTTTACAACCGCTCGTTCTTCGAAGAAGAGGCTGCCCGCATGGCCCGCGGCCGCGAGCTGCCCATCAGCGTGGTCATGGTCGACATCGACGGCCTCAAGACAACCAACGACACCCAAGGCCACGAAGCGGGCGACGAGCTACTGCGGCGGACGGCCGACGTGTTGCGGGCGGCCTTCCGGGCCGAGGACGTCATCGCCCGCATCGGCGGAGACGAGTTTGCCGTTTTGCTGCCGGGTACCGATCCCGAGAGCGCCCGCCTGGCGCTCGATCGCGTGCGCATCGAGTTGCGCGCGCAAAACCTGGCCCACCCGGGCTCCGCGCTCGACATCTCTTTGGGAAGCGCCACGGCCGAGCGCGGCGAACGCCTCAACGATGCGCTCAAGCAGGCCGATGCCGAGATGTATCGCGAGAAGGCGGCGCGCCGCGGAGACGGACTCCACGCCCCTCCAGCCGGTTGACGTAGGCCAAGCCGAAGACCATGCCGTCTGCCCGCCGCTCCGCTGCTTCATCGCCGCCGGCTGCTGCCTCAGCATCCGAGATCGCGCGCCTGGAGCTTATGCCGCTGCCCAGCGTCATTGTCAACAGCGCGGGACTCGTCGTTGCCGGCAATCGCAAATGGTTCGAATTGCTCCGTTCGCCGCAGGAAGGGGTAACGCGCGGGTCAGTCGCCGAACATGCCGATGCCGCATATCAGGCGGCGTTCGGCCCCTTGCTTGGCGAGCTCGTCGCCGCGGGCGCCGTTCACCAACATCTGGTGGAAATACAACGGCCGGATGGTGCGTCGCTGAGCCTCCTGGCGGAGGGCGAGCTGCTGGCCGGGCCCGAACGCGGCGGGGTTCGCGCCACGCTCGTATTCTTCGATGTAACCGCGCGGATCGAGTCCGAGCGTGCGCTGCGCGAAAGTGAGCGCTGGTTTCGTCTGTTGGCCGAGCACGTCCCCGAAGCGATTTTCGTCCACGACCTTGAGGGAAAGATCCTCGAGGCGAACCCGCAGGCCTGCACCATCTTGGGGTACTCGCGTGAGGAATTGCTGACGCGGCGGATCGCGGACATTGAGACCGACTACGACGAGCAGACCATGCGCGAGATGTGGCGGGAGGTCTTCGAAAGCGGACCGCGCACGCTTTCGGGAACCCATCGCCGCAAGGACGGCACCCACCTGCCGGTCGAGATCCGCTTGGCCGCGTTTCGTCTCGAGAAACACGATTCGATATTGGCTGTCACCCGCGACGTCAGCGACCGTAAGCGAGCCGAGGACAGCCTGGTGGCAACGAGCGATGTTCTGCAAGCGTTGATCCAGGCCTCACCCTTGGCGGTGCTGGCCCTCGACCGGCAGGCGCGCGTTACGCTGTGGAACCCAGCCGCCGAGCGCATCTTTGGCTGGAGTGAAAGCGAAGTGCTGGGGAACCTCGTCCCCATTGTCCAGCCTGGCAAGGAGGCCGAGTTCCAGAGGCTGCTCGATCGCGTACTGGCCGGCGAGCATCTGACGGGGATCACCTTGCAGCGCGTGCGCAAAGATGGACGGCCCATCGAAATCAGCCTCTCGACGGCCCCCTTGCGCGATGCCGGGAACGCCGTCACCGGTACGATGGCCCTGATCGACGACATCACCGAACGGCGCAAAGCGGAGGCGGCGCTGCGCGAAAGCGAAGCCCGCTACCGCACGCTGTTTGACGACTCCCCGATTGCATTGTGGGAGGAGGATTTCTCGGAGGTCCGCACCTACCTCGACCGGCTGCGCCTCTCGGGCATCCATGATGTCCGCTCGTACCTTGAGCGACATCCAGAGGTCGTGACCCACGCCTTGACATTGGTCAAAGTCCTGGATCTCAACCGCCGCGCGCTGGAGTTCTATCCCACCCACCTCAAAGAGTCGCTGCTTGGCAGCCTGGACCGCATCCTCGGGCCTGCCAGCCTCGATATCTTCAGGGAGCAGTTGGTGGCCTTGGCCGAGGGCGAGCGCACGATGGAGCGCGAATTCCTCAGCACCGGTCCCAATGGCGCGGCGCGCTTGCTGCATATGCATCTGACCGTCGCCGCGGGCAGCGATGCCAGCCTGCAACGTGTGCTTGTCTCGTATATCGACACCACCGAGCGCCATCACGCCGAAACGGCCATTCGTGACCAGACGGCCCTCTCGGAGGCGCTGCGCGATGCGGCGGCCGTGCTGACCAGCACTCTCAATCGGGATGAGGTCATGGAGCGCGTGCTGGGTGAAATCGGGCGGGTGGTGCCTCACGACGCAGCCGACATCATGCTGATCGAGGGCGGGCAGGCCCAGGTCGTGCGCATGCGCGGCTTCCGCGAAAGCGTCTTGACCGATCTCTCGGGAACGCGGCGCTTGAAGATCAGCGAGGCACCCCACTTGCGCCACCAGGTCCAAACCGGGCTGCCAATCTCGATCCCCGATGTGCATGCCTACCCGGGTTGGCCTCAGTCTCCCGAGACCGAATGGATTCGCGCGTATGCCGGGGCACCGATTCTGGTCAAGGGCGAGGTCATCGGATTCATCAACGTGGCCAGCGCCAACCCCAATTCCTTCACTCAAACCCACGCGGACCGCCTCCAGGTGTTCGCCTCGCAGACGTCCGTGGCGCTCGAGAATGCACGATTGTTCGAAGAATCGCGCAAGCGTGCAGAGGAACTGGCCGCGCTGGCCGAGGTGTCTTCTGCGCTGCGCACGGCGCCGGCACGGGCCGAGATGGTGCCGATTATTCTCGACAAGCTGACCTCCCTGCTCCAGGCGCGAGGCGTGGCGCTGGCCATGCGCGATCGGAATTCCGGCGAAACCGTCGTCGAGCTCGCCCGCGGCCTGTGGTCGCCCATCTCCTCCACACGCCTGCGCCCTGGCGAAGGCATCATCGGGCGGGTCATCCAGATGGGCCAGCCAATGATCACCAACGATATGGGGACACTGGCCGGATACTCCTGGCCTCCCGGGTTGGGGGCAACACCCAGGGCCCTGGCTGCCATCCCGCTTGTGGCCCAGGGATCAACCATTGGCGCTCTGTGGGCCGGGAACGACGATGGCTTCTCGGAATCGCAGGTACGCATTCTCATCGCCGTGGGCGACATTGCTGCGAACGCGATTCACCGCGCGACGCTTCACGAGCAGACAGAACAGCGCCTGCAGCGGCTGATGGCACTGCATTCGATCGAGATGGCCATCAGCGCCTCAACCGACTTGCGCGTGAGCTTGGATATCCTGCTCAACCAGGTAACGACCATTTTGGGTGTGAGCGCCGCCGACGTCTTGTTGCTAGATTCTCACAGTCAGAGCCTGCACTACGCCGCAGGCAATGGGTTCCGCGCGGGCAACCTGACGAAGACCCGGGTGCGGCTGGGCGAGGGTCTGGCCGGGCGGGCCGTGATCGATCGCACTTTGGTGCATGTGGCCGATTTGAATGCCAAGGATTCGCCCTCCGACGGCTTGCGGCGATTCACTCGCGCCGCGCTCATCGTGGGTGAGGGCTTCCAATCGTACTTTGCTGTGCCGCTGGTCTCCAAAGGCCAGGCGCTGGGTGTTCTTGAGATCTTCCACCGCGCCGCGCTCGACCCCGATCCGGAATGGTTGGAGTTTCTGCAGACCCTTGCCGGCCAGGCCGCCTTGGCGCTCGACAACGCGGCCCTGTTCGAAAAGCTGCAGCGCACGAACGTCGACCTCGTGCTGGCCTACGATGCCACATTGGAGGGATGGTCGAAAGCACTGGATTTGCGCGACCGCGAAACGGAAGGCCACACGCAGCGTGTCACCGAACTGGCCATGCGTCTCTCACGCGCCATGGGTGTCAGCGAGCGCCAGTTGGAGCAGATCCGCCGCGGCGCACTCATTCACGACATCGGCAAGATGGGCATACCCGACAGCATCCTGCTCAAGCCCGGGCCGCTGGCCGAGGATGAATGGGCCATCATGCGCCGCCACCCAACTCTGGCCTACGATTTCCTTTCCTCGATTGCCTTCCTGCGCCAAGCGCTCGATATCCCCTACGGCCACCACGAGCGCTGGGATGGCAGCGGATACCCGCGCATGCTAAAAGGCGATCAGATCCCGCTGGCCGCCCGCATATTCGCGGTAGTTGACGTTTATGATGCGCTCTGCTCCGACCGGCCCTACCGGCCGGCATGGCCGGAAGCCAAAGCCCGCGAGTACATTCGCGAACAATCCGCCAAGTATTTCGACCCCAAGGTAGTTGACGCCTTCCTCGGTCTCAAACTCTAGGACGGGCCTTCGGCCGACAACCTCCCTGCGCAACCCGCCGCTCCCGGCGATCGAGGGCGCGCGCCGAGGCCAACCGTGCCCGACTTGACCTGCACGCCATTCCCGACATACAATCTGAAGGAATGCAAGCGAGTGGCTTGTTGGATGTCGGATCGCATCTAGAGGCAGAGTGCGGGAGGGTCATTCGCAGCCTTGCCCGGAAGGGGGGTGAGATCAAGTGACGATGAGAATCGAAGAGTTCAATGAGTTGCTGCGCTCCGAGAAAGAGACCGGCATGCTGGTGGAATCCCTGCGTTCGCTCGGTTCGCTTGAGGATCCGCGTGAGGTGGTGAAAGCCACGAGGGAGCCTCAGGGCCAGTGGTTTGGCTGGTGGTAGGCGCGCGAGTCGATTCGGAAGACAGAGACTCGCAATTGTGGTGACCGATTAATGCAGCGCGCCGGCCGGCGCGCTGCACGCGTCTCAGGTCAATCGAGTCGGACTTCGCATTGCGCTCAAGCGATGATAGGATTGACGGGGCCAATCCGCGCTCGGACGCCGTCCCGGCTCAGGGAGCATCGATGAATCTGGCCACTCTGCGCGACCTTGTGCTCGACTTGCCCGAAGTCCACGACTGGCCAGAGCTGCGCGAGTTCTACGAGTACGGGCTCTCGATTCCTCGCGGTGACTGGGAGTGGCCGCTGCTCGCCTGCCGAGCGGTCGGAGGCGACATCGAGCGTGCGGCTCCGGTCGCGGCGGGCCTCACGTGCATGCAACTCAGCATTACGCTGGTTGATGACATGCTCGATCACGACCCGCGCGGGCTGCATTTGCGCATTGGCGAAGGGCAGACGGCCAACATTGCCTTCGCGCTGCAGGCGGCGGCCTACCGCCTGGTGCACCGATCGGCCCTCGAGCTTGCCGTGAAGCTGGCGGTGAGCGCCTGCCTGGCGCGCATGGCCCTGGGGACGGCTTTCGGCCAACATCTCGACGTTCAGAATCTGGAAGGCGAAGAGAACTATTGGCGGGTCCTGCGCGCCAAGAGCGCCCCATTCTACGGATCGGGCATGGAAATGGGCGCATTGGCCGGCGGCGCGTCCGATGAGACCGCCGCTTCGCTGGGAGAATTCGGCATGCTCAACGGGGAGATCATCCAGATCTATGACGACCTGACCGACGCGCTGCAGTCGCCGGCCAATCCAGATTGGCTGGAGAAGCGGCCCAACCTCGCAATCCTGTTTGCCGCCACCGCCGGCCACTCACAACGGAATCGATTTCGCGAGTTGCAGGATAGAGCCAACGCCGCCGAGGCACTAGCTGAAGCTCAAGCGATTCTGATTAAGTCGGGCGCCGTCGGCTACTGTGCGTATCACGTGATCCGACGCGTCCAGGCGGCACGCGCGTCGCTTGACCAGACGACCCTCATTGACCGCGGCCCGCTGCTTGCGATTCTCG
>Ga0154809_1173_pt1 | contig 9350 bp, 6 predicted proteins | sample Rifle2008BG16ft_FD_105817 | JGI IMG/M metagenome (GOLD analysis project Ga0154809, IMG submission 105817) | Chloroflexi bacterium RBG_16_64_43 | reverse complement strand
CCTGCCCGCGGCACGCCTACACGCCTTGCACCGGGCCCCGCCCATCGCCAAGGGTGATCCCCCGCCTGGGAAAAAGAAATCGCCCGCATCGAGCGCGGGCGATGGCAGGTGAACGTTCGCTCTCAAAACATGCTCAGGGAGTAGGCGAGGGGGTCGGCGTCTCGCTGCCTGGAGTGGCCGTGGGCACGGCCGTCGGCCGCGAGGCCTCACAATCACGGTTGGCCCGAGCGAGCTCGTCACTGTAGTCCGGGTTGGAGGGTTGCAGGTTGGCAGCGGCTTGGAACTGGGCCACAGCGTCGCACGGTTTGCCCTCTTGCATGAATTGTTCGCCGTAACCGAACAGGGCGGCGGGATACTTGATGGGCGTATCACGAAAGAACGGCGCCATCGCGTAGACCTGGCCGAAGGTCTCCACCGCTTTCTCCCAATTCGTTTCAAAGTACACGTTGGCCGCCTGATACAGATTGAGCAGGAGTTGCGCCCAATCGGCGCGCTGGCTGGCATGACTATCGAGCGGAGCATAGTTCTCGGACAGGTCGAGGTAGTACAAGCCCTCCTCAAGCTTCCCCTGATCGATCAGGGCCACCCCTTGGTTCCGCAGCGCGGTGAACAACAAGCCGTCGACACGAAAAGGCTGGAAGTCCGGCGCGTCGACCCGCAGCAAGAGCAGGGTTTGGATCATCCCCATCCAGTTCCTATCGCTGAACTGCTGCTGAGCCTGAGCGAAGAGCTGCTCTGCGTGCGGCAGATCGAGGGTGGCCGTCGGCGGCGGCGTGGGAGTGCCGGTCGGGGTGGGCGTGGAGTTGAGCCCGCGCAAAGCTTCTTCGAGCAGCGCGCTGGCCGCCGGGTAGTTCGGATCCAGGCTCAGGACGAACTCGAGCCGCTGGCGGGCGAACGAATAGCGACCGGCGCTCATGTCCTCGATCGCCAGATCGAACTGCTCGCGTGCCTGCGCTTCCACCGTGGCGCGCGCTTGGCGCGCACGAGTGGTCGTGCCAGACAGAAACCCTCCACCCACGGCCAGAAGGACGGCCGCCAGGAGAATCGCCAGGCCGATGAACACCAGCCGCCGGCGCGAACGCGGGGTAGGTGAGGCAATCGGAAGATCGGACATGGCGCGGATTATACCGTATCCCTCCAGCGGTCCCGGGTGCGGCACACTTGACGCCCATCCTCCCGCGCATTACCATCCCTCGCAGAAGGACCCATGTATCTCGGCAGCAACCGTTGGCGCATGACGAAGAAACCTCCACGCCGCCCGAACCTGTGGCGGATCGGATTTCTGTTGCTCCTCATCGGCGGCGCGATCTATCTCAATCAATTCATCGTTCCGCACATTCCGCCGCCCTTCATCCCGACGGCGACTGCCACACGCAGCCCGGCCTCCTTTGCGCAGGAAGCGGAGGCGCTCTTCCGCGAGGGAAAACTCGCGGCCACCGAAGATGCCTACCGCCGGGCCATCCGGGTGGATCCCTCGAACTCCGATCTGCACATCGCGCTGGCCCGCACGCAGGTCTTCTCGCGCAAATACAACGAGGCGCTCGAGAGCGCGCAGAACGCGCTGCTGCTCTCGCCGCAGAACCCGATGGCCTGGGCCGTCTACGGCTGGGTGCTGGATTTCCTGCCGGGGCGCGTGGATGAAGCCGAGCGAGCGGAACGCCAGGCGCTGGAGCGGGACCCGGGCCTGCCCCTGGCCAATGCCTACCTGGCCGAAATCCTCTCGGACCAGGGCGAGTGGCAAGATGCCTCCACCGTTGCGCGCCAAGCGCTGGCCGCCTCGCCGGACTTAATGGAAAGCCATCGCGCAATGGGCTACGTGTACGAGAGCACCGCCAACTACGACAAGGCGATCGAGGAATACAAGGCGGCGGTGGCCATCCACCCCAACTTGGCCACGCTCTACATCTCGCTCGGCAACAACTACCGGGCGCTGGGTGACGTAAACGGCGCGGTTGACAGCTATCTGCGCGCCACGGCCCTCGACCCGGCCAACCCCGAACCCTACTCGAGTATCGCTCGCACCTATGCCGGCGATGGGCAGTTCGGTAAGGCGGCCCAGTATGCCGAGCAAGCCGTGGGATGGAACATGCTCGACCCCCGGCTTCACGGCCTGCTGGGCGTAATGTACTATCACAACAACCAGTTCGAGAAGGCGCTGCCCGAACTCAATCTGGCCATCGCCGGCGGCCAGACAGATCAGGGACCGGTGGCCGGCGTGCCGCTCGATCGGGGCACGGTGGGCGAGTACTACTGGACCTACGGGTTGGCCCTGGCCAAGCTCGACCGTTGCGAAGAAGCCGTTCCACTCTTCCGCTTGGTGCTGGCCGGCATTCCCGATGACGAACTAGCGGTGGGCAACGCCACCGAGGGGCTGGTCGTGTGCAAAGAAATCTCACCGACGGCTACGCCCAATCCCTCTCCCTGAGCCATCATGAATCTGCGCGGTAACCGCTTTAGCCCGTTTCCGGAAGGCCCTCGCCTTCGCCTTGGGCGGGTGGCGATCTACGCCGCGCTTATCGTTGCGGGCGCGGTGCTCTTCAGCCTGCTGGAGAGTGGTCGCATCCAGCCGCTCTATGCGCCGACCCCGACGCCCACGCGGCCGGCCGCCTCGCACTTGGCCGAAGGGCAGGCCTTCTTCGATGCCGGTCAGTTGGATGAGGCCATCCTCGCTTACCAGCGTGCGCTCGCCCTCGACCCTGGCAACGCCGAGTTGTGGATCGAACTGGCGCGTATTCAAACTTACTCCAGCGATCTGGTGACAACCGACGCCGACCGATCGGCGCGCCTGGGCGACGCGCAGCAATCCATCGCCAAGGCGCTTGAGCTCGACTCCGAGAATCCCACCGCCTACGCCATCAAGGCGCTGGTCCTGGATTGGAGCGCTGATCCGGGGTTGGTGGGTGTGGAGCGCAGCTCGGCGCTGCTCAACGAGGCGGCTCAATCCGCCGTTAAGGCGCTGCAACTTGAGCCAAATAACCCTCTGGCACTGGCCTTCATGGCGGAGGTTCTGGCCGATCAACTCAACTGGTCGCAAGCGCTCGACGTCGGCGAACAGGCCGTGGGCGTGGCGCCGCAGGTCATGGATGTGCATCGCGCCTACGCCAAAGTTCTCGAAAGCAGCGGCGACTACACCGGCGCCATCGACTCTTACCAGCGGGCCATCGCGCTCAACCCGAATTTGCCATTCCTGTATCTGAGCATGGGGGCCAACTACCGCTACCGGCGCAAACCGCCCGACGACCCCAACGCCGCGCAGCGCGACATCGACCTGGCGCTGGAAGCCTACTCCATGGCCGCGCGCCTCAACCCGAAGAACCCGCTACCGTATCTGTCGATCGCCAGCACCTACGCCAATCAGGGCGAGTTCTTCATCGCCGAGCGCAATGCGCAGAAGGCGCTGACCCTCGACCCGACGAATGGCGACATCTACGGGCGCTTGGGCGTGCTTTATTATCGCGCGCGCAACTACGAGGGCAGCCTGCCGGTATTGCGCTGCGCCGTGCGCGGCTGCCCCTCCGCAAAGAACGAGGAAGGGCACCGCCTGGCCGGGGACGATCTGCTGCTGGACGTGGTTGCGCTGCCGCTCTCGGCCAGCACGCTCAACTACTACTACACCTACGGCTCGGCGCTGGCCTTCTTCGGAAGCTGCGCCGAGGCCCGGCAGATATTCGCCGAGCTGCGCGCCTCGCCCTGGATCGACAGCGACGTGGAAGGTATCATCCAGGTGGGGGAGCAGATTTGCACGGGCGCCGCATCGGCGCCACCGGGCTTACCCACCCCGTAGAATTGCTGCGCGCGGCGGAGACTCCGCCGCGCGTGACGTGCCATTCGCCTGAGCCTGCGATCGAGATCAGATGGCGCTCACCGACACGAAGACCATCGGCCGCCGCTTTGTTTCGGAATAGAAGTACTCCGATAACGCATTCTCAACGCGCGTCCCCAATTCACCCGACCCACCGCGCGCTACTGCCTCGCGAATGGTCTGCTCGGCACCCGCCAGGAGTTCGCCCGATTCGCGCACATACACAAAACCCTTGGAGATGATCTCCGGCTTCTCGGTCAGCGCTCCATTCGAGGCACGCACGCGGAGCTGCACCGAGACGAAACCATCGCGCGCTAGAAGTTCGCGCTCGCGCATCACGCTTGGGCCGATGTCGCCGACTCCGGTGCCGTCCACGAAGACGTAGTTGCCCGGCACCCGATCGGCGAGGGTCATGCGACCGTCGGCAAACTCGATTTGCGTCCCGTTCTCGACCACCGCCACGTTCTCCGCCGGGATCCCCAAATCGCGGGCAATTGCGCCGTGCTGTTTGAGATGGCGCAATTCGCCGTGGATGGGAATGACGTGCTTAGGACGCACGAGATGGATGAGCAGTTTCATCTCTTCGGCGGAGGCATGCCCCGAAACGTGCACCGGCGCAATCGGGTCGTAGATTACATGCGCCCCGCGCTGGAAGAGCCGATTGATAGTGCGGTGCACCAACTCCTCGTTGCCCGGTATCGGGTGCGAGGAGAATATGACCGTGTCGTCCTGCTCCAACTCGAATTGGCGATTCCGCCCGGAGGCCAGGCGGCCGAGAATCGACGACGGCTCGCCCTGCGTGCCAGTGGTCATCAGCACCACTTTGGCAGAGGGCAGGCGCAGCGCCTCCTCGATGGAGACCATCAAGCCGTCCGGAATGTCCAGGTAGCCCAGCTTCTGCGCCATGCGTGCGTTTTCGACCATGCTCGTGCCCACCAATGCCATTTTGCGGTTGTGGCGATAGGCGGCATTGGCCGCCTGCTGGATGCGCGAGATGAGCGAGGCAAAGGTGCCAATGAGAATGCGCCCCGGCGCGGCGCGAAAGACCTCCTCGAACGCACCATCGACAACGCGTTCGGAGGGTGTCCAGCCCGCCTGGTCGGCGTTGGTGCTATCGGAAAGCAAGGCCAGCACACCCCGCCCCGAGAACTCGGCCAGCTTGGCGTAGTCGGTGGGCCAGCCGTCGACCGGCGTGTGGTCGAATTTAAAATCACCCGAGTGGACAATCAGACCAGCCGGTGTGGTGATGCCCAACCCCACGCCGTCCGGAATGCTGTGGCACACATGAAAGAACTCGATGCGGAACGGCCCGAGCGAGATTTCGCCGCCGGCCTTGACCGTTTGCAGGTGAGCTCGTCCGGCCAGCCCGGCACGCCCGAGTTTGACCTCGAGCAGGCCGCGAGTGAGCGGCGTGGCGAAGATCGGGGCATCGAACGCCTCCGCCACGTGGCGGATGGCGCCGGTGTGATCCTCATGTCCATGGGTGACAATGATGCCGCGTACATGGTCTTTGCGGTCGAGCACGGAGCGGTAGTCGGGGATGATGTAGTCGATCCCCAGCATGTCGTTTTCGGGGAACATTAACCCCGCATCCACGATCAGCGCATCGCTGGGTGTTTCGATCAGCATCATGTTCTTGCCGATTTCCCCCAGCCCGCCGAGCGGGATGATTCTGAGTTCAGCGTTCATGCGGATTCCTTGTTTCCTTTCACGGCGGGCGCAGCCTCTTGGGCGGCCCGAGTCATCAACAGAAAATCCCCACCGAAGTGGGGCACCATGGGGCCGCGCACTGCACTTCCCCCTGCGGCGAACGAGTTGTAGTTGTTATCACGCGGATTCAATTCAGACGGACAACCTGAGTGGCCTGCAGACCGCGGACGGTCTCTTCCAGGGCGAATTCGACGCGGTCGCCTTCGTGCAGGTTTTGGATCCCGCCACCCATGATGGACGTGTAATGGACGAAGATTTCTTGTCCGTTCTCGCTGCGAATGTAGCCATAACCGCGCGAACCGTCAAACCATCGAACAGTACCAGCAGCACGTGGGGGCACGAAGGTCCTCCGAGCACAAGATCGGGCTGATTTTAGCACCTAAGACGATGCCGGTCAATTTCTCAGGGCAGGCGGGCCAGTGCCGCCTGCGCCTCGTCGCCGAGAGGCTCGCCCCGCGCCAAGTGCAGGGCCGCCTCGTAGTAGGCTCGCGCCGCCATTCCCTCGCCGCGCGCCTCGGCCAGCATGCCGAGATGCAGGTAGCCGGCCGCGTACGCTGGGTCGGCCGAAAGCGCCCCCCAGAACATGCGCTCGGCCAGCGGCAAGTCCCCCTCGAGATACCAAGCCAAGCCCAATAGGTCCAGCGCGCGCGGGTCGGAGGGCGCACGCGCGACGGCTTCACGGGCAGAAGCGATGCCGTCGCGGTCCACCCGAATCTGGTTGCCGATGTAGAAGGCCGCCCGCGCCAACCAGGCCTCCTCCGAATCCGGCGCAGCCTGCACCGCATGAGCGAACCAGGTCTCTGCGGCCGTGAGGTCACCTGCGGCAAACTCCAGGCGGCCGCGCTCAACCGCGATCGCCCAACTGTGCGAGTCGAGCACCCACGCTCGATCGAGTTCGAGGCGCGCGCGCGCTACATCTCCCTGGCGCAAGAGGAACGAGCCATACAGCAAGTGCGCTTGCGGTGAGTCGGGCGACAGGATAACCGCCTGGGCGTAGTCTGGCGCCGACGGCAGGCCGGCCTGCTCGCGAGCCAAGCCCAGGTATGCCAACGCCTCGCCATAGCCAGGGTTGCGCTCGAGCGCAGCCTGCAGCGCAGGTTGGGCCAAGCGCGGCTCGCCGACGCGCAGCAGGAACTCGCCGACGCGCGCCAGGGCAAACGCCTCGCCGCCCTGCTCGAGGCCCGTCGAGATAATGCCGGCCAAGTCCTGGGCTTGCGACCACGACTCGCCGCGCTGCAAGGCCAGCGCGTTCAACTCGTCCACGGCTGAGCCAGGATCGCGCGTGGCCCGGATGAGCGCCAAGCGGAATCGCGCTCTGGAATCCTGCGGATGGATTGCGATCCAGCGGGCGAGTGTATCGGCGAGTTCCACCCACTGCTGACGGGATTCGTAATACGGCAACAGGCGAACCAGGATCGACTCCGGCTCCGCGCCGAGATCGGCTCCCCTTCGCCAGCGTGCCAGGGCTTGTTCAGTGTCGCCGACCTGGCTGTACGCGTCGCCAAGGTCGAGGCTGAGTTGAGCGACGCCCCCCAGGCGCATCCACGCGTGCTCCAAGAAGCACAGCGCCTCAGAATTGCGGCCAGCCTGCAGAAACGCTCGGCCAGCTTGCCACGCCAGAAGACCGTTCTCAGGGAACCATGCGGCGGGCTGCGCATAGATGGGCAACGGGCCCGCAGCGCACTGCGTAGCCCAAGCTGAACGCAACGGAAACGGCCCAGCTTGGAAGAGGCCCAGAGCGATCAGCGCCGCGACAAGCCGCCGGACCGCAGATCTAGCCATGGATATAAGATGGAAGGCTGTCCGGAATCAGGAGGGACAAGACGAGGTCAGACCGCATTCCAATCGGGCGGCGGCAGTTGGCCGAGTGAGCCATCCGCCAGGGTGTTGAGCCGCTCGAGCATGGCGCCGCTCTCGCCGCGCTGAAGCATCTCGGCCAATTCCTTGAGCTGGCTCTGCAAGTCGATCTCACTCAGCAGGTGGTTCTCCTCAAGACGCAAGATGTCCGGGTGGTCGGTTGGGCGCAGCGCGGTATTGTCTTCCCACAACTGCTCGCCCAGCTTTTCGCCGGGGCGGATCCCGGTGAAGACGATCTGGACATCGCGGCCGGGCTCGAGGCCCGAAAGGCGAATGAGGTCCTCGGCCAGGCTGACGATGCGCACCGGTTCACCCATCTTGAGGATGAAGGTCTCGCCCGAGGCGCCCAGGCTGGCCGCCTGCAACACAAGGTGGACGGCCTCGGGAATGGTCATGAAGTAGCGCTTCATATCCGGGTGAGTAATGGTTATCGGCCCGCCGTGCGCAATCTGCCGTTTGAAGAGCGGGATGACCGATCCGCGCGAGCCGAGCACGTTGCCAAAGCGCACCGAAACGAATACGCGCCCGCTGCGCAAAGCGGCTTCGCGCACCACGAGTTCCGCCAGGCGCTTGGTGGCGCCCATGACGCTTGTGGCGCGGATGGCTTTGTCGCTCGAGATGAGCACCAAGCGTTCGACCTCCGCAGCCAGCGCGGCCTCTACAATGTTGCGCGTGCCGAAGACGTTGTTGGTGATGGCATCTTCGAGATTGGCCTCCATGAGGGGCACGTGCTTGTGCGCGGCCGCGTGGAAGACGACATTCGGGCGATGGCTGCGAAACACCTGACTGAGGCGCGTCAGATCGCGGATATCGGCAACCACCGGGTGCAATGGCAGGCCGGGGAACACCTCGCCCAGTTCGATCAAAGCCTCGAAAATGCTGTTCTCGCCATGTCCCAGGAGAATGAGTTCGGTCGGCCCCCAGCGGGCAATCTGGCGGCACAACTCGAGCCCGATGGAGCCGCCCGCCCCCGTGACCAGCACACGTCGTCCGCTGAGGGCGCGCCCCACCGCCTGGTCGGCGGTGCGCGCCGGCTGGCGGCGCAGCAGGTCGCCCACCTCCACATCGCGCAAGCGCGAGACGCTGACCCGCCCGCCGATCAGTTCGAACAACCCAGGCATTGTGCGGAATGGGATGTGCGCCGCACGGCAGAGATCGGCGACGCGGCGGAAGACCTCGCCCGAGGCCGTGGGCATGGCAATGACCACTTCATCCGCATTCTGCTCACTGGCCACCAGCCCCAGATGCGAGAGCGTGCCGCGCACGGGTATGCCGTGGATGCGCTGGTGCAACTTTTCGGGCGCGTCATCCAGAAAACCGACCGGCTGCATGCGCAGTTGCGGGTTCTTCTGCATCTCCCTCGCGACCAGCGCCCCGGCATCGCCGGCACCCGCAATCAAGACGCGCCGCGAGCCATGGGCTCCCGGCAAGATGCGGCGCGCGCGCCTCACTTCCGAAATCACGCGCACCGAAAGCCGGATGCCGCCCACCAGGAACAGCGTCACCAGCCAATCGATGAAGGGGATTGAACGCGGCACGAGGTTCCAGCGCAAGATGATGTTGACGAAAACCCACACCGCCAGGATAAGCGAACTCAACCCGACCGCGTTGAAGATCAGCACCAACTCCTGCACGCTGGCGTAGGCCCAGTAGCGCCGGTATAGCCCCATGGCCCAGAAGACGACCGGCTTGACGACCACCGCCTGCACGGCAAGCCACACGGCCAGAGGCAAGTACGAGACGAACAAATCGCCGACGTCCAGGCGCAAGGCGAACGACACGAAGACCGAGGTCAGAATGGCCAGCAGGTCGGCGACAAACAGGTAACGGTTGCGAATCGTCGGGGCAGAGCCCTTCATCCCTTACTCCCAGATACTGTTTCGCGATACCACGCGAGCGTTTGCTGCAATCCCTCCGACAGGCTCACTTGCGCGCGGAAGCCAATCCAGTCGCGGGCTTGGTCCGGAACGCAACACGAATG
>Ga0154809_1004_pt1 | contig 9453 bp, 7 predicted proteins | sample Rifle2008BG16ft_FD_105817 | JGI IMG/M metagenome (GOLD analysis project Ga0154809, IMG submission 105817) | Chloroflexi bacterium RBG_16_64_43 | reverse complement strand
TGACAACTGCCTGCCTGCATGATACTATCTGGCGCGCCGTCCCCCTGGGGCGCGCCTCCTCCTTGTCCATTGATAACGCACTACAACGGTCGCCTGGCCGACCGATCACATCTCTTTGTGGGCGAGGCAATCGGTAATGGATAACGCGTGGTCGGTGGTCGGCATCTTCATGATCGTAGCTATCGTACTGCCGGGGGCGGCTCTGATCGTGGCCCGGTTGCTCGGCCCGAAGAAACCCAGCCCAATCAAACAGCAAACGTACGAATGCGGGATCGAGACGGTGGGCGAGAGCTGGGTGCAATTCAAGGCCCAGTACTACATCTATGCGCTGGCGTTCGTCGTATTCGATGTGGAAGTGGTCTTCCTCTACCCGTGGGCGCGCGCCTACGGCCAGCTGCCCCTCTTTGCCACCCTCGAGGGAGCGCTCTTCATGCTAATCCTGGCGGTTGGCCTGCTTTACGCATGGCGCAAAGGCGCCCTGGAGTGGCAGTAGACACAATCCGCCCGTCGCCCTGCGCCTATCGTCAAGAGCACGATAGGCGATTTTCTGTTTGCAGGTGAAGCACGCATGGTCAACCTGGGTAACTTCTTCTATACACTAGGGATGTGGCTGCAGGGCCTGCTCATGCGCGCCGGGCTCAGTGAGAGTGGGGCGCGGGGCGTGTTCTCGGCGCTGGTAGCGGCCCTGCTGCCGCTCCTCGCCTTACTCACCGCCGTCCCGCTCATCTGGCTCGAGCGCAAATGGATCGCGCGCTTGCAGGACCGGATGGGCCCGAATCGCGTTGGGCCGTTCGGCCTGCTGCAGGTCTTCGCGGACATGATCAAGATCTTCACCAAGGAAGATATCACTCCGCTGGGCGCAGATCGGGTTGTCTTCGCTCTGGCTCCCGTGCTGGCTGTGGCCGGCGTGCTGGGCTTATGGGCGGTCATTCCCTTCGCCGCGAACGCATTTGGCGTGGACCTGAATGTCGGAGTCCTGTATCTGGTGGCCGTGGGAACTCTCTCGACTCTGGCCATTATGCTGGCCGGGTGGTCGGCCAACAACAAGTACGCGCTGCTGGGCGCCTTCCGCACGGTGGCGCAAATGATCTCCTACGAGGTGCCGCTGGTGCTCTCGTTGCTGGTGCCGGTCCTGCTTTCTGGTTCTCTGGGATTGAATGGGATTGTCGGCGCACAGCGCGAGGTGTGGTTTGTTTTCTCGGCGCCGCTGGCTGCGCTGCTCTTCCTCATCGCCTCCCAGGCCGAAGTGAGCCGTGCGCCCTTCGACCTTCTGGAAGCCGAGTCTGAAATTGTGGCCGGCTTCAACATCGAATACTCGGGGATGAAGTTCGGCTTCTTCTTCGTCGGCGAATTCCTGCACTCGTTCACGATGGGCCTCTTGGGGGCCACGCTCTTCCTGGGCGGATGGACGGGCCCGGGCGTGGAGGCCTTCCCGGCGCTGGGTGCCGTGTACCTCATCCTCAAGGGGACTTTCGTCTACTTCATCTTTGTCTGGGCACGGGCCACCTTCCCGCGCATCCGCATCGACCAGATGCTAGACTTCAATTGGAAGCTGCTCACGCCGCTTGGCCTGTTCCTTATCCCGCTTCTGGCAGTGGTTAACCGTGGGCTCAGCGAGAGTTCCCTGTGGCTGCGCAACGCGGCCCTTCTGGGCGCCAATGTACTCTTGGCCGTCCTGGTGTTGATCATTCTCGGAATGCGCGGACGGTCAGCGCGGATGCGCGCGGCTTCCACGGTTGCGCCAGCGCCCGCGGGCTCGAGGCGTTAGGAGTGACGATGACGATTGCCCAAGTCATCTTCGCAGTGATCTCCGCCGTCGTGCTGGTGTCGGCCGTCTTGGTGGTCGCCAGCCGCAACATTGTGCACGCGGCGTTGTGGCTCATCCTCTCCCTGTTCGGCGTGGCGGCGTTGTTTGCGGTGTTGGAGGCTGGCTTCATAGCGGTGGTGCAGGTAGTGATCTACGTGGGCGCGATCGCCACGCTGATCATCTTCGCCATCATGCTCACCCGGCGCGAGATGCGCGAGGCGGGGCAGCAAACCCATCGCTGGTGGCCGCTGCCGGCGCTGCTGGGTATGGCGCTCTTCGCCGGGCTGGCATGGCTGCTGGTTTCGCTGCCCGGCACGGGCGCCACTCCGCCGGCGCTGGCGGGTGACGATCCGGTGTTGCTGCTTGGCCAGGCGCTTCTCTCGCCCGAGCAATACATGCTGCCGTTCGAGGTTGCCTCGGTGCTGTTGCTGGCGGCGCTGGTCGGGGCGATAGTCGTCGCCGGCGACACTCGCTAGTGACGTTCGGCGCGGGAGGTCCGTTGGCCCGTTGGCCGGAGGTGAGGAACGCATGGTGCCACTTTCCTGGTATCTGATTGTCGCGGCGGCGCTGTTTTGCCTCGGTCTCTACGGGGTTCTGGCGCGCCGCAACTCGGTGGCGATTCTGATGGGCATCGAGCTCATGCTCAACGCCGTCATCCTGAACCTGGTCGCCTTCTGGCGCTATCTGGAGCCGGCCCGCATGAGCGGCCAGGTGTTTGCGGTGATGGTTTTCGCGGTCGCCGCCGCCGAGGCGGCGGTGGGGCTCGCGCTCATCATCTCCCTGTATCGGTTGAAGCGCACGGTGGTGGCCGACGAAGCCGATCTCTTGCGTGGCTGAACCGCCCACCGAGATGGAGCGTGCCACGCAGCTGCGGTTGAACATGTCTTGTCGAGGACGCTATGCCGCTTGAAGCATTGCTCTGGCTGATACCGCTGCCCCCGCTGGTGGCTTTCTTCGTCATCCTGCTCTTCACCCGCTCGAATCGCAAGTTGAGCCATGCGCTGGCCATCGGCCTCTTGGCGGTTTCGTGGCTCATGGCGATGATCGTCTTTGCAGGCGCGGTGCGCACTGATGGTTTAGCCGAGCACCCCATCCAGTCCTCCATCCCGTGGTTCCCCACTGGCAGCACAGTCTTCTCCGTCGGCGCGTTGATCGACCCACTCGGCGCGGTGACGCTCTTCTTCGTGGCCTGGACCCTGCTGGCGATTTTCGTCTACAGCGTGGGCTATCACAACTTCGGGCAGCCGAATGGCGAGCACGACACGCCCGGGTTGCCGCCGCACGGAGCCCATTCGAGGGATGCCAGCGGCCACGAGCACAGCGTGCCCTCTGTGGAGCCGCTGTATTCGCGCTTCTTCGCCTTCATCTCGCTCTTTGCCTTCGGTATGCTGCTGCTGGTGGTTTCCGATAACCTGCTCACCTTGTTCGTCGGGTGGGAGGTCATGGGCTTGTGCTCGTACCTGCTGATTGGTTTCTGGTATGGCAAGGACAGCGCCAAGCGGGCCGCGGTGAAGGCCTTCCTCACCACGCGAGTCGGTGACGTCTTCATGCTTCTGGGTTTGGCGACGCTCTACGCCCAGACTGGAACGCTCTCGTATCGCACGCTGTTCTCGCACGAAGTGCTCGCCCGTCTGGTCGAGACCCCCTCTTACATCCCGGGGCTGTCGATGGCCGCCCTGGCGGGGCTCTTTCTCTTCATGGGCACGGTCGGCAAATCCGCCCAGTGGCCATTGCACGTATGGCTGCCGGATGCGATGGAGGGGCCGACGCCGGTCTCGGCGCTCATCCATGCGGCCACCATGGTCTCGGCCGGTGTGTATCTCATCGTGCGCTGCTTCCCGCTGCTCACAGCCGGGCTGGAGCACGGCAGCTCCTTCACTCTCGGCCTCATCGCGTTCATCGGCGCGTTCAGCGCATTGTTCGCCGCCACGATCGCCCTGGCCCAAAACGACATCAAGCGCGTGCTGGCCTATTCCACCATCTCCCAGCTCGGCTACATGGTGGCGGCGGTGGGCATCGGCGCCTACGTCGCGGCCGCCTTCCATTTGTTGACCCACGCATTCTTCAAGGCGCTACTGTTTCTTGGCTCGGGATCGGTGATCCACGGCGTGGAGCATGGGGTCTTGCACACAGGCAATCACCAGCTCGATGCGCAAGACATGTTCAAGATGGGCGGGTTGCGGCGGCGCATGCCGATCACCTTCGCCACGTTTCTCATTGGCGGCCTCGCGCTTTCAGGCTTTCCCCTCATCACCGCGGGCTTCTGGTCGAAGGACGAGATCCTGGCCGACGCCTTCGGTCACGGACATCTCATCGTGTTCATCACGCTGGCGCTCTCGGCGTTACTCACCGCGTTCTACACTGCGCGCCAGATCACGCTCACTTTCCTGGGCGAGCCGCGCACCGAAGAGGCGCGCCATGCTCATGAATCGGTATGGACAATGACCGCGCCGCTCGTGCTCTTGTCGGTTTTCGCGATCGCGGCCGGCTGGGTGGGCATTCCCGAGCACTTCCCCGGGCTGGGCGGTTTGCTGCCCAACTGGTTCCACGAATTCGTAGGCAGCACGCTGGGCGAGGCGCCGGAAGCCGTCCCCTTCTCGGCTGTTCCGCTGCTCACCTCGATCGGCGTCGCACTTACGGGCCTCGGGCTTGGCTGGCTGGTCTACCGCCGCATCCCGGCGGGCGCGCCCGATCCGGTGGCGCGTGCGCTGGGCCCACTGCACACGCTGCTCAAGAACAAGTACTACTTCGACGAGTTCTACGATCTGATACTCGTTCGCCCTTTGCGCTGGTTTGGCGAGACGTTTGTCTATCAGTGGGTGGATCGCGGGTTGATCGACGGCATCCTGCACGGCATCGGCCGGCTGGCCGCCGGGTTGGGGTTCTTCTTCCGGCGGGCGATCGACCTGCCGGTCATCAACGGCTTCGGCGATCTGGTGGGTGAAGGCACCAAGCGCGCCGGCCGCTCGCTGCGAGTACTGCAGACCGGCCGCGTGCAGCAGTACTTGCTTATTGGATTGATCAATGTGGCAGTTGTGGGCGCACTGCTCTTCTACCTGAGCGCGCTCCGGCCGTAGGCCGGCACGACCCGACCTGGAGCGGGTGTCATGGATTTCATCACTTCGCATCTTCTCTCGCTCATTCTCTTCACCCCAACGGTCGCGGCAGCGCTCCTTATTCTGCTGCCCAGGGCGCAGCCGAAGTTGCTGCGCTGGGTGGCGCTGCTCGCCAGCCTGGTGCCGCTGGCGCTGTCGCTCGTCGCGTGGATGCGCTTCGACATGTTCGCGGGCGGGTTCCAATTCGAGGAGTTGGCCGGCTGGTACACCTCTATCGGCTCCAACTATCACCTCGGCGTCGATGGGCTATCGCTGCCGATGGTGCTGCTGACGACGCTGCTCACGCCGCTGTGCATCCTGGCCGCCTTCAGCATTCAGGAACGTGTGCGAGTCTTCCTGGCGCTGTTCTTGCTTCTCGAAACGGGCATGCTAGGCGTATTCCTGTCGCTCGACCTCCTGCTGTTCTTCGTATTCTGGGAAGTCGGGCTGGTGCCCATGTACTTTCTGATCAACCAATGGGGAAGCAAGAACCGCGATTACGCCTCGCTCAAGTTCCTCATCTACACGATGGGCGGCTCCCTGGGCCTGCTGCTGGCCATCCAGATGCTGCGTTTGGTGGTAGGTACCTTCGACCTGCCCGTGCTCTACGAACGCTGGCCATCGCTCAACCAATCGCTCTTCGGGCTGCCGATCGGCACCGTCAAGACCATCGCCTTCTGGGCCTTCACGATTGCCTTTGCCATCAAAGTGCCCGTGTGGCCGTTCCACACCTGGCTGCCGGACGCGCACACAGAGGCTCCCACGGCCGGTTCGATGATTCTGGCCGGGGTGCTGCTCAAACTCGGCGCCTATGGCTTCCTGCGCCTGGTGCTGCCGCTTTTCCCGGCGCAGGCGCAGGCCTTCGCCTGGGTGCTGGCCTTGCTTGCCGTTGCGGCCATCGTTTTCGGCGCCTTCGCCTCCTGGGGTCAGTCTGATTTCAAGCGCCTGGTCGCCTACTCCTCGGTCAATCACATGGGCTTCGTGGTGCTGGGCATTGCGGCCGCAGCCTGGGCGCGCGGGACGGCCTCCGCAGCCGACGCAGTAATCGCGATGAACGGCGCAGTGTTGCAGATGTTCAACCACGGCCTGAGCGCAGCCGGCATGTTCTTCCTGGTGGGCGTGCTCTACGAGCGAACCCACACACGCGAGCTCAACGACTTCGGCGGCCTGTTTCCTCTGGCGCCGATCTACGGCGGCATCTTGATCTTCACCTCGATGGGCTCGCTCGGTCTGCCGGGGCTGGGCGGGTTCGTCTCGGAATTCCTGGTGGTGCGGGGCAGTTGGCCCATCTTCCCCCTGTTCACCGCGGTGGCAATGCTGGGCCTGTTGCTCACAGGGGCCTACGTGCTCAAGGCGATCCAGAAGGTGCTGCACGGGGCGGTCAATACGCGCTGGAAGGAAACGGCGCTCGAAATCGCCCCGCGCGAGGTTATTGCTATCGCGCCGCTCATGCTGCTCATGCTCGTCATAGGCATCTGGCCGGCGTGGCTGCTGAACGTCATCAATGCCGCCGTGTCGCGGCTCTTTGGCTAGAGGCGCTCAGGCCCCGCCAGCGCATCCGCTCCACAGCCTGGCGGACAGTGAGGTGTGTGCATGACCTTTCCGATCTTGAGCATCATCGTATTCACGCCGATCGTGGCCGGCGTGATCATCCTGCTCCTGCCCGCTGAGCGCAAAGCGTTGATCCGCGGAGTGGCTCTGCTGGCCTCGGCCGTGGCGCTGGTGCTTTCGGTGGTCGCCTACTTTGCCTACGACATCCCCCAAGGCGGCTACCAGATGGTGCAGAAGATCCCTTGGCTGCCCGCCTGGGGCATCTCCTATCACATCGGGGTAGATGGACTGAGCCTGCCGCTGGTGCTGCTCACCGGTGTGGTGATGTTCACCGGGGTGCTCATATCATGGGGCGTGGACGACCGGCCGCGCGAATTCTTCGGCTTCCTATTCATCCTGGCCACCGGAGTGTTCGGGGTCTTTGTCTCGCTCGACCTCTTCCAACTCTTCTTCTTTTACGAGATCGCGGTCTTTCCGATGTACCTGCTCATCGCCATCTGGGGCTGGCAGAAGACGCGCGAGTACGCAGCGATGAAGCTGACCCTGTATCTGTTCATTGGCTCGGTGGTTGCGCTGGTTGGCGCGCTGGCGATGTTCTTCGCCTCGGGCCTGCAGACATTCGACATGCTCGAACTGGAGCGGGCAGGGTTCTCGGGCGCCTTCCAGCGCATCTGGTTCCCGGTCGTCTTCTTCGGATTCGGCGTGCTGGGCGGCCTGTTCCCCTTCCACAACTGGAGCCCCGACGGCCACGTCGCGGCGCCCACGGCGGTCTCGATGTTCCACGCCGGGGTGCTGATGAAGCTGGGGGCATTTGCCGCGTTGCGCGTGGGCATCATGCTGCTGCCCGAAGGCGCCAAGGTGCATCTGCCGTGGATCATCTTCCTGGCGTTGGTCAATGTGGTCTACGGCGCGCTGATCGCCATGGTGCAGACCGACTTCAAGTACGTCATCGGGTTCTCCTCGGTCTCACACATGGGCCTGGTCATGCTCGGTTTCGCCTCGCTTTCGCGCGAAGGCTATATCGGTTCGGGCTTGCAGATGTTTTCCCACGGCGTGATGACGGCTCTCTTCTTTGCCGTGGTCGGCATGGTCTACGACCGCGCGCACACGCGCGACATCCCAAAACTGGGCGGATTGGCGCGCACGATGCCGCTGGTGGCCGTGGCCTTCATCGTGGGCGGTCTGGTTTCGATGGGCATGCCGGGGCTTTCAGGATTCGTCGCGGAGTTCCCCATCTTCTTGGGCGTATGGTCGGCGCAGCCAATCGTGGCGATCATCGCCGCGCTGGGCATTGTGGTGACCGCGGCATACATCATGATCATCGTGAGGCGCGTCTTCTTCGGACCGATGCCGGAGGAGCAGGAGGGGCATATCGGCGATGTGACGCCGCTCGATAAACTGGCCCTGGGCGTCCTCTCCTTCATTCTGATTGCATTGGGTGTGTACCCCGCCTGGATGGCGCCGCTGGTGAGTTCGGGAGTGGACTCGGTTATGCGCTTGTTGGGTGGCGCCTGATCGGCGTGCTGCGCACGACGCGGTAATGCCGGCGGGCGTGGAGGTGCTGGGTGTTGTCTGAGCTGCGATTCATTCTTCCCGAAATCGGGCTGCTCGCGCTGGCCGGGGTGGTCATCGGCCTGGACATGACTCTGCGCCGCGTCGCGCGGAGGTCGTTGGGGTGGGTAACGGCGGCAGGCCTCGCGATTCTGCTCGGCGCGGCCGTGTGGTCTGCGCTGCGCCCCGCCGGTGGCGATATCTTGGGCGGCATGCTGCGCGTGGATACGCTGGCTGCCTCTTTTCGCGTCATCCTTCTAGCGGCGGCGATGGTTTCGGCACTTCTCGCGATGGGTGTGGAGGGGCTCGCCGATCGGGGTGAGGCGTATGCGTTGATGCTGGTCGCAACTCTGGGGATGTGCCTGATGGCCGCGGCCAGCGACTTGGTGATGTTGTACCTCGCGATCGAGACCACCTCGATTCCCCTTTACCTCCTCGCCGGCTACCTTAAGCGCGACACACGCTCGACCGAGGCGGGGCTCAAGTACTTCCTCTTCGGTGCGGCCGCCTCCACCGTGATGCTCTACGGATTCAGCCTGCTCTTCGGTTTCACCGGTGAGACCCGCCTGGCGGCCGTGGCACAATCCATCGTTGCCGAGTCGATGCCGCGCGTCTTGTGGGTCGCGGCCGCGATGCTGGTGCTGGTCGGATTTGGATTCAAAGTTTCGGCGGTACCACTTCACTTTTGGACGCCGGACGTCTACGAAGGGGCACCCACTCCCATTACGGCCTTCATCAGTACCGCCTCCAAGGCCGCGGGGTTTGCGGTGCTCATGCGGGTCATGCTGACGGTATTCACGCCGGTCGTGGCGCCGTACTGGGTGGGCGTGGTGGTCGCCATGTCGGTGGCTACCATGACCCTGGGCAACGTCTTGGCGCTGACACAGAAGAACATCAAGCGCCTCTTGGCGTATTCCTCCATCGCGCACGCGGGGTATGCACTGATCGGGCTGGTGGCCCTCTCGCCGCTGGGCGTGGCGAGCACCCTCTTCTATCTCGGCGCGTACGTCATCACCAACTTGGCCGCCTTCGCGGTGGTCATCGTGGTCGCGCGCATTGTCGGCTCCGACGACGTTGCGCAGTTCGCCGGCCTCAGCCGGCGCGCGCCGATGGTGGCGCTGGCATTGCTGATCGGGCTGCTCTCGTTGGCGGGCATGCCGCCCTTCGTGGGTTTCGTCGCCAAAGTCTTCGTCTTTGCCGCCGCGGTCCAACGGGGTTACGTCTGGCTGGCCGTTGTGGGCGTGCTCAACTCGATCGTGGGCCTGTACTACTATCTGATCGTGCTGAAGTTCGTCTACCTTTATCGTTCTGAGAACGAAGCGCAGCCGCTTCCGGTCACGGCGCCCTACAAGTGGGCGCTCGGGCTGACGATGTTGGGCATCCTCGTGTTGGGCATCCTCTCCGGCCCTTGGTTCGACTGGGCGATGCGTGCAGCCGGAAGCATTTACT
>Ga0154809_1161_pt1 | contig 9805 bp, 7 predicted proteins | sample Rifle2008BG16ft_FD_105817 | JGI IMG/M metagenome (GOLD analysis project Ga0154809, IMG submission 105817) | Chloroflexi bacterium RBG_16_64_43 | reverse complement strand
TATCCGACCGGCGCCGTCGCGAAGAGCTGCGCATCCGCGATGACGTCACCCAGCGCGGACTCGCCCGCCGTGTTGGCGGCGCGGATGATATCGGCTGTGATCGAGCCGATCACCCGGTTGGCGAGAGGCGCCGAGATGGCCCTGTACTTCTCAATCAGCGCGGTCAGGGCAGGATCCTTCGCCACGTCCCGAGTCACGATCCGATTTGCTGCCGAGATGGAAATCACTTCGCCCGTGGCCCGATCGACCCGCATGTCCACATCCGTCACAATGCGCCCGTAGGAGCTTGCGCCGGTGACGACGCGTCCATCGATGACGCAGTTGTAGGCGTTGTGGGTGTGCCCGGTCATGAACAGGTCGACTTCGTCATCGGTTCGGTTGACGATATCCAGGATTGCGCCAGATGGGTTGATGCACATGTCATAGGATCCGGTCTGGGCACCGCCCTCGTGAATGAGGACCACGATGGCCTCAACACCCTTGGACTTTAGATAAGGGACAAGGGCATTGATCGTGTCGGCCTCGTCCAGGAACTGAAGGCCGGCCACTCCGGAAGGGGTGACGATGGTGGGAGTTCCTTCAAGCGTGACCCCGATAAAGGCCACCTTTGCTCCTTCGAAGCTGCGAATCTTGTAATCGGGGAAAAGCGTCTTGCCATTCTTTTCCTGCACCACATTGGCTGCCAGGAAACGGAACTCTGCCCCGTAGAAAGGATCGCCATCTTGACACCCGTCGATCGGGTGACAGCCGCCCTCTTGCATTCGACGCAACTCGGCTGCCCCCTCGTCGAACTCGTGGTTGCCCGTGGTACTGAAATCAAACCCCATCAGATTGAGCGCTTCAATTGTGGGTTCATCGTGGAAGAGCGCGGAGATCAGCGGGCTTGCCCCGATCGAGTCACCCACGGCGAGAATCACGGTATTTGGATTCGTCGCCTCCAACTGCATGAGGTGAGTCGCTAGATACTCAACTCCACCAGCGTTGACAGCCCCGATCCGACCCGAGGATCCCGAGGGAGGCTCGAGGTTTCCATGGAAGTCATTGATCGCCAGGACCTGGATGTCCACAGTCCCCGCAGGAGCGGAGGGGACGAGGGCAAGGGAAGACAAGGATATTGCAGCTGCCGCAATCAGGTGAGGAATACGATGACGCTTGAGAGCGCCTGTGTTCATGGGTCGCCTCCTTGGATGCGGAAAGGGTGCATCGATTGCGGGAGGATGCCAAGGATGTCTGTTGCCTCGACTCTGGGGGACCACCTCCGTTCTCTGGGCCACGGAGGATGCCTGCCGGCGGCCGTAGAGCGTACCCGTGGCCCCTGGTGCTCTTGACCTCGTTTGGCGACGCCCGCCACACAACGACAAACCGTCCACGCAGTGGCCGGTTTCGCTAGTGGCTCCCCGGAAGCGCGCCCGCGAGCTTCTCGGACGAGCGACCTCGCTTGCTTCCGGATCAGTGCCTCCACCCCAGGTCAACGCCGCGGTTCGCACAGGCTATCCGATAGAAGAATGCCTCCTCACGTGTGTCTGAAAGTGCCGGGGATCTCAATTGTGGACTGCCGTACAGGGCTGCCCAACTATAGCACGGGCGCGGACGCAGAGTCAACGACCATTAGGTCTTCTTCCTCCACCGGCCAGTGACAAACCGCACCAACCCAGAAAGGGAGCACGGATTGGGCAGAGTGGGCTGCAGGAGCGGGCTCTCCCTGCTTGCCCGTTCGGCAAACGACTACGTGAATAGGCGCACGAGCCGGTTGGCGCGACCCCCTCATCGGGCAAGGATGCGAGGCGCGAGGGCGACATTGGGCCTGCCCGCGTCTCTCGGGCGATGGGTTTCAGTTCCAATCAACCTCTTGCGCCCCTGGTAGTCGAGGGGAACCTTTTGCGTGGGCGTGGACGAGAGTGTGGCGATTCAGGGGGAGGATTGAGAGGTGGGGGAGGGGGGAATACCGGCCGGGCCGAGTTGATCGGCGATCGTGCGCATGGCCACAATCACATGATCTACATGATCCCACAGTTCGACGCCGAGATCCTTCGCCCCTTGCTCGATGTCCTCGCGGTTGACTCCCGCGGCGAAGGCGCGGTCCTTCCATTTCTTGCGCACCGAGGGCGGAGTGAGATCGGTCAGCGATCGCGAAGGCCGCACCAGCGCCACCGCGGCGATCAATCCCGTAACTTCGTCGCAGGCGAAGAGCGCGCGATCGCGCAAAGCGGCGCGCGGCACCCCGGTGTGCTCGGCGTGGCTGAGCACGGACTGAATGATGTCTTCGGGGACGCCCCGCGCGCGCAGGAGCGGGGCCCCATCCTGCGGGTGGTGCTCGAGCGTTGGATGGATCTCCCAATCGAAGTCGTGCAGCAAGCCGACGACGCCCCAGGCGGCTTCATCTTCGCCGAAGAGACGCGCGTAGTGACGCATGGCGGCTTCCACCGCCAGCATGTGGCGCACCAGGCTCTCGCTGGTGACGTACTCGCGTACGATGGCCAAGGCTTGGTCGCGTTCCATCAGTCAACTACGTGGGCGTGGTTCGCGCATGGCAATCGGTTGAAGCGGTCCGAGGATCGGCTGCGAGTGGAGAACGTGCAGGTCGAGCACGGCGCCGAGCGTGGCGGCAACTTCGCGCAGGCGCCAGTACAGGTAGGGGCCGCGGCTGTAGCGGCGCCGGTCGGCAGATACGCCTTGCGTGTCGATGCCCAGCTCGCGGCACGAGTAGACCGCCCGCGGCAGGTGATAGGCCTGGGTAACGGCGATGGCGCGTTTCACGCCGAACACGTAGCGCGCGCGATAGCAGGTGTCGTACGATCGGCGGCCCGCGAAATCGAGCACCAGCGCCTCTTCGGGAACGCCCAGGCGCAGCGCGAGTTGGCGCATGGCCTCCGGCTCGTTGTAACCGGGGTCGCTGTTGTCGCCGCTCAGCAGAATCTTCTCGACCACTCCTTGTTCGTAGAGCTCCACGGCGGTCGTGACTCGGTCGGCTAGGACCGGGGTGGGGGCGCCGCTGCGCCACAACCCTGCGCCGAATACGATCGCCACTGGCGCGGGCTCAAGTTCCTCGCCGGGCGCGCGCAAGTAGGGTCGCACCTGCCATTGCACGTAAAAGAATGGCGCGAAGAGGAGCAGGGCGAGCGCGAGGAGAACTACGGCGGCTAACAACACGGGTCTCGCCTTCTTACGAACGGTCAATCGCGGACTCCAATCGATGAATCGATCCGGGCTGCCCGGGGGCAGCTTTCGGGCAGGTGCGGATTGTAACATTGGGTCGGTTGCGGTTTCGCCATTCGGCATTCCGCGCGTCAATCCTGCAGAGTATAATTGCATAACTTGAAGTCCATGCCAATGGAACCAAGTCCCGACGGTGTTGGAATCGGAGATCCGACGTTAAGTTGATGGTGGCGCGAAGGAATTTTGGAAAGAAAGAGGGCCGGGGCTGCCCATGCGCGACGCCGCACGAAGCTCCCTCGCGTGGGCGATGTTCTTGTCGATGAGTCGCGGCACAGAGCGTGGGTTGGTCCCGCAAGGCAAGACGACACCTCTTGACGCTCCGTGCGCATGCTCGAGGCGCTGGCGGCAGTTTTTGGCGGAGTGCGATTCGTACCCACGGGGGGAGTCACGGCCGCCAACTTGCCCGCCTACCTCACGCTGCCTTCGGTCTTTGCCGTGGGGGGCAGCTGGCTGGTCTCAGGCAAGCTACTGGCCGCGGGCGCATTCGAAGAAGTGACCCGCCTTGCGCGCGAAGCGGTCGAGATCGTGGCGCGGGTGCGCGGTCCCGGAGGGCGGAAATGAGTGCACGGATCGTCACCTTCGGCGAGATCATGCTGCGCCTCAAGCCTCCCGGGTTTGAGCGGATCCTGCAATCGCCCGCCTTCGAAGCGACCTTTGGCGGCGGTGAAGCCAACGTGGCCTTCTCCTTGGCCCACTTCGGCCTGCCCGTGTCGTACGTGACGCTGCTCCCGGACAACCCGGTTGGCGATGCGGGTCTGGCCTTTCTGCGTAGCGCGGGGGTGGATACCTCGCACGTCGTGCGGCGCGGGGGGCGCATGGGGATCTACTTCCTCGAGGCCGGCGCCAACCAGCGACCCTCCGTGGTCTTGTACGACCGCGCCCATTCTGCGATTATGGATGCCTCCCCCGCCGAGATCGATTGGCCCGCGGTGCTGGCCGGCGCGGGGTGGTTCCATGTGACGGGGATTACCCCGGCTCTGAGCGCAGGCGCGGCCGAGATGACCCTCGAGGCGGTATCGGCGGCTCGCCGCTTGGGCCTGACCGTTTCCTGTGATTACAACTATCGCAAGAATCTGTGGAAGTACGGCAAGCGTGCGCCCGAGGTCATGCGCGACATCGTGAGTCAGGTGGATGTCGGCTTGGCCAACGAAGAGGACTGTCAACTCGCTCTAGGCATTTCGCTGGAGGGCAGCGAAAGCGTGGCCGCCGTCGAGCGAGGAGAAATCCGCAGCGAGCACTATCGCTCGCTGTGCGAGATGGTGTTGGCCGCCTTCCCAAACCTGAAGATGCAGGCGATTACGTTGCGCGAGAGTTTCAGCGCAAGCCACAACGGGTGGTCGGCCTGCCTGCACGACCGCCGATCCTTCTTTCATGCCCCGCGCTATGAGGTGGGAGCAATCGTAGACCGCGTGGGGTCGGGGGATGCTTTCGCCGCCGGGATGATCTACGGGCTGACGACCGGCATGGCAGCCGAGGAGGCGCTGCGCTTTGCCACAGCCGCCTCGTGCCTCAAGCATTCCATCCCAGGAGACTTCAACCTGAGCACGGTGGATGAGGTGAAGCGTCTGGCGCAGGGCGAGGCCTCGGGCCGCGTGCAGCGTTGAGGCGACCGCGCAGCGCGCAGGAAAACGTCGACCGGCCCGTGAGGGCCGGTCGTGATTTCAGGGAGGGGATCGGACGATTTCACCAGCGCGTGAGTGCCGAAGCGGGGAGTTGAACCCCGACGGCCTTACGGCCACTGCGCCCTGAACGCAGCGCGTCTGCCATTTCCGCCACTTCGGCAACAGGCCGGATTCTACGCGGATTCAGCGATTTGTCAACGGCGCGATGCATCGGTATTGGTAATGCGACGCATCCATTCACATTGCGATGCGGCCGAATGCAGAGAGCCCTGGGCTGATTGCCCTGGTCGCTGCATCGCGCCGAGGCTTGAAAACGATCAGGCTATATCAATTGCGAAGTGCAACACGGACATCGTGTGGCCTTGAGCGGGATGCTCGAGAGGCAGTGAGGGCAGTCCCGGGTTGTCGCCGGTGCCGCGGGTGCCGGCTTCGGGCTGAGCCGGTTGACTTGCCTGACGAGCAAGAAGATGACCAAGGCCACCAGAACGAAATCGATGATCGTATTCAGGAAGAGTCCGTAATTGATCGTGGGGGCCCCGGCCGCTTGGGCCTCTGCCAGCGAGGCGAATCTAACGCCTGTCAAGCTGACAAACAGGCTGGCGAAATCCACCCGCCCGAGCAGCAGCCCGACGGGCGGCATGATGACATCCTTCACCAGCGAAGTGATGATCTTGCCAAACGCCCCGCCGAGGATGATGCCGATGGCCAGATCGAGCATATTGCCGCGCATTGCGAATGCCTTGAATTCCTTGATCATGGCGGTCCTCCAATTGAACTTGGGCTTGCAGGCGAGAGTCACAATTGGCGCTGAGTGTCGGGCGTTTCGGCGCCCCTCGAAGGGATTATAGACTTGGCACCGTTGAGGCGGGGGGCACGGAGAACCACGCGCAGGCATTCGAAATCGTCATGGCTGAGGGCGAATCTGTAAAGCTCGCCGGGTATAATGGCGCAACCCCGCTGGCCGGGTGCTCCCATGGGCAAAGCCGAATTCTCAATTGTCAGCGCTCCCCGCTTCAACGTGGCCGGGCCCGTGCGATGGATTCTCTCGCACGCCCTGCGCTACCCGCTGTTCCCCCTGGTGATGATCCTGGCGGCGATCGGAAATAACACGGCCTTCGGCTATGTCCAGGTGTTCGTGGGGCAGGCCTTCGACGTGATCACGACCCCGGGCTGGTCGACGGCCGCCCTCGCCGCCGTCGCGCTCGCCGTTCTGGTCGCGGCGCTCAGCCAGGGCGTGACCGGGCTCTTGCGCAATTACGCCGCCGAGTTCATGGCCCAATCGCTCGAGCGAGACGCGCGCGACGAGATGTACCTCAACCTGTTGGGCAAGAGCCAGACCTTTCACGGCCGCCAGCGCGTGGGAGATGTCATGGCGCGAGCGACCAACGACGTGCGTTCGCTGAACTATATGGTCAGCCCGGGATTGATGTTGATCACCGACTCGCTGATGAACACGATCATCCCCATCCTCCTGATCGGGCTGATCCACCCGCGGCTGTTGGTCGTCCCGCTGGCCTTTCTGGCCGTTCTGGTGATCACTCTTATCGATTACAGCCGGCGTCTGAGCCCGGTCACGCTGGCCATGCGAGATCAATTCGGTGTGATGAACGCCGGGCTGGCCGAGGCCATCGCGGGGATTGAGGTGGTCAAGGCCAACGTGCGGGAGCGATATGAGTGGGATAAGTTCACGCACAATGCGCGCCTCTATCGCAACCACTTCGTGCGCCAGGGCGAAATCCAGGCCATGTATCTGCCAATGCTGGGCTTCTCCATAGCCTGGGCGGCGGGGTTCTTCCACGCGCTCACGATCTGGCGCGAGGGCACGATCACTCTCGGACAAGTCGTCGCCTTCATCGGACTGATGGGCGGGTTGCGCTTTCCCACTTTCATCTCGCTCTTCTCCTTCGATTTGGTCCAGCTTGGGGTGGCAAGTGCCCGACGGATTCTGGCGTTGATCAACGCGACGACGGATCTGGACGAGAACTCGCGCGGCGTCGCTCGCCGCATTCGCGGCGAGGTCGTTTTCGACGCGGTGGGCTTCCACCACGAAGGCAGACCAGTGCTGCGCGAGGTGAGTTTCGTCGCCCGTCCTGGAGAGACGATTGCCATCGTCGGCCAGACCGGCTCGGGCAAGACCACTCTCACGCGCCTCATCAATCGCATCTACGATGCCGACGCCGGGCGGGTGCTGGTGGACGGAGTGGATGTGCGCGAATGGAGCATCGACTCGCTCCGTTCCCAAATCTCGACCATCGAGCAGGACGTGTTCCTCTTTTCGCGCACGATCGCCGAGAACATCGCGTTTGGGGTAGCGGAGGCGACGCCGGAGGCAATCGAACGCGCCGCGCGCGAGGCGCAAGCGCATGAGTTCATTCTCTCGTTTGCCGAGGGCTACCAAACGATGGTCGGTGAACGGGGGGTGACGCTCTCCGGCGGCCAACGCCAGCGCATCGCGATCGCCCGCGCCTTCCTGACCGACCCGCGCATTCTCGTGCTGGACGACAGCACCAGCGCCATCGACAGTGCCACCGAAGATGAGATCCAGCGGGCCATGCACCGCATCAGCCGCGAGCGGACGACCTTCCTGATTACTCACCGCCTCAGCCAGATCCGCTGGGCGGATCGAATTCTGGTTCTGCAACGTGCCGAATTGGCGGATCAGGGGACCCACGAGGAACTGTTCGCGCGCAGCGCCGATTACCGGCGCATCTTCGCGCGTTACGATTGAGGCGGATGGCGCATGGGCTTCATTCTCGACGGACTTGAAACCGAGGCTTACGACCGGACGTACCGCGACCGGGATCTGACGCGGCGCGTGCTCGGGTACTTTCGCCCCTTTCGGGCGCAGGTCGTGCTCGTCGCAGCCAGCCTGGCGCTCAACTCGGTGGCAGGTTCGGGCGGACCGATCATCATCTCGCGTTCGATTGACGTGTTGGTCGGCGACCCCTCTCTGGCGAGGATGGCGGCGCTGAGCGCACTGGTGCTGGCTGTGGGCGGCCTGGCCTGGGCCAGCAACTTCATCCAGCAACGCGTATCCGCGCGGGTGATCGGCGATGTGGTGCTGCGCTTGCGGCAGGATGTCTTCGCTGCGACGGCCAGCCACGATCTTTCGTTCTTTGAGGAGCATGCCTCGGGCAAGATCGTCAGCCGCATCACCTCCGACACCCAGGATTTCTCGGATGTCGTCTCGCTGGTGGTCAATCTCATCAGCCAGGTGTTGTTGGTGGGCTTCTTGCTAGTGTGGCTGATGCGCGTTCACGCGGGCCTCACGCTTCTGCTGTTGCTGATGAGTCCGGTGGCCGCTGTGATTGCGCTCAGCTTCCGGCGCATCGCGCGGGCGGTCACCCAGCGCGCACGGAGGGTGACGGCCAAGATCAATGCACAAATCCAGGAATCTATCTCGGGGATTATGGTGGCCAAGGCCTTCCGCCAAGAGCACGCCATCTACCAGACCTTCGCGGCGAACAACCGCCAGGCGTATCGCGTGGGTTTGCAGCGCGGGCTGACCCTGGTCACGATCTTCCCCATCATGGGCATCGCCTCGGGTCTGGGGGTGGCGCTGCTCATCTTCTTGGGCGGTCTGCGCGTGCAAAGCGGAGCCATCTCTCCCGGCAATTGGTACCTTTACATGCAAGCCGTCAGCTTCTTCTGGTGGCCGCTGATGAACATCGCCTCGTTCTGGAGCCAGTTCCAGGATGGCCTTTCGGCATCGGAGCGGGTCTTTGCGCTGATCGACGCCGAATCCAAGGTTGTTCAGCGCGGCGCCGAGCCGGTCGAGATGCTTGCAGGCCGCATCACGTTTCGTCATGTGAGCTTCACCTACACCGGCAAGGAAACCGTCCTGCCCGATTTCTCGCTCGATATCCGCGCCGGCGAAAGCGTTGCCCTGGTGGGGCATACCGGCGCAGGCAAGAGCTCGGTCGCCAACCTAATCGCCCGCTTCTACGAGTACCAGGGAGGAGAGCTGCTGGTGGACGGGCAGGACATACGCCAACTCGACTTACGGGACTATCGGCGACACATCGGACTCGTGCCCCAGGATCCGTTCCTCTTCTCGGGAACAGTGCGTGAGAACATCCACTATGGGTGCGAGCAGGCCAGCCCGGCCGAAATCGTGGCCGCGGCCATGCGCATCAGCAACGGCGATTGGATTGCCGACTTGCCGGACGGCCTGGACAGCGATGCCGGTGAGCGCGGGGCGAACCTCTCCATGGGTCAACGTCAACTGGTGGCGCTGGCGCGCGTGCTGCTCAAGAATCCACCGGTCCTGATCCTGGATGAAGCGACGGCGAGCGTGGATCCCTTCACCGAGGCGCAGATCCAGGAAGGGCTGGAGCAGGTACTGCGCGGTCGGACATCGATTGTGATTGCCCACCGCCTTTCGACCGTGAAGCACGCCGACCGCATCGTGGTCATGGACCATGGAAAGATCATCGGAGAAGGAAGCCACGCGGGCTTGATGGCGCAGGGTGGGCACTACGCGGAGCTCTACAGCACGTATTTCCGACACCAATCGCTGGAGGCCCTTAACCGGCCTGTGTGGCGTCGCGAAGGGAGCCCGGCCTCATGAGCAAGCGAATCCAGGACTCATGGCCGCGATGTGCCACCGCCACGGTCCGGCCCTTCAATCGGGTGGCCGAAGGACCTGTATACAAAGGAGGCGCGGGAGCGCTGGGCACCTACGCCCGCGTAGCCTTGGTTGGCGGCCTGCTCACGGCCATCTGCAGTGGCCCCGTTCGGGATGCTCGCGCCGACATTGCGCCCCCTGATCAACCGCCAGGCAGCAGCCTGGCTCCGGATGCCGAACTCACCAACGTCGTCATGCTGTCGGAGAGTGTGCTGCTGACGGTGCAGTCGACGCCCTGGGGCGGCGCCCTCACTGCCGAGGAAGAGAATCGAGGGGTAACGCGTGATTGGGCGAGGGTCGAGGCCCACTTCGTCATGCGGAACACGGGAACGCAGAGCGA
>Ga0154809_1118_pt1 | contig 10004 bp, 5 predicted proteins | sample Rifle2008BG16ft_FD_105817 | JGI IMG/M metagenome (GOLD analysis project Ga0154809, IMG submission 105817) | Chloroflexi bacterium RBG_16_64_43 | reverse complement strand
TGCGTAGGCGCGCTTGGCCTCTTGGGTCAGCGCTGTCGCAGTCATGGCTGTGTTCCTCCCCGTTCGCTGGATGAGGCAGACGGATGGATCACGGCTGGCGCGCGCCCGGAGCCGCGCCGCCGCTCTGATCGTCGCGGCGCAAGCGCGCCACGTAGAAGCGATCGATGAATAGATCGACCAGGCCGGCCATGGAGGAATTGATGACGGCCAACCAGCCCATGTACCACGGAATCACAACGATCCGCCGCGGTCTGCGCGCCAGGCCGACGATGCGCTCCCCAATCTCGTGCGCCGGTCGCCGCAGCCGGCGGGCAATCGCGAGTTCGGTGCGCGAGTCACGCCGCAGGTGCTGCCCGAACTCGGTCGCTACCGGTCCAGGGCAAAGCAGACAAACGGCAATGCCGAATGGTCGCACCTCGCGCCGCAGCGCCTCGCTCATCCCGCGCAGCCCGAACTTGGCTGCCGAGTACACCGTATACGTCGGCGCGGCGATGAGCGCGGCCACCGAGGCGACATTGATGATACAGCCGCCGCGCTGGCGGATCATCGCGGGCAGGATCGCCCGCGTGAGCAGGAGCGGCGCGATCAGGTCGAGCGTGATTTGCGCAACTACATCTTCTGCGGGGTCGAGCTCCTCCAGCCAACGCAGCCGTCCGAAGCCTGCATTGTTGACCAAAACATCGACGCGGCCGCGCCAGGCGAGAGCCTGCGCGGCAAGGTTCTCGAGGTCGCGCATCTGAGAGAGGTCGGCAGGTACGACAAGCGTCTCGCACCGGGAAAAAGCGCCTCGCAGCCGGTCCCTCAGCGCATGCAACCGGGCTTCGCGACGCGCCGTCAGAATGAGATGCGCGCCGGCCTGAGCGAACGCCAGCGCCGCCGCTTCTCCAATCCCCGACGAAGCCCCGGTGATGAGAACGACTTTCCCGTCGAGGGACCGCTTGCCAGGCACGATGCTAATTCTCACGGACCTCGAGATGGAGCCGCCTACGCCATGCGGATGTTGGCTTACTCTCCGGGCACAGCCCGGCCAGCGGCCTGATTGCGAGGGGATCCCGCGCGCGCAAAACACGGGTGGAGGAGGCTTCTGGCACGGGCGCCTCTAGCCTGGGCGGGATCGAGTTTCACGGGGCGCGCGGCGCACCCGCGGTCGGCGAGGTGCGACCACCTTGCGCCTCGCCCCGCGCGGCTTGGCCTCCGGCTTAGCGCGCAGCGGGCCGCGCACCGACACGGCCAGAACCTCATCCATGTGCGTCACCAGGCGCAAGTCCATATCCTGGCGGACCTTGGCGGGCACTTCCACCAGGTCCTTCTCGTTCCGTGCAGGAAGAATGACCGTCTTCAGCCCGATGCGGTGGGCCGCGAGCACTTTCTCGCGCACGCCTCCCACCGGCAAGACCCGCCCGCGCAGGGTGATCTCGCCCGTCATGCCCACTTCCTTCCTCACCGGCCTGCCGGTGAATGCCGAAATGAGCGCAGTCCCCATGGTAATGCCGGCGCTCGGCCCGTCCTTGGGGATTGAGCCTTCGGGGATGTGGACGTGCACGTCGGTCTTTTCGAAACGGGCGGCCTCGATCCCCCACTCGCGGGCCCGCGATTTGAGGTACGACATCGCAGCTTGCGCGCTCTCCTGCATCACCTCGCCCACTTGCCCGGTGATCTGGATGCCGCCCTTGCCTTCCACCAGGATGACCTCCACCGGCATCGTGTCGCCTCCGGCTTCGGTCCAAGCCAAAGCTGTGGCGACACCCACCTCGTCCCGCTTCTCGGCCTCCAACTGGAAATACTGCGGCGGCCCGAGGTACTTGGGCAGGCTGGCCGGCGATACCCGGGTCGGCAACCGGTGGCCTTCGGCCTTCTGCCGCGCGATCTTGCGGCACACGCGGGCGATCTCGCGCTCCAAGTTGCGCACGCCCGCCTCCCAGGTGTACTCGCGGATGATGCGGCGGACGCTCAGGTCAGGGATGGTCAGGCGTTCGCCGCTCAGCCCATTCTCACTGATCTGACGCGGCAGCAGGAATTGACGGGCGATGGCCAGCTTCTCCTCTTCGATGTAGCCGGGGAACTCGATCACTTCCATCCGGTCGAGCAACGCGGAGGGCACCGGGCCCAGGGTGTTGGCCGTGGTGATGAACATGACCTTCGCCAGGTCGAAAGGAACATCGAGGTAGTGGTCATCGAATGCGTGATTCTGTTCCGGGTCGAGCACCTCCAACAGCGCGGCGGCCGGATCGCCGCGGAAATCGGCGCCCAGTTTGTCGATCTCGTCCAGCATGAACAACGGGTTGACGATCGCGGCGCGGCGCATCGTTTGCAGGATGCGCCCAGGGAGCGCGCCGATGTACGTTCGGCGGTGACCGCGAATCTCGGCTTCATCACGGATGCCGCCCAAGGAGACGCGCACGAAGCGCCGCCCGAGCGCCTCAGCAATCGAGCGCCCGAGCGAAGTCTTGCCGGTTCCGGGCGGCCCGACGAAGCACAGGATGGGCTGGCGCAAGCGCTCGGGTGAGAGGCTGCGTACGGCAATGTATTCGAGGATCCGTTCCTTGGCCTTGGGAAGGCCGTAGTGCTGCTCATCCAGCACCTGTGCCGCATGGCGCACGTCGAGGTTATCGTCACTGGCTTTATCCCACGGAAGTTCGATCAGCCAGTCGAGATAGGTGCGTACGATAGCCACCTCAGGCGCCATGGAAGGCATTTGCTCGAGGCGCTCGATTTCCTTACGCGCCTTCTTGTCGACCTCCTCGGGCATGTGCGCGGCGGCGACCGCCTCACGCAGCTGGACCAACTCTTGAGTCCAGCTATCGGCTTCGCCTAGCTCATTCTGGATGGCCTTCATCTGTTCGCGCAGGTAGTACTCCCGCTGCGATCGGTCGACTTCGCTTTGCACCCGGGTATGGATGCGGTTCTCAAGCTCGAGCACATCCAGCTCGCGGCCGAGAATCACGCTCAGCCGCTGCAGGCGCGTGTTGGGATCAATTGTTTCGAGCATCTCCTGGCGGTCGGAAAGCGGCACACCCAACGCGGAGGTAATCAGATCGGCCAACCAGCCCGGCTCGTCCACATTCATGGCGAAGACGTAAGCCTCTTCGGGCAGGCTGCGATTGAGCTGGACGACCTTCTCGAAAAGGGCCAGCACGGCGCGCATCATGGCTTCGGTCTCGCGCGTGCGCTGCTGAGATTCGAAGATCGGCCGTGCACGGGCACGCAGGTAGGGCTGAGTTTGGGTGAATTCGACAACCTGAATTCGGCGTCGGCCTTGGGCCAAAACCGTGGTGGAGCCGTCCGGCATATGCAGCACGCGGCCAACGGCTGTTTCGCAGCCGACGGGGTAGAGGTCTTCCGGTCCGGGTTCGGCAATCTCCGCGTCGCGCTGAGCCAGGGCCACGAGTGTCTCACCCGCGGCGTGCGCCGCCTCGAGCGCCGCCAGAGTCGTCTCGCGGCCGACGAAAAGGGGTGTCACCATGCGCGGGAAGAGCACCATGTCGCGCAAGGGGAGGACTGCGCAACTGATCAGGCCTTCGGCATCGACGGTGGCGTCGCGAATTCGCTGGAGCTCCTCGGTGCGGTTGCCCAGCACCTCGGAAAACTCGGTGCGCATCTGCCACTCGCGGAATTCATGCCCAGTCATCGTCACTGGTTGTCAGAGGCACTCGCCTCTCCTCCCTGCGGGCTGCGCGGCGCTGCGCTTCGCGTTCCCAGACCTGCGGCCAATCGCGCAGCACGTCGGCCGACACAAACATGCTGCCCGCCGACAGGACCACGTCCTCATCGGAGGCGTTTTCCAGCGCCCGCGCCAGGGCCTGGCCGACCGGGACAACCGCTTCGGCATGGCAGCCTCGGGCGCGAATGCGTTCCACCAGGTCGTCCGTCTCCGACGCGCGCGGATGTTCGGCGTGGGTGACGAAGACGAGCGACACCCGCGGGATCAGTTCGTCCAGAATCCCATTGATGTCTTTGTCGGCCGACGCGCCGAAAATCAGAATCACCCGCCGCGCGGGGAAGTAGTCGTCGAGCGCCGTCCGCAGGCGCCTGGCCGAATCGCGGTTGTGGGCAGAGTCGGCCACTACGAAGGGCGCCCGATGCAGGATCTGGAAGCGAGCCGGCCAATCAACGCTTCGAAATCCCTCGCGGATGGCCTCCTCGGATACGCTTAGCCCCCGCCCGTTGGCCACTTGCAGGGCGGCGTAAGCCACTGTGGCATTGATCACCTGGTGGTATCCCAGGAGCGGGATGTCGAAGCGCGGCGGTACCCATTCCCACTGCTGGGGCTGGTTGCGTTCCAGGTATTCATTGACGCGCTCCTGGGAGGCCGCGGACCAAATGGTGAGCGACTGCCCATCGAGCGAGTGACGCAGCGGCGCAAAGAGCCAATCGCGGCCAACCAAAACGAATGGCGATTGACGCTCTTCGGCGATGGCCTTGAGTACGCGCAGGGCCTCGCTCTCTTGGGGTGCGCTGACTAGCGGCACCCCGGGCTTGACGATGCCGGCTTTTTCACGCGCGATTTCCGCCAGGGTATGGCCGAGCAAGTGGGTGTGGTCGTACGAGAGTGAAGTGATCACCGAAACCAGGGGCTGAACCACATTGGTCGCATCCAACCGGCCCCCTAGGCCAACCTCGATGACCGCCACTTCGGCCTTTTCCGACGCGAAGAACATGAATGCCACCGCGGTGGTGATCTCGAAGGTCGTCAGCCCTGGCACCTTCGCCACTATCGGGCGTATCTGCTCGGTCAGCTCGCTCAACCGGTCGTGGGGAATGGCGTGGCCGTTGAGCTGGATGCGCTCCGAGAAATCCACCAGGTGGGGAGATGTGTAGAACCCGGTCTGGTACCCGGCTGCCCGCAGGGCGGAGGCGGTGAGCGCCGACACCGATCCTTTGCCCTTGGTGCCGGCGACGTGGATCACCGGGTATGCTTCCTGTGGATTACCCAGCAGCTCGAGCAAGACGCGCATGCGGCTCAGGTCGAACGTCTGCGGCGAGTAGCGGTAGGTCCGCTGCAAGCTGTAGTCGACGAAAGAATATAGATAGTCGAGCGCGTCGTCGTACGTCATGCGGCTCATGGATGGCATTCTAACCGTTGGGGGGAATGGCGACAAGACAGGAGGTCCTGGCCGTCCTCGATCGAGCCGCTTGGGCGCCAAGGCGACGGAAATGCCTCACCCGTTTCAGGGATGGCTGGGGAGGGATAGCCTGAAGATGCTGCCCTTGCCCAACTGGCTCTCGGCCCAGGCACGGCCATGATGCCACTCGGCCACCGAACGAACAATGGCCAATCCCAGACCCCAGCCGTGCCTTTCATCGAGCTCCGGGCGAGCCACCTGGTAGAACCGTTCGAAGAGGCGCGGCATGTCGGCCGCTGCAATCCCCGCGCCGCTGTCTTCCACCGCGAAGGTCACCTGGGCCGGCGTCGCTTCGACGCGCACGTGCACCGCGCCTCCCGCACGGTTGTAGCGGATGGCGTTGTCGATCAGGTTACCCAGAGCACGCTCGAGTAAGGAGGCATCGGCCGTCAGCCGCGGCAGGCTTTCGGGGATCTCGAGTTCGAGCCGCACATTGTGGCTGACCGCCTCCGAGCGATACTCCTCCAGTAGCGACTCAAGCAGCGCGCGCACGTCGATTGCGGCAGCATGGGCTTCGATCCCCTTTTCAATGCGGTCCAAATCGAGCAGATCGCCGACCAGCCGCGCCATTCCACGCACTCCATCCCGAATGCGTCCCACATATTCCTTCTGCGCGGGGTTGAGCGGACCGAGCATCTCGAGCATATTGACATGGCCGTCGACCAGCGTCAGCGGACGGCGCAAGTCGTGGCTCACGGTATTGACGAATTCGGTCTTCAGGTCTTCGAGTTCACGGAATCGCGTCACATCTTGCAGCAGGCAGACCTGACCGAGAGAAAGCCCGTGCGGCCCGCTCACCTGGCGCGTCGTGGCCAGAAGGCGCATACCACTTGGCGCCACGAATTCGATCGTGCGGCCCTCTGGACCAGCCTCGGCCAATGCCTCGCCCAACCCGCCGTGCGGGCCGCGGCCTGCCGGCTCTCCCGATCCGGGGAGCGCTGCCCCCAGCATCGTACGGGCCGCAGCGTTGGCGAACGTCACCCGCCCCTCGGCGTCGGTCATCAGCACGCCATCCGGAATGGCGGCCAAGATCGTCGCAAGCTGCTGGCGCTCGCCCTCTGTGGCTTCAAGCAACCCGGCATTGGTGACGGCCAACGATGCTTGGGTAGCCAACCCACTCAACAACTCGACGACGCTGGCATCGAAAACCTGCGGCTGGCGGAAGGCGAGCCACATCGCCCCGTAGAACTTGTCCGCATGCGAGAGACGCAGCGCGATCAACGCACCGATGTGACCGGTCAACGAAGCCGGGAAGAAGTCTTGCGCCTTGGTCACATCCGCCACCAACCACGGCGACCGATCTCGAGCGCGCGAGAGTACGTATTCATCGAGCGGTGCCATCGTGCTCGCCAATTCGCCTGCCGCCACCTCCGGGTACTTTTCGGGGGGCCGGCGGCCCCAGGCCACCACGATGCGCGCGCCTTGCGCGAGGGAGGAAGATAGCGCGCTTTGCAGAATGGGCAGGCAGGCCGGCAGGAGCTCAAGATGCGTGGCCACGCCCTGGCTGGCCTGCAGAAGTAGATCCTGATCACGGATTTGGCGGTGCAGGTTTTGGCGCATGAGTTCAAAGGTCCGCCCGAGCGCGGCGAATTCGTCGTCGCCGCTTACCGCGATGCGCCGGTCGAGGTCGCCGCCGGCAAGTGCGCTCGCTGCATGCACCAATTGCCGTAGGGGGCGGGTCATGCGCTGGGCAATAAGGATCACGATCATCTGAGTGACCAGTGTGACCAGCAGGGTCAACAGGCCGACCTGCCAGCCGACGGCAAGCGACGCACTGAGCGCGGCCGCCTCCGGCACTCGCACCGCGATCGACCAGTCTGGATAGCTGAGTGGCACGACGTAAGTCAGTCGCCGACGGCCGTCGGAGGTCGTGCCGAAGTACCATGCCCCGCCCTGCCCGTCCTCCCCAGCCGGCTGCTCCTCTGACCACGGCTCGGCCGTCGACGGATAGAGGACGGCGTAGTTGCGGTCGAGCAACACGCCGCTCGAGTGAGGCAAGCTCGAAAGAGCCGCCTGGACCGGCGCCAACAAGGGATTGATATCGAACGACGTTCGGCCGACGAGGAGGCCCAACGGACGCCCAGGCGAGAGAGTCACAGGTTGAATCATCTCCAGCCAAGGATTCGATGAGCCGCTGATGTCCACCCAGCCCAGCCAAGGGGATCCGCCCAGCGCCGCCCTGCACCCCTCGGCCTCGACCAATGAGGCACAAAGCGGGTCGGTCAGGGTGGGAACGCTGGCGCTTGCCCGGCCTGCCTCGGTCAGGAATGCAAGCTGTTGGAAGTACGGAGGCTGGCGTAGCCGGTCGGCGAAGTAAGCTGCAAGTGAATCGGGGCGATCGGCCAGGCGCGCCACGTCGCTCGCCATATCCTCGAGTAGTGTTTGGCCGGTCATGATCGCGGCCGGCAGTGCGACCGCCGCATGGCCGGAGGCCAGCCGCGCCTGAGTCAACAGCTCACCCTGTGCTTGCCGGCGCGTTTGAAGCACAACGGCGGCGAGGATGACCACCGCCATGAGAGTCAGTGGCACGGTCACCCACAGGCTCAGGTGCCACACCAGCGAACGCTGGAAGCGGGTCGTGACCAGCGCAACCGGCTCTGACCAGAGGGACGGCAGCCCGAGCCGCAGCAGCTCGCAAACGGCCGCGGCCGCGAGCAGTTCCAGTCCCACGCCCAGCATGTGGGCCGGCAGGCGGGAGGTGACAAAATCGAGGGTCGCGAGCACATCCCCTCGCGCCAAGCTCCAGTCGCCGGTCGCACGAAGCATGATAGACACCGGCAGCGCGGCCATCGCCGCCCCCCACGGCCGGCGTAGCGATGCAAAGAAGCCACCGGCGTAATCGTTTCGCATGAGCAGCGCGATCCACCACGACACCAGTCCGTATTCGACGATAGTCATAACCTGGTGGGTGTCGAGCAGTGAACGTGTAAGACCGATGACCAATCCGAGCAGGAGAGTGGGGAATGTGCCGGCCAGACCGGCCGACAGCATCACGGGGACCAAGGTGAGCATGCCAGCCGCCACCGCTGGCACGCTAAGCGGCACTCCGGGCAGACTGCTCAGACCGACGGTCGGTAGACGGAGGACGAGTGCGCCGCCAGCCAGCGGAGCCGCAGCCAGAAGCACCGCCCACACCCGCCAGCGCGCTGCTGCCAGGTGTCGGGCAGAACTTACCGCGAATGCCGCCGCGAACAGGAGCAGCGCAAGTTCGGCCAGCAGCCCCCACACCTGATGGGGGACGAGCGGTAGTTGAACGGATCCAGCGATCCAGGCTTCAAAACCCATCCACACTCCCCGCAATTCCAACGTGACGCGAACCGGCGCAGGCTCTTGAGTCGGAGCACGCCATGCGACCATGATTATAAGTCCACGACTCGGATGGCGTCGGCACCACCTCGCCGACTTGTCGGGCGCAGACGATTATGCTAGACTGAAATCTCTCGCCGGGAGGCCAGGCATGCCCGAGAAGATCCTCATCGTCGACGACGATCTCGACACCCTGAAGCTGGTGGGGATGATGCTCCAGCGGCGGGGGTACTCGATCGTGGCTGCCATCAACGGCACCCAAGCCTTGAGTAAGGCCGCCAGCGATCGCCCGGACCTGATCCTGCTCGACGTGATGATGCCCGACCTTGACGGTTTTGAAGTCGCCCGCCGGTTGCGGGCCGATCCGGTCTTCGCTTCAGTCCCCATCCTCATGTTCACCGCCAAGGCCCAGGTGGACGACAAGGTCCAGGGCTTCGAGGCGGGTGCCGACGACTACCTGCCCAAACCCACCCATCCGGCCGAACTCCTGGCACACGTCAAGGCCCTTCTCGGCCGTTCGCGTCCGGCGGCGCCGAGCGGCGGAACCAAGCGCAGCCGGGTCACGGCCTTCATCGGCGCCAAAGGCGGGCTCGGAACCACCACCATTGCGGTGAATGTCGCGGTCGGCATGGCCGCCAAGCGCCAGGATGTCATCTTGTGCGAGTTGCGGCCGGGTCAGGGCATCGCCGGCTTTCTGCTCGGAATATCCCGCCCTTCGGGCTTGTCGGCGCTGCTGCAGAAGCCGCGGGAGGAACTTGACCCTCGGACGATTGAAAAAGAGCTGGTGACGCATTCAAGCGGCGCGCGAGTTCTGCTGGGCTCGGCCGAACCTCACGACTACGTGTTGCTCAAGGACGCGGAGAGAGTCGAAGCGCTCGTCCGCCGCCTCGCCACCATGTGCAACCACTTGATTCTTGATTGTGGCAGCGGCTTCTCGGCTGCAACGTTGCGCGTGCTGGCGGTGGCCGATCAGGTACTGATCCTGGTGGAGCCGTTGCGCTACACGGTACTCATGGCGCGCGCGCTCATGGCCGATATGGAAGCCACGGGCATTGCCCGCAACAAGATTGATTTCCTCCTTGCCAATCGCGAACGCTCCAGCCTGCAACTGGCGCGCTCCAAAATCGAGGAGATGATCGGCAAGCCGGCTATCGTCACGATTACCCCTGCGCCGGAACTCGCCTTCCAGTCCGCCGAATCGGGCGTGCCCATCGTTGTGCGCGATCCGAACGCGCTCATTTCCGATCAACTCCGCCAACTGACAGACCGCCTGATAGCCAAAGGCGCGGAATGAGCGTTGGCTCCGCCACTACGGAGCGGACCGAACTCGCATATCGACAGGCCGCTCGTCTGATCTCCACCTCGCACTACACCGTTGCGCTTACCGGGGCGGGCATCTCCACGCCATCGGGGATACCTGACTTTCGTACCCCGGGCAGCGGTCTGTGGGAGCGCTACGATCCGGCGGCAGCCGCCTCGCTGACCACCTTTCGCTATAGCCCACACCAGTTCTACGAGTGGGTGCGCAGCCTCATGGGCGAGTGGATCGAGGCTGAACCCAACCCGGCCCACCTC
>Ga0154809_1090_pt1 | contig 10023 bp, 10 predicted proteins | sample Rifle2008BG16ft_FD_105817 | JGI IMG/M metagenome (GOLD analysis project Ga0154809, IMG submission 105817) | Chloroflexi bacterium RBG_16_64_43 | reverse complement strand
GGTGGAGGCTTCGGTCGAGGGCCAGGCGATCGAGATCGCGTTCAACGTTAAATACTTGGTGGACGTGTTAAGCGTCGTCAAAACACCCAATGTGGCGCTCGAGACCACCGGCCCGGCCAGCCCGGGCGTCATCAAGCCGGTCGGTCAAGAGGACTTCCTGCACGTGATCATGCCCATGCACCTCGGCCGCTAACCGAATTCGCATTATTCGTCCGAAGTTGTTGAACCACAACACTACCTCACCCCCTACCCCCTCTCCGCCGCGCGGCGGTGGTAAGCAGGTCGGGGAGTGGCGGAGAGCGGAAGAGGTTATCAATGAGACGGGGGCCGAAGGCCCCCGTCTCAATGAAACTAGACCTCGCCCCTCCCCCGACTCAACGCATCATTTCGAACCCACCGCTCACCGGGGGAGGACTAAGGGGTGGGGGTGAGGGCCGGTCGCTCGTTACCCGCACGCTCCAAAGCAATTACGGCGCGTCTCCGACTCACGGCGCGCACATCGTGTTGGCCATAGGGATCGCCGCGATATCGACTGGGATGCCGAACGCTTCCTCGACTGCGCGGCCGTCCCACTCCACGGGCCGCGCCAGACCCAGTGCCCATGCCGCAGTGGCCGCCGTGTCCATCACGCTGATCGGCGCGTCGAGGCGTAGGCCCGGCACAACACCAGGGCCGGCGAGGATCCACGGCACGCTGGTGTCTTCGGGCATGTCACTGCCGTGAATGAGCCCGTGCCCGCCATGGTCGGCGGTGAGGATGATCAATGTGCTTTGGCTCAGGCCGTTGGCCTCGAGCCCCTCGAGTAAGGCGCCCACCGCTGTATCGGCGCGTTCGATCACACTTACCTGCTGCGGCGACATCCAGCCGTAAGTGTGGCCCACGCCATCAACCACCGGTAGGTGCACCAGCATCGCTTCGAAGCCCTGGCTCATCTCGCTCACCGCGCGCGCCGCCACATCCCGGTCGTGACCGGCCACATAGGCGAACACATCCGCCGTGCCGCGATGAACGATCTGGATGAGTTTCTCTTTGCCTACCACCATCACCGTGCGCCCGCCGGTGGCATGCACCAAGTCGAAGAGCGTGACGGCCTGCGTCTCGCCCAACTCGGGGCGGTAGTCGTTCCATGTAATCGCATGTTTCGCCAGACAAGAGGCGGAAATCATTGAGGCGTGCGCCATGAGCGTGGCGCTCGGCAGAATGGTCTGGGCGCTCAGGCTGCTCGCGCCGCGTTGCATTAAGCCGGCCAGCACGGGCATGCTCACCCGGTAGAGGGCGTCGGCGCGCAAGCCGTCGATGGTGATGATGAGCACGCGCGCGGCGAGCGGCGCGGGGGTGAGGCTAGGCTGAGGCGAGGGGGAGGGCGTGGGTGGCGGGGTGAGGCTTGGCGGTGGGCTTGCCGTGGCTACTGGGGCAGCCGACGGGAGGGGCGTCACGGTGGCGGCCGCGGCGCCGGGCAGGATGCAGCCCGCGCACAGCACCAGGATTAAGGAAATCTGCCCGGCGTGTTTCAAGCGCATACGTCGTCGCGCCAGCCGTGTTCGCCAATCAGCGGAACGAAACACACCGGCGTCACCTCTTTGCGTTCGAGCCCGGCCGATGTTCGGCGCCAGACCTCGAGCATCTGCGAGGTGGCCTCGCCCACGGGCAGCACCAGCGTGCCTCCGGGGGCGAGTTGGTCGAGCAGCGGTTGCGGCACATGCGGCGCACCCGCCGTCACAATAATCCCGTTGTAGGGCGCATGCCCCGCCAGGCCGAAAGTCCCGTCACCGATCACTACCTCGACGTTGCTGCAATGCAAGCGGGCCAGCACTTGGCGTGCATTAGTGGCGAGTTCGGCGTGGCGCTCGATGGGGAATACCTCGTGCGCGAGTAGGCTGAGCACAGCCGCCTGATACCCCGAGCCGGTGCCCACCTCGAGCACGCGTTCGTCCCCCTCCAAGCCCAGCACCTCGGTCATCAACGCCACGATGTAGGGCTGGGATATGGTCTGGTGGCTGCCGATGGGCAGCGGGGTATCGAGGTAGGCCTCGTGGCGCAGGTGTTCGGGCAGAAAGGCGTGGCGAGGAACGGCGCGCAGTGCAGCCAACACTCGCTCATCGTGGACGCCGCGCGCGACGATTTGTTCCTCGACCATGCGCTCACGCGCCATGGCGAACGGGTCGCCCGCTTCATGGATGGGCGGCTCGGGCGAAGGTCGTAACCAGTTCAATGCGCGCCAGTTCGGCATGCGCGGCGGCACATCTGCCTCCGCAGTGGGGTGCCTCGCGAGGCCGCGCGTCCGGCCTCAGGCGAATCGTTCTTCTTTCCACACATCAGCGCGGTTGTGGTAGCCGGCCTCTTCCCAGAAACCGAGACGATCATCGCGCATGAACTCGAGGCCACGCAGCCACTTGCCCCCTTCCAGAAGTACGGCGCCTGAAGATCCTGGCGCCCGGGCAATAGGCCGACGATCCCGCGCAGCGGGAAGCCGTGGTCCGGCGTGAGCGGCTGGCCGGCGTAGTACGTTGCCAGCAAGAAGGTCTCTGAAAGGGCAACCTCCAGCGGGATGTTGACCGTGAACCCGTATTCACAGTGCTGCATAAGAAAGCGGGCGGCGGGCTTGAGCCGGACAGCCCCCTGCTCGATGAGATCCTTGAGTGAGACGCCTTCCCACTCGGTGTCGAACTTGCTCCAGCGCGTGACGCAGTGGATATCCATGACCCGCCGCGTGCGCGGCAGCCGGCTGAATTCATCCCACGTCCAGCGTTTGGGTTGCTCCACCTCGCCGAAGACGCGCAAATCCCAAGTGGCCGGGTTGAATGCCGGCACCGGGCCGTAGTGCAGCACGGGGAACTTCTGAGTCAGCGCCTGCCCCGGGGGCAATCGCCCTTCGCGGCGGACGGCTTCTTCCGCCTGGCGCCGATCGATCGGCTTCTCGCTCATCGTTCCACCTTTTCCCCTTGGCCGCGCGGCGCGGCCGATACCTACCGATAAAATGGTGCAGGCTACTCGGTGAACACGGGCAAGTGGGCCAGGGCGACGATGTTCTGCCATTTCGCCCGTTCGCCTTCGGTGCAGATGGCTGCTTCCGCGCCAATTGTGGCGCCCGCCTTGTCTATCACCATGCGCATTCCTTGCAGGGTCGAGCCGGTGCTGATGACATCGTCGAGCAGCACCACCCGCTTGCCTGCGACCAACGCGCGGTCCTTCTCATCCAGGTAAAGCGTCTGGGAGGCGCCCGTGGTGATCGAATGCGTCTCGGCCTGCACACTGTCACCCATGTAGGGTTTGTAGGCCTTGCGCAGGACGACGTAGCCTTTGCCGGTAACCACCGACAGCGCGTGCGCCAGCGGAATGCTTTTGGCCTCAGCCGTCACCAGCAAGTCGAAGGAACGCCCCTCCAGACGGCGCGCCAGTTCCGCAGCGCAGCGCTGCACGAGTTCCGTGTCGCCCAAGATGTTGAGAATGGCGATCCGCACCCCCGGGGCAACCTCAAACAAGGGCAGCTCGCGCCGCAGTCCGGCCAAATCGACGGGATAGGTCTCGCGGGTGGGGCTCATCGGGCGCTCCTGGTTCCCCTGACGGCGAGGTGAGGGTAGAGCTGAACAGCGAGGGCAGGGGACCGCGAAGATTATATTCTCTTTCGGGGTCCATACCCATTGCGCTATCCATCCGCGGAGGATGCGGAGGCTGGGGGCAGCGCACGAGATCCACCGCTACCATGCCCGTGTGTGGGCACCAGCCGGGCAAACACCTTGGCAGCCGTGGTCAAACAGGTTATAAGGGAAGCCAGAGGTCCGATGACGTCATGAAACGATCGCTCATGCCCCTTCTCATCCTTGCCCTGTTTGTCCCGTTCGTTGCCCAGGCTCAAGCAGCGGTCGTCCTGGACCGGCTGCAGGTGAGCCTGTGGCCTGAGTACGATCGCCCGGGTGTGCTGGTGATCTATCGCGCCGTGCTACCAGCCGAGCAAGCCTTGCCGGTGGGCCTCGCGTTCCGCATTCCGGCGGCGGCAGGTGAGCCCAGCGCTGTGGCGTATCGCCAAGATGACCTCAACCTGATCAGCTTGCCCTATCAACGCCAGGTGGTGGGCGATCTGGCGCTAGTCACCTTTACCACCGGCGTGCGAGAGGTGCAGTTCGAATACTACGACCCCGGGCTGCAGGTACAAGGAAGCGACCACCGTTTTGTCTTCACATGGCCGGGCGACTACACCGTCGGCCAGTTCGCGGTCGAGGTGCAGCAACCTGTGCAAGCGACGGGCATCACTGTGAATCCCGCCCTGGGCAGCGGCACGCTCGGCACCGATGGTATGACTTACTTCAGCGCGACGCTGGGCGGCTTGGCAGCCGGTCAGACGCAGGTCGTCGAGCTGTCTTACGACAAAACGGGCAGCGGCCTGAGCTTCGAACGGCTGCAGCCGGTCGAACCGATCGAGCGTCCGGCTTCGCTGGGGGAGCGGTTGCTGGTCTGGCCCTACTGGCCGTGGGTTTTGGGTGCCCTGGGGGTAACGCTCGTGGCCGTGGCGGTGGCCTTCTTCGTGCGCGGGCGCCGGGCAGAGAGCAACGCGCGGGCGGGGCGGCTGCGGCACAGGCCGTCGATAGAGGGCGGAGCGCGCCTGTTCTGTCACAACTGTGGAGCACGGGCCGAGGCCCAGGCGGTCTTTTGCAGCATGTGCGGAACCAAACTGCGTCGCAATGATTGATGGTTTAGGCGATTCCAACCGGACTCTCATCCCCGCCTAATCTCGAACAGCGAGAATGGAGTCGCGCTTGTAAGAGCTTTCTCAATCGCAGGAGCGGGCGAGACGTCATCCAATTACTGGCGAGAAAGACGTGCGAATTGGAGGAGAATCGATTCATGGAAGCGACACACAACGATGCGCCGCGGGGGAATGGCCGACCGGCCTCCGGCGGGCGGACGAAATTCATCATTGGCGGCTTGTTGATTCTGGCTGCAGTCGGCTACTTGATCATCTCGTCGACGCAGGCAGCGGCGCAATACTTCCTTACGGTTGAAGAATTAGAGTCCAAAGCCTCCAGCGTGGGCAGCCGCAATGTCAAGGTGTCGGGAGCGGTCGTCGGCGAGTCGATTGCCTACGACCCGCAAAGCCTGACCCTTTCCTTCACCATTGCCAACGTGCCCGGCGACATCCAGGAGATCGAAGCCTCCGGCGGGCTGGCGGCGGCGCTCGAGGCGGCGGTCATGAATCCCTCGGCGGCGCGTATCCCCGTTGTCTACATCGGCCCCAAGCCGGACCTGATGCGCGACCAGGCGCAGGCCATTCTCACCGGACATTTGGGCGAGGACGGCATCTTCTACGCCGATGAAGTCCTGCTCAAGTGCCCCACCCGGTACGAGTCCGCGCTGCCCGAGCAATCCGGGTAGCGCGGCGCGCACGCGCCGTCCCGCGAACGACTGGCGCGTCCAGCGAGAGGAGCGCGAGAGTCCTCGAGCCGGCGCGCCAGTGTTGTTGTCTCCGGCTGGCGAGCTGAAGCAGAAAGGAAGCGCATGCTGGCGAACCTGGGTTTTGCAGTGCTGGTCATCACCCTGCTGGTTTCGATCTACGGCATCGCCGCTGCGTTGTACGGTGCACGCACAGGGCGCGAGGCGTGGGTGCTGAGTGCGCGCCAGGCGATGTTGCTGACCTGGCCGCTGGTGACCCTCTCGGCCTTGTGCCTGGTGGCCCTGCTGGTGACCAATCATTTCGAAGTGGAGTTTGTCTATTCGGTGACCAGCCGCAGCATGCCGGGCTACCTCAAGGCGACCGCTCTGTGGGGCGGTCAAGCCGGGTCGCTGCTCTTCTGGTCGTGGTTGATGGCAGCTTTCGCTTCGGCGGCCGGGCTCCGCCGCTGGGACCGCGACCGCGAGTTTCTGCCATGGGTGGTGGTCGTCGCTCTGGTGACGCTGGCTTTCTTTCTCAGCTTGATCATCCTCTTTGAGAACCCCTTTGCCCGGCTGTGGGCGGCGCCGGCCGGCGAGACGATCAAGGCCATGTTCGCCCCGAGCGGTGCGGTGCTGGTCACGCCTGGCGACGGGCAGGGGCTCAACCCGCTGTTGCGCCACCCCGGCATGATCATCCACCCGCCCATGCTTTACCTGGGGTTCGTCAGCTTCGTCATTCCGTATGCCTTCGGGATGGCCGCACTCATCACGCGCCGAACCGACGACCGGTGGATCCGCGTGACGCGGCGCTGGACGCTCGTGGCCTGGCTCTTCCTGTCGATGGGACTGGTGCTCGGCGGGCGCTGGGCCTACGACGTGCTCGGCTGGGGAGGTTACTGGGGCTGGGACCCGGTGGAGATTGCCGCCTTCATGCCGTGGTTGACTGGGACAGCCTTCCTGCATTCGGTGATGATCCAAGAGAAGCGCGGCATGCTCAAGCACTGGAACATGGTGCTGGTCATACTCACCTACTGCCTGGTCATCTTCGGCACCTTCCTCACACGCTCAGGCGTGCTCTCGTCGGTGCACGCCTTCGCCCAGTCGGCTATCGGCCCGGCGTTCTTCGGCTTCATCGGGCTGAGCTTTGCGGCCTCGCTGGCGCTTCTGCTCTCGCGCTGGAACGAACTGCGCGGTGAGAACCAACTTACCTCGCTGCTTTCGCGCGAGAACCTGTTCTTGTTGAACAACCTGCTCTTCGTCAGCATCCTGGTCGCCTGCTTCTGGGGCGTCATCTTCCCGCTCATCTCGGAACTGTTCACAGGTCAGAAAGTCACCGTTGGCCCGCCGTTCTACGAGCGCACGACGGGGCCGATGTTCGCGGGCCTCTTGCTGCTGATGGGCATTGCCCCGCTGAGCGCCTGGGGCCGCACCGCCGGGCGATCGTTGGGGCGGTTGATCGTCTGGCCGCTGGCGGCGTCGCTGGTCGTGCCGCTAGGGCTCGCACTGAGCGGGACGCACAACCCGGCGGCGTTGCTCGGTTTCTGGCTGGCCGCATTTGTCACGTTGGTGACGCTCTCCGAATTCTGGCGCGGCGCACTGGCGCGCCGGCGCATATACAAAGAAGCGCTTCCGGTGGCGCTGTGGAACCTGGCTGGACGCAACCGCCGTCGGTATGGCGGATATATCATTCACCTGGGTGTGGTGCTGATGGCCATCGGCATCATTGGCGTCGAGCTCTACCAACAAGAGACGCAAGGCACGCTAGCCGAAGGTCAGCAGATCACGCTCGGCAAGTACGTGATGACCTACGATTCGCTGGCCGAGTTCAACGCGCCCGACGACCGCCTGGTCGCCCGCGCCGTGACAACCATCTATCGCGACGGACAAAAGGTGGCCGAACTCTATCCGCGGCGCGACTTCTACTACGTCAGTCAGCAGCCCATGACCATCCCCGGCGTCTACAGCAGCCTCGAAGGCGATTTCTATGTGCTGCTTGTCGGATGGGAGCCCATTGGGTCGAGCGGGGCCACCTTCAAGATCTATCTCAACCCGCTGATCAATTTCCTTTGGGGTGGGTCGCTGGTGTTCATTTTGGGGACACTCGTCGCCGCCTGGCCGGATCGCGAGCGAGCACGCGCCACGGCCCGCGTGCCGGCTGGCGCGCTCGCGCAGCGGGCGAAATAGAACGGCCCCACGGAAGAGAGAAACTGTGACTTATCACCACCCTTCAACACTGGCGCGCGCCGCCCTAGTTCTTTTCGTGCTCGCGATCGGGCTGGCCGCCGTCGTTTCTTGGCCGGCCTCGCCCGCCCGGGCACAAGAGCCGACGCCTTCCGACAATCAGGTCAACGCCGTGGCCAAGCAGCTCTACTGCCCGGTGTGCGAGAACGTGCCGCTGGACGTGTGCCCGACCCAGGCCTGCGCTCAATGGCGCCAGACCATTCGCGAGAAACTGACTGCGGGGTGGAGCGAGCAGGAGATCAAGAACTACTTTGTCGAGCAATACGGAGCACGGGTACTCGCTGCGCCGCCGCCGCGCGGGCTTAGCTTGCTGGTCTACCTGTTGCCACCGCTGGCCTTTGTGGTTGGGGGGTACATTGTCTATCGCGCCGTGCGCACTTGGCGGCGCGCGGCCCGACCCAGAGCCTCACCGCCGCCCGCGGCCGAGGACGAGTACGCCCGCCGCATCGAAGAAGAACTGCGCCGACGAGAATGAGACATGTCTGATACGCCCGCACCTCCACTGCCTGCGCCGCGCGCGCGGAATCTCGGACGCCTGTTGCTGTGGAGTGGGTTGGCCGCGCTTATGGCCTTAGTGGGTTTCGGCCTGTACCGCACCCAAGCCGGCCCGGTCTCGAGCGGCCCGGCCCCCGATTTCACGCTGATCACCTTTGACGGAGAGACAATTCACCTGGCCGATCTTAAAGGTCAGGTCGTGGTCGTTAACTTTTGGGCCTCTTGGTGCAAGCCGTGCGAGGAGGAAGCCGCCACCCTGGAGGCCGGATGGCAGAAGTATCGCGATCAGGGCGTATCTTTCCTGGGTGTCGATTATGTGGACACGGAACCCGAGGCGCGTGCATATCTCACACGCTTCGGCATTACTTATCCCAACGGACCAGATCTGGGCACCCGCATCTCGCAAGCCTTCCGCATCCGCGGTGTTCCAGAAACATACTTTATCGATCGTCAGGGCACGCTCGTGCGCGTGAAGATCGGCCCGATTGATATGAATGAACTCCAATCCATCCTCGATCCGCTGGTGACACCCTAATGGACGTTGCCGCTCTCCTGACGGCGCTGGCCGTCCTCATCCTGGTGGCCATCTTCCTGGCCCAGCCGCTGCTGGGGCAGAGACCCGGTGCGCCGGGACGCGCGGCTGGGGTTTCCTCGTGGGAGGCCGAGGTGGACCGCACGATCGAGACCCTGCGCGAATTGGATTTCGACCGAGCCTTGGGCAAGATCCCCGAGGATGAGTACCCCGTGCGTCGGCAAGAGTTGGTGGCCCAGGGTGCCGATCAACTGCGCCGGCTGGATGAGGCCCGCGGCACGACCGGCCGCGCCCCAGGTGGACGCGAGCAAGCCCTCGAACGCGAAATCGCGGTGCGCCGCGCGCCCCGCGCGGAGCGTGACGCCGCGCTGGAAGATGAGATCAGGGCTCGCCGCGTTCTGCCCGCCCCGAACGGCGCGACGCGCAAAGCAGGCTTCTGCCCCGCTTGCGGGACGCCGGTTCAGGTGGGCGACAAGTTCTGCCCACATTGCGGCACCGCGTTGCGCCACGAAAAGACGACTTGATCGAGCGCCCTCGAGCGAGGATTCCCGTGCCCTTCCTTCTTCATGGCCATCACCCTGCACACGATCAATCGGGCGGCTGGCGCCGCGTGCTGGCACGGCCGCAAGGCGGCGCGATCGCCGTTCTGACCGCGGCGTTCCTGATACCACTTGGGCTGGCAGGTTGCTCACTCTCGGAGGACATCACGCCGCCGCCCGGGCTGGTCCAGCCCGCAGCCGCGACAGCCTCGTTCGCGACGGAACTACCTCCGACAGCCGGCCCCTCGGCCACGCCGGAGCCGGTTGAGCCGCCGACCTCTATCGATTTGCAGGCAGGCCGTGCGAAATTTCTCGACCACTGCGCAGCATGCCATGGGGAGCTCGGTCTGGGCGACGGCGAGCTTGCCGCACAGCTTTCGAATCCTCCTGCAGCCATTGGCAGCACCAGCCTCGGGCGCTCGGCGGTGCCCCTCGAGTGGTTCCGCATGATCACCGTCGGCAATATGCCACGCTTCATGCCGCCCTTTGGCAACGCACTGACCGCAACCGAACGATGGAACGTGACCTATTTTGCGCTGTCGCTCTCGCAAGGAGCGACCGACCTGCAAGCGGCGGGTGCACTTTTCGAGACCCGCTGCGCCGAGTGCCACGGGCCGGAGGGAGCCGGCGACGGTGCTCAGGTCGGCGCGGTGAAGGTTCCTCTCCGCGATTTGCGCCAGCCGCAGACTCTGGTCGAACGTAGCGCACAAGATATCTTCATCGTGATCAGCGAGGGTAACGCGCAAGGCATGCCCGGTCTTGGCACGACCCTCAGTGTCGATGAACGGTGGAGCCTGGTGAGCTACGTGCGCGGCCTGAGCTACACGCCCGGCTCGGCTGTGGCGATCG
>Ga0154809_1108_pt1 | contig 10074 bp, 7 predicted proteins | sample Rifle2008BG16ft_FD_105817 | JGI IMG/M metagenome (GOLD analysis project Ga0154809, IMG submission 105817) | Chloroflexi bacterium RBG_16_64_43 | reverse complement strand
ACGCGAGGCGGCTGGGCCAGCGCGGCGAGTCGCTGGCGTGCCGGGCGCTGGTGGAGCGGGGGGCGCAGATCCTCGCGCGCAACGTGCGCACGCCCTATGGGGAGCTCGACATCGTTGCCCGCCTGGGCGGCGTGCTCGTCTTCGCCGAGGTCAAGGCGCGCAGCAACCGCAGCTTTGGCTCGCCGGAAGAGTCTCTCACCGCCACCAAGCAGGCGCATCTCATTGCCTCTGCCCAACACTACTTGGCGGCCAGCGAGCAACTCGAGGCCGACTGGCGCATCGACGTAGTGGCGATCGAATTCGGGCCAGGCGGCGAGACAGCCCGCCTGGAGATCATCGAGAATGCAGTGCGCGGCGACCGTCCGGCGGCCGCGCCATCTGTCGATGCCTGACGCCCGCCCACCTCAACCGCACGAGTCAAGCGTCCCCCTGCGGTCGCTGATCGCCGTCGTTGGCCCGACAGCCGTCGGCAAGAGCGCGCTGGCGCTTGGGCTAGCCGCGCGCGTCTCCGGCGAAATCGTATCCGCCGACTCGCGCCTGCTCTACCGCGGCCTGGACATTGGCACGGCCAAGCCGACCCGCGAAGAACGCGCGGCCGTGCCTCACCACCTTGTGGACGTAGCCGAAGTGGATCAGCCGTGGAGCCTGGCCGAGTACAAGGGAGAGGCGCTGCGGGCGATTGCCGGTATCCACACCCGCGGCCATGTGCCGTTGCTGGTGGGGGGAACCGGCCAATACGTGCGTGCGCTTCTAGAAGGCTGGATCATTCCGCGCACCATGCCCGACCCGGAATTGCGTGCAGAGCTTGCGGCCCGGGCCCAAGGTGAGGGTGCCTTGGCGCTTTACCGTGAACTCCAGGTGCGCGATCCGCAGGCCGCCGCCTCGATTGACCCGCGCAACGTGCGGCGCGTGATGCGAGCGCTGGAGGTGATCTACCTCACTGGGCATCCCTTCTCGGCTCAGCGCACACGCATGCGGGTGGGCTTCCGCACGCTGTGCCTGGGCCTCAGGATGCCGCGCGAGGAACTGTATGCGCGCGCGGATGCCCGCATCGAAACCATGCTCACCGCTGGCTGGGTAGAAGAAGTGCGCGGGCTGCTCTCGCGCGGTTTCTCGCCCGACCTGCCTGCCTTTTCTGCCCTCGGGTATCGTGAGATCGCGCGCCATGTGCAAGGGCAGCTCAGCCTGGAGGAATGCCGCACGGAAATCCGCCGTGCGACGCGCCGCCTGGTGCGTCACCAAGCGAACTGGTTTCGAGCGAGCGATCCAGACGTGGTGTGGCTTGCCGCTGGGCCACAGGCGCTGGAAACTGCCACGGTTCACGCCGAGAAGTTCCTGGCAATGCCTCACTAGCCGGCGGCCGACGCTTAACGAAGTAGGGAAGGCGGAGGCATGCCTCCGCCTTCCCTGTTATCCGCGCTGGGGTTTAGATCGAGGAGAAGGTCGAAGCGCAGCCTCGGCTCAGCGGCCCCAGAAGGCGAGATAAACGCCGGCGGCCAACAACGCGGTCGTCGGGATGGTGAGGACCCAGGCCATCGCCAGGTCGCGCAGGATGAGCCAATTCACCTTGCCCAGGCGTTCGGCGGCTCCCACACCCATGATGGCCGAACTCATCACCTGGGTCGTGGAGACTGGACCGCCCAGGATCGAAGCCCCGACGATCACCACCGCACCGGCCACCTGCGAGGTGAATCCGTGAATGGGACGGATGCGGAAGATTCGGCCGCCGAGGGTCCTGATCAGCCGCCATCCGCCTAGCGAAGTGCCCAAAGCGATGGCCGAGGCGCTCACCAGGATGACCCACGTGGGCACGTGAAAGGCCGGGATCAGGCCGCCGGCCACCAGCCCCATGGTGATCACGCCCATCGTCTTTTGCGCATCGTTCGAGCCATGGCCAAAGGCCAAGCCGATGAGGGTGACGATCTGCAGCGCCTTGAAGACGCGATTGATGGAGGGATTGGCGCCGCGCGAAGCCCACAGCGTCAGGCGCATCACCAGCCACCCAGCCAGCATGCCGAGCGGAGGCGCCACCAGCAGCGCGATGGCGATCTTGAGTAGCCCTGGCAGCCGCACCACCGCGAAACCACTGGAGAGGACCGCCGCGCCGAGCAACCCGCCCACCAGTGCATGCGAGGAGGAGGAGGGCAGGCCCAGAAACCAGGTGACGAGGTTCCAGACCACGGCCGCCGCCAAGCCGGCGATGACGACGTTGATCTGGATGGCCTGATCGTGCAGCATGCCTTCCCCGAGGGTAGTGGCCACAGCTAGGGGGAGGACGAACGGCGCGACGAAATGAGCGGCCGCCGCAGTGAATAGAGCCGCCCGCGGGCGCATGGCGCCGGAGGTGATGACCGTCGCCACGACGTTGCTGCTGTCGTGGAAGCCGTTCAGGAAATCAAACGCCACCGCCAGAGCCAACAACACGAGCAGAGCAATCGTCATGAATGTCCTCGGGAACGGAAAGGGCCAGCCAGACCGTGACGGGGCACTCCCCACCCGCGGCGATCGGCCTCAGGGCTTGCCGACCCACTCTCCCAGACGTTGGACTGCCAGGACGGTGAGGGCCAGAGCCGTGCCGGGGGCTGCTGCGAGCCAGGGCGCGCTGAGAAACACGAGCCGGCTCTCGTTGAGCATCTGGCCCCAGTCGGGGATGGAAGGCGCGCCTCCCAATCCCAGGAATGTCAGTGAGGCCGAGTTTACCAGAGCCCAACCGAAATGCAAAAGGGCATAAGCTGAAAGTGCCTCGAGTGTGTTTGGAAAGACGTGGTGTTGGAGCAGGCGCACCTCGCCTGCGCCAAGCGCGCGCGCAGCCATAACGAAGGGGCGGTGGGATGTCTCGGCGGCGGCCGAGCGCGCCAATCGGGCATAGCTCCCCACGCCGCCCAGCCCGACCGCCAGGATGATGGTGGCCTCGTGCTGCCCCAGTGCGGCGATCACGACCAAAGCCAGCACCAGGCCCGGCACCGAGAGCAACACATCGTTGGCGTGAACCAGGAGCCACTCCAACCATCCGCCCGCGTGCCCGGCCACCAACCCCCATATCGAACCCAGGGTCGCCGCAATGAGCGTGGCCGCGGCGGCCATGCGCAGCGTGCGCAATCCACCGGCCAAGAGGCGCAACCCCACGTCGCGCCCGAGCAGGTCGGTGCCCAGGGGATGGATCGGGCTGGGTGGCGCGAGCGATTCGAACGGTACGTTGAGCGCGGCGCCCGCGCTCAACATACCTCCCAGAAGAACGATAGCCAGCCAGGCCAGGGCGATCCACGGCGTGCGGCGCACGCGCGGGTCCTGGGTCATGAGCGAGGCGAGACGTGGCGGCGAGGGTCGTGAGGTCACTCGGCTTCCTCGCGCAGCCGCGGGTCGAGGCTGCTGGCCAGAACATCTGCCAGCAGGTTGAACAGCGCATACCCTGCCGCCATGAGTGCGACGATGGCCTGCACCAGAGGGAAATCGCCGCGCAGAATCGATTCGACAAGCAGCCGGCCGACACCCGGACGGGCGAAAAGTGTCTCGGTGACCATCGTCCCGCCAAGAAGGAATGCGGCCTCGACTCCCGCCATCGAGATAACCGGGGCGAGCGTGGTGCGCAGCGCGGACCATTCCAGCCGCCACAGCGGGCCAACGCCCCGCGCGCGGGCGGCGATGAAGAACGGCTCGCGGCGGGCACGCGCCAGGCCGGCTTCCGCTACCCGCCCGAGGCTGCAACCCGAGGCAATGCCCAGGGTCAACACCGGCAGCGCAAGTTGGGCCACATCGCGCACCGGTCCGGGGTGCAGCCCGGTGAGCAGCGGCACCGCGGCCCACAGGATGAGCAAGCCAGACCAGGCCACGGGCGTCGACGTACCCAAGACCAGCAGGGCGCCAGTCAGGCGCGCGAGCCATCGGACGGGGCGCCCGGCTTCCCAGGCGCTGGCACGCGAGGCCAGGCTGCCGAGCGTGAGGCCGAGGGCGATGGCCAGCAGCCAGGCCGAGAGCGCCAGGGGGGCCGTGAAGCGCATGCTCTGGGCGATCGCGCGCGCGACAGGCTGGCCGTCGAAGAGCGAGCGGCCCAGGTCGCCACGCACCAGGCCGCTCAGGAAGAGCGCATATTGCTGTAGCAGTGGGCGATCGAGGCCGAGCGCGGCGCGCATCTCGGCCGCCTGGGCCTGGCTGGCCAGCCCTTGCCCGAGAAGCGCCGCCAGCGGATCGATATGGCTCAGGCGAATGGCAAAAAACACCAACGTGGTGACCAGGCCGATGGTGGCCAGGCTGCCTAGGATTCGCCGAAGGAAGGTTCGCAGGCTCATAGGGAGAGGCCGACCCGCGGCCGGTGCGCCTCGCGCCTCAACCTCCTCGGCAGCGGGGCAAGCATGGGGCGGAACACGGGTCGCACGATTCTACGCTTCAGGGCTGCTTCAGGCTCACGTCGATCAGCAGCGGGAACCACCCTTGGGCATCAAAGCTCAGGCCTTGGACTCCGGCGCGCGCCACGTTGAGGTTGACGTAATCGCGCACCGGAAGGACGAGCGCCAGCGCCGCAACGCGCTGCTGGGCCTCGGCCATGAGCTGCAAGCGTTCCGCCGGGTCGGTGGCGCGCGCTGCTTCACCAAACAGCGTGTCGAGTTGCGCGTCCGCCACTCGCGCAAGGTTGTAGGACCCGTCGCTCACGAAGAACGGGCGCAAGAGGTCGGGGTCGGCGCCCGAGAGGTTGATCGAGAGCAGGTTGTACTTGCCCGCAGCCTGCGCCTCACGCAACCCCGCGAACGAAGCCACCTGCGTCAGGTTGACCCGGATGCCGATCGCCTCCCATTGCTGTTCGAGCATCTGGCCGACCTGCGGATTGAAGCCCCACGGCGGGATGACCACTTCCACGGTGAGCGCTGTGCCGTCCCTGACGCGCCATTCGGATGAAGGCGTGCGCTGCCAGCCGGCCTCATCCAGCAGGGTCTCGGCTCGCGCTGTGTCCTGCGCGGACGGTACCACCTCGACAAAGCCCCAGGTAGAGGAGGAAAGGGGGCTAGTCGCCACAGGGGAGAGGCCGCCGAAGATCGTGTCGATGATTGCCTGCCGCCCGGCGCTCGCGATCAGCGCCTGGCGCACGGAAAGATCATCGGTGGGCGGGGACTGGGTGTTGAAGTAGAGCGCCAGTGGTTGGCCGGGGATCGGAACCGGCATGAGCTGGAAGGAGGGGTCCTGTTGGAGGCGCAGTGCATCCTGCGGCGGCAGCTCGCCCATCACGTCGGCCTCGCCCGAGAGCAAGGCGGGCGCGCGTGTGGCCGGGTCTGCGTAGAAACGAAAGATGATGCGCTCCACGGCCGCCTTGCGGTTGCTATATATGGAAGGGCCCCAGGCATAGTCCGAGTTGCGTTCGAGCGTCAGATGATCCCCGCTGATGTATTCGGCGAAGCGGTACGGCCCGCTGCCCACCTGGTGGAACTGATAGTCCGCGTCGCCCCAGTGCGCAAGGGCCGTCGGCGAGGCCATGCCACAATACGGCTGCGAAAGCGCGTCCAGGAGCGGCGCAAACGGCTCGCTCAGGCTCAGGCGCACCGTCAATGCGTCGAGCACTTCAACGCGGGTGAGCGGACCGAGCATGAAACGCGCCTTCTGCGATTTCGTCTCCGGATTGAGGATCCGTTCCAGGTTGATGCGCACGGCTTCGCCGTTGAATGGCGTGCCGTCGTGAAAGCTCACCCCGGCCCGCAGCGAAAAGGTGTAGCTCAGGCCGTCGGTGCTGATCGTCCAGGCGCGGGCCAGCCCGGGCACGAAGCGGCCTTGCGCATCGCGGAAGATGAGCGTGTCGTACACCGAGCGCAGCGGGATGCCGAGTTCGGAGGAGGCATTGATGTGCGGGTCGAGCCCGGTCGGTACGAGGGTCAAACCGTAACGCAGTTCACTCACCGGGGAGGGAGGGGCGGCGCAGGCGGCGAGCAGCCCGCACAACATAAGGCCCGCCGCGAGAAGACGGGCGCCGAACTTACGCATGAGGCCTCCTGAGGAAGCGTGCGCGGCCAGTATACCAAAGAGAACGCAGCCCCACGCCGCAGACCTGGGCGAACGGAACTGCCTGGGCCAGGTGATATAATCTCGGCGCACATATCCGTGCAACACGAATCTGCGGGAGGTGAAGCGAACAGAGCTCGGGGAGGAATAGCGCATGGACCTGTGGCTGCGCGGCTCGCTGCGCGCCGCTGCAGGTTGACGAGGCAGAGGGTTCCTTGCCGCAGGGCAGGGTTAATCTCCGGCGCCGCCGGAGAGAAAATCGACAGATCAGCGGAAGCCCTCTGGGCGAGCCACCGCCCATCTCCTTCCCCCCGCGGGGTCACCCGCATGAGCCTCAGGGCCAAGACGGTGCAGGCAACTGCGCCGGCAACCCCCGGGGCGTGGCCGACACAACCGAGCACGACGATCGATCTGGGCTGAGCTCGCGCGCGGCATGCACAGCGCGCCGAGCGCGAGGCGCGCGCGTCGGCCGTGCATACGGCAGACGCTCCGGTTGTGAAATGACCCAAACAGGCACGAGGAGGTCTTGCATGTGTGGCATCGTGGCTTACGTCGGTTCACGTGAGGCCGCACCGATTCTGCTCGACGGACTCAAGCGGCTGGAGTATCGCGGTTACGATTCGGCGGGCATCGCCGTCCTGACCGGCGACCACTTCGAAATCCGGCGCGATGTGGGCAAGCTCAACAACCTGATCGGCAAAGTGAGCGCCGCGCCGGTGCACGGGTCGGTGGGCATCGGCCACACGCGCTGGGCCACCCACGGCGAGCCCAGCGAGCGCAACGCGCACCCGCACACCAGCGCCTCGGGCGAGGTGGTGGTAGTGCACAACGGAATCGTCGAGAACTTCATCCCGCTCAAGGAGGAATTGCAGGCGGAGGGTGTCACCTTCACCTCCGACACCGACACCGAGGTCATCGTGCATCTGGTCGACCGCTACCTGCACGCGGGCTTTCCTTTCACCGAGGCGGCGCGGCGGGCGATCGCTCATTTGCGCGGGGCGCACGGCATCGTGCTCCTCTCGCTGCGTGAGCCGGGCACCATTGTGGCCGCACGCGTGGGCCATGCCGGCGGGGTGGTGGTTGGCCAGGGCCAGGGCGAAATGTTCATCGCCTCCGACATGCCGGCGCTGCTCGAGCATACGCGCGAGATGGCGTTCCTCGACCCGGGGCAGATGGTGGTGGTCACGCGCGATGGATTCCGGGCGAGCACGCTGGAGGGTGAGCCGCTCGACCTGCCGCTGCAATCGGTTTCGTGGGATCCGGTGGCCGCTGAGAAAGGCAACTACAAGCACTTCATGCAGAAAGAAATCCACGAGCAAGTGCGCTCGATCGGCGACACGATTGCCGGGCGGGTGGATTTCGAGCACGGGCGAGTGATGCTACCCGACCTCAACCTGACCCCCGAGTATGCCAAGCGCATTCGGCGCATCGTGCTGACCGCCTGCGGCACCGCGGCGCATGCCGGCATGGTGGGACGGCTGCTGATCGAGCGCTTGGCCCACATTCCGGCCGAGGTCGAGATCGCCTCCGAGTTCCGTTACCGCGACCCGATCCTGGATTCCGACACGGTGGTCATCGCCATCAGCCAATCGGGCGAGACGGCCGATACGCTGGCCGCTATGGAGGAGGCCCGCCGCAAAGGCGCCAGGCTGTGGAGCATCGTCAATGTGATCGGCTCGCAGGCGATGCGCATGGCCGACGGATACATCTCGATGCAATCCGGCCCGGAGATCGGCGTGGCCTCGACCAAAGCCTTCACCGCGCCGCTGGTCGATCTGTACCTCTTGGCGCTGCACCTGGCCGAGATGCGCGGAACACTCAGCGATGACGAGCGCCGTGCACGGGTCGCTGAACTGCGCCGGCTGCCGCGCCTGGTGGGCGAATGCCTGGCGCGCGAGAGCGAAGTGGAACGGGTGGCGGTGGCTCTACAGCATATGGACCACTGCCTGTACCTGGGGCGCGGCATCAACATGCCCATCGCCTACGAGGGCGCGCTCAAACTCAAAGAGATCTCCTACATCCACGCCGAAGGTTACCCCGCCGGCGAGATGAAGCACGGGCCGATCGCACTCATCGAACCGAGCATGCCGGTGGTGGCACTCGCGCCGCGCGATCCGTGGTACGAGAAGATGCTCAGCCAGGTGGAGCAAGCCAAGGCTCGCGGAGGAGTGGTGATGGCCGTGGTTACCGACGGCGACAGCCTGATGCCTTCCAAGGCGGACCACACGCTGTTCGTGCCGGAGGTCTCGTGGATGCTCAGCCCGGTGCTGACCGTCATCCCTCTGCAAATGCTCGCCTACCATATCGCGGTGCTGCGCGGGTGCGACGTGGATCAGCCTCGCAACCTGGCCAAGAGCGTCACCGTCGAATAGCGCGCGCGCCACACCTGAGGGCCGGGCGGATGGCCTGGCCCTTTCTTTTTGGAGAGGGAGACTGGGTTGGGCGTGCGCCGAGGCTTGACCCCCATCGCCTGTCACGAGGTGGCCATTGCGGATGAGTCGCACAGCCATGTGAAGGTTGGAACGCAGCCGCGTCCTTGGCCAGGCGCTTTGCGGCGCCTTCGGCGCGGGCCGCGCGATCACAAGTCGACAGGACAAGCAAAGCGGTGGGTGCCCCACGCCCGCCTTCACCGATCCAAGCGGGCAAGCTGCACGAATTCCACTTCCGGAAGCCGAAAAGAACCGATTCCGGTCTGGGTGCCGTATAAAGAGATAACTACTACCTATATAATAAGAAATAGGGTAGGTGGACCGAGGAGGTTCATACGGCATGGCAGAGATGACAATCCAGCGCATGGCCTGCGCGCGGATGCCGACCGAGGAGGGGGAGTTCCAACTGTGCCTGTATCGCAACGATCGCGATGGGCTCGATCACCTGGCGCTGGTGATGGGCGAGGTGTCCGGCGGCGAGCGCGTGCTGGTGCGGGTGCATTCGCAGTGCTACACTGGTGACGTGCTTGGTTCGCGGCGTTGCGATTGCGGGGAACAACTGCATCGCGCGATGCGTGCGATTGCTGCAGCCGGGCGAGGCGTGGTGCTGTACCTGCCGCAGGAGGGGCGCGGCATCGGGCTGCTCGACAAGCTGCGCGCGTACAACTTGCAGGAGCAAGGCTACGACACGGTGGAAGCCAACGTCGCGCTCGGTCACCAGCCTGACGAACGCGACTACCGCATGGCGGCGCTCATCCTGCGAGACCTGGGTGTGCGCTCAATCGATATGCTCACCAACAATCCGCAAAAGATCGCTAGCTTGAAGGCGCTGGGCGTACGCGTAGCGCGGCGCGTGCCGCTGCCGGCCAGGGTTCACGCCGAGAACGCGCACTACCTGGCGACCAAAGTGCAGCGCATGAATCATCTGCTCTCGTTGCCGGGCGCGGCGCTGGTGCCGGTGCCTGTGCGCCACAACGGACATGGCCACGAAGCATGATGGGCGTCAACGGTGGCACAGGCTGATGGGCCTGCGGCGCACGCATTCGAACGCGGGTGACGTGGCGACCGCGCTCCGCAACCGAACCCATACTGCGGAGTTCAGTTGCCGGACGGCGCGAATGCGGCGGGGGGCGGCATGAAGGACGCTCTAACCAGTGATGCCGGTGCGGGAATCGCGGCCATGGCTGCGATGAAACCGCGTCCCGCCTTGAGGCGCCATTCGCTGTGGTTCACGGCCCCGCTCCAGGTGGAAGTGCGTGAAGAGGATCTAGCCTGGCCCGCGCCGGGCCAACTGCTGGTTGAGACTATCGCCTCAGCCATCAGTGCCGGGACGGAGATGCTGCTTTATCGGGGCGAAGCCCCGAGCGAATTGGCGGCCGACGACACGATTGGCGCACTGCGCGGCACGCTGGCCTTCCCGCTCAAGTATGGTTATGCAGCCGTGGGGCGAGTGGCCGCGGTGGGCGATGCGTCGCTGGCCGGCTGGGAAGGGCGGCGGGTCTTCGCCTTTCATCCGCATGAGAGCCTCTTCGTTGCTGCGCCGGGGGAACTGATCGCGCTGCCCGCCGAAATGACGACGGAAGATGCGCTATTCCTGGCAAACATGGAGACGGCCGTCACGACGGAAGATGCGCTATTCCTGGCAAACATGGAGACGGCCGTC
>Ga0154809_1041_pt1 | contig 10083 bp, 11 predicted proteins | sample Rifle2008BG16ft_FD_105817 | JGI IMG/M metagenome (GOLD analysis project Ga0154809, IMG submission 105817) | Chloroflexi bacterium RBG_16_64_43 | reverse complement strand
GCTAGTTACGCAGCACGAGCGGCAGCATCACAAGCCAAGGCACAGGGATGTACGAGAAGCTTGATACTTCATGGCGGGTTCCTTCCACGTCTTCGTCATACAACTGAACGGAGTTCAGGCTCTGATAGGCTTCGCCGGGTAGCGGGGGAGTATGGTGGAAGATACCCGCAAGGTTCATGGGGAACTCATTGTGGTAGATGGTGCCGGCGATTTCGATCTCCAGGTAGGCGGTGTAAGTCCCCCGCGCTGTTCCGGACGGGGTGAATGGCGGCAAGTCAAGAGTCCCTGGTGAGGAGTTGGCCAGCTCCTCGATATCCCCCAAGGTCGGCTGGTTGGGCGAAAGAGACGCGTTGCGGAGACGCACCAGGACACTGCCAACGGAACTCGAGCCGTGCAGATCGAGAGCGACGAACGTGGCGGCCACCTGTTCGAGCCCGTCAACATCTGTGTCTGAGGCTTCCCCCGCGCCCGAGGTAGCGAGGACATCGGAGGAGGTTCCAGTCAGTTCAACTTCCACCGGTACGCTGTCCATCGACAAGAGCAGCGTACCCCTGGCGTGAAGGAAGGCCCGCGGGAGGGTCGCCGGGGCCGCAGGGGACCGGATTCCCATTGCGGGCTTCATTCCCCGGTGCCTGCCGCGGCGGCGAGAAGTGGGGCAGTCCTACTGGACGGGGTGCGGAGTGGAGCGGAGGACGTGATGACAAACGCCACGATGAGCGCGGCAGTGGTGCGAAACCCTGCATTCATGTCTACTCTCCCCGGTGGTATGTGGGCTGCGAAGATGCGACCGAGACGTCCAATGGGTGGGCGGGAGTACTGACGTCAACACGGTCTGGGGGCTGTGGCGTGCACTCACTCCAGGCAAAGAGAAACAATCTCGAGGCTCGGGCGGCGTTGATTGTGGCAGTTGGAAATCAACCTGGCAAACGACCTTCCGGTGAGGACGGCCCGCGGGATTTGCTGGAAGGACGGTGATGGTCGGGGGCAATTGAGGTTTCGGTCCCACTCGCCGCCGGAGGCTCTCGTACTTCAACGGCCGCACAGCGAGTGAAGTGGGCGGAGTATACACCCGCTCAGCGCCATGGGCTTGCCGCCCGCGTCCGCCTTACCGGGAAGCCCGCGCCTCGATCCGTTCGGCCACGCGATTCACACCCTCAGCGAATTCGGCCGACGGCGTCAGCAGGCTGAGCACGAGATGCTCGCCCTGGGGGAAGTCGAAGAAGAACCCCGGCTGCACGATGACGTTGTCGTCCACCAGCAAGTGGTAGGTCAAATCCTCGTCGTCCTCGCCTTCCGGCAAGTGCACCACCAGATACCAGCCACCCTCGCGTGAAAGCAGGCGCGCGTGCGATCCGCCGCCGAAGGCTTGCCCCGCTGCGCGATGGTTTTCCCCCAGGCGTTCGCGAATCCTGGCCTGCAGCGGCCCGCGCGCGGGCAGCAACGATTCCGCAGCGAGTTGCGCCGGCGTCGAAGCCGAGAGATACGCGTCCGCAATGAACTCCAGCCGCTCGCTGGCACCACGCACCGCTGCCTCGGCTCCGCTCAAACGAATCCAACCCAGCTTGAGTTGCGGCGCGCCAACGACTTTGGAGAGCCCGCTCAAGCGCAAGGTGAGGCCGCGCGCTTCATCCTCGCCTTGTACCGCCAGCGTTGTGAAGCCTTCGGCCGGGTAATCGAAAAACACCTCGTCCAGGATGATCGGGCAACCTCTGGCGGCGCACAGGTGCTGAATCCTCGAGAGCTGGTCGGGGGGAGGATAAGCTCCAGTGGGGTTGTTCGGTCTCACCAGAATGACGGCCCGCGTGCGTGAAGTGAAGGACCGCTCGAAAGCCCGCTCGTCGATGCGCCAGCCAGCCTGGGCCGAGTAGTACGAAGGGAATCGCACCGTGCGGCACCCCTCGAGGGCGATCAGCGTTTCGAACAGGGGATACGAGGGTTGTGGGACGAGAATGTCGTCGCCGGGGTTGGCGAACAACTTGAGCAGTTCGGCGTATGCCTGGCTGGTACTCGCGCTCAGGAATATGGCCTCAGGCCTCGTGAGCAACCCGCGATCGGCGTAATAGCGAGCCACGGCCTGGCGGGCGCTAAGCAGGCCGCGCGGGTCGGGGCTGTAGTCTGCGAGGCGCGGCACGTCCAACGCGCGGGTCAGAGCCTCGGGCGGCGGCCCCAACCCGCATTGTGGCGGGTTGGAGCGCGTGAGATCCACGAGCGGCGTGCCCGACGTACGCAACTGGTCGAGCGCATGCTGCAGGCGCGCCGGGCTAAGATCGGAATCAAGTCGCGAAGAGAACTTCACGCCGAGGGAGTCTCCACCCGGCCGTGGCGCGCCGCCTGGTTTTTGCCATCGGCTGATTGTGGATCGAGCGACCGCAATCCGGCCAACACGTTTGCGACGATTGCCTCGACTGGCTGGGCGGCGTCGAGGGAAAGGCCGGTGCGCGGCACTTCCAGCGCGGCGAATTGGCTATCGATGAGGGATGCGGCCGCGAAGTGGCCGCGGCGTGCGGCAAGCCGCATTCGAATGGTAGCTGGTTCCGCGCGCAAGTAGACCCACACGATGCGTGGCGAGCTTGCGGTCAGCCTCGCGCGGTAGGCCGCCCGCAGCGCCGAGCACGCGAACACCGCGTCTATTCCTTCTCGATCCATTCTGGCCATGAGCCTGCCGAGCGATTCCAGCCATGGCAGGCGGTCGCTATCGTCGAGCGGCTCGCCGCGTCTCATCTTTTCGACATTCGCGGGCGGGTGCATATCGTCGCCGTCGACGAATGCCCAGCCTAACGCCTGGGCGAGGGCGGTGCCCACGGTGGTCTTGCCCGCGCCGGCGACACCCATTACAACGACGATCACCGAGGCCATCTCCCGCTCGAGCCGAGAGGGCGAGGTGGTGCGCGGAGGGCGCGGGCATCCGGGCGGCCGCGCCGCTGGTAATGCATCATCCTAGCTCTCCTGACCTCGGGCGCCGCCCGCGCTGCTGCGCGAGCCCTTTAGCTGCGAACGCAGCTTCTTGGCCCGCAGGCGCTTCTCGCGGGCAGCGCGCGAAGGCTTCGTGGCCAACCGCGGACGGGGCGGGCGGGCGGCGCGCTGAATGGCGACGGCCAGCTTGCGCAGCACTTCTCGGCGGTTGGCCTCCTGCGTGCGATGCGTATGCGCGACCAGGGTAAGCACGCCCAGACGGTTCACGCGCTTGCGCTCCAGTTGGGCCAGCCTCTCGCGCACGGGAGAGGGCAAGGACGACCCGGCCAGGCGGAAGCGTAACTGGGCCGCGGTGGCCACCTTGTTCACATTTTGCCCGCCCGGGCCGGGCGAGCGCACGTACTCGATGGTCACTTCATCGTCGCGCAAACGCAGGGTCGGACTGATCTCGATCATCGGGGTAATCGCCGCGTTCCACTTGGCTGACACTATTTTACTCGGACCGAACGGGGCGCAGGCGGCCAGCTCCCGCCGCTGCGGCCATGTGGAGGCGCGCGGCGGGCCGAGGCAAGGCATGTCCCCCCAGGCCGCCTGGCACGCGGCAGCGCCGCGCACCTCTCCCAAAGGCACGTGACGAGCCGGCTGACGCCGGGCGGATGGGAGCATGGCGGTGGCTGTCATCCAGGATTGATCAGGGACCCCGGGGGCGGTTACGTGAAAGTATGTATTGACATGAGGCGTCTCGGGGCCTAGTATCCAGTAGGTCTTGGCGATCGCCAGGGAGTACCTCCAGGCGTCATGCCCGGGGCCGGATGAAGGAGGTGGCGGGGGAGACGACAAGCGATAACAACATTCCCCAATTTGTCCCGTTCGTCCGGGCTGGCGCGAGCGTGGGGAGCACACTGCCGGCGGCGTGTGTGCAGTCGATGCGCGTGGCGCCCGGCCGACATTCGCGGAAGGAGCGTGGTTTTATCGGGAGGCACGCCAATGATCACCTATTACATGAGCACCGATCACGGATTGGAAATCCTGGCGCAACCGGCGGCCGGCTGCTGGATCAACGTTGTTGCCCCCTCGGCCGAGGAGGCAGCCGAATTGCAGGCGATTCTTCGCGTTCCCCAAGACTTCATCACTTATCCCCTTGACGTGGGCGAGATGGCGCGTACCGAGCGCGAGAACGGCGCCACGTTGATGGTGTTGCGTGTGCCTTACTACCAGGGCCAGACCTCGGATATTCCATACACGACGGTCCCGGTCGGCATCATTCTGACCGGGTCTTACATCACCACAGTGTGCAAGACCGAAACCGATGTGATCCAGGCGCTGGTGGCGGGGCGCGCACGCGGGCTGCAGACCCGCAAGCCCAACCGCCTGACCTTGCAGCTGCTCTTGCTGACGGCTTCGCAATTCCTGGCCTACCTGCGCGAGATCAACAAATCGGTCGATCGGCTGGAGGATCAATTAGAACGCTCCCTGCGAAACCGCGAGGTGCTGGAGCTCTTGAAATTCCAGAAGAGCCTGACCTTCTTCGCCACCGGGCTGACCTCCAACGAGCTGATGCTGCAGCACTTGCAGAAGAGCCGCTTGTTCGAGTCGTTTGACGAAGATCAGGACTTGCTGGAGGACGTGTTGACGGAGGTGCAGCAGGCGATCGGCATGACCAACATCTCGTCCAACATCCTGAGCCAGATGATGGATGCCTTCGCCTCGATCATCTCGAACAATTTGAACGTGGTGATGAAGTTCCTTGCGTCGGTCACGATCATTCTCAGCCTGCCGACCATGATTGCCTCCTTCTACGGCATGAACGTCAAGCTGCCGCTGGGCGGGCACGAGATGGCGTTCTTGTTCATCGGCATTGCCTCAGTGACAATTATGATGGCAACCCTGCTCGTATTCTGGCGCAAGGACTGGCTGTAGCAGCGATGGGTGGGCAAGCCGGAAGCGGCGTGCTCAGGCGGGCAGGGGCAGGCGCCGGAGGTCTGCCTGCTGGGTCGCACGCTTCGTGATGAGGCGCGGGGGGGCGGGGAGATCCCCGGCTGTGGCCAACCGCGGCGTGAGGCGGGTCACGCCACGAGCATCATGCGCCGCGCGGCTTGCGGGCTTTGGGAGGAAAGTAGATGCCCGCTCGAACGGCGCCGAGCATGCCGGCGCGGTAGGCACGCCGGTCGATGGGCGCAAGGCGCGCAACCATGCGCCGGTCCACCACGCGCGTCGTCGCGCGGCGCCCGAGCCTCTCGGCAATGACATCCATGGCGGCGTCGCTCCGCATCCAGTCGAGATGGTCGAGGGTGGCCAAGTCGAGCGGACGGGTATACGCGCGCAAGGATTTGTAGCCCTCCATATTGTAGAAGTCCTCGAAGTAAGAAACCACTAGCTCACGCAGGCTGCGGTAAATCGGCTCCCGATAGCGCAGTCCGACGAAATTCGATTTGGCCACCGCTCCGAAGTGGCTGTCTTCGCGATAGACCGCCAACATGTGGTCGTCGTCGCGCCAAGCCAGCATATCCACCAGCATGGGCCGGCGCCCGAGCCGCCGCAATGCGGCGATCGCGAGCAAGGCACCGTCGTAGCAATGAGCCTTGCGGTCACGCAGCACGTTCAGCGGGCAGCGGTAGCGCGGATCGGCGCTGTAGGGAATCGAATCCAGAAACGCCTGGATGCTCGCCGGGCTGTCGAGTGAGCGGAAGAGACGGCGCTGGCTCGCATTGAGCTCCTGTTCGAAGGCGCGCAGTCCGGCGTCGGAGGCGGGGGTTTGTCGCGGCATCGGTGTCCTTTACCGGGAGGGTGTCTCACGCGTGCGGTCGGCCTGCGCGGCGCGCCACAATGCGTGCAGTGTGCTCAACCGCTCGCGCAAGCGGCGGTCGAGTGCTTCGGGTTGACGGGTGGTGACATCGTCTTGGTTCTCAAAAACGACGTACGGAACGCGCCGACCTGCCAGCGACAAGAATCGGGGATCATCGCGGCTGAGTGTCGGCCAATCGTCTTCGCGATAGAGACGGGTCATCTTCTCATCGGACAGCGAATGTTCCAGAATGCTTCCTGGGCGTGCGGGGTTGAACCGGCGGCGGTTCTTGCGCAACGATTCCTCGAAGGTGACGTCGACGTACATCAAAGCGGCGCGCGAGAGGATTGCCGCATCGAAGCGGTTAAGTGCCCGCTGGTAGCCGCCGTGTTCCGCACCGCGTGAGAATTCAATGATGAAAGAACGCGCCGCAGCCCCGGTCTTAAGCTCCGCCAAGCCTGCGAGATACGTGGTTGCCAGGCGCTCGATCAGCAGGTCCCACAGGTGCGCATACAGGAAGAAGCCTCGCGCGTCGGTGTGCAGCCGCGGCTGACGAAGACGGCTCTCGAGCAGCCTATCTTCCTCCATCCACGACCACAAGTAGGGGAAATCGTCGAGAACGGTCAACTCGCCCAGGCCGAACTCGGCCAGGCGCCGACCGGCTTGCAGACCACGCAAGTGCTCGATGATTTCGCTCTTGCCCGACGCCGGGCGCCCGATCAGGATGAGAAGCGGTAGAGGGTCGGTGGTCATGGGCTGTCCATGGGCACAAGGTGACTGCCCCTGCGAGGCAGGCCCCAATAGCGCGTATCCCCGATTCTAACCTGAAGGCGTAAGGGGCCGGCCGCAATGCGCGCCGTCGGATGAGGTGGCGAATCCGGCGAGCGCGCCGCGGGTCATCCGGGCAGCAACAGGCCGGCCAGCCAGAGGATCGACATCCCCACGATGAGCGTGAGCAAGATGCTGCGCGTCTTCCATGCGACGAACACTGCGGCCATCCCCGCCAGCACACGAGGGCTGAGCGGCCAGAGCTGCACCGCGCCTTGAGGAGCAATAACTGCCGGCAGTATGAGCGCGCTCAAGACGGCTGCGGGCACGAGCCGCAGAGGACGCGTGATCCACACCGGAGGCGTGCCGCGATGGGCAAAGGCAATGAATGAAAGGCGGATGAGGTAGGTGGCACTCCCGGCCGCCACCAGCGTCAACCACATGCTCATGCCTGGCGCCTTTCAAGCGCGGTTCCGGCCAGAATGCCAACGACCGCGGCCAGGAGCACTCCCATGCCGACAGGCAGACCGCGCAATGCCACGGCGAGCCCACCGGCTATGAGCGCCGCCCACAGGCCGGCGCGATCTTTCAATTGCGGAACCACGATGGCAATGAACGTGAGCGGCAGGGTGAAGTCGAGAGACCAGGATTGGGGCAGGCGCGCACCCACGAAGAGGCCAAGCGCCGTAGAGGCTTGCCAGGCGGTCCACAGGGTGAGGCCGGCCCCCAACAGGAAGAAGTGTCGGTGCGTACGAGGGCCGTCGGCCTGCAGGTGCCCGATGGACACGGCATAGGCCTCATCGGTGAGGAGGTAGGCCAGGAGCGCCTTCCACGCGGCGGAGAGATGCGCGAGGTGTGGAGCGAGGGAAGCGCTGTACAGTGCGTGGCGCATGTTGATGGCTGCGATCGAAACCACGATCACAAGGCCGGAAGCCCCGCCCGCGACCAATTGGGACATCGCGAATTGCGATGAGCCGGCGAAGACGACAGCCGAGGCTGCCTGGGCGGTCGCGGGGGTCAATCCAGACTGGATGGCGATCACGCCGTAGATCATCCCGAAGGGGATGACGCCCAGCAGGAGCGGGATCTCGGCCAGGATGCCGCGCAGCAACTCCTCGCGCGCACCTGGAGCCGTTTGATCTGAGGGGTGCGCGCGTGCTGAGTGAGGAATGGAAGCTGTAGGCGGGCTGCCGCCCTCCATCGGCTCAGGTGGAGAGGTATTTCCGGGACCCGTCACTCGGCGGCCCCTGCGGCGGGCAGCCCGGCCACCGGCTTTGCGCTGCGCACGGCATTGAGAACGGCCTCGGCGACAACTTCGGCCGCGAAGGCTCCGACGATGTTGACGTCCGCCTCTTTTTCGCCGAGGGCCAAGGCGAACATCGTGTCGCCGTCGAGCATTGTATGCGCTGGGCGAATGGTGCGGGCGACACCGTTTTGACCCATCTGGGCCAGCTTGGTGGCGTGTTCCTTATTCAGCCGCGCGTTAGTTGCCACGACGCCAATAACCGTGTTCCCGCGCGAGGCAAACCCCAGGATGGTGCGGCCGGCTAGCGTGCGCATGACCTCCAACGTGTCGGCAAAGAAACCCGGCGCACCCAACCGCAGCGGGCCGAGCTGTTTGGAACGAGCGCCAGCGACGATTGCGCCGTTGCGCGGGTCGACCACGTCACCGAAGGCATTGACCGCGACGATGGCGCCCACCCGAATCCCTCCGCCGATCTCCATCGAGGCGGTGCCGATGCCGGACTTCATGGCCTGGCCCATGCCGAAGATCTTGCCCACCGTTGCGCCCATGCCGGCGCCGGCATTGCCCTCGGCCGGCCTCCGGTCGGAGGCTGCCTCACACGCGCGGTAACCCATAGCGGCATCCGGCCGCACGTCGGCGCGGCCCAGGCCGAGGTCGAACAGAATGGCCGCCGGGACGATCGGCACGCGGGCGACGCGCACGTCGAATCCCACACCGCGTTCTTCCAGGTAGCGCACCGCGCCCGTGGCGGCATCCAGCCCGAAAGCCGAGCCGCCGGCAAGCATCACCCCGTGCACGCGTTCGACCAGGTGAACCGGGTGCAGTGCGTCGGTTTCGCGCGTGCCGGGTGCCCCGCCGCGCTGGTCCACGCCGCCCACCGCGCCGCCTTCGCACAAGATGACCGTGCACCCGGTCAGCGCCACATCGTCATGAGCGTGCCCGACCCGCACGCCTTCGATATCGGTGATGGCGTTGCTCAGTGACATGCCAATCCTCCAGATGGGCGAACTCCTGCGAGCCGCGGCAGGCATGCCGCCGCGGCGTTAACCGAATTCATATACCGGCCTGTTAGGCTGGGTCATCATAACGGTGAAGGTGAGATCATGACCAGGGTCTTCGACGCTCCCATTCATTCGAGCGATCAGAGCTTTGAGCGCGTGCTTGCGGCCGGGCTGCCCGTGGCGGCTGTCTTCTCGGGGCGAGAGCTGGCCGAAGAACTCGACCAGACCATGCGCCGCCTGGCTCGTGAACATGGTGGCAAAGCCCTGCTCGTCCGAATCCGCGCTGATGAGAATCCGCGCCTGACAGCCAAATTCCGCGTGGAACGAGTCCCGTGGGTCGTCACCTTGCGCGGCGGCGCATCGCTGAGCAGCCAGCCGCTGGCAGATGCAGGAGCGCTCGAGGCGCATCTGGCGCACCTCCTGGGCGAGGGACCTCTGCCCTCGGTGACGGAGCGCAGCGCGGGAGGCGCCGCACCCCAATCGTCGTCGGACGAGATGCATCGCGAACCGCTCGTCGTCTCGGACGCATCCTTTGCCCAAGACGTGCTGCACAGCGCCCTGCCGGTGCTGGTCGATTTCTGGGCGCCGTGGTGCGCACCCTGCCGCATGGTGGCGCCCACCGTGGAGAAGCTGGCGCGTGAAGAGGCGGCCCGCTTGCGTGTGGCCAAGCTCAACGTGGACGACAATCCGGTTGTCGCCGGGCAGTTCGGTGTCACCGGCATTCCTACGATGATTCTCTTCCAGGGCGGGAAGATCGTTGACCGGTGGACAGGCGCATTGCCCGAAAGCTCGATCCGCGCCCGGCTCTCCCGCTGGATCTAGACCCCTCGCGCGGCGCAAGCGGAGCCAGCGCTGACGGGTTCATCGGCCGCCTACCCTCCGGCAGCAGGCACCAACTCCACATTGCACTCTGGAAGCCAGCACAGCTCACAGCGTTGCGCATCGTGCGTAATTCGCGCTGCGGTGATCCCGCGGGCCGAGATGACTCCGCGTTCACTTCGCCAGCAACGCGCCTACCCTGGCAACGATGTGCTGTGCAACCTCGCCCTTTGAAAGAAGTGGCAATTCCTCCACGCGGCCGTTGGCATCGATCAGTGTGACGCGATTGGTGTCGCTGCCGAAGCCGGAATCGGCCTGCGAGATGTCGTTGGCGACGATGAGATCCAACGCCTTCTCGCGCAGTTTGGTCTGTGAGTTGGCCAGAAGATCTTGCGTCTCGGCCGCGAAACCGACAACGACCCGCGGCCGCCCGCGGCTGCGGCGCCGCTCGGCGACGGCGGCCAGGATGTCTGGGGCAGGTTCCAGGCTGAGCGCCGGCGCGCCATTCTCCTTTTTCATCTTCTGAGCGGAGGTGTTGCGCGGGCGGAAGT
>Ga0154809_1107_pt1 | contig 10111 bp, 8 predicted proteins | sample Rifle2008BG16ft_FD_105817 | JGI IMG/M metagenome (GOLD analysis project Ga0154809, IMG submission 105817) | Chloroflexi bacterium RBG_16_64_43 | reverse complement strand
CCAGCCAGACAATGCCTACGCGCGCACCAAGCGAGGCGTGGACATGGAGCGCGTGGCCTTCTTCGCCACGGCAGTCACCACTCTGATCTCGGCCGGCTTCGGCGCCATCCCCGGTTCCTTCTTCGGTAACGGCTTCGAGGTCTTCCTGGCGGAGAACATCATCCGCTACCCTGAAAAGACCACGATGGAGTACTCGGTCATCGGCCACCTGCACATCATGCTGGCTCTGATCGCCATCATGATCACCCTAATCGTCGGCCGCTGGCTCAACTTCAGAGGCATCCTGCACAAGATCGCCATGCCCCTGATCATCCTGGGCACCATCGTGCTCAACCTGGGCGTCTGGGGCGTGGTCACGCCGCTCGAGCCGGTGGCCCACATGATCATCTACGTGGGAGCCACTCCGGCCATGCTGGGCGCGCTGATGCTGGTCATCTTCGGCTGGCAGAAGCTCATTCGCGAGGGCGTGGCCGGCATCCAGAAGCCGACATTCCTCCAGAAGCTGGCCGCCTTGGTGCGCGACCCGCTCAAGTTCGGCCCGCTGTGGCAAATGGTCTTCATGAACTTCACCGTCAGCGGCATCGGCATCCTCATGGCCGTCCGCTTGGACGAGGTCTTCAGAGTCTGGCCGGCGCGCGAGGAGCGCATCGAGCTGACCGGCCATTGGCATGTGCTCTCGGCAATCGTCGCCACCATCATCCTGTTGTACTACGGCGACATGATCGGTCTGAAGGGAAAGGTCCGCAGCCTGTACGGTTGGGCAATCATCATCCTGTCCGACATCGCCTTCGCCTCGGTCACCATTTTCGAGATGAAGCGCTTGTTCATTTCCGAGGCCGCTCAGCAGCCACTGGTCAACACGGTCATGCTATTGATGGATCTTGGCCTGGGGATGTTGCTCGTCGTCCTGGCAATGGTCATGGTCTGGAGGCTGGCCGACCTCATCAAGAAGAAGGGTCGTTGGTCCGAAGAACTCGGGCAAGATGATCTCTCTGCGGAGGTGCGGTGATGAAACGCCGGATCGTCCCGCTCCTAGCAGTCGTCCTGATTCTGTCGGCCTGCGGCACCGTCGACCTGAACGCCCCGCTCCCCGTCTTCGAGACCGGCGCGGATCCGGAGGCGTGGGCACTCGTCCCAGCGGGGGAGTTCCTTTCCGGACAGCACAATCGCCCGGTGATGGTGGACCATGGCTACGAGATCATGGTCACGGACGTGACCGTGGGCCAGTACGCTGCATTCCTGAACCATGCATTGGCTGAAGGCACGCTGCACATCGACGGCGGCCAGGTCGTCGGCTTCTACCCCGGCGACGAGTTCCACGCGGTCAAGCACGAGGTTGAAATTGCAGCCGCCGATTACCTCTTCGTCCCCTTGGGCGACCCCGCCTCTCGCTTCGCATTCGACGGCTCCGCCTTCTCCGCCAACACGGGCTACGAGACCCACCCGATGACGAACGTCTCCTGGTTCGGCGCCTGGGGCTACTGCGGGACCTACGGATACCGCCTTCCCTCCGAATTGGAATGGGAGAAGGCCGCCCGTGGTTCCGCGGACGACCGCCCCTTCCCGTGGGGCGAGGAGATCCAGCGCAACAACGCCAACTTCTACGCCAGCCGCGATCCTTTCGAGGACATGGGTAGCTTTGGCTCGCGCACCAGCCCGGTCGGCTTCTACAATGGCCGAACATACGACGGCTACGACACCCTGAATGCGGTCAGCCCCTACGGACTCCACGATATGGCTGGCAACGTCTGGCAATGGACCGGCGATGTGTATGAAGGGCAGCACTACCGCTACCTGCGCGGGGGATCGAAAGACACCTACGAAATGGACTTGCGCGTTTGGGTTCGCAACAATGCAACGCCGACCGATTACAGCCCGGGTGTAGGGTTCCGCTGCACGAGAGACCCGTAGACCGATGAGCGAAGCATCCCGCTCCCAGGCCTCAACTGCGCTGCTGCCGCCCGATCGGATGGCAGACTTCTCTCGGAGATCCTCATGAAGGCTGCTTTCGCCAAGCTGAGGCTCTATTGGCCCTTGACCAAGTCCCTGCAGACTGGCCTGCTGCTTTCCACCGGCCTGGCCGGATACATGAGCGCGCGCTGCCCGGTCTTGCACTGGAGCGACCTGCTCGGCCTGGGGCTCAGCCTGTTCATGGCCATCGCCGGCTCGACCATCCTGAACATGTGGTACGACCGCGACATCGACTCGGTCATGAACCGCACCCATCATCGCCCGTTGGCAGATGGCCGGGTATTACCCAACGAAGCCTTGCGACTCGGGTTGGTGCTCTCCATTCTGGGCGTCGGGCTGGCTGGGTGGATGGCTCCGCTCTTTGGGCTGATCGTCCTCACCGGGTTGTTCTTCGACGCGGTCGTTTACACCCTGTGGCTCAAGCGCCGGACGTGCTGGAGCATCGTGTGGGGCGGGGTTTCCGGCGGGATGCCCATCCTCGCCGGACGCACCTTCGGCCTCGGATACGTTGACGGCGTCGGCATCCTGCTAGCCCTGGCGGTATTGTTCTGGATCCCGACTCACATCCTGACCTTCTCAATGCGCTACCAGGATGACTACGCAGCCGCTGGAATTCCCACCTTTCCCTCAACGTACGGATTGGCGGCGACCCGCGCCACAATCGCCGTCTCCAGCGTCGTTGCTGCGCTGTGCATCGGCGCGGCCGGCGTCCTGATCGGGATGGAATGGGGCTTCGTCCGTCTGCTAGCGGTTCTCTCCGCCGGGCTGCTGCTATTGGGAGTTGCCAGCGTCTTCCGTCCTACCGAACGGATCAACTTCGGTCTCTTCAAGTACGCCTCGGTGTACATGCTCAGTGCGATGATCTTGCTGTCGATCTGAGCGGCGCCCGTGCGACGACACGCGGGGCTCCGGGGATTCCTGGCCGGACGTGAGGGACATCCTTGAGAATCACGATCCTCAACCGTCTCCTTCTCCTGTTCACATCTCTCTTGGCCGCATATCAAATCGCCCTCGGCATCGAAGGACTGGGCACGCTGCCCACCATCGCCTACACCATCGCCTTCGGCATCCTGCTCGTCGCCGGGCTGCTACTCATCATTCTGGGGTATGACGTGCTGGATAGTCCTATCGTGGTCATCGTCACGACCGGGATTCCACTCAGCCTGTCGTTGGGGCTGGTATGGGAACACAGCTCCGCCTATCGAACCTCGTACCTGGTTTTCGGGGTTGCCGGATTCCTGGCTGTGCTGGCAACTCGTCTCCTTCCCCTGCGTAGCAAATTACCCGTTCTCGTGCTGGCGGTCGTCCACGGCATCGCCGGGCTGACGATCCTCGGGCTTCCTATACTTCTCAGCCTCACAGGGCAGGCGCGCCCAGGGTTCAGCTTGGTGGGGGTCGGTGGGGCGCTCATCGGCGTCGGGGGGTTGCTGCTGGCACTGCTCAAGGCCGGCAAGCCTCTCGTTTCACGCGCAATCATTCTGAAGCTTCTGCCGGGGTTGTTGTTGCTCATGACGGCTGCCTTCGTCGCAGGATTCGCATTGGGGTAGCTGCGTTGGGCAAGCGTTTCGCAAGCCGCTCGTTCTACTCATTCGATAACACGTGGAGGAAACCATGACCTCGAGGAACAAGTGGTGGGCCAAGACACTGCGCATCATCGGGATTGTGCTGATGAGTCTGACTGCCGCCTTCACCATCATGGGCGGGGCAGGGACGAGCTGCGTGGCACTGAATCCCACCGGGTTCGGAGAGAAGTTCGCCCCGATCGCCAGAGTCCAGTGGCTCTATATTCTTTTCGTCCTGGTCACGCTTGCCATCGGCATCATGGGCGTGCGCGCCGTCGTGCTTCTTGTGCGGGGGACCAAGAACGCATATCGGTACGCGCTGATCGCATTGGCTCTGGGCATCCTGGTTGGGGGTGGTCACATGGCCGCCTCGCGTCTCCTGCGCGGATCGTCGATGCCGGTGGACATGGTTGTCTACACCACCCTCCTGACGTTGATCGTCTTCCTGCTCTTTCGCATCCCGGGCATCTGGGTGGGAGTCGATTTTGCGAAAACCGCTACCGAGAAGACTGGGCGACAAGCTGCAGCCATCGCGCTGGGCGCGTCAGGGCTGCTTGTCTTGAGTATCCAATTCATTATGTCCCCTACCCACAGCATCGATGGAATAAACTACGCCGACGTCTGGCACACATCCCTTACACTCGTTGGTACGAGTTTGGTCCTCGTCGGTGTTGCGCGCGCCAGCGCTTGGAAGCTCGTCCGGTTGGCTCTCGCCCACAACAACAAGACTTCCACCGCGTGAGGCGCTCAGGAGACACGCAACGAACGCGCCCGGTCGCCATCCTGATGTAATGCATCTTTCCCTCGTCTCTCATGAACCTGCCCCGACTGGCGTCGGGGCAGGTTCGTTTTCGATTCCGTGAACTGCGGTCACATCCCAAAGCTACTGTGAGCTTGGCCGGGGCATCGGGCAAGTCAATCTCGTCTCTCGTCTCCCAGGCGTGGCCGCCATTGGTGCTTTCTCTCGCCAATTCGCGGAGACTGAGCGACGCTTCTTAGGTAGTGACACCGAAAATTCTTCGTGCCGGTTCATTGGTCGCCTGCGAGGCGCTCCAGCTCTGCTGGAACGAATGGGAAGAAGCGGCCAAAGATGGCCGTGCAGATCACTCGCCTCTGAGGCTCACTTGCCGCTTGCAGATCCCGTCGAGAACATCATGGTCCGCCGGCAAGTTCGCCTCGTGGGCCGACCCATGCTCAAGCGGCGAGATTCTCGCGGCAAACGAAGACTGTACCATGGGGTATCCAAGCGCTTGACAGCGTTTTGGCGTTTTTGTCCATTTCCGTGTGACATTCTGCGCCCTCGCATGTGACGCCTCTCACTTTGCCAGCGGCTTCCTTGGCAGTATCCATATGGTATCGCGTGTATGCGGATTTCCGCATACACGCAACGGGGCGCACAATGGATAAGGTTCAACTCTCCCAAGAAGTAATCCGCCTGCACGCCGACTTGTGCTCGGCGCTGGCGGACCCCAGCCGCCTGCTCCTCCTTTATGCACTAGCTGACAAACCGCGCACCGTCACCGAACTGACCGCCGACGTGAACCTCAGCCAGCCCACCGCCTCGCGCCACCTGCGCATTCTGCGCGAGCACGGCCTGGTGCGCGCCGCTCGCCAAGCCCAGAACATCGAATACACGTTGTGCGATCACCGCATTCTCGACGCGCTCGACCTGTTGCGCGCCGTCTTGCGCGACAGCATCGCCCACCGCGCCAGCCTCATCTCTGAGTAACCCGGCAAGAACGCAGGAGCCTCTATGAGGAAACGAATCCCCGTCTGGCTGATCGGCCTGATCGTCACCCTGGCCGTCATCCTCATCCCGGTCGCGGCGTTCTGGCCCAGGGCCTCACGACCACCGGATGATCCGCAGGCGGCGATCCAGCCGACCCCCATCCATACCTCCCATGCAGATATCGTCCAGGGGCCCTTGAGCACCCCGCAAGAGGTCACGCGCAATTGCCTCACCTGCCACGCGGATGCGGCGGGCGAAGTGATGAAGACAACGCACTGGACCTGGGCATCGGAACCCTTCAACGTCCCTTGGCGCGATGAGCCGGTGACGATCGGCAAGGCCAACCAGATCAACAACTTCTGTATCGGGGCGCAAGGAAATCAGAAGCAGTGCATGTCGTGCCACACCGGTTACGGCTGGCAGGAAGATGCGTCGTACGACTTCGGTGTGCAAGAGAACGTGGATTGCCTTTCCTGCCACGCCGATCCCGCGACTTACGCCAAGGGCGACTACGGCAATCCGGTCGAAGGTATCGACCTGCTTACGGCGGCGAGGAGCGTGCGCGCCCCGACGCGCGAGATTTGCGGCAAGTGTCACTTCGATGGCGGCGGCGGCAACGGCGTAAAGCATGGCGACCTCGACCAAAGTTTGATCTTCCCCACCGATGAGCTCGATGTGCACATGGGCAAGTTCGATATGCAGTGCACGGCCTGCCATACCACCAGCGATCACCAGATCCTTGGCCGCATCATCGCCGACAACTACACCGTCGATCCGGCGGAACAAGTCACATGCACCCAATGCCACGCCCAGGCGCCGCATGCGGATGAGCGCCTGAATTCGCACTTGGCCACCGTGGCCTGCCAGACCTGCCATATTCCGGCCATGGCCATCAAGGACCCCACCAAGACTTATTGGGATTGGTCAACCTCCGGCCAGGACCTGCCCGAGGATCACTACACCTACCTCAAGATCAAGGGTTCGTTCGTCTATCAGAAGGACTTCAAGCCAACCTATTTGTGGTTCAACGGGAACCTCGCCTACCGTTACCTGCTAGGGGACAAGATCGACCCGACCCGCCCAACACTCATCGATCAGCCCGCCGGCAGCCTTGAGGATACCGACTCGCGCATCTTCCCCTTCAAGCTGCACGTCGCCAAACAGCCTTACGATCGACGCTTCTCCTACTTGCTACAGCCCATCACCGCCGGGGATGACGGCTACTGGACCAACTTCGATTGGGACAACTCGTTCCGCCTGGCTGAGATGATCATGGGTCTTGAGTACTCAGGGAGCTACGGTTTCGCCGAGACCTACATGTACTGGCCGACAACCCATATGGTGCAACCCAAAGAAGACGCTCTGCAGTGCAACGACTGCCACTCTGCCAACGGCCGCCTGGATTGGGAAATGCTGGGGTACCCTGGCGATCCCATGGAATGGGGCGGGAGGTTTGACCCCCAATGAAGCGCAAGAACCTGATCCTTACGAGCGCGCTCGTCATCCTGGCCGGGGCCAGCGTGGTCGGAGTTGCCGTCGCGCGCAGCACCGCCCTGCCCGCCTCCCAACCCTCGCCAATTCACCCGCAGTTTGCGTTTCTCGACGAACAGGGCATGAATGTTCTGGAGAGCGGCGCGCCGGTTTCCACCCAGCGCACCTGCGGTGAGTGCCACGACACCGAGTTCATCGCCAATCACAGCTTTCATAGCGATATGGGTCTGAGCGATTTCGGAGCCTCCGGCCAGGCGCGTGCCTGGGATCTCAGCAACGGCCCATTCGGCAAGTGGAATCCGCTCACGTACCGTACCCTTTCGGCAGCGGGCGATGGGCGGCTCGACATGGGGACCTCCGACTGGGTGCGCGCCAACGCCGCGCGTTTCGTCGGCGGCGGGCCAGCCGCCATAAGCCGCAGCGGAGCGGCTCTTCCATCGGGCGATCCAAACCCAGAGAACTGGAACTGGACCGCCTCGGGAGTGTTGGAAGTGGATTGCTTCCTCTGCCACCTGCCCAACCCCAACAACGAGGCCCGCGTCACAGCCATTCAGGCGGGAGACTTCCGCGGAGCCGCAACAGCTACCCTGGCCGGCACCGGCATCGTCGACTCCGTTGGCAGCGCCTACACGTGGAACCGCTCGGCCTTCACCGAGGCTGGCCTGCTGGCAACGGTCACGATCCAAGACCCAACCAACGAGAATTGCGCACAGTGCCACGGCCTTGTACACACGGGGAACATACCCCTCACCCTCACCGGTTGCGACTTGACCAACTGGCAGACCGCCACCACCGGCCAGGTCATCTCCGGCGACGATGTTGATCAATCGGGGATGAACCTGGCCGACAAGGATAGCCTTACCCGCTCGTGGGATGTTCACGCCGAGCGCGGTCTCGAATGCACCGATTGCCACTACTCGCTCAACAACCCGACCTACTCGGTCAAAGAACAGGCGCCCTCCCATCTGGAGTTCGACCCGCGGCGGCTGGAGATCGGTGAGTATCTGCAGCGGCCCGATCACAACTTGGCCCGCGGGCAGAGCGCGCAAAACACAGTGGCCCCGGGACTGCGAGGCACGATGCGCCGCTGCGAGAGCTGCCACGAAACGGCCGCCTCGCACACCTGGTTGCCGTACACCGAACGCCACATGGACGAACTCGCATGCGAGAGCTGCCACACACCGCAGCTCCATGCGCCGGCCGTGGAGTCGTACGACTGGACGGTTCTGCGCCCGAATGGCGAGGCAGTTAGCACGTGCCGCGGCGTAGAAGGCGCAAGCGGGTCGCTCACGGACCTGGTGACCGGGTTCACCCCGGTGTTGCTTTCGCGCCAGACCCTGGATGGAGATTCTCAACTCGCACCCTACAACTTGGTCACGGCCTGGTACTGGGTGTACGACGATCCCACTGGCCCGCGTCCGGTGCGGCTCCAGGACCTGCAAGCCGTGTACCTCAAGGGCGGGACGTATCTGCCGGAGGTCGTGATAGCGCTCGACTCGGACGGCGACGGATTATTGAGCGAGGCGGAATTGCGCCTCAACACTCCCGAGAAGGTGTCGGTCATTGCCACCCGCCTTGCATCGATCGGCCTTGCCAACCCGCGCATCGAGGGCGAAATCCAACCCTACAGCATCAATCACAACGTGGCGGAAGGTGAGTGGGCCACGCGGGATTGCCGGACCTGCCACAGCGACGGTTCGCGCCTCACTGAGCCGGTGACGCTCGCAGGCGTAGTGCCGGGCGGCGTCCAGCCCGAGTTCGTCAAGGATTCGAACACGCGCACCACCGGCACCCTGGCGGTGACCGGCGAGTTACTGACGTATTCCCCTGCCACGCGCGACCAGAACCTATATGTCTTCGGCCACAACCGAGTACCGTGGGTGGACTGGACTGGCGGACTATTCTTCCTGGGCGTGCTGGGCGCGGTTGTCGCGCATGGTGGGCTGCGTTTCTTCTCTGCACTCAAGGCCCCGCGCCGCAGAACGGAAACGAAGCGCGTATATATGTACGCGGTCTACGAACGGTTTTGGCATTGGCTGCAGACTTTCGCCATCCTCATCCTGCTCTTCACCGGTTTGGTCATCCACCGCCCGGCGGTGTTCGGCCTGTTCAGTTTCCCGCATGTCGTCGCGGTCCATAACGTCCTGGCCATCCTGCTGGTGATCAACGCCGGGCTGTCGCTCTTCTACCATCTGGTCAGCGGCGAGATCCGCCAATACTTGCCGCGCCCTTACGGCTTCTTCGACGACGCCATCCTGCAGGCCAAGTACTACCTGGGCGGCATCTTCCGCGGCCAAGTGCACCCGTTCGAGAAGCGGCCGGAGGCGAAGCTCAACCCGTTGCAGCAGGTGACTTACTTTGGCATCCTCAACGTGCTGCTGCCGCTGCAAATCGTCACCGGCGCGCTCATGATGGGCGTGCAGTTGTTCCCGCAGGGTGCCGCGTGGTTGGGTGGCCTGCCGCTCCTGGCTCCCTTCCATAGCATGGTGGCGTGGACCTTCGCTGCTTTTGTCGTCGGCCACGTCTACCTCACCACCACCGGGCCGCGGCCGCTCACTTCGATCCGAGCCATGATGAACGGGTGGGAAGAGATCGAAGTCCACGGAGAAGAAAGCGTGGGCGACAATCCTCCCACACGAAAGGAGACGCCATGACAACCCTTGCGCCTGCTCGGCCCAAATCGCGGACGGGTATACGAGGATTCTTCTCCCGCCCCGAGAAGCCCTACATCCATCCTTATCTGGGCGGCGCGCTGCTGGGGATCGTTCTCTTCCTCGCGTTCCTCATCACGCGCAATGGCCTGGGCGCCTCGGGCGGCATGAACCGCTACGTGGCTGTCGTGGAAGACGCCATCGCCCCAGGCCACATCGATCGCACGCCCTACCTGCTGAAGCTGGCCGGCGGGGCGAAGAACGCGCTGGACGATTGGAGCGTCCCGCTTATCACCGGCGCGCTTCTCGGCGGGATGGTCTCGGGCTTCTTCAACGGTAGGCTCAAGCCCGAAATCAACAAGGGCCCGCGCATTACCAACCGCACCCGCCTCATCCTGGCCTTCAGCGGCGGGGCCATCATGGCCTACGGCGCACGCATGGCGCGCGGCTGCACCTCGGGCCAGGCGCTCTCCGGCGGGGCCACCCTCTCGGCCGGCTCGTGGGCGCTCATGATGTGCATCTTCGGTGGGGCCTACGCGCTGGCGTACTTCCTGCGCCGGGCATGGAATTAGGAGGCGGCGATGCCTATCTTCCCACTTCAAGCTTTCCTTCTGCCGCTGAGCGAAAACCCGTGGACCTACTTGGTCTTCGGGGTCATCGGGTTCGGATTCGGCTACGTGCTCGAGCTCTCCGGTTTCGGCAACTCC
>Ga0154809_1081_pt1 | contig 10143 bp, 9 predicted proteins | sample Rifle2008BG16ft_FD_105817 | JGI IMG/M metagenome (GOLD analysis project Ga0154809, IMG submission 105817) | Chloroflexi bacterium RBG_16_64_43 | reverse complement strand
GTCGCCGGGCGCGCACCGGGGCGAGTGGCTGTGGTGGGATGGAAGCGCATGGGTCCACCGCGCCCCGCCCTCCGTTTCCGCGAACGGCGGGACCCCCTTCGCACGGCGATGGCCGGTGCCGCCGCTGTGGATGGCACTCGGATGCGGGTTAGTGGGCGGCGTGGGGTTTCTCGCTGCCATTGTCCTGACGATCGTGCTCGTGGCGCCGCGCGACCTTGAACTGACTACCTTGCCGAGCGATTCGCCCTCCGCCGCTATCGAGGACAATCTCTCCCAACCCGTGCCATTGCCGACCGTCAATGTCACGCCGACATCGATCCCCCTGCTCATCCGGCCATACGACGCGCTGACGGACGCGGATCTTGTCAACCTGGCCTCCGTGGCCACGGGCTCGTGGGATACGGCTAACCCCGGCAGGTTCGCGTACCAGGCGCGCTTCCCGGCCGGCCAGCCGGCGGTGATCAGCTTCGCCTGGTGCGCCAAGGACCCAGCGGCGCTGGAGGCAAACTGGTCCGACTTCGCGTTCGAGTTCTCGCTCGACGGAGAGCCAATCGATCTTGGGACTCTCGCGCTGCTGGAGCGAAAGGATGACAGTGGCGCCTGCCGTTCGTTCGCCGGGGTAGTCGAGAACCTCGAACTCGGCCATCATTCGTTTGTCCGTACGCATCACTTGTTGGCTCCGGTCAATGATGGCTACGATACTTACCCGCAGGGGGACTATGTCTACGCGATTGAATTCGAGGTCGGGGGCTTCTTTGCTCTGCGCAGCACCTTCGACAGTGGTAGCACCCCGTGGCCCGCTGGCGAGGCGGGGATACGCACGGCCTACCTCGAAGCAGGTGAGTATCGACTCCTCGCCCGAGGCGGTCTAGCGCTGGTCACCGTGGATGGCCCCGCGCTGGGCGACACCACGATCAGCGCGAAGGTGCGCCTGATCACGCCGGGCAGTGTGGGTGGTCTGGTGTTCCGTCATTCGGATGCCGACAACTTCTACTACCTGCTTATCTCCCAAGATGGCCTGTACACGTTCGGCATGCGGTGGAATGGACGAGGCGAGATGCTTGTGCCATGGACAGCCTCGCCAGCGCTGCGCCAGGGTGCCCTGACCAATACCCTGCGGGTCGAGTTTGAGGGGATACAAATGCGCGCCTACGCCAACGGGCAAGAACTCACACGGATTGACGAAGGCGCACTGCCGCCAGGGACGATCGGCTTGGTTGGGCAGACCACCGCAGGGCGACAGGCAGATGTCGCCTTCGACGATATCCTGGCCTACGGACCGCTGGCCGGGGCCGAAGCCACAACGGTTCCGACCTCGCAACCCCTCCTCGATCAGCCGCGCGTGGAGCTTCTCCCGGGCGATGCGCGCCGGTTCGGTACGCCGCCGAAGGCCATCGCCTTCGCCAACACCGAATTTGCCGCCTCGCCGCAGGAGATCACGGTCACCACCCAATGCGGCAACGACTGTTGGCGAGGCAACGAGTGGTTGACGGTGCGCTATGGCTCGGCCTACTCGATCGAGGCACGTTCGACCGTGCCGACCACCGCCATCGGCGTCCAATTCTGGGGACTGCCAAGCGATGGATCCGTGCGCGTGCTTCTCGACGGGACGGAGATCTGGAGCGGCTCGATCATGGGCAGTGGACCGGAGGTCGGCCAGGTTTTCCTGAACTACTTGCAGGCCTCGGGCCTCCCGCTCGCGGAGCACACATTGCGCGTCCAGCCGGTAGGCGCCGCGGATGCGGCGACGATTTATTTCTTCGGCATCGGCGAATCGCGCGAGTAGTCGCTGGGCTACATTCTCTTTCCACGCGATGGTGTTCTTGCCGCAGGAGCGTCGATGACTTCGTGGAAAGATCCCAACAAGAGCGCGCGCTATATGTTCCGCCACTGGCCGGCCTGGCTGGTCCTGGCGACTGGGTGCGCATTGGCCGTGACGGCCATCGGCGCGGTCGGGCTTGTGCTTACCACGCGCGGCGCGCTGTCGCATTCGGCGCGGCTGGTGAACGGGGCTGCGCCTCAGGGACCGGAGCGCTCGCCCCATCCGCTCGGCGAAGATCATGCGTTGGCACTTCGCGACCACGGAGTTCCGCAGGCCTTCACTCTCCTCTTCTATGAAGAGGTCGGCGCGCCGGTGCGCGCCGAAACCTGGACCTACTACCGCGAAGGCCTGGAGATCGACTTCGTGGATGGCGAGCTGCAGCGCGAACGCGCCATCAACGCGGCGAGCGGAGAGATCGTGCCGGCGCCCTATCGACCGGATCAGTTTGCCGCGTTCATGTCACTCCCCGAACTGCTCGCCTCGGCGCAGATCAACGACTACTTCGTCATGCCGCTGGAGGAGGAACTGGTGGCTGGGGGTGAGATCTACTATGCCGACGAGATCATGTTCGGGATGAAGGATGGCCGTTTGCGCTACGTGCAGGTGCTGGCGCTCGAGGCGCAGGAGTAGCGCCATGAGACCGCTGACGTCCAGACTCTTGCATCTCTGGCTTGTCCTGGGGCTGCTCGCCGGAGTTCTCCCCGCCTGCAACATGCCTCTCGCCGCGCGCGAGGCCACGCTGGATGAAGCACTGCTTGTGATGTATGCCGCCCAGATGCGCCTCATGCCGGAGTCGTTTGAGGGGCTGGCCGCAGGGGGCCGGCCAGGTCTGGCGGCCCGGCCCGTGCAGAAGAAATCGTTGAATGAGGTCCAGGCCCTGCTCACGGCCTACGAGATCTATTACGCCGATGTTGTCGGCGGGCTTGAGAAACAGGGCTATACCAGCGATCACCCCCTGGTGGTTTCGGTGTGGAACGAGATGAAGGTCAAGACCTCAGCCTTGCGCGACCAGCGCGATGCGCTGGAGGCTGCGCGCGCCCGTTGGCGCCCGTCAGGCATCCAGCGCTTTGGCGACTGGCTCGGGCGGCGGGTAGCCGGGGTGATGAACTTCACTGGCCGCACTGTCCAGTTCGTCGTCGAGGAGGTGCCGGCGACGGTGGTGCAGGTTGCGCCGGAGCTCGCGCGGCAGGTGGTGCAAGAGAAGGTACAGCGTGAAAAGAGCAAACTGTTTGAGCGAGGGTTCCAGATTCTGGCGCGCAAGATCGGCCCCACGCCGGTCGCCATCCTGCGCGAGGTGATCATCCCTCTGATCAAGCGCAACCAGGAACGCCAGGAGCGCAAGCGCCAGGCGACGCGCGTGGCCCTCACCGCGGCGGCCGCCGCCGCGCAGACAGCCGCTGTAGGTCGCGTCACGCCTGAGGCCGATGAGACGCCGGAAGAGGCCGCCACCGCGGAAGAACCGACGCCGGAGGACAAGCTGGGCATGTGGACCGCGGCTGGCGAGTACCCGGGCGTGTTTGACGTATGGTGGAACAACTACTGGACCGGCCTTCCAGACGATATGGACAAGGACTGCCGGCCGACGGGGCACGCTGATGTCGGCGTGATAGCAGGCGCCGAGTCGCTACCGTTCTCCATGCGGTTCGACTTCAACCGCAAGACCGTGCAGCTGGCGTTTGACGGCATGGTGTCGGAAGACTTCACCTACTTTGTTCCGACCGCGACCTTTGCCGCGCGGACAGTTGAAGGCTGGGTGCGGGCGAACGCAGAGCGCACCGGCTGGGAGTTCGGCGGCGAGCTCGAAGTGGCAATCACGTTGGCCTGCGACTGGCGCTGCTGGCAGCACGTGTGGGTGCCGGAGGGCGATGTGGGTTTCTTCATATTCATCCATGATGAGAAGCGCACGACGGTCCGCGTGCCGTTCGAGGGCGCCACGCTGCAGGAGGGCGAGAGAGGAGGCGGTTTTGACCTGCGGATCGGGCCGGAGGACCCGGAGTCCGTGCCCGTCACGATGTACTTCCTGTGCGAAGCCTGCGACCTGCCGCCCACCTTCCCGCCGCCGGAGCAGTGAGCGAGGGCTAGGGTCCTAACATGAGAAAGCCACCCCCGTTATCTGGGAGTGGCTTTCTCTTCTTCTCGAGGCCGACGCGCACTTAGGGCACGTTGCGCAAGACGAGGGGCATGAATATCTTGTAGAGGGGTGCCGTGTAGAGCGGGCGCATCTCGCTGGCGTTGCCGGGCGAGGGGAATTCGCTCGCCATGAGGGTATCCTCGCCAGTGGGAGGCCCTGCCGCGGTTGGCCCGGTCCGGGAATGCACGGCATCCCCGGCGCCGCCGCAAGCCGAACCAACAGGATAATGACGCGAGATATAATGCCCGATACGCAACCCTGCGCGCCCCCGGACACGGTGGGGTCATTCTCTCTCAGGACACCTCACACACATGTTGGAAAAGCTCGCCAGCCTCGCGGCCCACTACGATGAACTCAACCGCCTGATGGCCGAAAGCGCCGCAGACTACACGCGCGTCGCGGAGCTGGCCCGCGAACGCTCGGAGATCGAACCCCTGGTGGCCACGTATCGCGAGTTCCAGCGGGTGAGCCGCGCCCTCGACCAGGCACAAGCCATGCGCGGTGAGGCCGACCCCGACCTGCGCGCTCTGGCGGAGACAGAGGCCCTCGAGCTCGAGCCGAAGCGGGCGTCACTCGAGAGGGAACTGCGGGCCATGCTCTTGCCGCGCGACCCGCGCGACGAAAAGGACGTCTTCGTTGAGATCCGCGGCGGCACCGGCGGCGAGGAGGCGGCCCTTTTTGCGGCCGATCTCTTCCGCCTGTACACGCGCTATGCGGAGAAGCGCGGTTGGAAGACTGAAGTCATTTCACAGAACGAGACCGGCATCGGCGGGTACAAGGAGATCATTTTTCAGGTGAAGGGCAAGGGCGCCTACTCGCGTCTCAAGTACGAATCAGGCGTCCATCGCGTACAGCGCATCCCGGTCACCGAATCGCAAGGGCGCATTCATACCTCCACCGCCACGGTGGCTGTATTGGCCGAGGTGGACGAGGTGGCGATCGATATCCCCGATCACGACATCAAGATGGAGGTTTACCGCTCGTCCGGCGCCGGCGGGCAGAACGTGCAAAAGAACTCGACCGCGGTGCGCATCACCCACCTGCCGACCGGCATGGTCGTGCAATGTCAGGACGAGCGCTCGCAATTGCAGAATCGCCTGCGCGCCATGGCGATCCTGCGTGCACGCCTCTTTGCGATCGAGGAGAACAGGCGCCGCACGGAGATCGAGGCCTCGCGCAGGGCGCAAGTGGGGAGCGGCGAACGCTCCGAAAAGATCCGCACTTTCAACTTCCCGCAGTCGCGCGTGACCGACCACCGGCTGGGTCAATCGCTCTTCAACATGGAAGCTGTGTTGCAGGGCGAGATTGACGATTTCATTGACGCGCTGGTGCTGCAGGAGGACGCCGAGCGGCTGCAGGCTTCTGGCCTGGCCCCCGACTCCTCCGCCTGAGCCGCTCTCCCGCCATGTCAGAATCCACGACCATCGCTGCGGCGCTCGCGTTGGGGCGCGCGGCTCACCTCGATAGCCAGACGACCTCGCTCGCGGCCCAGGTGCTGCTCGCGCGCCAGTTGGGTGTTACGCGCGCGTGGCTCCTGGCCCACCCCGAGACCGCCCTGGCGGCCTCTGCCGCCAGAGAATACACCGAGCAAGTTGCGCGCCTCGCGGCGGGCGAGCCGCTGGCATATCTCACCGGCGAGCAAGAGTTCTACGGCCTGCCCTTCACCGTTTCGCCTCAGGTGCTTGTTCCTCGCCCCGAAACCGAACTGCTTGTGGATGAAGCGCGCGCGGTACTTGCGCTGCGCACGCCGCCCGAGCGGCTGCGCGTGGCGGATGTGGGCACCGGCTCGGGGTGCATCGCCGTCGCCCTGGCGGTGAATATCCCGCGCCTGTCCGTCGTCGCGACGGAGATTGCCCCGGGCGCACTCCGCGTGGCGCAGGTCAACGCCCAGCGCCATGGCGTGGCTCAGCGTATTCGGTTAGTCCGTACGGACTTGATCGCCGCCCTCGCGCGCGGTCTGGATCTTGTGTGCGCCAACTTGCCCTACATCCCGACCCAGGCCCTAGCCGATCTGGCCGTGGCGCAGCACGAACCATTGCAGGCCCTCGACGGCGGACCCGATGGGCTGGACCTTACTCGGCGCATGCTCGCACAAGCTCAGCTGCGCATGAATCCTGGCGGCGCCCTGCTCCTCGAAATCGAGGAGGGTCACGGCCGGGCGGCCTTGGGCCTGGCGCGACGCGCCTTCCCCCGCGCAGCGCATTCCATTCACCAGGATCTTGCCGGGCGCGACCGCCTATTGCGCATCGACCTGCCCTGACCGGCGCGTGATCGTGGCCAGCATCTAAAGCACTGGGGCTGCCCCACAAGGGCAGCCCCTTCGCCATGCAATGCCTGCCTATCGATGAGCCTTCCCAAAGCATATCTTGAAGGGTTCGCGGCCCCCCATGCGATACGCGTGCCAGGCGAGAACCGCCCTCCACCGCAGCGCGTCGCGTGCGCGGCCGGCCGTGCGCATGCCGCGCGCAAACGCGCAAGCGAAAGGCAGGCTGTGCCCTCTTCCTGGTTGGCCGTGTGCGAGCCAGCCTGGATCGGTTTAGGGATGGTGCATGGCGATGATCGTGATGTTGTCGTGCCCGCCGCGCGAGCGGGCCAGGTCGATGAGCTGAGCGACGGCTTGCGGCAACTGGCGGGCCAGTAGAACATCCGCGATATCATCGGTCGGCACCAGGTCACTCAGCCCGTCGGTACACAACAAGGCGATCTCCCCAGCGGCTAAGGGCAGACCCTGGTGAGCGATGGACACAGCGTCATCTTCGTAGGCTGAGAGGCGAATGCGCAGATCGGGCAATGGGTCCCGCTCGCCGCCCAGGTGGCGCCGCAGGACATGGGCATAGGGATGGGTGCGGGCTTCCTCAGGGGTGAGGGTGCCGCGCTCCACCGCTTCCTGAACATAGGTGTGGTCGACGCTGATCTGGCGCATGCCGTCCGCGCGCAAGAGGTAGATGCGGCTATCGCCGATGGTCGCCGTGTAAAGGCGGTGGCCGATGACCCAGGCCGAGGCTGCGGTGGCGCCCATGCCGTACAGCGCCGAATCGGTGCGGGCACGAGCGTACACCGCGCGCCCGGCGCGCACCAGCGCCGTGCTGACCTCGAGGGTTGGGTCGCGTCCGGAGAAACCGGCTGCCTGGAGGACGAATTGGTCGACGATCATCTGAGCCGCCACCTCACCGGCGGCGTGGCCCCCGATGCCGTCGCACAGTATGGCTAGCGTGCACAGGGTTTTGTCGTCGGCGCTCAACTGATACGTGCCGACGGCGAAGCGGTCCTCATTCGTGGCCCGCACTTCGCCGGGATGGGTGGCGGCCACAACCTCCAAGTGCGCGCGATCGACGGGAATCATGCGAGTGTGACCTCGATGCCTCGGCCGGTGGCCGGGCGCTGGAGGATACAGGCCAAGAGGCGGGTGGGATGCGGGTTGGGCATGAGACGGGCGAGCAGTCGATCGTGTGCCAATGCGGCGCGCGGAGAGGGTCTGCGGCCGCCGGGCCGAGGGATGGATGAAGGAACCCCGATCGGCCCCCTCTGGCCATGCCCTCGACGCAGGTGGTGGTGGACCACGGCGCGATTGTAGCACAGGTGAGGTATGCGGGTCCTAGAGCGGCGGGCGGTCGGGAGGGTGGATCACGACCTCCGCCGCGAGATCGTGGTGCGGCTTGCGAGTGGTACCAGGGCGGAGGATGAGCACCATCAGGATGCCGGCCACGAACCCGCCGATGTGCGCCCACCACGCCACGTCGCTCAACATTCCGCCACCCCCCAAGGAGGCCAGCCCGTTGAAGAACTGCGAGACGAACCAGAACCCCAAGTAGAGGACGGAAGGGATCTCGATCAGCCACGGCAGCAGGAAAATCGGCACCAGGGTCAGCACCTTGCCCCCGGGGTAGAGCAGGAAGTAGGCACCCAGCACCCCGGCGATCGCCCCGCTCGCGCCGACCATCGGCACGGCCGAATCCGGCGTGAGCCAGACGTTCAAGAGGCCCGCCACCAGCCCGGCCAAGAAGTAGAAAGTCAGGTAGCGCAGCGGGCCCAATCGGTCCTCGACGTTATCGCCGAAGATGAGCAGGGCCCACATGTTACTCAGGATGTGCAACCATCCGCCGTGGACGAACATCGAGGTCACCAGCGGAGCCCAGGTGCCTGCCTCGCGCAAGTTGATTGCGGCCGGGACGAGCCCATACTCAGAGAAGAAACGGGACAGACCGCGCGGGGTCAATCCCAGCTCAACCACGAACACTGCAACGTTCGAGAGAATGATGAGCCACGTCATCCACGGGAAGGAACGCGGGCGGACATTGTCGCGCAGAGGGATCACTCAACCTCCAGCAGCAGCGGGCACCGGGAACATGACGCACGGGCCGGCGTGTGCGGCCGGCCCGTGCAATGTAAGAGGTGTGGCTTCCCCGCAGCCGGTGAGGCTTACGAACCCTTGACGGGGATAACCTTGCGTCGTGCCGTCGCGGCCTTGGGCACGCGCAGCGTGAGCACGCCGGCCTCCAGCGAGGCCTCGCTGTGTTCCGAGTCGAGTGCCGCGGGCATGGTCAGCGTGCGGCCGACCTTGCCGACGAAGCGCTCGCGCAACAGGACTTCGGCCCCAGCCGGCTCGGCCTTGATCTCGCCGCGCAGGGAGATTGTATCACCCTCGATTTCGATCTTGAGATCCTCCGCCGCGACTCCCGGCATGAGCGCCGTGATGACGAAGGTCTCGCCGTCGTCGTGAACATCCACCGACACGGGCTGATAGGCCAAGTCGCCGGGTTCAGTCCAACGCCAGTTCCAGCGGCGCAGGCCGGTGGCGGGAGCGTACTGCAGTGCATAAACGGGATTCATAGGACTACCTCCAGAGTATCCTGATCATCCGATGACGATACGTGTATGGAAGGATACTCCGAGGCTATCGGAGCAGCGTTATCGCCGCGTTAGACTTTCGTTTGCGTGGGGCGCAGGGGTGGGGGCTAGGGTTGCGGGTCGCCGCCGGAGTCTTCGAGGGGTGGCGCGAGGGGCCCTGTGCCCAGGCGGTAGCCCTCGCCGCGCACGGCCACCACCCGCCGCGGGTGGGCCGGATCCTCCTCGAGCTTGCGCCGCAGGAGCCAGATGTAGCGGCGCAAGGCGGAGGCATCCACCGCCCGCTCGCGGCCCCACAACTCCTCGCGCAGCTCGTCCTCCGAGACCAGCGCCCCCTGGCGCTGGATGAGCGCGAGCAATAAGCGGAATTCGGTGGGCGTGAGATCCAGCACCTGTCCGGCGCGCCGCACCTGGCGCCGGTCGACATCTACGGCCAAATCCTGCCAGGCCCAGGTCGTGCGCGGCTCGCGGCGCGTGCGCTCGGTGCGCACCAGCACGGCCTGCAGGCGGGCAGCCAATTCCGCCAGGCTGAACGGTTTGGAGATGTAATCGTCCACGCCCATGCGGAAGCCGCGCAGCTTGTCGGTTTGCGCAGTGCGTGCGCTGAGCATGATGATCGGCACATCCGACAGTTCGCGCAGCCGCGCGCAGACTTCCCAGCCGTCCATGCCGGGCAGCATGAGATCCAATATGACGGCCTGGGGTCGCTCGCTGTAGAAGGTGCGCAAGGCTTCCGGGCCGGTAGCCGCCGAGCATACGCCATACCCCTCGCGTTCGAGAAACTGGGTCAGAACGGAGCGCAGCGACTCGTCATCGTCAACGATCAGCACGCGGGTTGTCATTCGCTTTCCCTCGCGACCGGCAGGCGCACGCGCACGGTCATCCCCTCCCCGGGAGCCGAGTCCACGGCGATCTCGCCGCCCATGGCCTCGACGAAACGACGCGAGACGTACAGACCCAGACCGTAGCCAGCGACGCGCGGCGCATCGGCGCTCTCCAGGCGTGAGAACATCTGCAGCAGGCGCCCCTGCGCGTCGGGTGGAATGCCTGGACCGCGGTCGGCGACGAAGATGTCCACCTGCTGGTCCTGCGCCCGGGCGGTGAGGCGAATCGGCACCTCGGGCGCGTACTTGATGGCATTATCCACCAAATGGAAGAGAACGCTCGCGAGCATCTGTTCGTCGGCCCATATCTCGGGCAGATCCGGCGGCAGGCTCACCTGCACACGCTCGAGCGCCGGGCTGAGGCTGCCGCCGTGGCTTGCGGCGAGCGAGGCGCGGACACCCTCCACGCACTGGGCCAGATTCGTCGGCGCCAGCTGAAGCGGCAAGCGCCCGGCCTCCAG
>Ga0154809_1177_pt1 | contig 10221 bp, 9 predicted proteins | sample Rifle2008BG16ft_FD_105817 | JGI IMG/M metagenome (GOLD analysis project Ga0154809, IMG submission 105817) | Chloroflexi bacterium RBG_16_64_43 | reverse complement strand
CTCAACGAGCACGCAGCGTCTCGGCGCCAAGTGCCTTCGTTGCCGGGCGCGGCGGCAGTCATGGGTTCGCCTCGGCCATGTTATCGATCCTCCTCGTTGAGGGAATTGACGCAGGGTGCTTCACTGGCGTGCCCACAATGCCGCACACCTTCGATTTGACCAAAGCTAGGAGGCGCTGCCGCGGCAGGAGGACCGGACGGAGAGGCTTGGCCCGCGATTCGGGCTGTTTTCTGCCGCATTTGTCGGCGAGGGACCTTCCCCCAGCCGGTTGTCGGGAACCGCCCTTCCGAGTATAGACGACCGCGGTAAATGGCTCAAGCCACAAAAGGAGGAAACACCGCTGACGGACGCGCTTAGCGTGGCATTGGCGCGGAGCCGTCCCCCGCAAGGTGTGTGCGTGATATCATGCGCCGCATGCCCACACGAATCGAAAGACTGCGCGCCGCGCTGGCTGAGCGGCGCATCAAGATCGGCGACGCGGCGCTCAACGTTCAACGCGCGTTTGGCCTGGTTTGGGAAGCACACCGGCCATCGGCGGTCATCATGGCGGCCTGCACGCTCACCGGGGCGCTGCTCCCGGCGGCCCAGGCCTGGGTCGGCAAGCTGATTGTGGACGGAGTCGTCGCGGCGATTGCGGCACGCCTCTCGGCCACGGACGGCGTGCGCCAGGTGCTGCCGCTCCTGGTGGTGGAATTCGTGCTGCTTGTCGCGCAGTCGCTCATCGGCCAGGTACGCTCGCTGGCCGAGCATGTACTGCACTCGCGCCTCAACCTGAGCATAAACTCGCGCATCATCGGCAAAGCCCTCGAGCTCGATCTGGCGCACTTCGAGAACGCGGAGTATTACGACAAGCTCCAGAACGCACGGCGCGAGGCGGATTGGCGCGGTCTGCAGATCGTCAACGGCGGGTTCTACCTGGTGCAGAACATCATCACCTTGCTCTCGTTCGGGGCGCTGCTCTTGCGCTTCAATCCGCTGCTGGCGGCCGTCCTGTTCCTGGCCACGCTGCCTGCCTTCGTCGCCCAAAGCCAATTCGCGGAACTCAACTTCCGGGTACTCTCGTGGCGCGCGCCGGAGTTCCGCAAACTCTCGTACCTCGAGCATCTGCTCACAGATTACGATGCGGTCAAAGAAATCAAACTGTTCGGTCTCGGCGAACCGTTGTTGGCGCGCTATGCCCGCCTATTCTGGAAATTCCTCAAAGAGGACCAAGATATCGCTCAGCGCCGCAGCCTGGCCTCCCTGGGCTGGGGCATGCTGGCAACGCTCTCCTACTACGGCGCCTATGCCTGGATTGTCTGGCGCGCGGTGGGCGGGTCGATCAGCCTGGGCGATATGACCATGTACCTGAGCATCTTCCGCAGCAGCCAGACCACCTTCGAAGCCATCGTCTACGGGCTGAGCGAGCTCTACGAGAACGGCTTGTTCATGAGCAACCTGTTCAGCTTTCTGGCGCTCACCCCGCAAATGCCGGTCGTGCGCAGCCCGCAGCCGGTGCCCGCCACGACGCAGCGCGGCATCGAATTCCGCGATGTGTGGTTCCGCTATCCGGCCCAGGAGTCGTGGGCGCTGCGCGCCATCAATCTCACCATCCGCCCGAGGGAGAAGATCGCGCTGGTGGGCCCGAATGGCGCCGGAAAGACAACCCTCATCAAGCTGCTCACGCGCCTTTACGACCCGGAGCGCGGCGCGATCTTGCTTAACGGGGTGGATCTGCGCGAGATTGACCCGACGGAATTGCGCCGGCGCATTGGCGTCATCTTCCAGGACTTCGTCCACTACCACTTGCCTGCCTTTGAAAACGTGGGATTTGGCCAGATCGAGGCTTTGGAGGACCGGCCGCGTATCGAGGGCGCAGCCGCCAAGAGCGGGGCGGATGAGGTTATCCGCGAACTGCCCGAGGGCTACGAGACGACTCTTGGCCGCTGGTTCCACAACGGCCGCGATCTTTCCGGAGGCGAGTGGCAGAAGATCGCGCTGGCCAGAGCCTTCATGCGCGAGTGTGAGCTGCTCGTGCTCGACGAGCCCACCGCGGCGCTGGATGCGGAGAATGAATTGCGGGTCTTCACCCAGTTCCGCGAACTGGTGGCGGACCGGATGGCCGTGCTGATCAGCCATCGCTTCTCGACCGTGCGCATGGCCGACCGCATTTACGTCGTCGAAGAAGGTGCGCTGAGCGAGATGGGCACGCACGCGGAACTGCTGCGCCTGGGCGGGACGTACGCCCGATTGTTCACGTTGCAGGCTGAATCCTATCGATAGGTACGGATCGCGCCGCTCTGCGGCCGTGCAAGACGGAGAACAGGGTCCATTGCGGGGCCTGCACTTGCCCATACGCCCCTCGTCCAAGGTCTCCTTGCGGTGCATCGAGTTAGCTCCGATTGCGGATCTGAGTTGCGCGCGCCGTACGCAATAGCCAGGCCAATGTCAGGAGGGTGAAGAATGACCACGCTCAAACCCGGCGATATGGCGCCCGATTTCGAGCTTGTCAGCGATGAAGGCGCGAAGGTGCGCCTCTCATCACTGCGCGGCCGAAAGGTAGTCCTCTACTTCTATCCGAAGGATGACACGACAGGTTGCACCAAGCAGGCGTGCGGGTTCCGGGATGTCTATGCCGACCTTGAATCGGTCAAGGCTGCAGTGGTAGGGGTCAGCCCGGATTCTCCCGAGTCGCACACGCGCTTCAAGAGCAAATACCGATTGCCCTTCACCCTGCTCTCGGATCCGGATCACACCGTGGCCTCACGCTACGGAGCCTGGGGAGAGAAGACCCTGTACGGGAAGAAGTTCGAAGGGATCCTGCGCAGTCATTTCGTCCTCGACGAAGCCGGGGTGATTCTCGACGCGCGCGTCAAAATTGCGCCGGACGATAGCGTGCGATTGGCGCGCGAGACGGTGAGCGGCGGCACTCTGTCACCTAAGTAGCGGCGCGGCTCCGCTCGGCCATTCCTAAGCAGGGATCGCATCGCCGGACGGAGAATCCCGTCCGCCTGGGCACGATCGTAGTAGACTGTCGCGAGCCGGCCTTTTCCGCCATTGGACCCAGGGACCGCTCCAACGAGGCTGTTGCTCAATGCACAAGCCGCTGCGCAAGATCATCCATCTCGATCTGGATGCTTTCTTCTGCGCCGCCGAGGAACTGAAGGATCCCTCGTTGCGAGGCACGGTCTTCGCCGTCGGCGGCCGGCCCGAGACGCGGGGGGTTGTCTCATCCTGTTCCTACGCCGCACGCCAGCACGGGGTCCGCTCGGCCATGCCCATGGCTCGCGCCATTCGGCTTTGCCCCGGGCTAACGGTCGTCCCCCCGCGCCATGGCTATTACAGTGAACTTTCGGATCAGGTGATGCAACGCATCGGAGATCTGACTCCACTGGTCGAGCCGCTCTCCATCGACGAGGCCTTCTTGGATGTCTCAGATCTCCCCGACCCGCCGCGCGAAATCGCGCAGCGCCTGCAGGCGCGCATCTTTGAGGAACTCCACTTGCCCGCCTCGCTGGGGGCAGCGAGCAACAAGCTGGTGTCCAAGATCGCCACCGATGTCGGCAAGGCAGCCAACCGCGGCCCCAACGCGCCAATGGCTATCACCGTTGTTCCTCCCGGGGAGGAGGCCGCTTTCTTGGCACCGCTGCCGGTCGAAGCGTTGTGGGGCGTGGGGCCCAAGACCGCGGCCCACCTAAACCAGTTCGGCATCCACACCATCGGCGACCTGGCCGCGCGCCCCGAACCCGCGCTGGCGGACGACCTGGGGCAAATCGGGCATGAGTTGTGGCTGCGGGCCCAGGGCCGCGACGATGATCCGGTGGTGACCGAGTGGGCGGCCAAATCTGTGAGTCAGGAGACCACGTTCGCGCGAGACGTGGCCGATCGGCAGGAGTTGACACGGACTCTACGCCGCCTGGCCGATCGCGTGGCGCACCGTCTACGCACCGACGAGGTGACCGGAACCACGGTGAAGATCAAGCTGCGTTGGTCCGATTTCACGACCTTGACCCGCCAGGCGACCCTGCCGCAGCCGACCAACCTTGACAATGAAATCTATGGAACGGCGCTGCAACTTTTCGAACGGGCATGGATCCCGGCCAGGCCGGTGCGCCTCATTGGCGTTGGGGTCACCGGGCTTGGCCCGGCGGCCCGCCAGCTCGCCTTGTGGAACGAGGCCGGCGAGAAGGAGCGCAAGCTGGTTGCGGCGGTTGACGCCTTGCGCGAACGATTCGGAGATTCCGTCATCCGGCGCGGAAGCAGCCTGCCTGCATCCGACGACTGATCGAGTAATGGTGGAGGAGCCGATGGATGTAGCATTCGTTCAGATTCACGTTAAGCCGGAAGCCGTCGCCGCTTTCCTGGAGGCGACACTCGAGAACGCCCGGCACAGCCAGCACGAACCGGGCATCGCGCGTTTCGAGGTCTATCAACAGAATGATGACCCCACGCGCTTCATCCTGCTCGAGGCCTATCGCACGGCCGAGGGACCAGCCCAGCACCAGGCCACCCCTCACTACCTCAAGTGGCGCGAGGCCGTGACTTCCATGATGCCCGAACCGCGCACGAAAGTCATCTATCAAAACCGCCATCCGAGCGACGCGGAGATGGGATGAGGCTGCCATTCGAGTTTGCGACGGCCGCGCGCATCATCTTCGGCGCCGGTACGGTCAACCAGGTCGCGCAGCTCGCCCTCGGTTTGGGTCGCAACGCGTTGGTGGTGCACGGCGCGCGGGCCGACCGCGCGTACACGCTGCAGGCAGCCTTGGAAGAAGCTGGGATTGCATGTGGATTGTGTGCGATTCCCGGCGAGCCAACGCTTCAGATGGCGGACGAGGGCGCCTCTTTGGCACGCCAGTCCGGCTACGACCTGGTCATCGGCATCGGCGGCGGCAGCGTGCTGGATGGCGCTAAGGCCGTGGCGGCGCTGGCCACGAATCCCGGCCCTGCGCTCGATTACATGGAAGTGATCGGGCGCGGCTTGCCCGTCCGCGTCCCTCCCCTGCCCCTCATCGCCATCCCCACTACGGCCGGCACCGGCAGCGAGGTGACGCGCAACACCGTACTGCTATCACCCGAACACCGGGTTAAGGTGAGCATCCGCCATCCTCTCCTGCTTCCGCGGATTGCGGTCATCGATCCTGAGCTAACCTACAGCGCGTCGCCGGCCATCACGGCCGCCGCGGGGATGGACGCGCTCACCCAACTCATCGAGCCGTTTCTCTCCATCCGCGCCAACCCGCTCACCGACGGTCTGGCCCGCGAAGGGATGCGCCGTGTGGCGCGCTCGCTCGAGCGGGCCTACGCCTCGGGCAGCGACGCCGTAGCGCGTGAGGATATGGCTCTGGCCTCCCTCTTCGGCGGGCTCTGCTTGGCCAACTCGGGGCTGGGCGTCGTGCATGGCATCTCTGGACCGCTGGGCGGGAAGTTCGCGGCTCCGCACGGCGCGCTGTGCGCGCGAATCCTGCCACACGCCCTGCGCATCAACGTGCGGGCCATGCGGGCGCGTACCCCCCTTGCGCCGGGCCTCGCTCGCGCGCAAGAGGTGGCCGCATTGCTCACGGGCGAAGCCGCAGCCACGCCGGAGGACGGCGTCACATGGTTGGAGCAGATGTGCCGCCACCTGGAGATTGCTCCCCTTTCCCAATACGGCGTCACCTCCGAAGATATCCCCGCGCTGGTCGAGAAATCGCTCGCAGCTACCAGCACCAAGTCCAACCCGATTGAACTGACCCCCGCCGAGGTGACTGAGATCATCGATGCCTCGCTCTAGTCGCGCGGGCACCAGCCGGCTTTCAGAAGAAGACCGCGCCCACGCCTTTTTGGCGTGGGCGCGCATCGTTTGCTGTTGACCACGACGGCGGCGAGAGGCATCAATCCACGACTTCAATCATCCCCGACCCCTGATTGAGGAAGACGGCCAGAATCCGCAGCCGGTCGGCGGCACCGCTGCCCACCAATGCCTGCCCGGCTCCGCGCAAGTACTCGGCCACGACGTGCGCCTGGGCGCGTCCGGCATTTGACACCCCATCACCCGGCAGTCGCCTGCTGCGTTCAAGCGCGGGGCGCAGGCGGCCGGCAAGGCTGCCGAATGGGCTGGGCGGCTCGTCGCCGCGCAAGGCGGCCGCCACCACCGAGCAATGGGAGTGCCCCAGCACCATCACGATCGGGATGTGCCAGGTGCGGACGCCGAACTCCACGCTGGCAAGCATCGATTCGCTCAGCACCAGCCCCGCGATGCGAATCACAAATAAGTCGCCCACGCCGCAGTCGAAAATCACTTCTGGTGGGGCAACTGACTCTGAGCAACTGATGACCATGGCGAAGGGCTGCTGACGGTCCGGCGGCCCAGACCAGCGCCGGAAGACCTGATTGGGATGGGTCAACTTGCCCGATGCGTATCGCTTGTTTCCATCGATGAGCCGCTCGAGCATCAAATCACCCACAGGGGAGGTGCGACCAAAGTCCTTCATGGAACCGCCCCACGCAGACCCAGGCACGACTTCCTTGTGGATCCTGCCCCGCGATTGGCGTTGAGAATGCGCATGCTCAGAGCCCTTCCTGCACAGATCGCTATTCCCTCAACGGGCGCTCATGTGCGACCGAAAGATAGTCTTGCCTTCCCGCGACCGGTAAGCCTCGCCCACAGGATGACCGGAACCGTATGCAGTGTGGCGACACACTATGCGAAGAAGAGCGCCACGCCAACTAGCGACTCGAGCTTCTTTCGCACCGCCGAGCACTACCGCCCGCCGCAACCCTGAGGGCGGTTCCTGGCATCCCATGCTCGCACGACTCGCTCGGAATGAATGCCGTGCCAGCGCCTAAATCAAATGCAGCACCGCCCCGAACACGACCAGGCTCACCACATCCAAGGCGCCGATAGCCCCCACAACCACGGCCTTCTTGCGCGCCGAGGTCATGTCGAAAACCCAGAACGAAACGATGAAGAAGGTGAAGTAACCGATGAGAAAGATCAGCTACGGGACGCGGGCGTTCCACCAAGGGTACTCCAACGTCAGCGCGCCGGCCGCGTTGAGTATTACCTCCACCAGCACGCAGAAGGCCGAACCTCCGAACCAACGACGCGCTCGGCCGTCTTCCGGGAGGCCGAGCGCTTTGAATACCTCCCCGACCAGCGAATGGCTTGGTGTCTCAACGCTCAATTCCATCGCCATCTCCAACGTCCAGTGTAGCATACCGCCAGGAGGCAAGAGCCCCCGAGCGCGGGTCCGCCCCCTCGAAGCCGACAGGAGTTGGCAGCCGGGAATGAGCTAGCGCGCCTCAAAAGTGACTCGCAGGATCGGTGTCCCTCCGCCTTGTATGAGAGTCATACTCCCCTTGATGACGCCGTTCTCCAGGGCGGCCTCCCAGGTTCCTCCCTGTCCGCGCGTGTATTCTGGCACATCGCCCACGCTGCAATTCGTGTATGCAATCTGCCCCTGGCCGTACTCCTGCATCGTCCCCCCGAATCGCTTTGTGGCAGGGTCGTAGGTCCCGGTCAACTCCCATCGTGTTGAAGTAGGAAGCTCCTTGTGGCACTCTTCCCACATGTAGATGGCTGCGTACACGCCGCTGCCTCGCACGACTCCCCGGCCATCATCCTGGAACGTGATCGAGATTTTGTTGCTCGTGGCGCGCAAGCCAGGATCCAGGCCGACCGGCACGACGGTCCCGGTCTTCGAGAGCAGCTGGCCCGGCGTCGGCGGTTGGGTGTGCGTTGGTGGCGCAACAGGCTTCTGCGTTGATGTGGCGGTGGCCTCAGCCGGGTTCAAGGCTTGCGCGGTCAGGGTCAGCCTGCGCGATACCCGGCGAGTGCGGCCAGTGACCCGGTCGCGCAATCGTATGAACAGCGGATCGACCCGATCGCGCAAGTATGCGGTAAAGACATCGCCGTACCGTGTCGCCAGGCGCTGCCAGAACATCTCGATCTTGCCCTGGGCGATGGCTTTGATGCGCTCCCACTCGCCTTTGATGGCAGCGCGTATGCGGGCGGGCAATTCCTCCTCGACAACGTACTCGACCACGGCGCCGGCAAAGCCCATGACGCCGCCCACAACTCGGCCAAGGCCTTCGCCGAAGTTCTTCACCTGGCGGCCGAACCATCGGAAGAACCCTCGATGGCGCCGTCGCTCTGCCCTTTCGCGCTCTTCATCCAGCGCCTTGGCCTGGTCGTAGTAGTCGTCGGCCTTGTCGAGGTAGCCTTGCCGGACTTCGTCGTCTTCGGGCAGTCTTTCGGCAAGGGCGTGGTACCACTCGGCCATCATGCGCGCCTCGTTGCGCCGCGGGCCGGCCGCGATTCCGCCGGCAGCACGCGCACCGGAAAGGCCCGGACCACGAGACGCAGAGGGAGCCTCCGCAACGGAGGCTTCGATCAAGCTATGGCTGGCGAGCATGAGCAAGAGGGCCGCGTCTTCAGAACGGCGAGAGCCTGAGGGCGCGAGGAGGTTGCATCCGAGGGTCAACCCGAGGGCAGCGACGATGAAGAGGAACCGTGCCTTCGCTTGCATGACGTGCGGGCTCATGCTCTCATCCCTCCTCTACCGTCGGGAGCGTTTCGATGTAGCGAAGCTCACCGTCTATCAGGCCAAAGGTCAGCCGGTCGGCAAAGTACGTTTCGCCGCCAGGTAAGAGCTGGTCTTCGAGCGGCGTCATCGTGAAAGAGCTCAAGCCGGCGGCGCGGACAACCTCCGCCAGGTCCATATACGGGGCGAACTGCTCCGGCCGACAGGAGAGCGACCCGGGTTTGGCAGAGAAGCGATCCAGTGCGGTCTGCGTTTCCAGTTCGCCATTGATGAAAGTCATCTCCAGTCCGCGCGTGTAGTAGCTCCACGTTTCGTAGCGGACATTCTCGAGGCTTCCATCTTCGCCCTCTTCGTCGTAGAAGAGGATGGCAAACGACTCCGGGTGGCCATTCTCAGAGAGAGCGCGCTCTTGATCCGAAGAGAGCTGCCACGCGTCGGGGCCTGCCGTCTCCGCGGGTATTGCGGAGACGGTCTTGGGCATGGTCGCGGAGACTTGGAGCCCGTAGCCCAGGACCAGTAGAACTGCAATGGCGAGCGGGGCGATGAAACCGACAAAGGCGGCGAGCAATAACCTGGGGAGGAGTCGCCTGTCCAATGAAACCTCCTTCCGACTGTTGCGACGAGGCTATCGAGATCGGCGAGGGAACTCGCCCTGCAGCATCTAGTAGGGCCTGATCCGCGGGAACACGGAGCCGTCAGAGGCTCTCGTGCTCCGTCGAATGGACCTGGACCGGCGGGAGTATTGTGGACCTCATCGGTCTGATGGGCAAACGGCGGCGCCTCAGCCGCGAGAAGCGTTCGCGCATTGTGCGCCGGCGTCGGCGCGATCGTGGGCGGAGGCGCAGGTAGATCTCATTGAAGTCTATTGCAGGTTGGCCTTGGGCGCAACCGGCCCGTTCAGCAGACACCCTCTCGCTGCGAACGACCTCGCAGCGGGAGTACAATCTCAAGAGGCGCGTGCCGGCCGCGCCGTATCGCCGAGGCCGGGGTGGACCTGGGAGAGTGCGATGACAATGGAGTATGCCAGTCTCGGACGATCTGGACTCAAAGTCAGCCGCTTCTGCTTGGGGACGATGAACTTTGGCCCGCACACCTCCGAGGGCGACAGTTACGAGATCATGGATGCAGCCCTCGAACACGGGATCAACTTCTTCGATACCGCGAACGTGTACGGCTGGAAGCGCGGCGAAGGCGTGACCGAGAACATCCTTGGGCGCTGGTTCGCGCAGGGCGGCGGTCGGCGTGAGCGAGTGGTGTTGGCCACCAAGGTATACGGGGAAATGGGCAAAGGACCCAACGACCACCGTCTTTCGGCGTACCACATCCGCGCCGCGTGCGAAGGCAGCCTGCGCCGATTGCAGACCGACCACATCGACCTCTACCAGATGCATCATATCGACCGCCAGTCACCGTGGGAAGAGATATGGCAGGCGATGGAGCACTTGGTGCAGACGGGCAAGGTGCTCTATGTCGGCAGCAGCAACTTTGCCGGCTGGCAGATTGCGGTGGCGCAGGCCGAGGCCCGCGCGCGGCACTTCATGGGATTAGTCTCGGAGCAAAGCCTGTATAACTTGAGAGCCCGCACTGCCGAGTTGGAGGTACTTCCGGCCTGCCGCGCGCTGGGCCTCGGCGTTATCCCTTGGAGCCCGCTTAGCGGCGGAACTCTCGGCGGGTCTCCTCCCGCGGACGGCAAGGGGCGGCGCAGCAGCGAGCAGGG
>Ga0154809_1164_pt1 | contig 10270 bp, 6 predicted proteins | sample Rifle2008BG16ft_FD_105817 | JGI IMG/M metagenome (GOLD analysis project Ga0154809, IMG submission 105817) | Chloroflexi bacterium RBG_16_64_43 | reverse complement strand
CTCAATGCCTGCTTCTCTTCCAGGATACCACTCCAGCCCCGCCGCGTTGAGGGACCGCCCCGCATGCACAGGAGGTCGCTGTCACTGGCGCCGGGATTGCCACGTCGTGCAGGGACGCGCCGCGTCCCGGCACTCCTCGCAACGACGGATGGACCTCTCCGTCATTCCGAGGGGCAAAGCCCCGAGGAATCTCGGCTTGCGACGGGTGGGATATCCGGATCCCGCGCCCCTTCCACCGGGACAGAATGTCTGATAAGATAGCTTCTCTCTGCGCAGCGACCCCGGCCGCACCAGTCCGGGGTCGTTGGCTGTGTGCCACACGCCGGCCAGGAGGGTTCCGCACCGGCGCCGGCGGCGAATGTGAAAAGAACATGCTCAGCGAACGGACCGACCTCCGCAATGTAGCGATCATCGCCCACGTCGACCACGGCAAAACCACCCTGGTGGACGGCATGCTGCGCCAGGCGCGCGTTTTCCGCTCCAACCAACAGGTGGTTGAGCGGGTCATGGATTCCAATGACCTCGAGCGCGAGCGCGGCATCACCATCCTGGCCAAGAACACCGCCATCCATTTGTGGGATCCGCTGCAGCAACAGCAGGTCAAGATCAACATCGTGGACACGCCCGGCCACGCTGATTTTGGCGGCGAGGTGGAGCGGGTGATGAACATGGTGGATGGCGTGCTGCTGCTCATTGACGCGGCCGAAGGCCCAATGCCGCAGACGCGCTTCGTGCTCAAAAAAGCGCTCGAACGCGGTCACCGCGCGATCGTGGTCATCAACAAGGTGGATCGCAAAGGCGCCGACCCGCGAGACGCGCTCAACCGCACCTTCGATCTCTTCGTTGAACTGGGCGCGACGGATGCCCAGGCCGACTTCACGACGGTCTATACCAATGCCGTCACCGGCCAGGCCGGCACGGCGCCGGACCTTGGGCCGGACTTGGCGCCCCTGTTCGAGGCTATCCTGCGCACTATCCCGCCCCCGCGGGTGGACCGCGAGGCGCCGCTGCAAATGCTCGTGACCACGCTAGACTACGACAACTATCGCGGCGTCACCGCCGTGGGCCGGGTGTTTGCCGGGAGCATCACCGCCGGGCAAGCGATCGTCCGCCTCACCGCCGCCGGCGAAGTGCTGCCCGATCGCGCGCGCTACTTGTATGTTCACCAGGGTCTCGAACGGGTGGAAGTGGAGGCGGCCGAGGCCGGCGAGATCATTGCCATCGCCGGGCTGGAGGCGATCGCTATCGGCGAGACCATCGCCTCGCCCGACTCGCCGCAGGCATTGCCCACCATCACGGTGGAGGCTCCGACGGTCCAGATGACCTTCGCCGTCAACTCCTCACCGTTCGCTGGGCGCGAAGGGCGCTGGAGCACCTCGCGCAAGCTGCGCGAGAGGCTGTTCGAGGAATTGCGCCACAACGTGGCCTTGCGCGTGGAAGAAACCGCCAGCGCCGATACCTTCCTGGTTTCGGGCCGCGGCGAACTGCATTTGGGCATTCTCATTGAGACCATGCGCCGCGAGGGCTATGAGTTTGAGGTCTCGCGCCCGGAAGTCATCTTCCGAACAAGCGAGGCGGGGGAGGTGCTGGAGCCGTTCGAAGAAGTGCATATCGAAACCAGCCCCGAGACGGCGGGCGCGGTGGTGGAACTCCTCGGCGCGCGGCGCGGTCAAATGCTCGACATGGTCGATACCCAAAAGAACAGCGTGCGGCTGACCTATCTTGTGCCAACCCGCGGGTTGCTGGGATTCCGCTACCAGTTCCTCAATGCCACGCGCGGGGCCGGGGTGATGAACACCCTCTTCCATGGCTATGTGCCCAAGGTCGGGCCGGTACCCACCCGCTCCAGCGGTTCACTCGTGGCCTGGGAGGCTGGCGTGGCGACGGCCTTCGGGCTCAAGAATGCCGAAGAACGGGGGACGCTCTTCATCGTCCCGGGCGTCGAGGTGTACGAAGGCATGGTGGTGGGAGAACAGGCGCGTCCTGGCGATTTGGCCGTTAACGTGAGCAAGAAGAAGCACCTGACGAATATGCGATCTTCCAATAAGGACATCGAGGTGCGGCTTGCCTCGCCACGGCAGATGAGCCTGGATGAGGCCGTCGAGTTCCTGGCTGAAGACGAACGTCTGGAAGTCACGCCGCTCAGCTACCGCCTGCGCAAGAAGTTGCTCGACACACAGGAACGCGGGAAAAACGCCAAGCGCGCCAAAGAAGAGGCACTGGAAGCCTGAGTCACGAGACGGCCACATGCCGCTTGCCGCGCCTCAGCCCGATCGGCCCCCACCGGTTCTGAGAGCATCGCTCCTTGAAGGCTCTCGGCTTCGGGAGGACGGCGAGCCGTGACCCTTGGCCAGTTGGTTGCCGGCTTGCGATAGCGCCACATCTCGCCGCCTGCCCCTCCGAAGCGCACTTTCCCTGCTGCCCAACGCCACCTACCCCCACGGCTGGGGCGTCGGTTGCGACGTTCTCGGATGCGAGTCCAGCTGCACATCGGGCCGCGCTCGTCACGATGGGCGCGAAGGTGAGGCTCCCCGCGTCGCGCAGCAGATGCTCTCGCACCACCGGGGCAAGAAGAGTCAGTCGAACGACAACCTCCTTCCTCATCGTCGGTGAATCGTTCAGTAATTCACCCGAACCGTATGCTATAATCGCAATCTGTTCCCCTCCCAACGATAATTCATGACCGGGTGGTGTCGCGGCGATGTCCTTTGTCCATCTGCACGTGCATTCTGAGTATTCGCTGCTTGATGGGCAAGGCAAGGTTAAGCGGCTGGTGGCGCGGGCCAAGGAACTTGGTATGCCCGCGTTGGCCCTCACCGACCACGGTACGCTTTTCGGGGTGGTCGAGTTCTTCAATGCGGCCACTGCTGCGGGGGTGCGTCCAGTCATCGGGGTGGAGGCCTACCTTGCCACCCGCGGGATGACCGAGAGGGACTCACGCATCGACCGCGATCCCTTCCATCTGTTGCTCCTGGCCGAAAACGACACTGGCTACCGCAATCTCCTCCAGATCGCCACCGCGGCACAACTCGAGGGCTTCTATTACAAACCCCGCATCGACCACGACTACCTCGCCTCGCATTCTGAGGGTCTGATTTGCACCTCCGGCTGCTTGGCGGCCGAAGTGCCGCGCGCGCTCAATGAAGGCCGCGACTCCGAGGCCGCTCGCCTGCTGGATTGGTATTTTGAAGTCTTCGGGCGCGACAGATTCTTCCTCGAGCTGCAGCATCATGAGATCCCCGAGCTGCACGCGGTCAACCGGCGGTTGGTGGAACTGGCACCGCGCTATCAGGCAAAGTTGGTGGCCACCAACGACGTACATTACACAATGCCCGAAGATAGTGCCGCCCACGACATCCTGCTCTGCATCCAAACGGGCGCTTTGGTCACCGAGCCCAACCGCATGCGCATGTCCGACGGCAGCTACTTCATGCGTAGCGAGGAGGAGATGTTGCGCCTCTTCGCGGAGGTCCCGCAGGCCGTCCATGAGACGCAGCGCATTGCCGAGCGCTGCCAGGTAGACCTTTCATTCAAGGGCTATCACCTGCCGGTCTTTTCCGTCCCCGGGGAACACACGTCGGCCAGTTATCTGCGCGCCTTGTGTGAGCAGGGTCTGCGCGGACGCTACGGCGCGCGAGCGGACGAGCCCGTCTTTGGCGAGCGGTTGGCCTACGAACTCGACATCATCCACACCATGGGCTTCGACACCTATTTCCTCATTGTGTGGGATCTGTGCCGCTTTGCTCGGGAGCAGGGCATTTGGTACAACGCGCGCGGTTCGGCGGCCGGCTCTTTGGTGGCCTACGCGCTGAGTATTACTCTGGTCGATCCGATCGAGCACGGGCTGATTTTCGAACGCTTCCTCAACCCGGGACGCGTCTCGATGCCCGATATCGACCTCGACTTCCAAGACGATCAGCGGGCGCGTGTGCTGCAATACGCGGCCGATCGCTACGGGCACGACAAGGTTGCCCAGATCATCACTTTCGGCACGATGGCCGCACGCGCCGCCGTGCGCGACGTCGGGCGCGTTCTCGACATCCCGCTCTCGGAAGTCGACAAGGTTGCGAAGCTGATCCCGGCCATCCCGGGCAAGCCGGTGTCGCTGGGTGAGGCTTTGGAGGATGTGGCGGCGCTGAAGGAGCTGTACCAGAAGACCGATTACGTCCGCAACCTGGTGGATACGGCAGCCAAGCTGGAGGGCGTCGTGCGTAACGCGGGCACGCATGCCGCCGGTGTGGTGATTGCCGACCGCCCGCTCGTAGAGTACCTTCCGCTGCACCGTCCGACGCACGGCAGCCTGGAGGCAGGCCCGATCACCGTGGTGACCCAGTTTGAGATGCAAGTCCTCGAACAACTGGGTCTGCTTAAAGTGGACTTTCTCGGCCTGGCCACGCTCACTTTGATGCAGCGCGCCTGCGCGCTGATCAGCGAGCGCCAGGGCATAGACCTCAATCTCGACTGCATCCCCACCGACGATCCGGCGACTTACGAACTCCTCGGACGCGGGGAGGTGGCGGGCGTATTCCAGGTTGAGGGGTCGGGTATGCGCCGCTACCTGATGGAGATGAAGCCGACCGGGCTCGACAATGTCATTGCCATGATCGCCCTTTACCGCCCGGGCCCTATCGATTTCATACCAACCTATATCCGCCGCATGCACGGCGAGGAGAAGATCGAGTACCGCCACCCAGCGCTCGAACCAATCCTGCGCGAAACCTACGGCATCCCGATCTACCAAGAGCAACTGATGCGCGCGGCAATCGAGATGGCCGGCTACAAGCCGAGCGAAGCGGACGAGCTGCGCAAGGCCGTAGCCAAGAAGAAGGCCGAGTCGCTGCAAGCCCACCGCCAGCGTTTTGTGGCAGGCTGCGAGCAGCGCAGCATTCCGCGCGTAACGGCCCAGGCTATCTACGACGACTGGGAGGGCTTCGCGCGCTATGGGTTCAACAAGGCCCACGCCGCGGACTACGGCGTCATCTGCGTCCAGACGGCGTATCTCAAGGCACACTTCCCCGTGGAATTCATGACCGCGCTGTTGTGCGTAAACCGCGGCGACAGCGAGAAGGTGGCGCTTTACATTGCCGATTGCCGGCGTATGGGCATCGACGTGCTGCCTCCGGACATCAATCACGGCCAATGGGATTTCTCAATTGAGGAGCGCCCGGGCAGCCCGATGGGTATTCGCTTTGGCCTGGGGGGAGTCAAGAACGTTGGCGAGGGCCCGGTGCTGGCAATCCTCGAAGCGCGCGGATCCGACCGGGCGTTTGCGGGCGTGGACGACTTCGCGCGGCGGGTCGACTTGCGGCGGGTCGGGCGACGCGCGCTGGAATCGCTCATCCGCGTAGGCGCACTGGATGCCTTGGGCGATCGCCTCTCCCTCCTGGATGCGCTCGACAGATTGCTTTCGGTCTCCGCCCAGCACTTCCGCGCCGCGGAGAGCGGCCAGTTGAGTCTGTTTGCCGCCGGGCCCAGCGGCCCGATCGAGGTCCTGCAGCTCCAGCCGTCGCGCAACCCGGTGCCGCAACGTACGGTGCTCGAGTGGGAGCGCGAGCTCTTGGGGCTTTATGTCAGCGATCATCCGCTCTCGCCCTACCTGGTGCAACTGCAACAAGCCGTGACGCATTTCTCGGCGGAGTGGAGCGAGGAACTGAATGGACAGCCGGTGCGGGTGGCTGGCCTGGTCACCCATATCCGCGGACACCAAACTCGAACGGGCAAGCCGATGGCATTTGTCACGCTGGAAGATCTGCAAGGGGCCATCGAGATCACGGTTTTCCCGAACTTGTGGAACAAAGTCAAGGGCTGGTTGAAAACGAATGCCATTGCGCTGGTCGAGGGCAAAGCGGAGTACGTCGGAACCACCCCGCGCGTGTTGGCCGACGCGATCTCCCCCGAACTCACACCGAGCGGATCGGTCAAACTCATGCGTCCGGCGGTTCGTGCAACACAGCCATCGCCACCGGCCGTGCCCGCCGCCGCGCCCGGCGCCACGCTCGCACCAGAGATGGCGGCGATGGATCCAACGGGGGAGCCGGATCCCGACTGGGACAATGTCCCGCCGCCTGAACCGTTGGTTGAGGCCTTGCCCGGCACGGGCGCGGAGGGCATCGCCTCGCCCTCCGCCACGCTGACTCCGATCGCCCACGCCTCGGGCACCGTGATCGCCGCGGCAAGCGTGGGAGCCGCGATCCTGGCCGGCGCGCCGCTTCTGGCTCCGGCGCCTGCGCCTCGACCGGGTCCCGCGCCCGAGCCTGCCACGTCGCGCATGATCACGATCACCTTGCGCGAGACGGGCGATCGCCCGCGAGACGTTCGCCGCCTGCGCCATGTGCATGGTTTGTTGGCCAGCTACCCGGGGCAGGATCACTTCGCGCTGAATGTCTATGAGGGCAGCCGGGCTTGGCGCGTCGAATTCCCAAACGAAACCACCGGGTTCGGTGCCGAACTTGAACTACGCCTGCGCGAGTTGCTCGGGCCGGATTCGATCGAGATCTCTCCCTGGCGAGTCCAATAGCTCGGTTGCCGACAATCCAGGATGCGTCCACTCCCCGCAAGGGGAGTTCTTCACGCGGGCGCGATAGGCTACGTGTGGCAGGTATAATCACGTCGCATTCCCGCGTGCCTCGCAGCCGCCATCATCCATTCATTCGAGGAGGACTCTCATGCGTATTGGCATTCTTACCGGTGGAGGCGATGTCCCGGGCTTGAATGTCGCCATCAAGGCCGTGGTGCTGGCAGCTGAGGAGATGGGCTGGGACGTTATGGGGATCCGCCGCGGTTGGGGTGGTCTGCTTCATTACAACCCGGCGGCCGACACGCACGCTAACACAGGGCTGGTGTTGCCTCTCACGCGCGATACGGTCCGCACGGTCGATCGCGACGGGGGGACCTTCTTGCACACATCGCGCACCAACCCGCAGAAGGTCAAGCCCAAAGACCTGCCCGAATTCCTGAAGAGCGAGTATCCACTCAAGGAGGGCAAGACCACGGTGGACTGCACCGACCACACGCTGCGCGTGCTCTCCCATCTCAAAGTGGATGCATTGATCCCGATCGGCGGGGACGATACACTCTCGTTTGCGGCCCGGCTGCACAAGGAAGGGGTCAAGGTCGTGGCCATCCCCAAGACGATGGACAACGATGTCTACGGAACCGATTACTGCATCGGGTTCAGCACCGCCGTCTCGCGCAGCGTTGAATTCATCCATGCCTTGCGCACGCCGAGCGGAAGCCACGAGCGGGTGCTGATGGTGGAGCTCTTCGGGCGCAACAGCGGCGAGACGGCGCTCATCGCCGCCTATCTGGCGGATGCCGACCGTGCCCTCATCAGCGAAGTGCCGTTCGACGTCCAGCGCCTGGCGCCGATGGTTGTGGCGGACCGGCAGCGCAACCCCAGCCGCTATGCGGTGGTGGTTGTTTCCGAAGGGGCAAGCATGCTGGGAGGTGAGATCGTCGAAACCGGCCAGGAGGATGCCTTCGGCCATAAGAAGCTGGGCGGCATCGGTCAGATGACGAGTGAAGCGCTCAAGAAGCTAACCGGCCTCGAATTCCTAAACCAGACGCTGGCCTACTTGATGCGCGCCGGGCCGCCGGACTCTCTCGACCGCATGGTCGCCATGTCGTACGGCAACCTGGCGATGCAGCAATTGGCGCAAGGCAGTTTCGGTCGCATGGTGGCCGTGCAAAAAGGCTGTTTCACAACCGTGCCCGTCGACACGGCCATTCAGGGCAAGCGCCAGGTGGACGTGAAGGAGTTGTACGACGAGAAGGAATACCGCCCGAAAGTAAAAACAGTCCTTGGCAAGCCGATGTTCTTGTACTAACGCAAATCGCGGAATGACCGGCGAGCCCGGAACCCGAGGCAGGATATGAGAACCCCAGCGGCACTCCCTTCCGAACGAGGTGGGCCATGACAACGACGCAAGCCGTCGCGAGCCCCGAACGCCCGACCGTCAGCTTGTTGGCCATTGTGATCCTTGGGTTTGTGGCCGGCGTCTGGATGGCCTGGCAAGGATTGGCCACTCGTTTGACGGGCAATGTGCCCTTCGGGTTTGGGGGGCAGGAACTTTGGGTCACGCTCGCCCTCGCACGGGGCCTTTCTCCCGCCGCGTTCGACTGGCCGCTCGTGATCGTGGGCACCTCGTGGTGGGGCGCCACACTGGGGTTGTGGATGCGCAACAAGTGGGGCTGGCCGGTGACGCTGATCCTGGGATTGCTCTCGCTCCTGCATCTGTGGGCGGTCACCCTCATGGCCGCCGCCGTGCTCGTGCTGCTATTCTTGCCTGCAGTGCGCCGATGGGGACGCGGCGAATAGCCTCCCCTCGGGTATTGCCCACTTCGTTTGGCGTCGCCGTTCTCGTCGGCGCGCTCATCGCCGGCTGCGGCCAGCCCGGCCCGAGTTCGCCCGCAACAGATACCCATACACCGCCCACCGTGACGGTCGTCCAGGCATCGCCTTCTGCGAGCGCCGTTCCCACGTCCACAGTGACGCCGCGGCCCACATCGGTGCCGACGCCTAGCGCTACTCCACCTGTTCTCACGACCTTCACTACCTCGCGCTTGCTGCGCGGCATTCAGCCGGCAGCGTATATCGCCAACACATGCGACTACTTGCGCGCGCGGTGGGATCCCGCCCGCAGCGCACCCGGAACGCTGATCGTGCCGGTGGCCTTCCATGGGGTGAGCACCGCCGGCAATCGCGGGTCGGGCGATACCACCACGCCTGTAGAGGACCTGCAGACCAGCGTTTATTGGGCCAATCAGTTGGGCTTTGTCACGGTCACCATGTCCCAGGCCGCCGACTTCCTAGAGAGCAACGCCTCCATCCCACGCCTTTCGATGGTGTGGATCGTCGATGACCGCAATGCCGGCACGGTCGAGGAGCACATGATGCCGGTCATGCTCGCCAATGACTGGACTATGTCGATGGCCTGGCCGATCGGCGACACGGATATGCGTGAGGGATTGTGGCAACGGGCCGAGGCATTAGCGGTCACAGGGCGGGTCGAGTTTCAGGCTCACGGCTATGAGCACAACCAGACGATCCATCTGACCTCCTCCGATGAGTATGTCCACAACGAGATCTTTGGCCCGCTGCCGATCCTCGAGAAGCATTTCGGGCGCTTGCCGGTGGCGTTTGTCTGGCCGGGCGGCAATTTCACGGCACCTGCCGCACAACTCGTGCGAGAGGCCGGCTACCGATTGGCTTTCACCTTCAGCGCGCGCGGCCCGCTCATGTTCAATTGGATCCCGCTGAACGACAAGGAGCGCGAGGTGGGAGATCCGCTGATGGTCCTGCCACGCGAATGGGGCTACCCCGGACTTGTCGCGCAGCTGCGCAAGGCGTCCGAGATCAGCCAGGCGGCGCACGAATTCGCCCTCGCCAACTACGACACCGAGGCTGCCTACTACCGATCCGCGTGCGGCGGCGAACTTCCCCAGCCCGCACCATAGCCGCGTCGCCCTCGCAGCCCCCGATGGCGAGTCATACAACCTGGTCATGAAGGGCACTGCTAGTGCAGGCCATGGTGGGCGACAGCTGGTTGTTCGCCGGCCCGCCGGCTCCGGGCGGGGTGCAACCCCGCTGCGGGCGAAGCGTATATCAACTGTGGAACCGGCCGGGCAGGCGCACACGGGTTGCGCTTCGCCGCGACTGCCATATAATTGCCTAGACGACCTGCGCCGCAGTGGCGCCGGGCCACCAGGCAAGGAGATGAAGCATGACTGATCTCGTTTCCAAAATCAAGGGCGCCCGTAACTTCTTTGAGAAGATTGTCGCCGTGATTCCTGGCTTCAAGGGCTACGTCGAGCGCTCGAATCGACGCGATGCCGATAAGTTGTTGCGCACGACGGTGGCCAGCCGCTACGAGGAGCAGTGGTCGCGCATCTCGGAACTGCAGCGCCAGCTCGTCGCCCAGGGGCAGATCGAGTCGCTCGACGATCTGGAAGCCTCCGTCATGAAGCTGCGCGCGCTCGTCGATCGCGTGCGCCATGCGGCCTACGGCTACTCGGGGTTCTTCGATGCGGTCAAGGTGAACGAGGCCGAGCTCGACAAGCTGTACCAGTACGACAGCACCCTGCTCGACAAGGCGGCCCTGGTCGCGAGTGCCGTGGATAATGTCGCCTCCTCCATCGGGGGCGAGGGGCTGCCGGCGGCCGTTCGCAATCTGACGGCCTTGGCGCAGGAATGCATCGATCTGTTCGACCGCCGGGGCGAGGTGATCCTGACCTCCGGCTAGCGGCCGGCCAGGCGCCATCCGCCACAGCG
>Ga0154809_1012_pt1 | contig 10337 bp, 10 predicted proteins | sample Rifle2008BG16ft_FD_105817 | JGI IMG/M metagenome (GOLD analysis project Ga0154809, IMG submission 105817) | Chloroflexi bacterium RBG_16_64_43 | reverse complement strand
CCGCCATGGACCGCTTGACCGACCCGGCCGGCTTTGCCATGGGTGCACGGCGCATCACGATCTCCACCGTCGGGATCGTGCCCGCCATCCGGCGCTTCGCCGATGAGCACCGGCAAATCAACCTGGCCGTGTCGCTGCATGCGGCCACCGATGAGCTGCGGTCCCGGCTAATGCCCATCAACCGCCGCTATCCGCTCGACCTGCTATTCGACGCGTGCCGCTACTACGTGAGCGCCACCCGCCGGCGTCTGAGTTTCGAGTGGGCGCTAATCGCGGGTGTGAACGACACGCCCGAGCAGGCCAGGACGCTGGCCGAGCGCTGCCGCGGGTTGTTGTGCCACGTCAACCTGATCCCGCTCAACCCCACCCGCGGCTACGACGGCCAGGCCACGTCGCGGGATGCCGCCGAAGCGTTCCGCGCTGTACTCGATACGCATGGCGTGCCGTGTACGGTGCGCGTCCGGCGCGGTATCGAAATCGAAGCCGGATGCGGGCAGCTGGCATCGCAACGGGTGGCTGCCACGAACGCAACCCCCGGCCCATAGGTGTTGCTGGCGGTACGGGTGCGACGCCTGGCGCAACGGCCCTCGCCCATTGTGATAGTAGTCAAATGCCACCTGCGGTGCTAGACTAGCAGGCGAGCATGCCTCTCGCCGACATCCCATGAATCCGACTCTCGCATTCATCTTCTTCGTCTATGGGCTGGCCTTTTTCAGTATGGGTCTGCTCATCATTCTGGAAGTCAGCCGCGGCCCAGAGGCGCGTCTGCGACACGCGCTTCGCCCGCTGGCCGGCTTCGGTCTGATACATGCAGCCCACGAATGGCTCGACATGTTCAAGGTCATGGGCCACCTGCCCGGCCAAAGCTACGCCTTGCTGGCATGGGAGACCCTGCGCCTCGCGCTTTTGGCCTTCTCGTTCATCTCGCTGGGCGCGTTTGGCGCCTCGCTGCTCTCGCCCAGCGACCGGATACGCCGCCTAAGCCTGCTCATTCCGCTCCTCATGACTGCGGTGTGGGGCTTCGGCGTGCTGTACTTCCGCGGGCAGTTTGGCGGCGAGCAAGACCTGTGGGCAGTGGCGGAGGTTTGGACGCGATATGTTCTCGGCATTCCTGCAGCGTTGCTGGCCTCGGCCGGCCTGATCGCTCAACAGCGCAACTTCCGTCAAGCAGGGATGGCCCAGTTTGGGCGCGACAGCCTGTGGGCCGCCGTAGCCTTCGCCTGGTACGGCGCCGTCGGGCAGCTCTTTACGCTCGGCAGCCCACTGCCCCCTTCCAACGTGATCAACGCCGCCCTCTTCCAGCAGCTCTTTGGCATTCCAATCCAACTCTTTCGCGCATTCACCGCAGCGGTGGCCTCCTTCTTCGTCATCCGCTTCCTGAGGTCGTTTGAGGTGGAGACCCAGCGCCAGATCGCGGTGCTGCAGTCCGCCCGCCTTGAAGAATCGCAGCGGCGCGAGGCCCTGCGCGGGGATCTCTTGCGTCGGGTGGTTGAAGCTCAGGAGGCCGAACGGCAGCGGATTGCCCGCGACCTGCACGATGAGACCGGCCAAGCGCTCACGGCGATCGGCTTGGGTTTGCGCGGGGTGGCCACGGCCGTCCACGGAAACCCTCAGAAGGCCGAGAACAACCTGCGTCAGCTCGAGGGGCTGGTGGATCGCGCCCTCGACGAATTGCAGCGGCTGATTGCAGACCTGCGGCCGTCGCACCTCGACGATTTGGGCTTACCAGCCGCGCTGCGTTGGTATGCGGCCGAAATCCACAAGCGAGCGAACCTGCCGGTCCATCTTGAGATCCGCGGTGAGGGCCAGGAATTGCCGCAGCCGGTGAACCTGGTGTTGTTTCGCGTGGCGCAAGAGGCGCTCACCAATGTGGTGCGTCACGCCCGCGCTCGGCATGTCTGGGTGCGGGTGCGCCTCTCGGAGCGCGAGGCGCGCCTGGAGGTGGAGGACGACGGGGTCGGGTTCGAGGTGGACCAGGCCTCGCGACCCGATCGCCCGGCGTGGGGCATGCTCGGGATGCGCGAGCGCACGTCGCTCCTGGGTGGAAATCTCGACCTGCGCTCCAGCCCGGGACGAGGCACGACGGTTTCTGTGAGCATCCCGTATCGTGATGAGAAACGAGGGGCCGATGGCGATTCGCCTGCTGCTCATTGATGACCACGCCGTAGTGCGCACCGGGCTGCGCATGCTGCTCGAGACGGAAGCCGACATCGAGATTGCCGGTGAGGCCGGCACGGCGGCCGAGGGCCTGGCGGCGGCGGCCGCGCTTGCGCCGGACGTGGTGCTGATGGATATCGGCCTGCCGGACCGGTCCGGGATCGAGGCGGCTCGCGAGATCAAGGCGCGTGCGCCATCTACGGCCGTGGTGGCGTTGACCATCCACGAGGATGAGGAGTACTTCTTCAAGATGCTCGAGGCAGGCGCCAGCGGATACGTGCCAAAGCGCGCCGCGCCGGAGGAGTTGGTGACCGCGATCCGCGCTGCGGCGCGCGGCGAAGTCTACCTCTACCCCTCGCTGGCCAAGTTGCTGGTCAAAGATTACATCGCCCAAGAACCCTCGGGCGCCGCTGCGCGAACACTGGATGGTTTGACCGCTCGAGAACAAGAAGTGCTCGAGCTCCTAGCCGAGGGCGCGGGTAATCCGGAAATCGCCGATCGACTACACATCAGCCCCAAGACCGTCGCCCGTCATCGCGAGAACATCATGGGCAAGCTCAACCTGCACTCACGCTCCGAACTCGTCAAGTACGCCATTCGCAAGGGCATCATCCAGGCGTAGCACCTCCTTCCAGCCCCCCGGCCCGGCCTGAAGGCCGGGCCTTTTTTGTTGGGATGTCACTCCCATCCTCGCCCGGAGATACACCCCATACCGTGGGAGACATACCCCATACCTGCCCATTCATCCGCAACCTCTCGGGGAGGATAGGAATGCGTCGATCTCCCAATTGTCCTCGGCCCGGGATGCCTCTAGACTGTTAGTCGACGATGAGTGGACTTGCATTACGGAGGCAGCCATGGACACCCTGTTCGTTCTTGCCCTCTTCTTCACTCGGTCCCTGATCCCGGTGGCCATTCTCCTGATGGTGGGGACACTTTTGACGCGCGCGGCGGCTCGCAAGCTGTAGATCCGAGGAGGCGCGATGGAATTCCTTCGCACACTGGAAACGTTGCTGATCGGACTGGGCATACGCCTCGGCCTGCCCTTGGCCTTGACCGCGCTCGCGGCATGGTTGTTGTTGCGTCTCGACCAGCGCTGGCAAGAGCAGGCTCGCGCCCGCCACGCGAAGTTAGCCGTGGGCGCGGCGCGGCATTCAGTCCGTTGTTGGGAAGAGAATGATTGCCCGGCTGAGAAGCGTGCGAGCTGCCCGGCCTACGCACGCCAGAACGTGCCGTGCTGGCAGGCCTTCCGCGAATCCACGGGACGCATGCCCGAGCAGTGCCTGGGCTGTTCCGTTTTCCGCAATGCGCCCGTCCCAGCAGCGATTTTGTGACTCGGCATTCTAGGATCGAGGAGAGTGCGCAGATGATGAGATGGTTGATTCGGTTTGGTTTCGGGATGGCCCTGGCCCTGCCGATGGCCACGCTGACGATCGTGTGGGCTGCGCCGTCTGTGCCGCAGTCCGTGGCGCCCCAGACAGCATCGAATTGCCAGACGTGTCATTCCGAGTTCGCCGAGTCCTGGGCCAAGAGCTCGCACGGTCTGGCCATTGCCGATCCCGCGTTTCGCGAGATGTGGGTGGATCTGGGCTCACCGCATCAATGCCTCACCTGCCATACGACGGGTTACGATCCCGCGACCGACACTTGGCAGGCGGATGGAGTCACCTGCGAGGCGTGCCATGCCCCGGTGCCCGCCAATCACCCGCAGGAACCCGCGCCCATCGACCACACCTCGGAGGCCTGCGGCACCTGCCACACCGAAGGGCTGTTTGAGTGGCAAGCCAGCAAGCATCGCCAGGCGGGCCTGGACTGCATCAATTGCCACGACCCGCACGGGACTCAGCTCAGATCGGCGGATCCCTCGGATCTGTGCAGCACCTGCCATCGCGATCTGGGGACGCGCTTTGCGCATTCGGCGCACAGCCGGCAAGGCTTGACCTGCGCCGACTGCCACCTCGCACCTGAAGAGGGCGCCAAAGGCCAGGCGCACTCGGAGCGCGATCACAGTTTTCGGGTCAGCTTGAACACGTGCAACTCTTGCCACTCCACCGAAATGCACGACCCGGGCAGCATCCACAATGTGAACCCCACCCCGGCCACGCTCGACCCGATGGCCTCGGTCGAAAAGCTGCAAGTGACTGCCGCGCCTTCGCCTGTCGGCCCGCTCGGATTCGCTTTGCTCTCGGCGCTGATCGGCATGGCAAGCGGGATGGTTTTGGCTCCCTGGCTGGAGCGATGGTACCGCCGGTTGAACAAGAATCGTGATGAGTGAGGGTATCCGCATGTCAGAAGATACGATAGGACGACGAGGCTTTCTCAAGGCCGCCGCGACGGGGGCTTTGGCAATTGCAGGGCTCAAGGTGGTCCGTGCGGCCCGCGCCTCGGAGCCCGAAGGCAGCAGCCCGAATTCGTGGGGCATGGTGATCGACCAGAGGTTGTGCACCGGCTGCGGTCAGTGCACGTTGGCCTGTCGCGCGCACAACGACGTCAACCCCGAGATTTCGTGGAACCGGGTCATTGTCGCGGGCGAGGTGGACGGCAAGACCGTGTACCTGCCTCGCCCGTGCATGCACTGCGAAAAGCCGCCGTGCGCCGAAGTCTGCCCGGTGGGAGCCACATATCACCGCCCCGACGGGATCATCATGATGGACTACGACAAGTGCATCGGCTGCCGGTATTGCGAGGTGGCCTGCCCCTACGGCGCGCGTGCATTCAACTGGGAGGCATTCACCGGCCCCAACCCGGCCGTGCCGGAGTGGGGGCAGCCCGAAGTGGCACGTCGCCCGCGCGGGGTGCCGGAGAAGTGCTCGTTCTGTTATCAGCGTATCGACCGCGGCCTGGGCCTTGGGCTGCACCCCGGCATCGACCCCGAAGCCACTCCGGCCTGCGTCGTGGCGTGCCCGGTCGGCGCGCGCCTCTTCGGGAACCTGAACGACCCGGACTCCAATGTCAGCCAGGCGCTGGCGGGATCGCCGCACTACCGCCTGCGCGAAGACTTGGGCACCGGACCGCGGGTGTATTACCTGCCTGCGCGGAAGGAGGCCTAACCATGGCGAGCATCGGTGCGCGGTTTCGCGGTGTGCTCGGCTCGTTTCGCATCAGCCCGTTCGCCGTGTGGGTGGGCATCCTGGGCGTGATCCTGCTCGTCGGCGTGGCGGCCGGCCTGATGGTCTTCATCAAGGGCCTGTCGATCACGAACCTCAACGATCTGGTGCCGTGGGGCTTGTGGATCACGATGGATCTATCCTCAATCGCGCTGAGCGCCGGGGCCTTCCTGCTGTGCGCCGCAGTCTACCTGCTCGGTCTCAAGCAGTTGCAGCCGGTGGCGCGCACCGCGACCTTCGTCGGGCTGATCGGCTACTCGATGGCGCTACTCGCGCTGATTATGGACATCGGTCGGCCGGATCGGTTCTGGCACTCGATCATCTTCTGGAACACGCACTCGGTGATGTGGGAAGTCACGATGTGCATTCTGCTGTATTTCGCTGTGCTGATCCTCGAGGCGGCTCCGATCCTCGGTGGTGCGGCGTGGTTTCGCAACCGTTGGCCCAAGTTGGCCGGCCAGCTGCAGACCGTCCATCAGTGGGCGCCCGTGCTGGCCATTGTGGGGCTGTTTCTATCGCTCTTGCACCAGTCGTCGTTGGGAGCCGCCTACGGCGTGCTCAAGGCCCGACCCATCTGGTACCGCCCCGACATGTCGGTGCTCTTTATTGCTTCGGCGATCGCTGCCGGCCCCTCGCTGACGGTGTTGATATCCATGATCGCCGCACGCGTTTCGAGGAAGGTGCATGTTGATGACCGCCTGCTTGAGAGAGTAGGTTCCTTCATCGGCTGGGTGCTAGTTGTCTACCTCTACTTCCGCTTCTGGGATGCGTTCGCCATGACCTACACCTACACGCCCGGCCGCACAGAAGGCCTGCAACTCCTCACGCGCGGACCGCTGGCGTTCAACTTCTGGGTGCTCGAGATCGTCCTGGGCGCGCTCGTCCCAATCATCATCCTCCTCCGCCCGAAGCTTCGCGCCCGGCAAGCGCTGCGCATGGTTGCGCTGGCGTTGGTCGTGGTGGGTGTCGTCGCCTACCGCTGGGATACCAACCTGGCCGGACAACTTACGGTCGTCACATACCTACCCAGCGAGATCATCACGCGTTACACCACCTACGTTCCCTCGCCGGTCGAGATCCTCTCCAGCGCAGGAGTGCTCGCCTACGGCGCGTTGGCCATCACGTTGGGCGTGCGCTACCTAAACGTCGTGGATCACCGCACGCGCGAGACTGATATCCATGTCGTCGCGCCGGCGGTGGCGCTGCCGGCTAGCGACTGAAGACGACGCAGCTCCAGGAACCTCCCATGCCGCGCCCACGGCGAGGCGCAGCCCCACGTCATCGCCTCTTGCATCTCCCATCTCGTCTCGACCGAGAAAGCACTGGGCCTCCCTTGCGGGAGGCCCAGTGTATTGCCCTCGGACTTGGTGCGGATTACGGGCGAGTGTACGTGCTCACGTCGCCTCCCAGGTCCTCAATCGAGTCGATGAGGAACTGGATGACGAACTTTCCGTTGTGCGCCCAGGCACCGGTGTCCTTCATGGCGTACTGAAGGTTGTAGGCCGCCTTCATGAGGCGCGGGGTGAAGGCGGCGTAGCGGATCGTGGCACCCTTGTCGTCCTTGTCCGCAGTCCCGTCGCCATCTTTGTCGACATAGAAGTAAGGGTAGGCAGCAGGATTGTAGAGGATGCCGGTGCCCTTGGCGGTGGAGTAGACCTTGATCTGGGCATACAGCGCCTCGGTCATGGTTTCCACCTCGCCGCGGATGCCCTCGCTCGAGTTGCCGTCGCCGTCATAGTCGGCGCCGCCCATGCGGATTTCGGCCACATCCTTGACGCCCGGATGGCAGCCCACGCAGGATTCGGTCTTGACTTCGAGCGCATGCACGTTATGGCACGTGGTGCAGTCGAAGCCCTTCTCGACGTGCGCTTGCGCGCCAAGGTATTCCTTGCCGTCGTACAGATAGGCGCCCTTGGCGGTGCCGCCGAAGAGGGTGGCGCCGGCCGCGAAGTAGTGCACGTTCTTGAAGCTGATCTTGCTGTCCACCGTGTCGAGGTCCTTGCCCTTGAGCGCGGCATTGACACTCGTGGTGGACTCGCGGCCCTGATGGCATTCCAGGCACACGTTGGCATCCACCGGCTGGAGCTTGCCATCGGCATCCGGCTTGCTGAAGGTGATTGAAACGCCGGAGGGGAAAGGCACCGTGGTGACGGCGTAGAGATTCGGCCAGTTGGAGTCGTCGTGGCAGGTCGAGCACATGAGACCATTGCTCGGGACCATGGCGCCCACGCCCGTGGTAAGGACGGCCCCGCGAGAGTCGATAGCCACCGTGCCGGCGTTCTTGATAAACTCGGGCAAGCCCCCGCCCGTGTGGCACTTCACGCAGCCGTAGGGCACTTCGCCCTCGACATCCCAGTGGCGGAAGGCCTCGGTGTTGCCGGCAAAGTGTCCGGCATCCTCGCGGGCGAGCTTGCTCGTATCGCCGCCGAGGTCCGCGATCGAGTCGAAGAGCAGCTCGATCGTGTACTTGCCCCCATGAGCGAACTTGCCGGGGTCCTTCACCGAGAGCTGATAGTTGTAGGCCGCCTTGAGCAGGCGCGCGGTCCAAGCCTTGAACCCATTGGCCGCAACGGCCTCGTCTTCCTGAACCTGACCATCGCCGCTGGTATCGGCAAACCAGTAGGGATAGGCCGTTGGCGAGTAGACGATCGGGGTGCCAGCCTTGGCCTTGGCGTAGGTCTGGATCTGGGCGTAGAGCAGGTCTTGCAGCCCGGTGATTTCGTCGTAGATGCCTTCGGTCTTGTTGCCGTCGCCGTCGTAGTCGAAGGCCGAGCTGACCATGCGCACCTGCTGGAGGTCGTCCACGCTGGTCACGCCTTCATGACAGGCCGCACATTCGGTCACTTTGACCTGCAAGGAATGCGAGTCGTGGCAACCGACGCAACTGTCATAATCTTCGACGTGGCGGAAGCGCGCGTCGTAGGTCTTGCCGTCGTATTCGTAGCCGCCCTTGGCATCGGTGCCCAGCAGCGTGGCCGCTGCGGCGAAGTAGTGAATGTTGCGGAAGCCGAAATTCACGTCATTGCCGCTGGCGTTCTTGATCGGGGCGACAACCGTGTCGAGATCCGTCACCGCGAAATCGGCGATCTGCTTGTCGACGCTGGCCTTGGCCTCACGTCCCTGGTGGCATTCCATGCAGCGCGCAGAGGCGCCCAAATCCTCGATCACGATCGGGTTCCCTTCGGCGTCCTTGCCCGGAAACACCACGCTGGTGTGAGTCACCGCAGTGGAGTTGTGGCAGGCCACGCAGGTGATGCCCTGCGCCTCAGTGGCAGCCACGGCCGCGTCCACCTTCCCCGCCAGGCTGCCGTCTGCGCCGAGGTAGTCCATGTAGCCGGCGGCGCTGTGGCATTTGGCGCAGGAGGCTGGGACTTCTGCCGGATCATCCTCATCCCAGTGGCGGAAGGCTTCGGCTGTCGTGTCGGCGTGGCCCGAGCCGGCGGCCGCTTCTTGCTGTGGCACGATGGCCGTGGGCGCGGGCGCCTCGGTCGGTTCCGACGTGGGTGCCGGTGTAGCCTTGCCGCAGGCGACGAGCAAGACTGCCGCCAACAACAGGCCAACAAACAGGAACTTGCGATTCATATGCATACTCCTCCTAACCACGTAATTCGTCTGTCGAAGACAGAACCAAAGCTCAAGCCATGGTTTCGTCAGTATCAACGCTCGCTGCGGCCGCACCTCCTTGAGCCGTGCTGGCAGGCCATTGCCCGTTAGGCGGGCAGATGACCGTCGATCACATCCACCAGGTCGTTGACGTCCTTGGCCGGGTATTGCTCACTCGTGACGACCCGCACCTGCTGGGCTTGCGAGTCCAGTTCGATAATCCGCGCTCCCGGGAGGATGCCCAGCAACCGGTTCAACGGGCACTTTTCAACGACCCATGGGTCCGCCGCATCTAAAATGACGGCGATTGGACCAATGCTGCTGAGGCGAGTCGACAAGTCGGGCAAACGCGGATCGAGCAGCGTCACCTGCACCCGCCCGACATGCTCACGCAACCGGCTGGCGACGCCCTCCGAGAAGAGCGATCCCGACGACAGAATGACGACATGCGAATGACTCACCTGCTCCGTGTGCATGGCCAGTCGACTTTGTGAATATTAGCGCAGTGTGAGAGGGTTTAACAACGCCCAAGGGGCCAGTAACGCACGCCCCAATGGGTAGTTCCTTCTCGAGGTGGCCTACCCGTTCGGGTGGCCGGACTTCGCGACGGGGTAGGTCAGGTTACACATGATGCGTGGTTCAGCGCGGGGGTTTGACAAGGCCAGCCCGGATGGCGAACATGGCGGCCTCCGTTCGGTTCTTTGCCTCGAGCTTCTGCAGGATGGCCTTGACATGGTACTTGACTGTGTTCTCGCTCACCGACAGTCGCTGGGCAATGGCACGGTTAGGCAGTCCTTCAACGAGCAACGGAAGCAGTTCGAGTTCACGTGCTGTCAGTTGGGCGCCGCGTCCCGGCGACTGGGCTCCCTGGGTTAGGCCGTGGATCACGCGCGAGGCGGCCTGCCGCGTGAGCGCCGCCTCGCCGCGGGCCAGGCCGCCCAATAAGTCGAGGAACTCCTCGGCTTTGAGGTTCTTGAGCAGGTAGCCGCCTGCCCCGCTGCGCATGGCTTCCAGCAAGTCCGCCTCATCATCCGAAACCGTCAGCATGACCACCTGCACTGCCGGCGCCCGTTCGCGTATTTGGTGCAGCGCCTCCAGCCCGCCCATGTGCGGCATGGTGATGTCGAGCAAGATGAGGTCGGGTTTTAGTTTCAGCACCAGGTCAACCGCCTGGCGCCCATCGCCTACCTGTCCGACGACCTCGAAGCCGGCCGCCTCGAGCAAGCTGACCACGCCGTCGCGAAAAAGAGAATGATCGTCCGCCACGATGACACGCATCGTCCTATGCCTCCTGCAACGGGAGCCTGACGGAGAGGCGCGTGCCGGAGCCGGGGAGTGATTCGATCGACAACTCCGCGCCGATGGATGCGGCCCGCTCCCGCATAGTGCTGATGCCGAAGCGCAAGGCTTCGCCCCGCCCCTCACGCGAGGGGTCGAATCCCTGCCCGTCGTCGATCACGTTAACCTCAA
>Ga0154809_1062_pt1 | contig 10405 bp, 12 predicted proteins | sample Rifle2008BG16ft_FD_105817 | JGI IMG/M metagenome (GOLD analysis project Ga0154809, IMG submission 105817) | Chloroflexi bacterium RBG_16_64_43 | reverse complement strand
AACATCCATCTCGACGAGCCGGATGGACATTCGTACAACCTCCCGCCGCGGCCGACGCTGCTGCGGTTGCTGTTCGACACGCACAACTACACCTTCCCCGAAGAGCGCCGCCGCATGCGCCGCATCACCGACTTGCTCTATGCGCACTACCGTCTTCGAGGTGAACTCACATACCGCTTGGGGCGACGTGCGGCGGCGCGCCGTGCAATCCCGCCTGACTTTCGTCAACGCTGGGATCTCGCGTCGGAATAGCGCGACCTGCCTCAGTCAGGACCTCGACGGGCAAGGCGCGAAGCATCTGGTCTTGCGGCGAAAAGCAATGAGCGGAAAGCAGAATTGGTCGTGACATCTTCGGGGTGGGGCGACACATGGCGGCGGAGCAGGACCGGCCCGGATGAGTGAATGGGCCGCGTGGTCCCGCACGAGGGAGAATGTCGTCCTCGCACCGCGCGGGGACGACGCGTTTCTCGCATGACTTCCTGCTCTTGGAGGTAGGAGCCGACCGCTGTAGCCGGCGGGAGTGACTCACGCGAAGCCGCATGTCGCCACGAGTGGGTGTCGTCAGGGGGCTGGATGATCGGGAGCGGCCGCCCTCACAGCAAGCCGGCTTCGGCCTGCTCGAGGAGAACAGGCCAGAGCGCATCCGGCCGGTCTGGCAGGAGTTCCAACCGGGTCAGCGCGTTCCTCAAGGAGTCGAGCGTGGCCACGCGCCCTTCCGCCTGCGCTTTGCTGCCTCGGTCGAGATAGACGATCCAATGCTCGACCGCCCTGCGGAATGAAGTGGGGTCGGGTGCGGCGAACCATACGTGTCCATCACCGGGGTGCGCGTAGCGCACAACGCCTTCGGCGTCGAGGAAGAAATCGCCCTCGCGGCTGCCATCCAGTTCCTCGTACGCGATGCGCGGGTGTTCTGACGCATCGCACAAGATGATTCTCATCCGACAGCCTTCCTCCTCTTCAGATCGCACCGCGGATTATCACGGGAGAAAGCCAACCTGTGAAGGGCTGCGGCTGAATGCACCGGGTCCGCTGCGGGTGTTCCGTCCATGAGAGCGTTGGTTGTTGGTGCGGGCGCAGCGGTGGGCCAAACCAGGTTCGCTGGCAGGGCCTGCGCGACACGCTCGCAGCCTGGCGGCTCACGCTGCCGGTGTCGGCAGTGCTGGCCGCCCTGGCTTGCGCATTGCTGCGGCGCCAGACGTGACCCCGCCTCAGCCTTTGCGGCGGGGTGTCGCCTTCCGTTTCGCGCGGCGGCCAGTCGTACCTTTGGTCCCCCGCCTTGAGGAAACATTGGTGCTCACGCGACGGCTCGAGGCGCGGGTGGGCGGCGCTGGCCGCTTGCGGGTTGCCTTCGTCGGCGTTTTCGATGGGGCCGCCTGTGCTCGCACTTTTCGCGGCGCAGGAGGTGCGGGTTCAACGGGTTGGGGCGCAACCGGCGCAGACGCCGGCTGCTCAGCGCGCGTCGGAGGCTGCGCTCGTTCAGGCAGGCGACGCAATTCGCCCACCGCCAGGGTCCACCACGATGACTTGAGGACTTCGATCGGCGAGCTCGCGACGAGGATGGGCGCGCTCAGCACGAGCCCAAGGACCGGCAGGCCGGCGAGGGCACCGATGATCCATGGTAGTGCACCCTTGAGGAGGAGAGCCAGCCCACCGCCCACTGCAAGTGCCGATGCCCCTCCAGCGATAAGTCCGAGCGGTAGAAGGGCCAGGACAAGTGGCGCGAGGAGGAGCACCAGCGGCACCATGGCCACCATCCACGCCAGGCGCATACCGGCCCACACGAGCCACACCCGCAACGCTTGCCCGAGATGGGACCGAACGAGCCTGATGGCGGTGCGTAGGCTGGCGCCCACGCCCAGCCCCTCCGCCGCGCACTGCCGCCGCGCAACGGGCAACACAAGTGAAACGGCCAGCAGTATTGCAACCGTTGCCGCCGCGTCCAGGATCAGCAGACCGCTGGCCAAGGCCGTCCCGAGCGCTCCCGCCAGGATGTTGCCGGTGGCCCACAGCAGGAAGGGCGAAAGGGCCAGCGCGAAGCACAGCAGCATGAGGGCCAACCCAACAAGGTAGACAAGACAATCGATGAGCAGCAGGCGCCAGGCGGATCGGGACCACCCGAGACGCAAGCCCTGCCGCGTGCTTCGCAGAACCCCATCCTGTTCGGTTTGCGCCACCATGCGAATGAGCCCGGCCTCCGCCACGTAGCGCGTGGTGACCAGGACCAACGCAGCCAGGGCGAGCAGTACCAACCCGCTGAGCGCGACCGTGCGTACCCTTCGGGGATGATTCCGCCGAGGGCCGTCTCGAGACCGGTCAGCCCTCCGCTGCCAATATGGATGTCGATTGCCGCAGGGCGGGTGAGGTCGATGCTTACCCCCTCGCCGGGGAAGTTGAGAGTGAGGGCGGGGGTGAGGCGCAGCGTGTTGTGCGCGGCCACCTCTCGTCCTCGCCACACGTAGCTGGCGAAGAGTCCGTTCCCCGTGGTGAGCGCCAAGAGCGCTCCGAAGAGCCACGTTGCCCGGTACGACCAAGTGAGCTTCCAGGCCCGCTTGAAGAGGGTGGTGATTTGCATGGCCCCCGTCCTTTCATTGTGCCAGGACGAGCCCCGCGCGAGGCCGCGCCGGAAGTCGTCCTCCCCGCGCTTCGCGTTACATCACACGGGCGGGAAGGTGGTGCATCTCCATAGCGCCCGGAGCACGGTTGCCCGCCTGTCTTACGGTATTAGGCGGGCGAAGTCGCCGGGGCCGATCTCAATCGCTGCCGGTGAAGGGAATAGAAGGCTGCGGTGGCCAGCAGGCCGATCACGATTGCCGCGTACCACACCCAGTTCGGGTTGAGGTTGTCGAACACTAAGCCGGCCAGGAAGGGCCCCGCAGCATAAGGGATAGACCACGAGAAGCCGTAGACTGCCATATAGCGGCCCCGCATGTCGGCGGGCGACATTTGCGCCACCAAGGCCTGCGCGACCGGCGACACAATCATCTCGCCGATGGTGATGATGACCATCGCCACGACAAATAGGCCAAAACCGCTCACCACACCGTACATCCCGAAGCCAAGGGTGTACAACGCCGTGCCAATGGTCATCATCCACATGGGCGCCAGCTTTTCGATGCGCCGTGTGATCGGGAATTGCAAGACCACGACCATGGCCGCGTTCAAGCTGAGCAGGAACCCGTACCCAGCTTCGGGTATCGCATGCACGTCGCGCAAGTAGACGCCGAGGGTGGTGTTCATGTTCATGTAGACGAAAACGCTAAGCATCGAGGCCGCCAAGAAGAACATGTAAACACCGTCGCGCAGCACGCGGAAGTAGCCGGCGAAAGTTGTGCCCACGCTCTCGGGTTTTTCGCCGGGCTCTGGCGCCGGTTTGGTCTCGGGCATGGCTACCCACACGATGATGGCCGTGATGAAGCTGATGACGGCATCGGCGATGAAAAGTATGAGGTACGAGCGAGTGGCCAGGAACCCGCCGATGGCGGGACCAATGGCGACGGAGAGGTTGAAGGCCACCCGGATGATTCCGTAGCCCTGGGCACGTTTCATCTCGGGCAGCAGGTCTGCGACCATTGCCTGCCGTGCGGGTCCGCCCGAGTCGGTGAAGATGCCGGTCAGCAGCGCAAGCAGATAGAAGGCCTCGATCGTGCCGACGAATCCCATGATCAAGCTGCTGACCGAAGTAGCCAACAGGCTGAAGATGAGCATTCCCTTGCGCCCGATCCGATCGGTCAGGGCCCCGCCGAGGGCTGAGCCGACGAAACTCGAGATGGAGAACATCGCAAACAGGATGCCCACCTCGGTCATGCCGACGTTGAAGCGGCGGGTGATATACAGGGAGAAGAAGGGAAACAGCAGCGCGCCGCCCAGGTGATCGATGAACGTGGCAATGACCAGCGTCCAAAACGGACGCGGGTATTCGCTAATCATGCCCGCCAGGCGCTGATACTGCCCGCGAATGAAGAGCCGTGGACCTCTCATGATTCCGACTTCCCCTCAGAGCCTGCTGTGTCAAGCCCGTGGCGCGACCTCGCGGCGAGGTCTCCTTCGTGCGCCGCGGTATCGGCATCTACTTGCGCGAGCGGGGTACCGCCGAGCCGGGGCGGAGACCATCGTAACATCTGCCGCCCGGTCGGCCCTCATGCAATTGGATGAGACCGCCGGATATCCCCCTTGGGGTCTGGGCTTTGTGTAGTCTCTGGGACTCCTCGGGGGGGCAAGGGACTCCCAGGGAGTGACGGGTCCTCGCCGTCCGGGATCTATCGGGAGGGCGGCAGGCGGGCAAGCATCGGCCGCAGGACCGGGGCGCGACGGGCCAGTCCCGATCAGAGTAGCGGCAATGACTTAAGGGCCTCCGGGACCCAAAAGGTGCCCACCCCATAGATCGAGAGGGCCAGCGAGAACAGGAAGCACCCGACGCCCGCAACGATCAGCGCGCGGTCGCGCGGGCGGTAGTGCAGTTCCTCCAGCCAGGTCCGCGGCTGGATGCCGAAAGCACGGAGATCCATCGCATCGATGATGTCCTCGCTGCCGGCGATGGCCTGGATGGTGACGGGCACGATCAGCGGCGCCAGTTTCCGCACTTGGGCCAGCAACCCGCCGCGCAGCTTTTCGATTTCGTATCCGCGCGCGCGTTGGGCGTCCATGGTGATCTGAAAGTCGCGCGCGTAGGTCGGGACGAAGCGCATGGTGAGATCCATGGCATAGGCGATCTTATCCGGCAGCCCCAGCCCGCGGAAGGTGACGCCGTACTGGGCTGGGTTGAAGGAATAGGGAATGAGAATGGTCATACTGGCCAGGCTAAACACGCGCACCAGCATGCTAAGCGCGTAGAAGATCCGTTCCACCGTGATGTGCAGCACCGGCCGCCAACCGAAGAGCGTGAAGGAGGCCTGCACATTGCGAATGACGTGTTCCTCGGTGTAGAACTCCATCCCGCCCCGGCCGGTAAGGAAGGTGAAGAGCGAGAAGTAGATGATGAATCCGCCGATGAAGAGCCACGCCCGGCGCGTTTCGCGCCAGGTGAGTCCGGAACTGATGACAATCCCCAGCGAGAGGCCAAACAAGATGGCCAGGATGCGCACATCCCAGAAGGAGATGGTCACGCCCATGAAGCACAGGTAGAAGATGATCCACGCGCGCGGGTCGAAGCTCTGCACGAGCGACCGCCGCTTGCGGTAACGCCACGTAACCAGCATTAAGCATGCCTGCCCGCCATGGCCCCGGGGGCGTGTTCGCCTCCAGGGCCATGGACTGAGTGCGAACCTAGCGGCCCGTCTGCCGTTGAAGCCCCTTGTATGCAATGACCAGGATCGGGACCAGGATCGCGGCGAAGATCAAGTTCGGGCCGGCCGAGGGCAGGAACTCGCCCACGATGGCGACCGGCAGTGGATAGCCGTTGATCCAGATATCGGAGAGGGCGGCAAATCCGAGGCCGATCAGGTTGCCCAGCATGCCCCAGGTGACGGCGGCCGCCACGTCGATGTTCTTGCCGAAGGCGAAGCGCACGATCAATACCAGGACAAACCCGACCACGATCGAGAGCCCGACCAGCAGCGAGACCGGCTGGTCACCGAAGATGTTATTGGCCGGATCGTAGAAGAGCGTGTTCGGCACAGTGCGGAACAGGAAGAAGAACAGCGTACCAATCGCGGCCAGGATCGCGCCGACGATCAGCACCGTATCCAGGCTCTTCTTCTTATCGGCGAAGAGCATGGGGATGCCGGCAATCAGGCCGATCAGCCCGTTGCCCACGCTCCACTGCGGGTACAGGCCGAAGCCGGTCAGCGCGTCGCCGACCATGTTGCCCACCGCACCGGTGAAGAAGCCGACCACCGGGCCGAAGGCGAAACCGAAGAACATCGGGATGCAGATGGCCGGGCGCAGCGCCACCTGGCTGACCGAGGGCACGACGAACACTGTGCCGTTGAACAGGTAGGAGAACACGGCGTAGAGCGCGGCGCCGATGGCCATGTAGACCACCTCGCGCGTACCCACGACCCACGCTTTGTTTTCCTTGGTGAAGGCGTAAACGAGGAAGGCGGCCACCAACCCGATGCCGACGAAGGCGAAGCGCAGCAGCGGCCGTTCGCCGGTCTGCAGACGCTCCACCCCAAGCATGTTGCCACCCACGTACACCAATCCGAGGAAGAACGCGAAGACGATGATGAGTGTGAGAATGACCCCGAGCATCTTGCGATCCATGGTGACTTCTCCTTTGGTCCGAGTCAGACGCGGGCCAGAGCTTCGGCCCGCACGAATCTGCCTGTCCGCGGCAGACGCTCCAAGTTCGCGTGCAGTAACGAAGTCGGAACCAGACGACAGCGGGTGAGCAGCCCGGTATCGGCTAGGACCTCCTCCGGCGGGCCGTCGGCCGCGATCCGGCCCTGGCTCACAAGCAAGACGCGGGTGGCGTAGACCACAGCCAGATCCACGTCGTGGGTGATGAACAACACCGCTTCAAAACCGGGCATGGCCAGGATTGAATCCATGAAGCTCATATAGTTGCGGAAATCCTGCCCGGCCGTTGGTTCATCCATCACCAGGATGCGTGAGCGCATGGCCAGGATGGCGGCGATGCTGACGCGCTTTTGTTGGCCGAACGAGAGCGCCAGCGGCGGATCAGCCTCGAGGCCCGTCAGGTTGACGATCTTCAACGCCTCCTGCACCTCCTGCTGAATGAGATCGGGCGTGTGGCCCAGGTTGGTGGGCCCGAAAGCCAATTCCTCGCGCACGGTCGGCGCGAAGAGCATATGGCTCGGGCTTTGGAAGACGTAGCCCAATGTGGATGCCACCTGGGCCACGCTCAGCTCGTGCGTATCGCGTCCCTGCACCAAGACGCGTCCGGCGGTGGGCTTGAGCAGCCCGATGGCGTGCTTGACGAGTGTCGTCTTGCCGGCGCCATTCGGACCCAGCACGGCTATGACTTCGCCCGGGCGGATCTCCAGGTTGATGTCGTGAAGCACCGAGTCGGCGGCGTCATAGCCGAAGCGCACGCCTTCAAACTGGACCAGCGGCGGGCGGGCCAGCCCAAGTGAGCGGCGGATGGCCGGCGAGGGGAATTGCGCCTGCGGCTCTTGCGCCGCGCGGGCGATGACCATCTCGGCCGGCAACTTGACCTCGCGATAGTCGACCGCGTGCTCGAGGCCGGCCACTGGCCCCTGGTAACGCACCCGGCCCTCGGACATGAACATCACTTGGTCGGGGTGAATGCGCAAGACGTCTTCGACTCGGTGCTCGATCATCAGGACCGACATGCCCTCATCGATCAGGCGGCGTACCAGCGCCAGGGCTTCTTGAGCGCTGGCCGGGTCGAGGCTGGCGAGGGGCTCATCCAGGATGAGCAGGCTGGGGCGCATGGCCAACACCCCGGCCAGCGCCACCTTCTGCTTCTCGCCGCCGGAGAGGTTGTGCGTCTCGCGGTCGCGCAGTGCGCTGATTCCCAGGTGTTCCACCGCCCGGTCGACGCGCTCGAGAATCTCCACCCGTGGCAGGCCGAGGTTTTCAAGCCCGAAGGCAACTTCATTGAGCACGCGCGTGCCAAGAATCTGGCGTTCAGGATCCTGCAGCACGGTCCCGACCAACTGCGAGATGCGAGCCAGCGGCCAGCCAGCGGCGTTCTGACCGTGCAGAAGGATCCGGCCGGAGAGCTCGCCTTTGTACGAGCGCGGGATGAGCCCATTGATGCAGCGGGCGAGGGTGGTCTTACCGCACCCGCTAGAGCCCGCCAGCAGCAACAAGTGCCCCGCGGGTAGCTCAAAGGATATTGAGGAAATTGAAGGGCTGCCCCGATCGCGGTAGCGAAAGGTAAGATCCTCGACAACTAGAGGCGGAGGGGGGTTCACGCAGGGTTTCCTTGGCGGCCCGGCATCACAGAATGCTTAACCCCTGCCGCGGAAGCAGGTCACGCCATGGGTCATCTTGGCCGTTCCAGCCGTGGTTTCTACCATGACTTTGTCGCCTGCCGTCGCACGCGGTTCTCACCGGCCGCGAGTCAGACCGCGGCAATCAACCTCCCGCGCGATCCGCCATGCCGGCCGATCTAAATGAGATGCAGACGCACAACGACTAGCTCTGCTGCCGCCTTCTGCAGGGCGTCGGCGGATGGCTTGCCGTCAGCCAAGCGGACCCCGAAGTACTTGGCGTGCCCCGGTCGCAATTCAAAGAGGTGCGCAAGGCCTGCGCGCACTGCCTCTGGGCTCTCGAGCACTTCCCCGCGCGCGTCTAGGTCCTTGCCGGCCAGGCGAAGGCCGGCGCGTTCCCCGCCTCGCAGGTTGCGCCACCAGGTTCGTGTGCGCAGGCTCACCACCATGACCGTCCGGCCCTCGCGCACCACATTGACCGGTGTGGCGAGGGGCCTGCCGCTGCGGCGCCCGCGCAGCGAGACGACCGCGAACGAATCGCCCAGCAGCGGGTGAAGAGGTGAGCGGACGATGGCTGAGACGACGGAATTCTCGAAGCGACAAGGCACGAATGCCTCCGTGAGGTAGCGTGGGCACTTGAGGCTGAAACGGGCAGCGCGAGCTACCAGACTCTCGGGAGCAGTCGATATTGTACGCGTTGCTGATACTCGGAGTATCCTGCAAGCCCTTCGGCCAGATAGCGGTCTTCGAGGGAGGTGCGGACGACATAGAGCACACCGGCCAGGGCGGCGGGGATGAGCGCCCACAGCGAGTCGAGCAGAATGGGCATGGCCAGCGTGAACAGGATCGCGCCAAGGTAGCCCGGGTGTCGAACCCAGCGGTAAGGGCCGTCGCTCACCACATGCTGTCCGCGCTCTTGCTGCAGCCGAACGGTCGCGGAGAAGAATGCATTGGCGCCCATGGCCCACACGGTGATGGCAAACCCGGCCGCAGTCACCACGGCCGCGATCACCTGGATCCAATTGGGGATGGTGGGCAGCCATCGCCCGCGTTCGTTGAGCCCGGCAACGATCCAGCAGGCCATCGGGAGAAGGCTCGCGGCGAGCGGCATGATGACCTTATCCCAACGGACGGTGCCGGGTTGCATGCGCGTACGGTCCAGCAACAGCTGCGGACTGCGCGGCAGGACGACTAGCGCCGTGGCTACGTCGAAGGAGAGATAGATGCCGATGAAGACCCACGCGGCCGTCCAATCCCACCGTCCGGCCGAGAGCAGCAGGATGAGTGCAACCACCGCCTTGGCCACAAGGCCCTTGACTGCCCACGCACGCAGCCCCCGCAAACCAAGCTTCGTTTCGTTGGAGTCGGTCATCGCCATCATCCCTCTGGACGTTCATATGAAGTTATGTGCGGGCGCCGGACAGCATGATGTGGCCAACGCCGTGCCCCAACGTGGTCACACCACTCGAGGCACCCAAGCTGCGGAAGGGCATTGTCATCCGACCGCGCCTCATGCAATTCCCGGGCGCCCGCGGACATTGTAAACGCGACGTCCACCCGCGGCCAGTCCGGTTTTGGCCTGCCGTGGAGGCCTCACCCAACACTAGTGACCGCCTTGCAGGCGGGCATGGGAAAACGCGCCAGCCCGTCACTCGTGGTCAGCATACCTGGCCTATCCCGGGAGCGGAGTGCCGCCGGGTCGCAATGTTGGATCCGCGACCGAACCACACTATGGAGGTAGACTCACGGCGGCATACCACCCAAGCGGCAACTGCCGCGGATCGAACATTCATGCCCGTCGGGGAGGAGATCCAGCATGTCATCGTCGAAGTGGCGGATCATCGCAGTCCTTGTGGGGATCGCTGTCGTGATTGGCGCAGCCATCCAATTCGTCCCCACGCCAGTGAGCAGGGTCAACCCGCCAGTCCAGTCGGAGCCGCCGTGGGATAGCCCCGCAACGCGCGAGACGTTCTATCGCGCTTGCGGCGATTGCCACAGCAACCAGACCGCGTGGCCGTGGTACAGCCGGACCGCACCGATGTCGTGGCTCATCGCAGCGGACGTCGCCAAGGGGCGCGGGCGCTTGAATGTGTCGGAATGGAACGGCCGGCAGCGCTCGGCGGATGAGGCGGCCGAGGTGGTGCTCGAGGGCGAAATGCCGTTGCCCACCTATCTGATCATGCATCCGAATGCGCGCCTCTCGGAAGAGGAGCGCCAAGCTTTGGCGCTTGGGCTAGAGGCCTCCTTCGCAAGGTGACGTAGCGAGGAGACTACTCCTCGGTCGAGCCGGGCCGCGGCAGGTGCCGCCCGAAGCGGAGCGGTGCAGTCCCAACGGCTTCCTGTTTTGCATCGGCGCGGCGAGCGAACAGCCCGCCGCGCCGGCTGGTTTCGACCGCCAGCGCCATCGAGGGCGCGGTGTGCAGTCCCAGTGCGGCAAGTTGACGCCTCCCCACAACCCGACCTCCGCAAACTGAAATAGCGGCCATTGACCCGTTGCCACTGTTGAGGGAGGACAGGTTACATACGAGGCCTACCTCGATTCGACG
>Ga0154809_1147_pt1 | contig 10726 bp, 12 predicted proteins | sample Rifle2008BG16ft_FD_105817 | JGI IMG/M metagenome (GOLD analysis project Ga0154809, IMG submission 105817) | Chloroflexi bacterium RBG_16_64_43 | reverse complement strand
GGATGCCCAACTCTGCCGCGCGTGCCAGCATCTCCCGGGCCGCGGGGTCGCGGGAACGCTCTTCAGCGGATCGCAGCTTAGCCATAGTTTCTCCTCCAAACCATGCCGAATTGAGTCGTGGACGGGTCGGCCCCGCGCTCAGGCCTCATCTACATGGCCGGCGGGGCGCAGATACTGGGTGGGCACGTACGCCGCAACCGCCTGAGCTACTTCCTCTTTCAGGCAATTGCCCGAAACGTGCATCAGTGTGTCGCGATAGTCCTTATCAATGTTCATGCTGGCCAAGCACGGAAAGTGGTGGTGCAACATTCCGGCGGCGTCGACGGCTTCCTCCGCGCGAACGCCCTTCAGGCCCTCGGCCACGAAGCGCGCACAGCCGCATGCCGAGTCTCGGGTGACTTCGACGCGCGTCACAACCATGTCCTCGACAGTCAGCGCCAGCTTCGGCTGCCCGAACCAACGAGCGAACTCACGTACCAATGGGTCGTCGTAGCGTTCGACGATCGGCCAGCGGTTGATCGTCTCTTCCCCGAGAGTGCACAACGGGCGGGGGAAAACCGATCGGACGCCCATTGCCTCCAACCACCCGCGCAATTGCTCGACCAAGCCTTGAGGCAGCGCCTCGCTGCGGTCGACTGGCGCGAGCACCGACGCGCATCCGCATAGCCGCGCAACGTCGGGAATCAGTTGCGCCAGGCCAGGGGTGTCTCCCAGCGCCACGAGCAGGTCGGCTCTTGGAATAGGACCATTTATGTATTCTTCGGGGTCGTCGACAACGGGCGGGATGGTGCGCGGAGCGGACCAAGTATGGACTGTCCAATGAGGCGGTGCATGGCGCTGGATGTTCTCAGCTATCCGTTCACCCCAAAGCCCCTGGGTGACGGCCAAAATGACCAGTGGTCGCTGCCCCTCCGTCGGCGTCGATAGCGCCATCTGCCTCTCCACAGGATGGGCCTGTCAAACCCTTCAAATAACGATAAATCGCCCTTCCTAGCCAGGTTAGTGCGCAAAGTCACCCTTTGCGCGCGTCACCCGTCACCCCAATTCCGATTTGAGTCCACCGAATTCCAGATGGCCCTTGGAGCCACCTGTGAACATGCTCACAGTAGGCGATGTGACGAGGGACACTGCCATCGTCGATCGAGAGGCATAGACTACATTCACATCCGCGAATGTGATTTGAGGTTCCAATGGACCACGGAAACCTAACCCTGGAAGTGCAGGCCCACCTCCTGCGCACCCTGGCGCACCCTGCTCGTCTCTACATCTTGCAGCTCCTGCGCTCAGGCGAGGTTTGCGTCTGCCACATCCAGGCCGTGCTTGGTGAACGTCAGGCCGCCATCTCCCAGCACCTCATGGCCCTGCGCGCTGCCAACCTCGTCCGCACCCGCAAGGAGGGGCTGCGCGTCTATTACCGCATTGCTCAACCCCACTTGCTCGAGGCGCTCGACAACCTGCGTCCCCTGGCGATCGGCGCGGCTGGCGCCAACGCACGCCGCGCGCCACGGCTCCGCCTGATGCCCTCCCGCGGACGCTGCACATGCCCGCGCTGCCAGCCAGGACCCAAGGCGAGCAGCCCATGACTGCCGTCCCTTCTGCATCGCCATGGGAAATGGTCCTCCATTCGCCGCCCCAAGGAGGCCTCATGCTCGACATCAACGTGCCAAGGCCCGCATGTGCCGACTGCAAGGAGGTGCAGGTGATCGCCCAGCAAGCTGTGCTGGCGCTGTGCACCGAAGCCAACATCGCTAAGAATACCCAGATGGAAGAGAGGCTGAAGGCCAACCTCCTTTCCACACCGGGTCTGGAGATCAATAAAAAGGTCGTGTGCTCCGGGCGAGTAGCCTCAGCGGCCGAGGTCGGCATCTGGCCCGCCGATGCAATGGAGGCTGCCTAGCATGCATACCGACGTCCTCCGCCACACTCCGTCTGTATCGCACCGGCGCCTCGGAACAGGCGATCGCTTACTGACCCTGTGGATCTTCCTGGCCATGGCCATCGGCGTCGGTCTAGGCTATTTCTTCCCGCAGGCCGTGAGCGCCTTTAACCGCACGGTCACGGCGGGCACGACCAACATTCCAATTGCCGTCGGCCTGATCCTCATGATGTATCCGCCCCTCGCGAAGGTTCATTACGAGGAGCTGCGCGAGGTATTCCGCGACTGGAAGATCTTGAGCTTCTCGCTCGTACAGAACTGGATCATTGGCCCGCTGCTAATGTTCGCCCTGGCCATCCTTTTTCTCCGCGGGTATCCACAATACATGGCCGGGCTGATCCTCATCGGCTTGGCGCGATGCATCGCCATGGTCATCGTGTGGAATGAACTGGCCCATGGCGACAGCGAGTACGCGGCTGGGCTGGTGGCCCTCAACAGCCTCTTCCAGGTATTCTTCTACAGCCTCTACGCATTCTTCTTCATAACCCTGCTCCCCACGTGGTTCGGCCTGCAGGGCAGCGCCGTGCACATCACCATCGGCGAGATCGCCCGCAGCGTCTTCATCTACCTCGGCGTCCCGTTTCTTGCAGGTTTCGTTTCGCGCTGGGTTCTCATCCGATCCAAAGGCTCCGCCTGGTACGAGAAGGAGTTCATCCCGCGCATCAGCCCGCTGACCCTGGCTGCTTTGCTGTTTACGATTGTCGTCATGTTCAGCCTGAAGGGCGGGCTCATCGTCTCACTGCCGATGGATGTCGTGCGCATCGCCCTCCCGCTCGTCATCTACTTTGTGGTCATGTTCCTGATCAGCTTCTGGATGGGCACCCGCCTCAAGGCCACGTACCCCAAGACCGTAACCCTGGCCTTCACCGCCGCCAGCAACAACTTCGAACTCGCCATCGCCGTGGCCATCGCCGTGTTCGGTCTCAACTCCGGCGCCGCCTTTGCGGCGGTCATCGGGCCGCTTATCGAAGTGCCGGTAATGATCGCCCTGGTCAACGTCGCGTTTGCCCTCCGCCAGAGGTTCTTCGGCGATGCGTCTCGATCGTTGACCGGTCAGCGGCAGCCTCAATGAGAAGGTGACCCGTGTCGGACACCAGCGACGATTCCCGCCTCCTTCCACCTGCGCCCGACGGCGCGAGGTGCTGCCGCGACCCGTATGGCGAACTGCCGGCAGCTCTACGCCCGCGGCCCGCTGTCAAACTGAACGACCTGCGGCGCGTCACATGTCCTCTATGCGGCCTCGTCTACTGGACCAATCGCGAGACCACAACCTGTGTGGCTTGCGCCACTTCCCCGGCAAGTGGCTGAGGTCTCTGCGCGCGGCGTTGATGCGCATGCAACGCTCTCCTGCGCGTGTCCGCTGGACGGGAGTGGGGGTCCTCATGCTATGATTGCGGGTGCCTATCGCAGGTACGTTGCCGGGAGGCACAACTCCGCTCCCGGCCCCGGCGAGTCCACGAACGTCAGAAGCCTTGCGCTCCCAGGATTGACATGCCAACGCGACCATCGACCGCAAATACACACCGGCCCGCTCGCGCGATGAGCGAAGACCGAAGTACACAACGGCCCGCACGCGCAAGATCGATGATGGCGCTTGTCGCGCTTCTCGGGCTTCTCGCCTCAAGCGCATTCAGCCGCGCAACCCAAACGCACAGGGAAGGTCACCCGGCCGAGCTCGGCCCCTCCTCGTCGCGCTCTGACACCGCCACCGCCCCTGCGGTTGTGCATGCGGTCATGTTTTGGATGGAGGGATGCGGCCAATGCGAAGAAGTGATAAATAGCGTCTTGCCACCGCTGCAATCGAGTTATGGTCAGCAGCTGCAGATCCTGCTCATGCAACTCACGGACCAAGCTTCGGTCGACTGCTTCTTCCAGGCCGCGGATGAGTTGAGTGTGGCCAAGGAGAAGGTGGCTGTGCCCTTCCTCATCGTCGGGCGATCGGCCCTCATCGGATCCGGGGAAATACCCGATCAGTTCCCGGGCATCATCGATGCCGGGCTAGCCGCGGGCGGCATCGACTTTCCAGAACTGACCTGCTTGGCCGACCTGGCTCCAGCGCGCGCAGATGCAGACGGCGTCGCCCAACAGACAGCGATGGCCAGCGCAGCACCTTCTCCGACACCCCTACCAGTGGGCGGTGATACCTCAGCCTCGAGTAGCCTTGGATTTGCGGTTGCCTGGGCGGTGATGGTTCTGCTCGCGGCCTCCGTGCTCTACACCCTCTACGCCTTCCTCGGTGGCCCGCTTCCGGGTATTGCCGCGTCTGCTGGCGGCCGGACCTGGCCCGTCCCGCTGCTCATCGGCATCGGGCTCATCATCGCGGGCTACTTGTCTTACGTCGAACTCGCACGCGTCGAGGCCTTTTGCGGGCCGATTGGCGACTGTAACGCCGTCCAATCGAGCCGCTACGGCAAGCTGTTCGGCGTCATACCCATGGGCCTCTTCGGCTTGGCCGGTTACCTGGCAATGTTGGCCGGTTGGGGCTGGCCCCGCTTCAGACACGACGCGTTAGCCCGGATCATGCCGCTGCTCGTGTTCGCGGCCGCGCTTTTTGGGGTCTTGTTCTCTATCTACCTTACCTACGTCGAAATCTTCGTGCTCCACGCCGTGTGCGCATGGTGTCTCGCCAATGCGATCGTGATGCCCCTGCTGCTATTCATAACAACCCCTGCAGCGCTGCATGCACTCGAGGGAGCCGAACCACCCGACTGAGCTGCCAGGCTGCCCGGCTTCTCGCCTTTGCATCCCGACAGAACTGCTTGCGGGCATCTCTTCGCCTGATTCGATTCGCTTGGTTGTGTTGCGGCTCGACAACGCGCCCGCTATAATCCTGCGTGCCGCGATCGCCGGGCCCGGCGACACGCGGGCCTGAGCCGGAAGCCAAGCATCCAGGACATCGACCCACAGGTCCGGCATGAAACTCCCTCTCGCGATTGGTCTGGTTGCGTTGCTCGCCGCCGTCGTCGTCGGTGCAGTTGCGACCGATTTCACGGCTTATCTCGGTGACGACCCAACCACATGCAACAACTGCCACGTCATGGATGCCGTTTACGAAAACTGGTTTCATGCCGGGCATCGGGCGTGGGCTACTTGTAACGACTGCCACACACCTCACGATTTCATCCCCAAGTACGTGGTCAAAGGTATCAACGGCTTCAATCATGTCAGCGCATTCACCCTCGGGCATATCCCCGAGGCCATCCGCGCAAAGGAACGATCGCGGCGGGTGGTGCAGGCCAACTGCATACGCTGCCACGGCGAGACCGTCTCATCCATCGCGGACGGGCAAATGGGCTCCGCGCGCGCCTGCTTCGATTGTCACCGCCAAGCTGCCCACGGATCGCGGGGCACCTCGCCTCGGCCCCAACAAGACAAGACACCCTAGCCGAACCGACTCGACCCGGGAGACCCTACATGAAAAAGTGGCCCATCACCACCATCGTCCTGGTCGCGATCATTCTCGTTCTGGCCGGCGCCTTGATCGGGACGCTGCTTTACGTTCGCAACCAACCGCCGCCTACCCGGGGGGTAACGCCGCTGATCACGGTGGCAGCGCAGGAACCGGATTCGGCCACGTGGGGGCTCAACTTCCCGAACGAATACTCCACCTATTTGCAGACGACCAGCAATAACACGCGCACGGCCTACGGCGGGTCGGAACCTTACTCCAAGCTGGAAGCCGACCCCCGATTGGTCCAGCTCTTCGCGGGTTACAGCTTCAGCAAGGACTACAACGAGGAGCGCGGTCACGGGAATTCACTGACCGATGTGCGCGCCACCCAACGAGTCAACGACAAGACGCCGGGTACCTGCTACTCCTGTAAGAGCTCCGACAACCCGCGCCTGTGGAGCGCCCTCGGGATGGTGGAGTTTGACAAGACGCCGTTCGCGACGCTGGGTGAGCGAATCATCAATCCCATCGGCTGCGCCAATTGCCATGAGGCGAACACGATGCAGCTCATCGTCACCAACCCTGCTCTCGAGGCCTCGCTCGAAGCCCAGGGGAAAGACTGGCGCACGTTCACCCGCCAGGAGATGCGGACCGTCGTGTGCGGCAACTGCCACGTGGAATACTACTTTCAGGGCGAGGGCAAGTTGCTCGTGTTCCCGTGGGCCGGGGGAACGCGCATCGAGGATATCGCCGCTTACTACGAGGGGATCAAGTTCTCCGATTGGACTCACCCCAACTCGAATGCGCCGATGATCAAGATTCAGCACCCAGAATTCGAGATGTTCACCGCCAGCAGCACGCACTTTGCTGCGGGCGTGGCGTGCGCCGATTGCCACATGCCCTATACCCGCGACAGTGCGGCCAAGTACTCCACCCACAATGTTCGCAGCCCGCTGCTCAACGCTTCGGTGGCTTGCGGAGCGTGCCACCCAGACGTCGAGTACGCAACAGCACGGGTCGCGGCCATTCAGGCCCAGGTACGCACCACCATGGACGCCGCCGAAGAGGCACTCGTCGCGGCCATCCAGGCCATTCATACGTCGGCTGCCTTACCATCGGCCGACGTAGCCCACCTGGAGGAGGCTCGCCGCCTACATCGAGAGGCACAACTTCGATGGGATTTCGTCGCGGCCGAAAACAGTCTGGGCTTCCACAATCCCGAGGAGGCGCTGCGCATCCTGGCCGCCGCCACCGACTTGGCCCGCCAGGCACAGGTCGCGGCGCTGCAAGCGGCCGCGCCCGCAAGCGCCCCTACCCCGTAGACCGGCTGCGACTTCCTGAGCACACCGCGTGTGCCTGTTTGGCGCCTGCGGGATTTCTCGCCGAGCGTCTTCGCGCCACCGAATCGAGTAGAATTCGCCAGGCCGCAATCGCCGTGCCCCCGTGCACTTGCAGTCCTGCGAGTCGGGCGACCTCAGACGGATCGTTCCGAAAGGTAATGCAATGGCCGATCAACGGATGGACAAGCTTGCCGATCTGCTAGTCAACTACTCGATTGGCGTTCGCCCGGGTGAGAACATCCTTCTCCATGCGCCAACCGCCGCGGAGCCGCTCGTTACCGCCCTCTATCGCGAAGTCATCAAGGCCGGCGGTTTTCCATACTACTACGCCATCGTTCCCGAGTTCGAGCAGCTCCTTTATCGCTTTGGCAGCGAACAACAAATCGCGTTCATCCCACCGGCGCTTACGCATGCCATGGAGACCTTTGACGCCCGAATCCGCGTAATCTCCGAACCCAACACAAAGGCTCTCACCTCCTTCGATCCCGACAAGATCGTGATGCGCCGCAAGGCGGAAGGCCCGCTGATGCGCACCCTCATGCAGCGCACGGCGGCCGGCAGCTTGCGGTGGACCGTGGCCCTCTTCCCGACCCATGGCCACGCTCAAAACGCCGAAATGAGCACCACGGAGTTCGAGGATTTCGTCTATCGCGCGTGCATGCCGGACGAGAACGATCCCATCGGTCACTGGAAGAAGGTCTCAGCCCGACAGGACCGCATCATCCAATGGCTCAAAGGCAAGCAACAAGTCCACGTTACTGCCCCGGGCACCGATCTGCAGCTGAGCATCGCGGGCCGCTCATTCGAAAACTGCGATGGCCACATGAACATGCCTGATGGAGAAGTGTTCACCGGCCCGGTAGAAACTAGCGTCGAGGGCATGGTGAGCTTCACCTATCCGGCAATCTACTACATGCGCGAAGTGCAGGGCGTGCGCCTGTGGTTCGAGAACGGCAAGGTGGTCAAAGCTCAGGCCGACAAGGGCGAAGACTACTTGGTGAAAACGCTCGACACCGACGCAGGAGCGCGCTACGTGGGCGAATTCGCCATCGGCACGAATGACGGCATCACCCGCTTCACGCGCGAGATTCTGTTCGATGAGAAGATCGGCGGCAGCTTTCACATGGCCATGGGTTCGGGCTACCCAGAAACTGGCAGCAAGAACGACTCGGCCATCCATTGGGACATGATCTGCGACCTGCGCCAGGGAGGGCAAATCACGGTTGACGGCCAGCTCATGTACAAGGACGGCAAGTTCGTCATCTGACGCCGCCCGCGCACCCCTCGATCGCTTTCCCGAGCACGCAGCGAAGGCCTCCATCGGAGGCCTTCGCATCACAAATCCCCTGGCAGATACACTACCGCTCAGGCGGCTCCTCTTCGAAACTCTCCACACAATAGGTGGAAACGCGCAACCCGCCGCGCTGCCAAGCATCCCCGCGCACGCCCAACTTCTCGCACAGCAGTCCCAAGAAATCGACCGCCCTCGGCACTTTTTCCCACACTTGCGGGAGGAAGGTAGCCCGCCGTTGCCCGCTTTCGAGGATGACCCCGTCGATTCCCGGGCGGAGCTTTCCGAGCAAATCGTCGCCGCCGCAATAGCCCAGCGGGACGGGTGAGCTGAGCACCGAGAGCTCAATGCGCAGACGCGGCACGTCCTCAGGCGTCACAGGAGGAAAGCGATAATCATTGACAGCCGCATCGAGCGCGTGCCCTTCTACGTCCAGCGCCAGCGCTCGGGTGGCCTCAAGCGAGCCGATACACCCTCGCAGCTCGCCCCCAATCGTCAGCGTCACGAAGCAGGCCCCCTTCTCGCGCAATGCGTCCGAGAACGCCGCCGGCTCGCGCTGCGCTGGCGGCTTGCCCGCCACGCCCCGTTCAATTGCCTGGCGCGCCAGCGCAAGCAGGGTATGCCGGTCTTTCTCGTCCAGCGGCACGGACTCCTCCCCGGGTCATGGCTCGCTGCCGACTACGCGGCCATTTCCCCCATGCCCTTCGGCGAGGCGTAAGCTCGACCGAAGTATACAAGCGGGGTCCCCAAGCGCAACTCGCCAACCTCTTCGACGTGCCCCACCACAATTCGGTGGGTCCCGGCCAAAACAGTCTGTACGACGCGCACCTCCATCGTGGCCAGCGAACCCGCGAGGAGCGGCACACCCAGCCGCCCTCGCTGCCAGACCCCCGCCTCAAACCGCCGTCGTTCGGCATCGGCTTCAGCGAAAGTGACCGCCATCTCCTTCTGCTCCGCCGCGAGGATCGAAACCCCGAAGTTGCCTGCCCGCTCCACCCATTGGGCAGTGTCACTGCTTCCATTGAGAACCACCAATATCAACGGCGGATCCAGCGAGACGGAGGTAAACGAACTAACCGTCATGCCACGCCGCGTGTCTTCGACCTCGGCCGCGACGACGCATATGCCACTCGTCCAGCGCCGCATGGCTTCACGTAGACCGCCTGCATCGTCTGTCATCAATCTCACCTCATACCGGGGATGATATCTGCCCGCCGAACCTGGGTCAAGACGACCGACCGTTCGGAAACTGAGTGCAAATGCGCGCCCAGGATGCTCTTCATGACCTGCGCATCTCGTGGTTCGCAGCGCCGGGCTTGACGCACTGTTACCCCCGGGATAGACTGCCCGTTCCGGGACCAGCTTGCAGCGACTACTTTGAGGCAAATCGCTTTGGATTCGCTTGTCGCTTACCGGTACTGCGGTTGGCTTCCCGCCGGCCGCATGTGGAACCTCGTCTCGACCGCACTTCGCACGACTTAGGAGGCGGCTTTCCGCAACTGCCGGCGAACATCGTTTGAGGCAGTTGACTCTCTGCTTAATTGGCTCCTCTTGGCGTGTGTCCCGCTTGGCGAATAGGTGGCTCCATCATGCCCACGCAATCCGAGATTGACATCCGTCGGCATTCTGCCCAGACCCGCTCGCGAATGGTGCGAATCGGGCTTGCCCTGATCGTCGTCCTCGCCGTGATTCTTGTGGCGGTGGTCTTTGGGCTGCCGGCGGCTGGTGTGGGAGCGTTGTGCCTGGCCGGCGGATTACTAGCCATCGCGGCGGTCGCAGGGGTGCTGTGGCTCATCCGACTGATCCTAACGCGAGCGGGCTACGATGAGTGACGCAACGCATACCGAGCTCCTGGCCGGGCTGACCTGCCAAGTGTGGCCCCTCACCGTGCAGCCGGCCGCCGGGCTCGTCCTGCTCTTGCATGGTTTGGGGGGCGACGAGCGATCGATGGCGGTCTTCCGACCCGCGTTCCCAAGCCATCTGCTCGTCGTCTCGCCGCGCGCCCCGTTCGCCGCGCTCCCCAGCGGCAACTCCTGGTACGCCCAGACGAGAGACCCCGCCTGGCCCGCCTTAGAGGAATTCGCAGACTCCAACGCGCGCATCGCGGCGCTGGTTGATGCACTCCGCGAACGTGGTCACCCCGCGCACCCATTACTGATCGTCGGCTTCAGCCAGGGCGCAGCCGCCGGCGCGGCATTCGCTTTCCAGCATCGACCCAAGCTCGACGGGCTTGCATTTCTCGCCGGCTTCGTCCCTCCTCCGTCTGGGCCCGCGCGCGTTGACCAGCCGCTGAGCGGGTTGCCGACTTTCGTCGCCAGCGGAACATTGGATACAACCGTGCCGCCCGAGAAAGCGATGCAGGCGATCGAACTGCTGAACAAGGCCGGGGCGAGTTTGACGACTTGCGACGCACCCATCGCCCACAAAGTCTCCGCGCAATGCGTGCGCGCCCTGCGCGCATGGGCAGGGTCATTGGTTGATAACGTGACGAAATCGAGTGGCCGAACGCGTGAGAGTTTGAAGGTAATCTAGTGGCTATGCGCATTCACTCTCGCATTCGGCATGTCCAACCCCTAGCCGCCGCCGTTCTGGCGCTCGTCATTGGCTGCACCTCGGCCCCAACGGCGCTGCCTCTCCCCACGCCCAGCCCCGCCCCTGCAGCTCTTGAGCATCAATCGCTGCTCCCACTGGTTGCCCGCAGCGCAATTGCGCCCATCGATGAAGGTCTACCGCTTCATCCTCTTTCACTGCCACAGACCGCCCTCTCG
>Ga0154809_1129_pt1 | contig 10861 bp, 8 predicted proteins | sample Rifle2008BG16ft_FD_105817 | JGI IMG/M metagenome (GOLD analysis project Ga0154809, IMG submission 105817) | Chloroflexi bacterium RBG_16_64_43 | reverse complement strand
ACGGTCACCTCCTGCGTCATTTGGCCAAGGCCGGTCTGGCATGGCTGGGCGTCAATCAACAACTCGTCAATGCGCTCAACGTCTTCCCAGTGCCGGATGGCGACACGGGCACCAACATGCTCTTGACCATGCAGGCCGCTTGCCAGGAAATGGGCGATACGCGCGAAGCGAACGCCGGCAAGGTATCCCACACCCTGGCCCACGGCGCGCTCATGGGCGCACGCGGCAACTCGGGAGTCATCCTTTCACAATTGTGGCGGGGCCTATCGCGTAGCCTCGACCAGTCGGCGGACATCGATTCGCCCGCGCTGGCGCGTGCGCTGGCTGCGGCGCGCGATACGGCCTATCAGGGCGTCGTGCGCCCGGTGGAAGGGACGATCTTGACCGTGGCGACGGAAGTGGCCCGGGAGGCCCAAGCCGCCGCAGACGCAGGGGCAAAGCCTGTGGAGCTGCTCGAACGCGTGGTGGCCGCTGCCGACGTGGCCGTTCAGCACACGCCCGATCTTCTGCCCGTTTTGCGGGAAGCCGGCGTGGTCGATTCGGGCGGCAAAGGACTGTTCTTCATCCTGGAAGGCATGCTGCGATTCGCCAAGGGCCAGCCCCTCGACCAACCCACGATTGCCGTGCAGCCCCTTTCGGCTCTCAATCTTCGCCAGGCCGAGGAGTCCGCTGAACCGGGACAGGATTTCGAGGTGGTCATCGATTTCCGCCCAGGCGAGCCGCTCAACCTGGAGGCGTTCTATGCGCGCCTGCAGGAGATGGGGACATCCATTCAGGTTGGGCAAGGCGACGAGATTTACCGGCTGCACATTCACGTCCCCACCGACAAGCGGTACGAACCGATCGACTACGCCATGAGCCTTGGATCGGTCACGAAGATTGCGGTAGAGAACCTGCAGACTCAGTTGGCCGAACGATCACGAGCAGCCGGGGGAAGCGAGGCGCCGCGTCTGGCGGCGGTAGTGCCGGGGCAGTTGGCCGCCGTAGCCGTGGCGCCCGGCGCGGGCATTGCCCGCGTGTTTGCCAGCCTGGGCGTGGCGGCCATCATCTCGGGCGGTCAGACCATGAACCCGAGCACGCAGGAGATCCTCAACGCCTTCGAAAACCTGCCCACCGACCGCGTGTTGATCTTGCCCAACAACAAGAACATCCAACTGGCCGCTGACCAAGCGCGCGAGTTGACCGTGAAACAAGTGCGGGTGATCCCCTCGCGCACCGTCCCCCAAGGCATCGCCAGCATGCTTTCCTTCGCCAGCGACGGGGATATGGAGGCCGTGGCCCAGGCGATGACTCAGGCGCTGAGCGTGGTTGAAAGCGGCGAGATCACTCTGGCCACCCGCAATGTGGAAATCAATGGAGTGCACGTCAGCGAAGGCCAGGTAATCGGATTGCACAACGGAACGCTGGTCGTCAGCGGCGACGGCATCGAAACGGCGCTGCTCTCGTTGCTCGAACACATGCAGGCCGCGCAGCACGAGCTGATTACGCTCTACTACGGCAGCGACCTGACCGGCGCCCAAGCCAACCAGATCACGGATCGGGTGCGCACGCGCTACCCATCGGTGACAGTGGAACTGCACGAGGGCGGGCAACCCCATTACCCCTTTATCCTCTCGGTGGAATAGCCCGGCCAGGTGAGGTAGGCGCCGGCCGGCACAGGGCAGACATGAATAAACTACGCGTGGTCACCGACAGTACGGTGTGGCTGGCCGACCCAGAATTCGCGGCCAAGCACAATACGGTCATCTTGCCCCTCACCATCCATCTGGGCACGCGCTCCTACCTCGACGGGAGTGAGATCTCCGCCGGCGACTTGCAGCCGGCTGCCGGCACGCTGAGCGCACTCCCCGTGGTGGCCTCGCCGAGTGTGGACACCTACACCTCCGTCCTGGAGAGCCTGACCCACTGCTCCTCCGACATCTTGTGCTTGCATGTCTCCGGCAAACTGTGCCGCACCGTGCGCAACGCGCGCACCGCGAGCGAGACCTTGATGGGACGGACGAACATCGCGGTCGTCGACTCGCTCACCACCTCCGCAGGTCTGGGTCTCCTGGTCGAAGAAGCCACGCGCCTGGCGGATGAGGGCGCTTCACTCGAGGACGTCGTGCGCCACATTCGCTACCTGATTCCCCGCCTGTATGCCGTTGTGCTGGTTGAGGACTTGGCCTACCTGCAGCGCGCCGGGCACCTAAGCCGCTCGCAGGTCTTACTCGGCGAGATGATGGGCATCAAACCGTTTCTCTCACTGGAAGACGGCAGCTTCGTCCCGCTGGAGAAGGTGCGCACTCGCGAGCAGGCCATCGAGAAGCTGATCGAGTTCGTCGGCGAGTTCTCGCACTTGCGCCAATTGGCCGTTTTGCAGGGCTCCGACCACCTCCAATCGGACGTGGAAATACTGATTGAACGCGTGCGCGAGATCTTCCCCTCGTGCCCGATTGTGATCGCGCGCCTGAGCGCATCGGTGGCCTCCCTCCTGGGACCACGCGCGCTGGGGCTGGTGGCCTACGACATGCCGACCGCCTGAGGCAGGGAGGCCCCTTATGTCCACGGGCATCGTCACCGACAGCACGGCCGACATCCCCGCGGCCGAAGCCGAACGACTGGGCATCCAGGTCGTGCCCGCGGTGGTCGTGATGGACGGCAAGGCGTTGCGCGAGGGCATTGACATCACCCGCAGCCAGATGTACGAGCGCATACCGGATCTCGCCCATCTGCCTACCACCGCCGCCCCCTCCAGCGGCTCGTTTGAGCAGGCCTACCACCGGCTGTTCGATCGCGGGGTGAGCGAGATACTTTCAATCCACGTTTCATCCAAGTTAAGCGGCATGATGAATGCAGCGTTGGTGGCTGCGCAGAGGTTTCGTGGCAAGGTGCATCTCTTCGACAGCGAGCAGGTCTCGCTCGGCCTGGGTTTTCAGGTGATGGCCGCGGCCGAGGCGGCCGTGCGCGGCGCGACGGCAGCTCAGCTTCTCCAGTTTCTCAATCAAATCAAATCCCGCGCTCAAGTGATCGCCATGGTCGATCGTCTCGAAAACCTGCGCCGCAGCGGGCGCATCTCCTGGCTGCGTGCCGAGCTGGGCAGCCTGCTGCAGATCCGGCTGGTGGTCACGGTAGCCGAAGGGACGGTGCGCAAGCTCGCGGAAGTGCGCACCCGCGCCCGCGGCCTGCTGCACCTGGTGGAGGTGGCGCGCAGCTGGGGTGTGATGGAACGGTTGGCCGTCCTGCATGTGGGCGCCGAGAATGAGGCCCGTGGGCTGCTGGAACATCTGGCGACACTGCCCGGCCTTGAATCTCTGTTTGGTACGGGCATTCCTTGGCTTGTCGAAGCCACGCCGGTCATCGGCATTCACACCGGGCAAGGGGCGGTGGGGCTGGCCGGCATTCGGCGTGCCTAGTCCCGCGGTCTGCGTCGGCAGGCGGTTCCCCGCGTATAATCCATCTTCATGAATTCCGCCCTCGAACGACTCAGCAAAATCATCAGCCTGGAGGCCGAACGCGGTTACGACAACCGCGCCGTGATGGGCGGCCTGGAGCGCATCCTGGAGAGTTGGACTCAGGAGGCCCACGCCGGAGGTCTGCCTGCGCGCGCCATCCAACTTGTAGAGAGCCGGCTGCGCGACTACGACCGTCTCTCGCCCGCTTCGCGCGAGGAGATGTTGCGCGGGCTGTGGCACAACCTTAGCGGCACGCACGCGGGCGAGCCAACCGAGGAGTTGGCCCCCACTCTTGGGGGCCCATTCCGCCCGGCGGTGCCGGCCATGGCCCCCGACCCCGTCGCTGTGGCCGCTGAGCCGGCCGCACCCGCAAGTGAAGGCGCCCCCTCACCCTCTCTGTCGGAGCACGCTCAGCCTCAGCTGCCGGCCGAGCCGCCGGCACGCGATCTGTCGGCGCTCAAGTCCCCGTTGACTGTCATCAAAGGGGTTGGGCCTCAGACGGCGCAGACCATGGAACGCCTTGGGCTTTACAACCTGGGCGACCTGCTGTGGTTCCTTCCACGCCGCTTCGTCGACTACTCGAGCCTCAAACCGATCAATCGGCTGTGGTATGGCGAGGTGGTCACAGTCATCTGTGCCCTCGACTCCGTCGAGACTCGCCGCACGCGTGGCGGTCAGCGCGTCCTTGTCGAAGCCGTCGTCAGCGACGGCAGCGGCGCGCTGCGCGTCACTTGGTTCAACCAGCCCTGGCTGGCACAGCGCTTCCGCAAGGGCGATATGTTGGCGCTGTCCGGGCGCATCGATCAGTACTTGGGCCGCCTGACAATGACCAGCCCGGAGTGGGAACTGGTTGAACGACAACAGTTGCATACGCGACGCATCGTTCCAATCTACAGTCTGACCTCCGGACTGCATCAGAAATCGTTGCGACGCATGATGGAGAGCACCGTCCGCTACTGGGCACCGCGCATGCCCGAGCCGCTGCCGACCGATCTACTCAAGAATGGCGGGTGGATGGGGATGAGTGCGGCGTTGCAGCAGGCGCACTTTCCGGACTCATGGGAGAGCTTGCGTGCGGCGCAGCGCCGGTTGGCCTTTGACGAGCTACTGTGCCTGCAGATCGGCGTGCTGCAACAAAAGGCCGATTGGGAGCAAACGCGCGCCACCTCATTCCCTACCCCGGCAACTTTGCCCGAGTGGAAATCTGAGTTGGGCTATGCGCTGACGACGGCTCAGGAGCGCGCTCTGGGTGAGATTCTCGCCGATCTGGCGTCGGGCCGGCCGATGAACCGCTTACTGCAGGGCGACGTTGGATCGGGCAAGACCGCTGTCGCCGCTGGCGCAGCTTATGTCGTGGCCCACCATCAAGGCCAGGTCGCCATCCTGGCACCCACCAGTATCTTGGCCGAGCAGCACTTCCGCACGTTCTCCCGCTTCTTGGCCGGAGAGGCGGACCACGCCCGCACGCCTTCGGCCTACCCGGTGCGGCATGACGAGATCGCGCTGCTCCTTGGCGCAACACCCGAACCCGAAAAGGCCGCCATCCGCGAGGGTCTGGCCTCCGGCACGATCCGCGTGGTGATCGGCACCCACGCGCTTCTCGAACCGACAGTGAAATTCGCCCACTTGGACCTGGCCGTGATCGACGAGCAACACCGCTTCGGCGTTGAGCAGCGCGCCGCACTGCGAGCCAAAGGCAGCACCCCGCACCTGCTGGTGATGACGGCCACACCCATCCCGCGATCGCTCGCGCTCACTGTATATGGCGACCTGGACCTGGCGCTGCTGGATGAGATGCCGCCGGGCCGCGAGCCGACCACCACGCGGGTGATGATGCCCACCGAGCGCGAGCGAGCCTACGTTTACATCATCGGCCAACTCCGCCAGGGGCGACAGGCTTTCATCATCTGCCCGCTGGTCGAGGAATCCGAAACGACCGAGGCGGCCTCAGCGGTGGAGGAACACCAGCGCCTGCAAAAAGAGGTGTTCCCCGAATGGCAGCTGGGCCTGCTGCACGGCCGGCTGAAGGCGGATGAGAAAGAAGACGTGATGCGGCGCTTCCGCGACGGCGAAGTGCACGTGCTGGTGAGCACCTCCGTGGTGGAGGTGGGCGTCGACATCCCGAACGCCACGGTGATGATGGTCGAGGGGGCCAATCGTTTCGGGCTGGCTCAACTGCACCAATTCCGCGGCCGCGTGGGACGCGGCCCCTACCCGTCCTCCTGCCTGCTGGTTGCCGATTCCGAGAGCGAGGCCGACAATGATCGGCTGAAAGCCATGGAGGAGACTCACGACGGTTTCATCCTGGCCGAACGCGATCTCGAACAGCGCGGACCGGGCGACTTTCTCGGCACACGGCAGTCGGGATACGCCGACCTGCGCCTGGCCAAGCTGACCGACCTGCAACTTATCGAACAGGCACGCGCTGCCGCCCGCCGGCTGTACGACGCCGATCCGCGCCTTGAGCGCCCGGAGCACCAACTCCTGGCCGAGCGACTGGCCGCTTTGTGGATGCCCGGAAAAGGAGATGTGTCCTGATGGTCCGCGCCGTCTTCCCAGGAACCTTCGACCCGATCCACCTGGGCCATATCGACATTGCCCAACGCGCCGCCCGCCTGTTCGAGGAAGTGGTCGTGGCGGTGTACGACCGTCCGCTCAAGAGCCTTCTCTTCAGCCCGGAAGAGCGGCTGGACCTGGTGCGGCGCTCACTGGCGGGGCAGGATCGCTTCCGGGTGACCGGCTACAGCGGCCTGACGGTGGAGTTTTGCCGCAGCATCAATGCCCAGGTGATCGTTCGCGGACTGAGGGTGTTTTCGGATTTCGAACACGAATTCCGGATGGCCCTCGCCAACCATCGCCTGGCGAGCGGGATCGAGGTCATGGCGCTCATCACCAGCGAGGAACACACGTTTCTCTCATCGAGCACCGTGCGCGAGATTGCCTCGCTGGGTGGCGACGTCCGCAGCATGGTCCCGCCGCACGTTGCGGCCGCCCTCACCCGCCGATTTGCCGAATTGGGCGAGGAAGGCCAGCGCATCGTGCCGATGACCTCTCTGCGCGACTGACCGCTGAGGTTGAGGGGCGGCGCCGCGCGCGAATAGACGCCGAATTGACGGCCGATACAATTCAGTGTACGCTTGCATCGAACGTTGCAGGCTGCTGGCGCAAGGCGGTGAACCGTGAGGGCGGCCGCCCCACGCCGGCAAATGCCCGCCACATATCCCTTGCGCAGGCCCCCGGGCTGGAGGCAGCCATGGACATCCTTCACCTCGTCGATCGGTTGGAGGAGCTGTTCAACAGCGGCCGGCATTTCCCCTTCACCAACGACACCATCGTTAATGAGAACCGATTCCTCGAGCTGATCGACCAGCTGCGTGTGACCATCCCCGAAGAGGTCAAGAAGGCCCAGCAGGTGCTGGCGCAACGCGACCGGTTGTTGGCACAAGCTCAAGAGGAATCGCAGCGGACGGTGGAGTTGGGGCGCCAGCGGATCGAGACGCTCGTGACGCAGGATGCGGTCACGACCGCTGCCCAGGCCCGCGCCGAGGTTATCCTCGCCCAGGCGCGCCAAGAGGCGGAAGGCATGCGTCGGGACGCCGACGAGTACGTGCTCGAATCGCTTTCCAAACTCGAGGCCGAGATTACCCACCTGCTCTCGCAGGTGCGCAACGGCATCGCCAAGATCAACAGCGAACGCGGGGGACTCGCTCCCCCGGATTTCCCCGCGGGCAAGAGCTAACTCCGCCAGGCCTGTTCGCCGGCGCCTGCCTCATCCCTCGCGCAATTCAATTGAGTGTCGCAGCAGGAATCTCATCAGACCGGGCATGGCTAGGCGAACGACTGCGCCTCAGGCCGGCGGGGCTCAACCCCTGCGGCCGAATTGGCGTTCGAGTAAGTCGACCGAGAGATGGATCATCGTCGGCCGTCCATGCGGGCACGTGCGTGGTGACTCGCATGCCTCCAGACGCGAGACGAGATCCTCCTGCTCGCTGAAGTTGAGCGCTTGGCCGCCTTTCACCGCCACGCGCTTGCAGATGCGCGCAATGAGGCGCCGCTCCTTTTCGCGGGCCAGAGGTGTTTCGTCTTCCTCGAATTCCTCCACAACCGAGCGCACCGCCTGCACCGGATCCGCCCCCTGCACCAGATGCGGCACAGCGCGCACCTGAAAACTCGAGCCGCCAAACGGTTGAATATCGAAGCCGAGGCGTCGCAGTGTTTCCAGATCGGCCTGCAGCAGGCCGGCCAGCGCGGCCGGCACTTCGAAAACCACTGGAGTGAGCATCGGCTGCGAAACGCGGTTTTCATCGCGCTCGCGCAGGAATTGTTCGAACAACACACGTTCGTGGGCCGCGTGCTGATCGATCAGGTACAGGCCATCGGGCCCTTCGGCCACAATATAGGTCGTTCCCACCTGGCCAATCACTCGCAGCAGCGGGAGGTGGACGTTCGGCAGCGCCGCGCTCGCCGGAAGTGAGGCCAAGGCCGGCGGCGCCTCGGAACTGCTTGCGGGTGCCGCCGGAGGGGACGATCGATCTGGCCAGGCGATCGCCGCAGATGGCTCGCTGTGCGCCACCCACCCTGGCCCGCGCCAATCGGAGGCGGCTGCGGCGACGCCCGCGCCTGAATGCATGAGCGTTCCACGCAGTGTGCGCTGCACTGCCGAGAAGACGCGGTCCGCGGAACGAAAGCGAACTTCGCTCTTGGCCGGGTGAACGTTAACGTCCACTTCCTCGGCGGGCAGCGAGATGAACACCGCCGCCATCGGGTAGCGGCCGACCATCAGCAGGGTGTGATAGGCCTGGACGACGGCTGCGGTCAGCGCTGCATCCTGTATCCAGCGGCCATTGACGAACAGGATGATCTCCTTGCGGTTGGAGCGCGTCAGGCTGGGCGGGCTGGCAAATCCGGTGACGGAGATCTCGCCCGCTGCAGGCGGGGGGTGAAGCTCAAGCATCGTCCGTGCTTCGTCAAGCCCGAAGACGCTGGCCATGGCCTCGCGCCTGTCGCCGCTGCCGCTCGAGCGCAGCACCGGGCGCCCGCCGACATCCAGCGCGAAACGCACCTGGGGGTAAGCCAGGGCGTAGCGTGAGACCACCAGTTCGATTTGACGTCGCTCCGTCAGTTCCGACTTGAGAAACTTCAGGCGCGCAGGAACGGCGAAGAACAGATCGTCGACCGTCACCGTTGTGCCAGGCGGCGCGCCGATAGGTTGGACCGTCCCGACGCTCCCGCCTTCAACATGCACCTGGGCGCCCTGGGCTTCGTCCGCGCTGCGGCTCGCCAGCGTGACCCGCGCGACGGAGGCAATCGAGGCCAGCGCTTCGCCGCGAAAGCCGAGGGTGGTGATGTGTTCCAGGTCCTCGGCCTGGGCCAGCTTGCTCGTGGCGTGACGCTCGAGGGCCAGAGCAATCTCGGCGGAGGGTATTCCGCGGCCGTCGTCCGTGACGCGTATGCGCCGCGTCCCGGCGGCCTCAATCTCGATGGCGATGCTCCGCGCACCGGCATCCAGCCCGTTTTCGAGCAATTCCTTGACGACCGAAGCGGGCCGCTCGACGACCTCGCCCGCGGCGATCTTGGCGGTCAACTCAGGGGGCAACAGGCGGATGGGCATCATGATTCGAGGAGAAAGAACAGGAGGTCGCTCTCGGCGGATTGCACATGAGGCTCGAGGCGCACGGGCCCGCTTCCGGCCAGGACGCTACTCGCCGAATTCAAGTTCAAAATCCGCCTGATCGTTCCAGGTTTCGGTCGGGATCAATTCAATCTCGCCGAACAGCTCGAATTGTCGGGCCACGACCTGGCGCCGTTTGACTAGTTCCAGCATCGCCAGAAAGGCCACCACCACTTCCATTTTGGTACGGAAGCCACGGATGACCCGGTTGAAGGCTGCTTTCCCATCGGCGCGAATGGCATCCGCGATGCGGCGGATCTGCTCGCGGATGGTCACCTTGGGCGCGCTGACCATCAGGTCCAGAGGCGGCGGCTCGGGCGAGCGGGAAAGCACGGCCGCCGCGGCCCGGGTCAGGTCGGCCAAGGTGACCGTGCTCAGGTCGAAGCGCGGCGGCACGCGCGGAGGCGGCGCCAGGCGGATGTAGCTGCGCAGCCCCAATTGCTCGCGATGGTGAAGGAACTCGGCCGAGCGCTTGAAGGCGCGGTAGAGGCGCAAAAGGCGGGCGAGCTCTTCGCCCGGGTCCTCCTCCCCCACTTCACGCTGTGGCGGACGCGGAAGCAAGGCCTCGCTCTTGATCTGCAGCAGTCGGGCGGCGATGACCAAGAAGCTGACCACTTCTTCCAAGTGGCGCTCCTGCATCGCTGCCAGATAGCCCAAGAATTGGTCGGTGACTTGAGCCAACGCCACACGCGTGATATCCAGCTCAGCCCGTTCGATGAGGTGCAACAGCAAATCGAGCGGCCCCTCAAACACGGGGAGCTGGACGGTGTAACTCGAATGGCTCAGGATTGTCTCGGGCATCGATCGACTCGGCTGGGTTCACCCGATTATACAATGCTCATCGCGCCTCACCGCATGGAGCGATTCGGTCGGTGGGTGGGACTTGGCTGCAATCCCACAGCGGCACCCCATGCCTCTCGACCCTCGCCCTATGCTCCTTGGCGGGCGCAACCGTAAGGCATGACCGGCGGGGAAAACCCGTGGCCGGGAGCAGCCGATCTCGCCGGACATCCAAAGGCCTGGAACGTGAGTGCCCATGGGGCATGCACTTGGCGGGCAGGGTCCGGCGAGGACGAATGGTCTGCGGGAGAAGTGACCGATATCCCATGAAAGAGCCGGAAAAAGGCGGGACAATGTGACCACCTCCGGACGGTCGAGCATTGCGGCGACGCAATCAAGCTCGGCCCTTCATGCGGGAGGCGCCACGCCAAGGGTCAAACATCACGACGAGAGAGAATCGCAGGAGTTTAAATGCCGCAGCCAATCCATGTAAGCGAAACCGATTTCGAGACTCTGGTATTGCGCGCGCCGATGCCAGTCGTGGTGGATTTCTGGGCGCCGTGGTGCGGGCCGTGCCGGATGATCGCCCCGGCCCTAGAGAAGCTGGCCGAAGAATTCGACGGCCGGCTGCTGGTGGCCAAAGTCAATACCGACGAGCATCAGAGCCTGGCCGAGCGATATGATGTCCACGGCATCCCGACCCTGATCTTCTTCCGTCAGGGCGAGCCGGTGAACCGCCAGATGGGAGCTCTTCCGGAGGCGATGCTGCGTGAGGTCTTCGAGACCTTCCTTACGCCGACGGCCTGAGGCAGGCATTGCCGCTGCACGAGACGCAGGCCCCGGCGGAATGCAAGGTGCGGCCAGTGGGCCAAGGCAAACCGGGTCTTGCTGGGGAGCCGCGAATGTGCTAAAATCTCCATAGGTTTCTCTCGGTTGAGGTCGTCGGTTTCAGAAAAGTGGGTGTCCCCCACTTTTC
>Ga0154809_1060_pt1 | contig 10995 bp, 11 predicted proteins | sample Rifle2008BG16ft_FD_105817 | JGI IMG/M metagenome (GOLD analysis project Ga0154809, IMG submission 105817) | Chloroflexi bacterium RBG_16_64_43 | reverse complement strand
CCCGGCAACGGGCCGCGCCTGCAACCTTCGATCCTGCAACCGGAGTCAACGAATGAAAATCGCCGTCATTGGTGCCGGTGCTGGCGGGCTTGCCGCCGCTTACGATCTGGCTCGCGCCGGACACAGCGTGGATATCTTCGAGGCCGAGCCCGCCATCGGCGGGTTGGCGGCAGGTTTTCGAGATCCCGCCTGGTCGTGGAGCGTGGAGAAGTATTACCACCACTGGTTCGCTTCCGATCGGGCGATCCTGGGTCTCATTCGCGAACTAGGGTTGCAGGAGAAGGTCATCTTCAAGCGACCGGTCACGGCCGTGTATTACGACGGTAAGTTCTACGGGATGGACAGCATCCCAGCCTGGCTGACCTTCCCCGGGCTTTCGTTCCCCGATCGACTGCGCAACCTGCTGGTGGGCGGTTTTCTGCGGCTGAACCCGTGGTGGATGCCGCTGGAGCGCTTCACCGCCGAGGCGTGGATGAAGCGCTGGTTCGGGCCACGTGTTTTCAAGCGCCTGTGGCGGCCCCTCTTCGTCGGCAAGTTCGGCGAGAAGGACTACCCGCGCGTGACCATGGCCTGGTTCTGGGCGCGTTTGCACAGCCGCACTCCGCGTCTGGGCACCTTCGAGGGCGGGTTCCAATCCTTCCTCGAGATGCTGGCCGCGCGCGTGGAAGGACGGGGGGCCCGCATTCATCTGGGGACGCCCGTGCAGCGCATACGCAAGCAAGTGGATCGCGGCTACATGTTGGAGGTCGGGGGCCGGTCGCAGCCGTTTGATTCGGTGATTGCGACCACCTCGCCTCTGCTCTTCTCCAAGCTCGCCGCCGACTTGCCTCCCAATTACCTGGCCAAGCTGCTCTCAATGCGCAGCATGGGCGCCGTAGTGCTCATCCTCGCGCTGCGCCACCAGCTGGCCGAAAGCGGCATCTACTGGCACAGCCTGGTGAAAGAAGCCGGGTTCCCCTTCCTGGCTCTGGTGGAACACACCAATTACCTCTCGCCGGAGCACTTCGGAGGGCAGCACATCATCTATTGCGGCGACTATCTGCCGCCCGAACACGAGTACTTCCAAATGACCAAAGCGGATTTGCTGCAGCGATTCGCGCCGACGTTGCGACGTGTCAACCCGAAGTTCGAAGAGGCGTGGATCATCAACAGCTGGCTTTTTCGCACGCCGTACGCTCAGCCCGTGCCGGGTGTGGATCATTCCCAGAATGTGCCCGAGATTCGCACCCCGCTGCGCGGCCTGTATCTGGCCAGCATGAGCCAGGTCTACCCGTGGGACCGTGGAACGAACTACGCGGTGGAGATCGGGCGCAAGGCGGCGCGCGAGCTGCTCGAGGATTTCGAATGAAACTTCCGCCGCGCTGCACGAGTTGCGACGGCGCCGAAGCAGATATATGATAGAAGGGTAAACAGCGGAGCGTGCCGCCGCACGCCACGCTCCGTCTCGTTCACCTAAGTCCGACCGGCCCACCCGGGCCGACTACCCTGACAGGAGGAAATCACCATGTCGTCCCAGCCACCCAGCGAACCACGCCCCCACATGGAGAAGGCCGAGGAGAAGGAAGAGGAAAAGAGGCACGAGAAGGGCTCCGAAGAAAAGAATTGGGACGAGAAGTGGCGCCGCGACCCGCTTGGATCACTGTTTTGGGCGCTGATCCTGATCTGGGCCGGCGTCGCGCTGTTGCTCAACAACCTGGGGATGGTCCGAGTCCCGGGCCTGGAAGTGTGGGAATTGATCTTCCTCGGCGCGGGGGTGCTCATCCTTATCGAGGTTAGCGTGCGACTGCTCGTGCCCGCCTACCGCAAACCCGTGGGTGGCAGCCTGATCCTTGCCATCGTGTTCCTGAGCATCGGGCTGCAGGGGTTCGTCGCCGGCAACCTGATCTGGGCTGTAGCCCTGATCTTGATCGGCGTTTACGTGCTTTTGCGCGGGGTCATGCGGCGGCCATAGATAGGGCGCGCGCCTGCCGCCTCACAAGCGACCCAGGTTGAACGTAGCAAATTCCCCCCACGCGTATTGCAGGGGGGTCCACCAGCGGTCGCGGCCGATGCAGCGGAAGTACGGCGGCCGAAACGCGAGAATCATATCCCCGATCTTGTACCGGGCGAGGACGGGCGTCGAAACCACCAGACTCCCGATCTCGCCCGGACGCATCTCGTGCAGCAATTTCATCCCGCCCGGCGTCTGCACTTCGAACAGGAAGAGATCGTAATTCGGCGTCCAGGCGCGATTCTCGTCGAGCTGCTGTCCGAACATGCCTTCGGTGGCGCCATAGATCTCGCGGATGGTCACCGGCCCGTACAACGCGCGCAGCGAGGATTCATAGCGCGTGTTGATGCCGGGCACGCTGCCCAACGTCATCACCTGGGCCTTCCACATGTCCTTCGGATATCGCCCGTGAACGCGTTTGACGTAGCGGCCAAAGAGCTGCGTGGTCGGCGCCACACCGCCCACGAGGGTTACGTTCTGACCCTGGCAGCGCTGGTAGGCAAGTTCGAAGCGGGCATCCCAGTCGCGGCGGGTCTTGCCGCCGCCGAGCGCATCGATCTCCTCTTGCGCTGGCACCGATCGAACCGGGGTGAAGGCGGAGACATATTTGGTGTAGATCCCGGAGGAGTACCCGTATTCCACCTCCCGCTCACCCACCTTGACCGTGCCGACGACCGACGGGAAGTTGAGATTCAGATTGACGCCCTGGTACAAGTCAAAGCGCCCGGTGCTCAAGGTGTAGTTCATCATCGCCCGGCCGGCGCTGATGCGCATGCGCAAATCGGTGGGAGTCATCGGGACGAATTTCGATTCGCCTTCGGTCGTGCCGCGCGTGATCGCCCAACCCACCGGCTCCTCATCCAGCAGCAGGTTCGTTTCGCCGGCCATCACGCGTTGGATGAGCGGTTTGTAATTCTCATAGGTGCGGATGGGGAATGCTCGCCTGAATTCCGCGATCGAGGATACGTTCGCCGCGCCGCGTTGTGCACCGTCCGTCGTGCGGGTGTATGTTTCTACCAGGCGCTTCAACACTTCGGCCTGGGCTTTCGGCGGATCGGTCAGCGCATCGAACCAGGGCTGGAGGAGTGCAGCAACAAACTCCTTCGGATTCTCGGCAAGCATGGCGCCTCCCGGGCGGGTTGGATGGGCACTGAGTGTAGCATCGTTTAGAATCCGGGCACCTCTCGCGATCGGCCGGGGCAACCGGCAACAAGCACGCCACGGCAAGGAGGTGGCCAAATGCAAGATACGGGCAATGACACCGAACAGCGCGCGCGTTCAAGCCGCCGCTCGTGGTTCATCCTGACGGTGGGCATCGGGCTCATGGTTGTGGCCGTCGCGGGAATGATTCTGACCATCCGCGCCCGCAACTCCGGCATGCCGCAGGCCACCGTTGACCGCGACACGATCGACCTGGGGACCCACCCCTACGGTGAGCGCGTGACCGCCGCGTTCAAGCTGACCAACACCGGGGGCGGGAAGCTGGAATTCGCGGCAGCGCCGGATGTGGAAGTCGTGGAGGGGTGTTGACCGCCCACGCCGACCATCGGTGCGATGGTCCTCGGGCCAGGCAAGTCCACCACCCTCACCCTGGAGTTCACCATGCCGGAGGGGATGGGCGGCAAGCACAACTTCCTGGTGCACCTACCGACGAATGATCCCAAGCGGCCGGAGATGCGCCTGACGGTGCTCTCGGACTGGGTGCCATAGAATTCGGACAACGCACTCACGGCCGTCATGCCCGCGGGGTCCTGGCGGGCAGTCAGGTTCCCTCTGTTTCGGCCGCTGCGCTACCCAACGCGGTAGTACCAGCGCACACCAGATTCGATCCAAGCCGTGGGCAGAATCCCTTTCAACCTCAACGCCAGGCGCTCAAACGCAGGACCGATCACGTAGCGCCGTCTCGGGTGAGGGCTGCGCACGATCCGCTCGACCAGCATTCCAAAGCGGACCGGCTGCATCCCGGTGCGTTCATCGCGCTCAATCACATTGAGCGCGCGTGCAAAGCTGGACGTGTAAGCGGAAGAACCCCCTGCCCGACTTCCGCGCATACGGTGTTGTGTGAACCCGCTGCAGAAATCGCCCGGCGCAACGACCACAACACGTACCCCGAAGCGGCCCACCTCCATGCGCAGCGCCTGGCTCATCCCCTCCAGTGCCAGTTTGCTCGCCGTGTAGTGAGCCTGATAGGGAAGCGCGATGTGCGCCCCGATCGATGTCACGTTGACGATCAGCCCCCCCATCTGCCGGCGCATGACCGGAAGCACGGCACGGCAAAGACGCAACGCTCCGAAGTAGTTGGTCTCGAGTTGGCGACGTGCCTCCTCCAGCGTGAGATCCTCAATCGATCCGGCATAGCCGATGCCGGCATTATTGACGACTACATCGATGCGCCCTTCACGCGAGATGATTTCGTCGACACCCCGTGCGACGGAGCCGTCGTCGTCCACATCCATGACGAGGCCGGTAAAAGGTTCACCCGGGGCGAGCGTCCGGCTCCCCCCATACACGCGATGCCCTGCGGAGTGCAGCCGCCGAGCGGCCGCCAGGCCCAGGCCGGAGGAGCCCCCGGTGATGAGAACCACTTTGGATGTAAAGGAGGTCATGTGAGCCTCGCGGTCAGCCGGCGGTTGGGTGTAAAGATGCGCTGGGAGGATCCTAATCACGAAGGAGGAGCGGCAGGAAGAGACTCTCGTCAAACACGAGCGCCCTGTACATGGCGTCGAAGATGTGGGTGTTGTCAAAGCTCCCCGACAGCATGTGCGAGAACGGGCCGCCTGCGGTCACCGGAACATCCGCAGACGTGTGGCCGGTTGTCGTCCAGGTGACACAAAACTGCCCACCGTCCACGATGGCAAATGGCCCGTTGGGCGCGGCGCAGGCCGTCCCGGGGACGAGCGCCATGCCGCCGGTTTCATGGTCGGCGGTGACGATGACCAGGGTGTTGCCGGCCGAGGCCGCGAAATCTTTGCCAACTGCAACCGCCTCATCCAACCCAAGCGTATCGGCTATGGCGTCCGCACCATTGTTGGCGTGGGCCGCCTTGTCAATCCTTCCGCCCTCGACCATCAGGAAGAAACCCTGCGGGTCGCCGGAGAGCACATCGATTGCACGCCGGGTCATCGTGGCCAGATCGGGGCTGTAGGGGCGGCTCATCTCCTCGTCGGCAAACAGCCCGACCAGCCGCGTTGTGGTGGAGGCATCGATGGCTTCGAGCTCCAGCGCCGTGCACACGCGCGCGTAACCGGCGGACGCCGCCTCGGCCAGGAGATTGCGACTGTCGGCGCGGGTTCCATTGCCGAAGCACCCGGCCACCGAAATTGGCAAGAACTGGTTCTCGCCGCCGCCCATCAACACATCGACCCCCTCGTCAAACATCTGCCCGGCGATTTCGTCCATCAAATTGCGATCCTCCACATGCGCGGCAAATGCAGCGGGGGTCGCATGCCATACCTGCACCGTAGTCACCAGCCCGGCGGACTTGCTCTCGGTGCGTGCGTATTCGAGGATGGTCGTGAGCAACGAGTGATCTGGCGCGATGGCCAACCAGCCATTGTTGGTCCGTACTCCGGTGGCAAAGGCGGTTGCGCCTGCAGCCGAATCGGTGACTGCGTTGTCGGCCGAAGCGGTCCTCGACCAGCCGCTCACCGGGAGAGCGTCCATATTCAACTCGCCCGTCATGCCGACCTGAACCCACTGCGCGGCGGTGCGGTGGACCGCACCCATTCCATCCCCAATGAAGAGGATGATATTGCGCGGCACGGCCGGCCCAGGCGCAAGCCCTGGAGACGGGAAGGCCGACGCGAGGTCGGCACGCACTGTCGATGCCGACAGGAGCGCCGCGATCAGCAAAACGAAAAGCCCCAATGAAGGCATGGGCGAATTGGCGAAGCGACGCATTTGATCTCTCACCTGGGGGCTCATCGCGTAGAGGCTCGGCGGATCTCAACCGACACGTAAAGCCGAGTCCCAAGATGGCACACATCGCTGAAATCCGAATCCACTATGAGCCTCGAGACATCGACCACTTCTTCATGCTAATCCCGGCAGCTGGCGGAGTTGCCGCAAACCGTCATTGACCCGGCGTTCGTCCGGCAGGCCCTTGTCGGTCGGCAACTTGTCGTCCCTCCACAGGAGTGCACTTCGGTTGCGAAGCCTGTGATGCCCCGTGTTACCCCACTGCGCGGCCCATCCGGTCCAATCAGAGGTTGCGCCACGCTCTGCTGCACGGTCTGCCTCATGGTGGCTCACCTACCTGATAAAGCGTGATTTGCATGCCTTCAGGGTCTTGGAACCGCACGTTGTGATCGCCCCAGGGAGTGACAACCGGAGGGTGGACCAGCGTTGCCCCGTGTGCAAGCAACCGCTCCGTTGCGGCCTTCAAGTCAGGTACCTGTAGGGCGAAGCGGATCTGCCCGCTGATGCGGCGGCCGACCTCGATCTGGTCGATTGTCTGAGCCTGCGTTTCATCAAACACTTCGAGGGTCGCCTTGCCCATGTCGAGGACCAGCGCTCGACCTTGATCGTCGGGCCAGACCTGGGCAGGCTCGAGCCCAAGCCCATCAGAATAGAAACTCGCCAATCGCTCGTAGGCATCGGCTGTAAGGGCAACTCGCAACTCGAGAACTCGCGGGATTGGGTTCGGAGTAGACATAATAGCAATCGGGCCTTTCTTCGCTTCCTAGCCGGAATTGGCAGGCGGATTGGGCCGAGCGGCCTAACGGCGTCCCTGGCCTCCCGAAGGGCATCGGGACGATGTGCGGCCCGGGCAGGCGAGGCGAGGTGCGGCCCGCCTTGGGTGCTCGGGCCGAGGCGGGCAGCGAAATATTGTACGGCCAGGAGGTTCCGCTCGGGATCCTGGCGAGGCGCTGCTCAACTTTTCGGTATTGCGAGAGCGACCAGGGTAAGTGTCCTCGGCTGGATGTCGTCGCATAGCCCGCGAGCGCTGCTCAGAAAGGTCCGGAACTCAGGGTTCTCGCGCCATCGCTCGATTGCCTCCTTGCTGTCCCAAGGGCCGAAGGAGACGAAGCTCCTTGGGTTGGTCGTATCTTGGAGTAGGTGGCCGGATCCGACCCCAGGTTGGTTCTGGCCAGTCCACTGGGCGAAAGCATCCCAGGCCGATATGAACTCCGCTTCCTTGCCTGGCTTGACGAGCCATTGACCGCTGGTGAAGAGTTGGCCAATCTTGGGCATTCAGGGGCCTCCTGGTCCGGGGTGTGTAGCGGATGGTTCGCGTGGTATGTTCTTACACCTAGCCAACAGCTGCGACGTTGGACGCCTGACGCACTGACTCGGCGGCGGCGCGCTCCGATTTGCATGCCTTCAGGGTCTTGGAACCGCACGTTGTGATCGCCCCAGGGAGTGACAACCGGAGGGTGGACCAGCGTTGCCCCGTGTGCAAGCAACCGCTCCGTTGCGGCCTTCAAGTCAGGTACCTGTAGGGCGAAGCGGATCTGCCCGCTGATGCGGCGGCCGACCTCGATCTGGTCGATTGTCTGAGCCTGCGTTTCATCAAACACTTCGAGGGTCGCCTTGCCCATGTCGAGGACCAGCGCTCGACCTTGATCGTCGGGCCAGACCTGGGCAGGCTCGAGCCCAAGCCCATCAGAATAGAAACTCGCCAATCGCTCGTAGGCATCGGCTGTAAGGGCAACTCGCAACTCGAGAACTCGCGGGATTGGGTTCGGAGTAGACATAATAGCAATCGGGCCTTTCTTCGCTTCCTAGCCGGAATTGGCAGGCGGATTGGGCCGAGCGGCCTAACGGCGTCCCTGGCCTCCCGAAGGGTATCGGGACGATGTGCGGCCCGGGCAGGCGAGGCGAGGTGCGGCCCGCCTTGGGTGCTCGGGCCGAGGCGGGCAGCGAAATATTGTACGGCCAGGAGGTTCCGCTCGGGATCCTGGCGAGGCGCTGCTCAACTTTTCGGTATTGCGAGAGCGACCAGGGTAAGTGTCCTCGGCTGGATGTCGTCGCATAGCCCGCGAGCGCTGCTCAGAAAGGTCCGGAACTCAGGGTTCTCGCGCCATCGCTCGATTGCCTCCTTGCTGTCCCAAGGGCCGAAGGAGACGAAGCTCCTTGGGTTGGTCGTATCTTGGAGTAGGTGGCCGGATCCGACCCCAGGTTGGTTCTGGCCAGTCCACTGGGCGAAAGCATCCCAGGCCGATATGAACTCCGCTTCCTTGCCTGGCTTGACGAGCCATTGACCGCTGGTGAAGAGTTGGCCAATCTTGGGCATTCAGGGGCCTCCTGGTCCGGGGTGTGTAGCGGATGGTTCGCGTGGTATGTTCTTACACCTAGCCAACAGCTGCGACGTTGGACGCCTGACGCACTGACTCGGCGGCGGCGCGCTCCGCGATCCGAGTTCTTACTAGCTTCCGCACAAGTATGGCAGGTAAGGGCCTGTCCGCTTGAAAGCGGATGGTGCCCTTGCTGGTGTCGTAGGCCTTGAGTTCATTCTTGTGAGCTTCAACGGGAAACGCACCGGGGTAGAAGGCGCAGTGGTTCGCGGCCGCGCCAAAGGCCACTAGCATCCTGCCGCCGAGACGGAAGGCTGGGACCCGGTAGCTGATGCACTCTTCAGCCTTGGGCGCCGCGGACCTGATGGCCCTTCGAAGCTTCTCGAGCGCCGCTCGCTTCTCGCTGCTCAACGGTGCAAGGTACTCGTCGATGGTCTTTGGTTTACGCGACATGTCTTGTAATCCCTGAGAGGCAACGGCTGGTTCTCGATCGGCGCGTCCGCCCGCCAGCGAGGCTACATCCGCCGCTGGCTTAGAACGCGCCAACGTCGTGATCACATGGACCATAGCAAGTCCCGCGTCCCATCCCCGCGCAGAGGCACTCAGGTGCAGCCTGTGTTCGCCAGCGCTGGCTGGCGCATCCTCCATTACTGACGTTGCAGTGCGATTGGGCAGCCAACGTCACAGCCTAACGTTAGTGTCTCATTCTGGTTTGAGAGCGTCAGGGAGTATTCTACTTGCACAGACCTACCATCCCAGCGAGTGAGACTGAATGTCATTTGTGCCGTTGTGGAGGATAGCCTTGTGCCCGAACCACTTCCCTGATACCCGGGAGGCTCAACGTTTGGGCTGTATGTGTCGTTGTAGGTACCTGTCAAGCCATCCTCGGTCTGCACCAGGGAGATTGTGAGAGTGCTGCCGTCAAAGGGATCGATTCCTTCCCAATCGCCAGTGAATGGCGTTGACCCCGGCGCTTCCGTTCCCTGAGACACAGCGGGGCGGGCCGTTGGCAGCCCGGGACAGAGCGATTCGAATCCCGTGGCGCAGTACTCCACTTGCCCGTCGATCATCGTCATTAGGACGTTGATGTTGTTGATGTCGCCTGTCGCGCCGGACAACGGGCTGTCGGAGAGAATCACCATGTCAGCCAGCTTGCCGGGGGTCAGGCTGCCCAGAATGTCATCCTGGAAGTTCGCATACGCCGCATCGATCGTGAGACTGCGCAGGGCATCTTCGGCGGTGATCGTTTGGTCGAGCATCCATGCTTCGGGTTGCGCGCCGAGATTCCCCTCGCGCGCGACAGCTTGATAGATGAGCCGCATGGGAGAACCGAAGGGGGCGCCCGTCAGTTCATCCACATAGTAACTGGGCCATGCAGACCCGTTGGCTATGTTGATGTTGGCTTCGGTCAGACTGCGCCAGGGAAACGCCGAGCCTCGCGGCTCGCGCGCCATCAAGACGGCAAGGTCTTGACTGCCAACCAGCTGGCCAGGCGAATTGGTTTGAATGGACGGGATGAGTCCAAGATGTTGCACGCGCGTGATCTGTTCGGGAGTCAGGAAGAGAACATGTTCGAGTCGGCCGCGGCTGTCTATGACGTTCGGATCAATGGTCTCGATATGCTCAAAGGCATTTAAGATCATCTCCAATGAACGCGCACTGACGGTTTTGACGGCCAGTTGCCAGCCTTCTTGATGCAGCGTCAGCAGATAGGCATTCAGGTCATCCTGTTCCCAGAAGAGGATGGTTGCGTTGTCAAAGTCGGTGAATATTTTCAGCCCCGCGACGCGGACGCGTGGGCTGACCATCTGCCCCTGTGAGTAGCTCTGGTAGTAGGGAGCCATCAACCTGCCCTCGGGGCTGTTGTCCATGACAGGCAGGTAGGCATTCACCCGAAGTCGAAGCCGGCCTTCCTGATCGAGCGCGCGCAATTCGTCGAGCCGCTCCTGGTTGACATAAAGCTCATCCAGAGTCGTCCAGCCCTGCTCAATGGCGAGCTGGATCACTGGATCCGCTTCGGTGTAATTGCGCTTCCCTCGGTCACCAATCCGGTGCTGATGAGAGTCAATGAAGCCCGGCGCAATGGTGTAACCTTGTAGGTTCACGACTGCCGTGGAGGAGCCCGCTAGCGAGAGGATTTCGCTGTCGGATCCGACCGCCAGGATACTCCCCCCATCGATGGCGATTGCCTGCGCCTGGGGCTGGTTATCATCCATCGTAAGGATGAACCCATTGTGGAAGACTGTATCAGGCACATAGGCGGGACTCGTTGCTGTTTCGGTTGCGCTGGCCACAGGGGTGTTGGCGATTGTTGATGAGGATGGGGGCAAGACACACGCAGAGATGAAGACCACCAAGACCAGGGAAGCCGACCTGCTGTTACGAACGATTCTCATCATGACCTCGTGAGGTTTGCATCTATCTGAAGGGAGCACCGGGTCTATCACACGCACTCTCAACTTAACCTTCGATTGCACAAGGATTGCCGTTGCCTTCTTGTCGAAGGACCTCCCCGGCCCGCGGCCAGCCTGCCCCTTGACCCAGTGCGTCACAATACGCCGGAGCGACAAGTCGCGCGGGCAGGCAGCATGTTGTTGGGCAGCGGCAAGATCTGGCACTTGTCGGCGGCCACATGCCCGAAGGATTCACTGGGCCGCCGCAAAGATCTCGCCAGTCACAACCTCTGCACGTGGCGCAAACACGCGGAGGTTCGTCTCGAGATCAGACAGATGTATCTTGAGATCTGCGATGGGGATTCCCGCAGGCGCG
>Ga0154809_1114_pt1 | contig 11031 bp, 8 predicted proteins | sample Rifle2008BG16ft_FD_105817 | JGI IMG/M metagenome (GOLD analysis project Ga0154809, IMG submission 105817) | Chloroflexi bacterium RBG_16_64_43 | reverse complement strand
CTACGTCTTCCAGAGCCGCGCCTTCGGCGGATTCTGGGGCTTCACTCTGTTGATGTCGGGCTTCGTCATCTGGATCCTGCAATGGGTGGCGCTCTCGGGCTGGCTGCTGGCGTACCTGGGCTTTGCCCCGCTCTTCCTCGGGTTAGGCGCCACTCTCGGCAGTACCGCGCTCTCGGCCGTCGGGGTGTGGTTCACCTCGGCTAACGGGATCATCATCACCAGCATCCTGAATGCGTTCCTGTCGATGGTCCTACTGGTGAGCGGCTTCAAGAATTACGTCAAGGTCCAATACGTGATGTTTTACGGGATCCTGGTCGCCTTTGCCACGACTCTGATCGTGCTCTTCACCACACCGGCTGCGGAATTCGTGGCGCGGCTGAACGCGTTTGCGGTGGCTTCGGGCGGCGTGCAGAACTTCTATCAGACCGCGAAGGATGCCGTGGTCGCGGCCGGGATCGACCTCAACCCGCCCTTCAGTTTGCTGGCCACGCTGCTGGTTGCCCCCATCGCCTGGACGAGCGTGCAGTGGGCCACCTACTCCGCCGAGCAGAACGGCGAAATCAAGGAGGCGCGCTCCTTCAAGAACCAGGTGTTCATCCTGGTGGGCTCGCTGATCGTCACCGGCATCCTGCTGGCCCTGCTGGGCTGGGCTTTCGAGCGCGTGGGCGGCACGGAGTTCGTTTACATCGCCGGCGCAGGTTACTGGTCGCTCATCCCCGAAGCCAACATCGCGGGGTTCAACCTGTGGCCCAACATCCTGGCCATCGCCCTCACCGCCAGCCCGCTGGTGGTGATCCTGATCGCCTTCGGCTACATCCTTAACTCGTTCCAGATCGTCAACAACTGCTACATCGGGGTCACGCGCATCATGGTGGCTATGTCGCTCGACCGGCTGCTGCCCGAGTGGTTCAGCAAGGTCAACGAGCGCTTCCACACGCCCGTCAATGCTCACCTGGCTTACTTCCTGGCCAGCATCCCGGTCATCCTGGCTTACAACTTGGTGGGCGGATGGATTGGCCTGACACTGGGTGTGACCTTCGCCTGCGGCTACGTGTTCGCGGCCAGCTCACTGGCCGGGGCGCTGCTGCCCTTCCGGGCCAAGGAAGTCTACGAGGCCTCGCCCGGAGCCAAGTACAAACTGGGCGGCGTTCCGTGGGTCACCATCCTGGGTGGCCTGGGCGCGGTGTTCGGCTTCGCCATGGTGTTTGCCTACCTGCTCGCGCCCCAGTTGGGAGTCCTCGGCAACTGGAACTTCGCCGACTTCCCACGCAACTTGTGGGCTCAAATCATCGCCATCGCGATCGTCGTGGTCTCGGCCGTCTGGTACTTTGCGGCCAAGGCGGCACAGAAGCGACGTGGTATCAACGTCGACTTCGCCTTCAAGGAGATCCCGCCCGAGTAAAGCGCGACCTATCCCCCGGGCGGGGGCGCATGCGCCCCCGCCCGGGTGGGCTGGACTTATCCATTCATTGTGCGCCTCGTTCCCTCCGCCTCACGCCGCAGGGCGGCGTGAGGCGGAGGCCGTCATCCCTGTCGCATCTCGTTAGGAGGTTTGCGTGAAAGAGCAAGCACGAGCCGTCGTCATCGGCGGCGGCATTATGGGTGTCAGCGTCGCGTACCATCTGGCCAAGCTGGGCTGGAAGGACGTGGTGCTGGTCGAGAAGGGCGAGATCGCCAGTGGCGAATCGGGTTGGGCCGCCGGGCTCGTCACTCAATTCCACACCTCACCCACCCTGATGCAGATCCGCAAGTACAGCATCGATCTGTTCAGCGAGTTTGGCATGGTCAAACACGTCGGCAGCCTGCGCGTGGCATCCAGCGAGCCGCAGTTCAACGAATTGCTGCGCAACGTAAGCCAGGCGCGCGCCATCGGGCTGGAGGTGGAAGTGACCTCGCCCGAGGAAACAGTCAAGTACTTCCCGGCCCTCTCCAAAGAGAGCCTGTACGGTGCGATCTACCTGCCGCGCGATGGGCATCTCGACCCCTACCTCACCACCACCGACCTCGCACGCCGCGCGCGCGAGCTGGGCGTGACGATTCACACCAACATGCGTGTCACCGGCTTCGAGCTTGGGCCGCAGGGCGAGGTGGCGCGGGTGATCACCGACAAAGGCGCCATCCGCACCGAGGTAGTGGTCAACGCGGCCGGCATGTGGGGCCCGCAGGTGGCGGCCATGGCTGGGTTGCACTTTCCCACGACGCCGGTCGATCACCAGCACATCACGCTCAAGGCCGTGCCGGGCAAGGAATTCCCCCACGACACGCCGTGTGTGCGCGATCCCGACAACCTGGTCTACCTGCGCGAGGAGGCGGGCGGTCTGGTGGTGGGTGGCTACGAACTCAACCCCTCGCCGCGGTGGGTCGACGGCCCGCCATGGGATCACGGCGGGGCGACACTGCCACCGGATTTCGACCGCTTCGAGCCGCTGCTGGAGGGCGTCATTCGGCGCATCCCGGTGCTAGAGCGGGCCGAGATCAAGGGCCTGACCTGTCATCCGGGGGCTTACACACCCGACAGCCGCCCGATGCTCGGGCCGATGCCCGGCGTGCGCGGGTACTGGTGCGCCGCTGGGCTTTCGCTACAGGGCTACGGCGGCGCGGGCGGCATGGGCAAGGTGTTGGCCGAGTGGATCATCGAGGGCGAACCCTCGCTGGATATCTTCTCCTTCCACGCCTGGCGTTTCGGCCGTTACTACGCCGATCCGGTGTACGCCGCCGAACGCACCCGCGAGGGTGTGAAGTACTACTACCTGCTGCGCTTCCCCAACGACGAGAACGAGTGGGCCCGCCCGCATCGTGTGAGCCCGTTGCACCACCGCATGCAGGAACTGGGCGCGGTCTTCGGTGAGAAGTTCGGCTGGGAGCGCGTCAACTACTTCCAGCCGGGCAAAGCCTGGCGCCGCATGGGCGCCGATCAGCGCGAGTGGGGCTGGAAGCGCCCGCCGTACTTCGGACGCGTCGCCGAAGAGCATCGCGCCGTACGCGAACGGGTAGGCCTTTTCGATATGTCGTCCTTCGGAAAGATCGAAGTGCGCGGCCCGGGTGCGCTGCCGCTGTTGCAGCGCCTGACGGACAGCCAGATGGACGTGCCCGAAGGGCGCGCCGTCTACACCCAGTTCCTCAACTCACGCGGCGGCGTGGAGGGCGATGTCACCATCACTCGTCTGGGCAAGGATCGCTTCCGCGTGGTGACCGGCTCCGGCTTCATCGGCAACGACTTGGGCCACCTGCGCCTCGGCCTGCGGCCGGGCGACCCCCCGGTGGAATTCCATGACGTGACCGAAGATTACGCAGTCATCGGACTGTGGGGTCCCAAAGCGCGCGAGGTGCTGCGCGCCGTTACCTCCAGCGACGTGTCGAATGAGGCCTTGCCCTACATGATGGCGCGCACGATCGACATCCGTGGCGCCAAGGTGCTGGCGCAGCGCATGACCTACGTCGGCGAGCTGGGCTGGGAGTTGTACGTTGAGGCCGCGCAGGCCGTGCAGGTGTGGGATGCGTTGATGGCTGCCGGCACGGCCTTCGGCATCGAGCCGGGCGGCTACAAAGTCCTCGATTCGCTGCGCCTGGAGAAGGGCTACCGCTACTACAGCATGGATGTGACCATGCTCGAGAATCCGTACGAGGCCGGGTTGGGATTCTGTGTGCGCCCGGGCAAGGGTGAGTTCGTCGGCCGCGAGGCGCTAGCCAAGATCAAGGAGAAGGGCCTCACCCAGAAGCTGTGCACACTGACCATCGGGGACGAGGACTATCTCACCATCTACGGCGGCGAGGCCGTGCTCTCCGGCGATAAAGTCGTGGGTCGCCTGCGCAGTGCCGGCTACGGCTTCACGGTGAAGAAAAACATTGCCTACGCGTATCTGCCGCTGTCGCTCTGCGCGCCCGGCACCGCGTTGCACGTTGAGGTCTTCGGCCAACACGTGGCGGCGCAGGTGGCCCCCGATGTGTTGCACGATCCGAAGGGCGAGCGGGTGCACGCCTAGCGAGATCTGCTGCGTTCGATGCAACGATCAAACAACGGCTGCTGTTCGGCCGTTGTTTGCGTTCTCATGCACTGGGCTATGCCTCGCGTCACATGGGACAGCCGCCAGAGGGCATAGCATGCCTTACGCATGCCCGCGCACGCGCGCTATGCGCGCGTCTGCCCACTGGGGGTAACTGCAGCGCAAGCGTCGGCGAGGGCGCATGCAGCCCCGTGGGCTCAGCCCTGCATCCGAAAACGAGTGGCGCTGGAGGGGAAATCCCGTTCGCGCCAGGCCAGAGCTTATCCACGTGCACCCGATAGATCAGCCCGCCTTCCAAGTGGAATGCGTACTTGGCGAAGTAGATGCCGTCAAGCTGCGCCTGCAAGCTTCTGTCATCCACCACTTCCGCTCGACCCTCGAGGATCACCACCTCGTCACCGCTTTCAAGATGGACCACGACTTGCGGATTCAGGTGCAGGTTGCGCGCCTTGCGTGACGCGGCATCCGTGGAGAAGAAGAAGGCCTCCTCCGCCCAGACGCCCCAAACCGGTGCGGCGTGCGGTCGTCCGTCGTGGCTGCTCGTCACGACCCAATAGTTGCGTGCGGCCTGCATTCGCCCGCCGACAAAATCCCACGGAAGGGTGCCCTCGCCAGAGGGCGCGGGCTGGATTCCGTAGGAGGCCGGGAGGCTGGGCCGGTCGGCACGCGGGGTGGCGAGGCGTCGCGCGGAGCTGGAGCTCATCGGGGACCTTCGACAAGAACAGGGCTGCTTAGGGAACCGCCGCTCACCCGGCCTGGTCCAATTCGCTGCGCACGGTCTCGTACAATGCCTCGGCGCGCAGCTCCTGCAACGTGTAGCACGGGCCCTTGAGGTGATCGGCCAGCGCGCGGGCCAGGCCCTGATCGAAGGCGGCGTGCTCCATGTTGACCACCACACTGCGGATGTGCGCCTCGCGCAGATCGTCTGCAAAGTGGTGGGCTTCCTCCAGCGGCGGCAGTGCGCCGAGCGAGACATTGGCCGCACCGTCGGTGAGCAGGATCATCAACGGCATCACTTCCGGATGCAGCACTTTCTCCTGGCGGAAGACTTTGAGCGCCAGCGCCAGCCCGGCCGAGAGCGGCGTCTTGCCGCCTACCGGAATGTCGGCCAGCGCTCGCGTGGCCAAGTGCGTGGAGTGAGTTGGCGGCAGCACCAAGTGGGCGCGGTCCTTCTGAAACACCACCAGGCCCACCCGATCGCGCCTCTGGTATGCGTCGGTCAGCAGCGAGAGAATGGCACCCTTGGTGGCGGACATGCGCTCGGCGACTGCCATCGACCAAGAGGCGTCCACCACGAAGAGTATCAGGTTGGCGGCGCGGCGAACTCGGACCTTGCGGTGGAAGTCGGAGGGATGCACCGCAAAGGCGACCTTCTCGCGCTCTTCGTGGCGCTCCACCTGGAAGGGCGCTGCGGCGCGCAGAGTGGCGTCGATGGCGAGATCGACCGCCTTTCCGGGCGTGGGCCGCGCCTGAACGTAGCGCCCGCGTTTCTGGCTGGTGTGCGTGCGCGAGCGGCGCCCAGCCTGGCGCCGTGTGAGGCGGTCGAGCGGGGTGGATAGGCGGCGCGGCGCAAAGGCCGAGCCCATCTTCACCTTCTGGCCGCCCTCCCACCACGGACGGTCCTCCGATTGGAGCGGAGGCTGGAGGGCTGGCTCGACCGGTGCCACCTGAGGCTGGCCTTCTTTGAGCGGGGCGTTCAGCTCATCTTTTTTTTTACGACGGTTGAGGCGGACGGGTCTTCGCTCAGGCGCGGGTCGGCCTCATCCTGCGACTGCATGTCCGCGTGGATTTGGTCGATGCGCTCCTCAAGGTTGTACAAGCTCATCTCGCTCTGCTGCAAGGGGCCCTTCTTCATGCGGTGAGGCAGTGCGAGCTCGGCCGCCACGGCGATGTCGTGGTCGGAGATGGCCTTGCGGCCATGCAGCGCCGCCTGGGCGCGGGCAGCCTTGAGGATGACCAGGTCTGCGCGGTGCCCATCCACCTGCAGCGAGGCCGTCAGACCGGCAATGGAAAGCAGGTCGCGGCTGGAGTAGGCGACGTGCTCCACCAATTCGCGCGCGCGTTCGATCTCGGCCGAGAGTTCGTTTTCCTTGGCGAGCCATTCGGCGCGGAAATTCTCGGGCGAACTCTCAAAAGCCAGGTTGCGTTCCATGATCGCCACCCGGTCGCGCGCGTCGATGATGCCGTGGACTTCGACGCACAGGGCAAAGCGGTCCAGAAGCTGCGGGCGCAGGTCCCCCTCCTCCGGGTTCATAGTGCCCACCAGGATGAATCGCGCCGGATGGGTGAACGAAATCCCCTCGCGCTCGACGATGTTCATGCCCATGGCCGCCGAATCCAGGAGAATATCGACCACGTGATCGTCGAGCAGGTTGACCTCGTCGATATAGAGCATGCCGCGGTTGGCCGAGGCCAACACGCCGGGCTCGAAGTAGCGCTCCCCTTTTTGGATCGCCCGCTCGATATCCAGCGTGCCCACGACCCGGTCCTCAGTGGCCGAGACTGGCAGGTTGACGAAGGAGGTGCGGCGCATGTCGTAGGGCAGCGGCCCGTTGGCATGCTCGCGCTCACGGCACTCGGTGCACCAGGTGGTCGGCCGGTCGGGGTCGCAACCGAAGCGGCAGTTGCGCACAACGCGCACCTCCGGCAGCAGCGCCGCCAAGGCACGCGCGGCGGTCGATTTGGCCGTACCGCGCTCGCCGCGGATTAACACCCCGCCGATGCGCGGATTGACCGCATTAAGCAGCAGCGCGCGTTTCATGCGCTCTTGGCCGACGATGGCCGTAAAGGGGAAAATCTGTGGCATGCCGTGACTCCACCTTAGATTATAACGCGCCGGAGTGCCTCTCCCCTCGCACAGAAGCCCTGCCCGCCCGTCAGCTGTGGAGAGCGGCCGCTTCGTGAAGTGAGCCGAGGCCCCGACCCGGCTGCCCCTCCTGCCACATCCAGCGGGCCGATCCCACCCTCCTTCGGCGGCGGTGTATGCGTTCTGCTGCGCCTCAATGGGCCTTCGGTTGCGGGGAATGTGGTTCGCCCGTATAATGAAAACATCTCGGAACCCGGAGTAAGTGAAGTTCATGTCGAGCCAACCCCCATCGTCGAGCCCGGAAGAGAACCCCACCCCTCCCGCTCGACCCGACAGTTCGATGGGCGATCTGCTTCAGCAGTCGGAAAGTGCAGATCAGCCCAAACGAGGCGATATCCGCAAGGGCGTCATTGCCCGCATCACGGCTAACGAAGTGCTGGTATCGATCGGCACCAAGTCGGAGGGCGTGATCCCGGCCAAGGAGCTCGAGAAGCTGGATGCCGCTGCGCGCGGCCTGCTCCACGAGGGCCAGGAGATCACCGTCTACGTGATCAACCCGGAAGACCACGCCGGCAACGTGTTGCTGTCGCTGGCGCGCGCCCAAGAGGAAACCGACTGGCACCAGGTGGAACAACTGATGGCGAGCCAGACGGTCTATGGCGGCCGGGTGGATGGCTTCAATAAGGGCGGTCTGATCGTCAAGGTAGGCAACTTGCGCGGGTTTGTACCCGCCTCGCAATTCAGCCTGAGCCGGCGCCACCGCAGCGAAGGGGAAACCCCCGAGCAGAAGTGGAGCAAGATGGTCGGCGAGCCGATCCACGTCAAAGTGATCGAGGTGGATCGCAGCCGCAACCGCCTGATCCTTTCCGAACGCGCCGCCGCCAAAGAGGCCCGCGAGAGCCAGAAGGAACGCCTGCTGAATGAGCTGCACGAGGGCGAAGAACACACGGGGCACGTCATCAGCCTGGCCAGTTTCGGCGCCTTTGTCGATTTAGGCGGGGCGGATGGGCTGGTGCATCTTTCGGAGATATCCTGGAAGCGCATCAACCACCCGTCGGAGGTGCTCAAGGTCGGGCAGAAGGTGCGCGTGCGCGTGCTCGGGGTCGATCGCGAGCGCAAGCGCATCAGCTTGTCGATGAAGGCCCTGGCGCAAGACCCATGGGCGGAAGTGCTCGGCGCGCTGCACGAAGGGCAGTTGGTCACCGCCACGGTCACCAAGCTGGCCAAGTTTGGGGCCTTCGCGCGCCTGGAGGGCCACGACGAAGTGGAGGGCCTGATCCACATCACCGAGTTGTCGGAGCAGCGCATCGAGCATCCGCGTGAGGTATTGCAGGAAGGCCAGACCCTCACCCTGCGGGTGGTCAAGGTCGACCCGCAAGCTCGGCGTATCGGGCTCAGCTTGAAGCGAGTGCAATCGGCCGACTACGCAGATATGGATTGGGAAGCCGCCATGCGCGACATGTCGACCGAGGAGGGCGAGGCACCTCCGCTCGCCGAGCCGCCTCCGCCTGCCGAGGCACTTCCTCCTGCCGAGGAACCTCCACCCGGCGAGCTCTCCGGCGGCGAGGCGTAGGGCCGCCCGCGTCACGCGCCGTTTCACCCGCCAAGGATTTCCAGCGAAGAATAGCCAGCGCCGACCCACGGCGCTGGTTTGTTTCAAGCTGCGCAACCCGGCCGGCCGGTGTGCCGTATATTGGTAAGAAGCTCCCGCCGGGCGTGCTCGACGCGGAAATCCACGGAGCTTCGTTCTGTATCCGGAGGTCTCCATGAAACCCTTTCTCGTCCTGACGGGGGCCTTGGCGGTCTTGGCCATGGCCTGCGCGGGGGTTACCGTCAACCTCCCCACCCTTCAAGAACTCGAAATCGGGCCCGTCCAAACCTACTCGATCGACGAGCCACTCCCGGCGGGCAGTGACCCTGTGGCGCTCACGCTATCGATGGGTGCCGGGCGCCTGGATGTGCGCGGAGGAGCGCAGGCTCTGGTCGAAGGCAGCGTCCGCTGCAATGTCCCCTCCTGGAAGCTGGTCGTCGACCGCTCGACCAACCAGATCGACATTCGCCAGGAAGCCCCCGAGGGCTACACAACGCCGACCGGCAGCTCCGTGACTAACGAGTGGGACGTCCGTCTAGGGGCGCATCCACTTGACCTGCATGTCAACGCGGGTGCATACCGCGGCACGCTCGATCTATCAGGGGTCCCGCTGCGCAGCCTGGAAGTGCTCGACGGCGCAAGCGAGTCGCAGGTGGTATTCTCCAGCCCTAACCCACAACGCATGGAGGAACTGGTCTATCGCACCGGAGCCTCGACGGTCGAGTTGCGCGGGCTGGGTTATGCACGCGCCAAGCAGATCACGTTCGTGTCGGGCGCGGGCACGTACACGCTGGATTTCACAGGCGAGGCGAGCGAGCCGACCACGGTATCCATTCGCTCCGGCGTGAGCACGGTGCGCCTGATCGTGCCGGCCAACGCCAACGCGCGGCTTTCGCTGGGTGGCGGACTGCGCGAGGTGTCTGCCTCCGGTGCCTGGATCGGCAGTGGGAACTTCTACAACGTTGTCGGCGATGGTATACAGCTTGAACTGAATGTGGACATGGGTGTGGGTCAGCTCATCCTTGAGACCCGATAGGCTCGCCCGCGATTGTTGGTCGCGGCGGCAAGCGGGTAGTGATGGTCGAGATCTGGCGAGACAAACCATGCGCTCGGTGAGCGTTCCGCAGGAGTGGGTCGCACAAGCGCGGGCGGGTGACCGGCAGGCCTTCACCTTGCTGGTCGAGGCCTACCAGGTGCCGGTCTACAACTTGTGCCGGCGCATGCTAGGCAACCCCGGCGAGGCTGAAGACGCGGCCCAAGAGACCTTCTGGCGGGCTTTCCAGGCCCTGGAGCGCTACGATCCGCAGCGACCGTTCGCCACCTGGCTGCTCTCGATCGCCGCCCATTACTGCATCGATTACTTGCGCCGGCAGCGGCTGGTGGCGCTCTCGCTCGAGGCGATGCCTGATTACCACGATGTGCCGGACCCGGCGCCCGGCCCGGAAAGTTCGGCCGAGGCCCACGAGCGGGAACGCCGGGTGGCGTCCATGCTGCAATCGCTCGACCCGCTCGATCGCGCCGCGATCGTCATGCGCTATTGGTATGACCTTTCGTACGAAGAAATGAGCGAGGCCCTTTCGCTCTCGGTCAGCGCGGTCAAGAGCCGCCTGCATCGCGCACGCCGCCAGTTAGCCGGCGTGTGGCCCGAGAGCCAGGCCAGCGGCCTTGCTCGAGGAGGAACACATGATGCCGCACCAGCCGTTTGAGGAGTGGCTGCTGGCCGTACACGATCTTTCGGCGGCAGAGGCGGCCAAGCTCGAATCGCATCTGCGCGAGTGCTCCTCCTGCCGCGCTCTGGCCACCGGTTGGGCCGAAGCCGAACGCCGGCTGGAGGCAGCGCCGCTGCTTGCGCCAACGGAGGGATTCGCCGAGCGCTGGCAAGCAACCCTCGTCGCGCGCGAGATCGCGCAGCGCCGCTGGCAGGCCTGGCTGGTGTTTGGCCTGTCTTTGGCCGGCGCCCTGGCGCTCGCCGTGCTTTTGGGCTGGCAGGTGCTCAGCTCGCTGCTCTCGCCGGCGCACGCGGCCGTCGGCCTGCTGCAGGTGATGGTGTGGGTGGCCGCCGCAGTGGCTGCGGCGCAGGAAGTCGGGCTGGTGCTGGTACGCAGCCTGGCGGCGCTCGTCCCGCCCGGGCTTTGGATTGCGCTTGTGGTGGGTGCTGCGGCACTCATTTCGCTGTGGCTGATCACGATGTCACGCTATGCGATTCAAGGAGTACGACAATGAAGACTCTCTTGCGAAGTGTATTGCTAGCATGTGTGTTGCTGCTCATGCTCCCCGGCCCGGCCCTGGCCGACGGCCCCGAGGATGGCAAGCTCATCTTCGGCGGTACCTACATCCTGGCCCAGGGTGAGACCCTGAACGGGGACCTGGTGGTGATCGGCGGCAGCGTGACCGTCGAGGAGGGTGCCCAGGTCAACGGCAACGTCGCCCTGGTGGGCGGCTCGGTCACCATCGACGGCACGGTCAACGGCGATGCCGTGGCGGTCGGTGGCACGCTCAGCCTGGGTCCAAAATCGGTGGTGACGCGCGACGTGGGCACCTTCGGCGCCATGCTCAACCGCGCCGAAGGATCACAGGTCGCCGGCCAAGTCACCTCCGGCGGCGGGTTCCAAATGCCCTTCACCCTGCCC
>Ga0154809_1066_pt2 | contig 11739 bp, 9 predicted proteins | sample Rifle2008BG16ft_FD_105817 | JGI IMG/M metagenome (GOLD analysis project Ga0154809, IMG submission 105817) | Chloroflexi bacterium RBG_16_64_43 | reverse complement strand
TTGAGGTTGCTGCAATTGTCTCCCCCTCTCGTGCCCAATTAGCGTAACCAGAAGCGGACCCACGGATCATGGGCGATCTCGTCATTCGCGCGCAGGATATCGGCAAACAATACCGCATCGGCGCCCGCCAGCAGGGCTACCGCACGCTGCGCGACACCCTCGTCGATTCGATCGTGGCTCCGGCGCGCTGGGTCGGACGCACGCTGCGCCGGGGTTCGGCGCGCGCCGAGCAGGGCGAGTTGATCTGGGCGCTGCGCGAGGTCTCCTTCGACGTGCACCAGGGAGAGGTGCTGGGCGTCATCGGCCGCAACGGCGCCGGCAAGAGCACGCTGCTCAAGATCTTCGCGCGTATAACCGAACCCACCACCGGCCGGGTCAGGATTGCCGGCCGAGTGGGGTCGCTGCTCGAGGTAGGCACGGGTTTTCATCCGGAATTGACCGGGCGCGAGAACATCTATCTCAACGGGGCCATCCTGGGTATGCGCCGCGAAGAGATCGCGCGCCGCTATGATGAAATCGTCGCCTTCTCGGAGGTCGAACGCTTCATCGATACGCCGGTAAAACACTACTCGAGCGGCATGTACTTGCGCCTGGCCTTTGCCGTCGCCGCTCACCTGGACCCCGAGATCCTCCTGGTGGATGAAGTTCTGGCGGTGGGTGACGACCGCTTCCAGAAGAAGTGCCTGGGCAAGATGGAAAGCGTGGGCCGTGAGGGGCGTACGGTGATCTTCATCTCGCACAACATGCCGGCCGTTACACGCCTTTGCCCACGCGCGATTCTCCTGGATGAGGGGCGAGTGATTGCTGATGGGGAAGCGCGCGAGGTGATTGGGCGCTACCTGAACGCCGGGCGGGTCGAGAGCGGCGGCATGGAATGGCTCAGCGCCAACGAGGCGCCGGGCGATGCGACAGCGCGCCTCAAGCACGTGCGTGTCTCCGACGCGCAGGGCAACCCCAAGACCCTCTTCACCATGCGCGAAACGATTGCGGTGGAGGTCGAGTACTGGCTGCTGCGCGGCAACGATCCTGTGCTCCCGATGATCCAGGTCGTCAACCAGGATGGGCACAGCGTTTTTGTCTCGGCCGCCAATCACGACCCGGCTTACCAAGCCGCGACGCGCGAGCCTGGCCTGTATCGCAGCCGCTGCATCATTCCGGGCGACTTGATGACGGAAGGGTTGTTCTCGGTCGATGTCTGGCTGCGCGTGCTCTACCCGCGCCGCGTGTTCGTGCACGAGGCCAATCTGTTGACCTTTCGCGTGCAAGACACCGGCCTCGGAGATTCCACCAAGGGTACGTATCGCGGCGTGTGGGGCGGGGTGATCGCGCCGCGATTGGAGTGGCACACCGAGTTCCAACCGGGAGGACCGGCCGACCGTGCGGATACTGCAGATTCATCCCTTCCTGCGCGGTGATCGGATTGATCCGCGCGCGGGGGGTAAGTCGCGGGCGGCGCTCCTGCTCACCGAGTATCTCCTCGACCAAGGGCACGAGGTCGCGCTCTATCCCTTCCCCGAACGCCTCTGGCTTCAACCGGCGATGTTCGGCATGCGTTCCGGGTCGCGCCTTCCGGTTCTGCCAACCATGGCCTTGCCAGGCGCACGCCACATGCTGGGGGCCGCGCGCCGCGCGCGCCGCGTTGCGCAACAGATCCGGCAGGACCGCGGCTTCCTAGTGAGCCTGCTGTATATCGAAGGGTTGCGCCGCGCGCTGGCCGATTTCGCCCCCGACATCATTCACTCCCATCAGCGGATATCCCTCTTGCCGCTCATACTCCGCGAGGTCCCCCAGCGCCCTGCGGTGGTGTTTACCCACCATACCGGCGAGCCCGGCCAGCACCTCGACACGTACGAGCACGTGGTCTTCGTCTCTCGCGCGCTGCAGGACATGGTATGTGCGAGCACCGGTCTGGGGCGCGAGCGAACGAGCGTCGTCTACTACCCCATCGACGCGGCGTTTCTCGAGGCGCCGCTCGTACCGGCCGCTTCGCGTCGGGGGGTGGCTTTCGTCGGCGGGCTGACCGAGGCCAAGGGGGTGGACCTGCTGCTGAGCGCCTACCGCCTCGATCCTGAGCTGAACGAGCATCCGCTGCATCTATGCGGCGCGGGCGAGCGCGAACGGGAATTGCGCGAGTATGCCGAGCGCCACGGGCTGAATGTCGTCTTCGAGGGCCGCCTGTCGGTGGCCGAGTTGCGCACTGTGTTGGCGCGTAGCCAGGCGCTGGTGAACCCCAGCCGCTTGGAGGGGTTCAGCATCGCGTTGCTCGAGGCGCTGGCTTGCGGAACACCCGTTGTGGGCTGGGCCGCTCAGGTCCGCGAACTCGGGCAATGGTGGGAGACGCCGGTGGGCGCGCCCTTTGATGGACGGACCCAAACGGCCGGCGACCTAGCCGACGTGATTCGCGGCCTGCTCAGCGGTCCCTCCCAAAGCGATGCAGCGCGCGCCACGATTGCGGCGCATGCCCGGCGTAACTTCACCCTCGAGCGCTACGGCGAGGAGAACCTGCGTCTGTATCGCCAGGTGCTCGAGCGCCGGGCAGGGGGCTGAGAGAAAGAAGAGCCAACAGCCGAATCATGCACGTGCTTGCCGTTCAACCTTTTCTTAAGTCTGCGGCCGTCGACCCGATCATCGGGCCGGCGTATCGCTCCGCAACCCTCCTGGCGGAGGAGCTCATCCGCCGCGGGTGCGCGTTGGACATGTTCCCTTCGCCGGAGGCCATCGGCACCGACTTTCAGTGGGCCGTCGCACCCGGCCGCTCAGCCTGGGTGTGGCCGACGATGGAACTGCCGGTGGCCGGGGATGTGCGTTTGCTGTTCTCGGCCGTGCCAAGGTTGCATCCATTGCCACGCTCCTTGCGGCAGGTGGTCTTTGCCTGGATGGAATTGGCAGCCTTTCGCCGCGCGCTAGCTAACGGTGCACCCGATGTACTTCACGATCATCTCGGCATGAGGCGGTTCATGGGGATGGTGCGCGCGCTGGGCGTGCGCACGCCGACCGTTCTGACTCACCCGGAGGGGCCGGTTGAAGCGCGCCTTGAGGCGTATGCGGTGGTCATCTTCCCGAGCCGCATGGCCATGGCGCGAAGCGGGCTGGCAGCACCGCGGGCGCGCGTGCTTCCGCCACCGGTCAGCCCTGCGTTTCTCAGCAGCCCGGCTGCGACCACCCCTTCCGCGAAATCGCTCGTCTTTGTCGGCGGGCGGCGCGCCAGGCGCAACCTGGAGGCAATCTTCACCGCACTGCGCGTCGACGAGCAGCTGCGACGGACCTGCCGGCTGACGGTGTGCGGCGAGGTGGCCGTCGATGGAGAGCTGCGCTCGACGATCGATGCCGAGCAGTTGCCGGTGACTCTCAACGGAGTGGTCTCGGCAGCGAAGTTGCGCGAGGTGTTCGACCGGGCCGCGCTGCTCGTGCTGCCGGGTCAGCCAGAGAGGGGCAGCCATGCCGCGCGCGAAGCGGCCTGCCGCGGACTGGCGGCTCTCACCTGGCTCGCGCAAGCCGATGATTTCAACCAGGCTCTGGAGATGCCGGCCGCGATCGGTCTGGTCGACCGCGAGCCGGAGCCCGAGCAACTGGCCCGCAGCATTCATTTCGCGCTGGAGAGCGAAAGTGTCTCGCTGCCTTTCCGCACTGAACTATCACGGCGCGCGCGCGATGTGTTTTCAGCGGCGCGTTACGCCGATCGGCACCTGCAGTTATACGCCGAGGTCGGCTGAAAGCCCGCATGCAGACGCCCATCGCGAGTATGTTCAACCGACCACGCCGGGTGCTCAAACGCCTGTGGCAGCGCAGCCGGCCGCGGGCGGTCATCCTCATGTATCACCGCGTGGCACAGGTGGCCGAGGACCCGCACGGGTTGTGCGTCTCGCCGGAGCATTTCGCCGAACACCTCGACGTATTGCGGCGGCGCTTCAGTGTCATCGCTCTGCGCGAGTTGCCAGCGCGGTTGCGCGAGGGCAGGCTTCCGCGGCGCACGGTGGTGATTACCTTCGACGACGGGTATGCCGACAGCTTGCATACTGTGAGTCCGCTGTGCGAACGATTCGATCTCCCGGCCACGGTGTTCGTGACTGCCGGTTACCTGGATGGGCGGCGCGAATTCTGGTGGGATGATCTCGAGGCGCAGACGCTCGGGCGCGGGATGGCGACCGCGCGGGATCTCGAGCTTGAGGTCAATGGCGACCGTCTGAGTTGGCCGACCGGCGCGCCACTGCGCGAGGTCTACGATACGCTGCACATGCGCCTGCGTCCGGCAGCGGCCGAGACCCGCGAGCGGGTGCTGAACGACCTGGCCCACTGGCAGGGGACCGGCCGCGGCGTGCGCGAGGACCACCGGCCCCTCATCGAAGGCGAGTGCCGCCAGCTTGCAGCGAGCCGCCGGGTCGACGTGCAAAGCCATACCGTTCATCACTTGTGGCTGGCCGCTCATCCGGCGGCGGTGCAGGCAAATGAACTACGCGAGAGTCGCCAGCGCTTGGCGGAGATCACCGGCCGGCCGATCACGGTGCTCGCCTATCCCTATGGCTTCCGAGACGCGGTGGCCCCGGGCACGCTTGCGCTGGTGCGCGAGGCGGGCTATTCTGCCGCGTGCGCCACGGTGCGCGGCCAGGTGATGCGCGGCGCGGATCCGCTATGGTTGCCGCGCCACGTCCCCGGCGATGTCGACGGCGAGGAACTCATGCGCCGGCTGAGCGGGTTCTTCGACGACTTCGCCGCGCCGCAACCGCCGCGGGGCGGCGCGCCACGAGGCACTCCCGAGGTGAACGACAAGGAGCTCATGTGATCGCCACTCTCACCTCACTGCCACGGCGCATGTGGCGCGCCATCGTCGGGCGCCTGCGTCCCGCCCGCCGCTCGAAATACCCGCGGCGCATTCCTGGGCTGACCACGCTCGCGGCCAGGCTGCGCCTGGGCTTCGGCGCCCAACCGCTTTCGGTTGTGTCCGGCTCCGACCGCGGGCCATCGATCCATCGCTACTATCTCGACCTATTTATGCGCGAGTTTGCCGCCGATATTCACGGCCGTTGCCTGGAATTCCAGAACGATCAGTACACCACCCGTTTCGGTGAATCGCGCGTCTCCCATCTTGATATTCTGCACAAGGAGGGCTCGGGCACGAGCAAGCAGGCCACGATTGTGGCCGATCTCCTTGCGCCGAACGACCTGCCTTCAGCCTCCTACGACGCGATCATCTGCACCCACACGCTGCACATCGTCGAGGACCCGCCGCGCTTCATGAACGAACTACGGCGGCTGCTGACGCCAGGCGGTGTATTGCTGCTGGGCGTGCCGCACGTTGCCGGCATCCAACCCTGGTGGCACGAGTTGTGGCGCTTCACACCCGAGGGATTGGCCTGGCTGGGGGCGCGTTCATTCGGCGCCGGAAATGTTACACTTCGTTCGTACGGCAACACGCTCACCGCGGCCGGGGCCATGCGGGGCCTTATCGCCGCCGAATTCAGTTCACGCGAGCTCGGCCTGCACGATGATCGCTTTGCCGTTGAAGTGTGCCTGCGTGCCGTAAAGGCCTGACGGGCGCGCCCGCGCGCTCCCCCGTGCTATCTTCCCGCTCGGAGAGTACCTTGGCCAAGACGAAAGTCCTTGTGGTGGGCTCCGGCCAAGCCGGGGCCGTCAAGCACGTCCCGGCCTTCGCTCAGTGCCCGGAAATCGAAGTGGCCGGCGTCTGCGACCCGGACCTCGCCCGGGCGCAACGCGTGGCACGCGAACACGGGCTGGCGGGCGCATTCACCTCGCTTGAGGAGGGCCTAGCGGCAACCGGTGCGTCGATCGTCTCGATTTGCACACCGCCCCAGACACACCGCGATCTGGCGATCTATGCCCTGGAACATGGCGCACATGTCCTGCTCGAGAAGCCGTTTACCATCACGCTGCGCGAGGCGGCCGAGGTGATCGCAGCTCAGGAGAGAACCGGCCGCAAACTCTCAGTGGTGCATCAGAACAAGTTCAACTGGGGCGTGATGGAGATGCAGAAGATCGTCCAGCGCGGCGACGCCGGGCGCGTGCTGCACCTGGGGCTCACCTGGATGACCAACGGCGACCAGGACCGCATGGTGATCGATCCCAACTTCTGGTGCCACTCGATCCCGGGCGGGCGGTGGGCCGAGTCGCTGCCTCATCAACTGTATATCGCCTACGCGCTGGTCGGCCGGATGCGCTTGTTGTATGTGGCCGGGCGCAAGACCACCGACAAGTGGCCGTGGATGGCGGCGGACGAGGTGGATGTAGTGCTCGAGAGCGAGCCGGGTTACGTCAACATCCGTATGTCGGCCAACCCGCAGGAAGCCAAGCGGCGAATCAACGTGCTGCATGGCACCAAAGCCTCCTACATGTTCAGCTACAAGATCGCCATGCCATTGGCCGAACGGCCGCGCGCCAAACGCGCCGGCGAATACCTGCGCCGCTACCTGACCCTGCGCTTGCGTGGCGGAAGCGAACCCAAGGTGGTTCCTTCACCGCACGAGCGTCTCATCCGCCAATTCGTCGACTACGTGTTGCACGATGCGCCCAACCCCACCTCGCCCGAAGAGGCCTATCACGTCGAAGAACTGACCGAGCTCTTCGGCCAGGAGTTCGATCGGCAAATGAGTCGCCGGCCAGGTTAGGGCCCCTGCGATGCACGCCTCGGGTTCGACATCGATGCGCCTTCGCTTCCGGCCGGATGCCTCCGGCGATGGACGCGTGGAGACCGAAACCTGGCACGAGGATTTGCCTCCCGCGGATTCGGTCGAAGCCCTGCGTCTCCTAAAGCGGATCAACCTGTCGACAACCCCCGTCGGGGAGCGCCTGGCCTCGCTCGTGACCGTGGACGGGTTCGAGCCGTGGTGGTTCGTCCAGGACCGCCTCTTCCGTTTTGCGTTGGTGCCTCTCACACGCTTTCTTCCACTCCTCGCGCGACTCGATGGTGCGGACCAGGTTCAACTGATCGATGCCCCAACGGAGGCGCGGCGGGCGCTGCAACCGCTCTCGGGCCGGGCCGGGTTCCCGCGCTTCACTTTTCCCGACGACCCGCCGCCCGCCGCCTCGCCTTCCCGCCGGGTTGCAGGTTGGTTCGCCCGCACGGCAGTGCGCCTGGCTTCGAACGCGGCCGCCGTCTGGTTCCGCCTGGCGCGCAGAGATACGGTCCTCTACACTATTGATATTGTCAGCCCGGGACTTGACCACGACTTTCGCATCGGCCCGATGTACGCGGAGTTGCGCAGGCGCGGGTACCGCTTTGCCGAGTACGCGCATAGCCTCTCGCCGCGCCTCGCCTTGCGCAACATGCTGCGTCGCCGGCGCCTGGCGGTCGTGCTCGAGGCGTACGATGACGATTCCCGCATCGTGTATCCACTTCCGCAAGCTGCGCGGACTCTGGCCGCAGCAGAAGGGGGGACGCTCGAGGATCGTATGCTTCGCGCAGTGGGGCTCGAGGTCCTTGATTGGTGTCAAGCCTCGATCGCGCGCTACCGCGCATTGCGCCGTGTGCTTATGCGGCAAGCTGCACGCCGGGCCATCGTCTTCGACGACAACCGCCACAACTACGAACTGGTCGCGGCCTGCCACAGCCTTGGGCTGAAGGTGCTCGGATTCCAGCACGGTGTCTTCAATCGCTTTCATACAGGAACCATGGCTTATGGGTTCGAAGGCGCCCGGTCGCATGCCTTCGATCTGTACGGCGTGTGGGGCCCCCTCTTTCGCGAACGGCTTTTGGTCGCAAGCCGCCTGTATGGAGCCGACCAGGTGGTGGTGTGCGGTCCGTTACGTGCGCCACGAGCGACGCACCCCGAACCGGCGCGCAGATCAGGGCGGCCGCGCGTGCTGCTAGTCTCCGAGCCGCTCGCGCGCAAGGGGGAGGTGCGGAACTACCTCGAGATGCTCATCCGCAGCGGGCGCTTTGAGTTATGTGTCAAGCTGCGACCCGGTGAGGACCCCGCCGGGCTCCGCGCATACGGGCTCGACCCTGCCTCCGTGCACCTCCTGCAAACTTCCACTGTCTACGAGGCCTTCAGCCAGGTGGATCTGGCGCTAGGAACATACAGCACGGTTCTCTATGAAGCGGCCCTCACTCTCATTCCAACGGTATGGCTGCGCACGGCCATTGCCTATGGTCGAGAACTGGCCGAGGAAGGCTTGGCCGAGGCGGCCGAAGACCCGCAGCACATTGTGGCGGCGGTCGACCGGGCATTCCGTCTCCCGCGAGAAGAACTGCTTCGCCGGCGCGATCGCATCTGGTCGAACGCGGCGAAGGATGGTGCGCGCCGATTGATTGAGATTGGCGAGGCCCGCCTGTGGCCCGAACTGGCCCACCAGGGAGGCCGCCGATGACTCCCCGTGTGGCCTTCGTCATCCCTTACCTGCGTTCACGCGGGGGCTGGCAGACCGCGGCGCTGGGTGCCATCCGCGCGCTGGCGCACTTCGTCGAGCCAGTGCTCGTCGTAGCCCGAGCCGATCTGGAAAGCGCGCGGGAACTGCTGCCCGGGTTCGAAACCCGTATCCTTCCGGAAGTTCAGCCGGTCAGCGCGGGGGTCTGGCCGGTGGCCCGCACGCTCGCCGCCGCGAGCATCGGCTTGCGCCGCCTGCCCCCCCTGCGTGTGGATCTGGTGCATGCGCTGGAGGCCTTTCCAGCGGGTGCGGTCGCGCGAATGCTCGCGCGGCGCGAAGGCGTCCCCTTCGGCCTGACGGCCCACGGTACCTATGCTGTTCTATGGAAGCAATGGCCGCTGCTCGCCTCGGCCTACGCCCGCATGCTGCGCGAGGCGGCGTTCGTCTGCCCGATCTCTCACGGAACGCTGGCGCGCATGCAGCGCGAATTCGGTTCGGTGCTGCGTGCGGTGCCGTGCGAAGTCGTGATTGAGGGGACAGATATCACCGAGCGTGTTTCGCGCGAGGAGGCCGAGGCCCACCGGTGGCCGCACGTGCCCAGCCTCATTTCGGTTGGCAATCTCAAGCCGCGCAAGGGCTATCACCTCAGCCTGCAAGCCTTCGCGCGGGTTCAGCGTTCGCTGCCGCAGGCGCGCTACCAGATCGTCGGCGGCGGGCTGGGCGGAGGCTACCACGAGCAGCTCTTGGCGCTCATCCGGCGGCACGATATCCGCGGGGTCGAATTCGTTGGGTCGGTGGGAGCGCAGGACTTGGCATCCTACTACCGTTCAAGTTCTGCCTTTGCACTTCTCTCTCAGGAACACCGATTCGCCTTTGAGGGATTTGGCCTGGTGTTCCTTGAGGCCGGCGGGTACGGTCTGCCGGTCGTTGGCAGCCGCACGGGCGGCATTCCCGACGCGGTCCGCGACGGTGAGACGGGCTTCTTGCTTTCGGCCGAGGATGTCGAAGGGTCGGCGGAGGCAATACTGCGGCTGCTCGTAGACCGCGACCTGTCACAGCGCATGGGCCGGGAGGGGCGAGCGCTCGCGGAATCGTTGACCTGGACCCGTTACGCGACCCAGCAAGCCGAAGTATATCAGCGCGTCTTGACAATGCAATCGGGCGGAGCCTCGACGTGAGAATCACGTACCTGGCTTCCGCCGCGATCCCTTCGACCTCGGCCAACAGCCTGCAGATCCTCAAGATGTGCGAGGCGATGGTCGGCGAGGGCCATGCCGTGACGCTCCTGGCACCGCGAATGACTCCCGCGGGCGAGCCTGACAGCGAGGTCGTCGGTGAGTATTATGGGCTGCGCCGCGTGCCTGAGATCCGTCGTGTGGACACGCCGCGGCTGGTCGGCCGGCGAGGCTTGGCCTGGCGCATGGCACATGGCGCGCGGCAACTCGCACCGGATTTCGTCTACACGCGCGGCGTGGACTTTGCGCTGGCCGCTTCCCGGTTCCGGCAGCGCGTTGTTCTTGAACTGCATCAACTGCCGAGCGGGCGGCTCGGCCCCCTTTACCTGCGCCTCTTCTTGAGCAGCCCGAGGTGCCGACGGTTGGTCTTGATCACCCCGCGGCTGCACGAGCTATTGGTCAACGCGATGCCCGCCGCTCGCCGAGTTGAAACCCTCGTCGCCGGCGATGCGTTCGACGATGTAAAGTACCGCGCGCTTCCTGACCCGCACCGGGCGCAACGCCAGCTGGGCATAGCGGTGCGCGGGGTGGCCGCGGGTTACTTCGGTAGCGTTGTTCCAGGGCGTGGGGTGGAGACCATCCTGAGCATGGCCCGTGAATTGCCCGAGGTTCATTTCCTGATCGCTGGGAGTTCCGAACGCCCATCCGACGAACTCCCTGCCAATGTCCTGTGGCTCGGCCACATTCCTCCCGCACAAGTTGCACTGCATCAGGCGGCCTGCGATATCCTGCTTATGCCCTATCAGAGTCGCGTCACCGTTCAGGGAAAGGGCGATACAGCCGAGGTCATGAGCCCGCTCAAGCTGTACGAGTACATGGCGGCCGAGCGCTTGATCCTCTCGAGTGACCTGCCTGCGCTGCGGGCCATGCTGGATGAAGGCAACAGCCTGCTACTGCCGGCCGACGATCCATCGGCGTGGGTCGCGGCGCTGCGACGGGGGTTGAACTCGCCCGATCTGCGCCGGCGCCTGGCCCACCAAGCTCGGCTGGATGTGGCTCCCTATACGTGGCGCAACCGCACGCGGACGATCTTGGCGGACCTTGAAGGCGGGGCGCGATGAGCGGCCGCGACTCGCTCGAGGGCTGGGGCACGCTTCGCTTGGGATACGTGGCGCGCTCGCGCGTCCCCTCCGACCTGGCCAACAGCCTACAGGTGATGAAGATGTGCGCCGCTTTCGCGGCGCAAGTGCAGGTGGTCGATCTGATCATCCCATTTCGCTGGGATGATTGGCGCGTGGCGCGCACAGCCGGCGCATCGCTGTGGGCGCGTTATGCGGTAACCCGCCGCTTTCATATTGCGCGGGTCCTGTATCCCCATTGGAGGGATCGATTCGAGGTGCGCGGTTTTTCGCTGGCGGCCACAGCCCGGGCTGCCGTGCGCGGCTACGACCTGGTGTATTCGCGCGATGTTTGGACAGCCTACTGGCTGGCGCGCATGGGCCGCCCGGTGGCGTTTGAGGTCCACAACCTAGCGGAAGAGCAGCGCTACCCTGTGTGGCTCGCAATGCTGCATCAAAAGTCACTGCGGGGCGTCTTTTGCATCTCGGGTGCCCTGGCCGAGGCTTATGCAGATGCGGGCGCGCCACGCGAGCTGCTGCACATCCTGCCCGACGGCGTAGATCTCGAACGCTTTGATTTGCCATTATCCAAAGATGAAGCTCGCCGCCGGCTGGGCCTGCCGCTCAATCCGCCGATCCTGTGTCACTCCGGCCATCTTTACCCGGGGCGGGGCGGCGAGGAAACGATCGAGGCCTTGGCCGGATTGTCGTCGGCGGTTCTGGTCATGGTAGGCGGGCGTGCGGAGGATACTGCCCGCCTACAAGCTCTCGCCGCCCGGTTGGGCGTAGCTGAGCGCGTGATATTCATCGGCCAGGTGCCTAACGGCGCGGTGCCGGCGTACCTATGGGCGGCGGACGTGTTGGTGATGCCCTATACTTCGCGGACGCCGACGGTGCGCTACATGTCGCCGCTGAAGATGTTCGAGTACATGGCCGCCGGCCGGCCGATCGTCACCACCGACTTTCCCGTCGTGCGCGAGGTCTTGCGCGATGGGGAGACGGCCGTGCTTGTTGAGCCCGACAGCGCGCAGGCTTTGCGTGAGGGGATCCAGCGCATCTTGGGGAACCCGGCGTTGAGCCAACGCGTGGCTGCCGGCGCGCGCAGTGCGGTGCAGGGCTACTCATGG
>Ga0154809_1123_pt1 | contig 12002 bp, 12 predicted proteins | sample Rifle2008BG16ft_FD_105817 | JGI IMG/M metagenome (GOLD analysis project Ga0154809, IMG submission 105817) | Chloroflexi bacterium RBG_16_64_43 | reverse complement strand
CGAGGGGATGAGAGGGACGCGTACTGCGCAGACACGATAACCATGGAATAGGGGCTGCCCCGGATGGGACGGCCCCTAATGTTGCTCCCGGCCGGCGAACGTTGCGCTCCTAATCGAGCACGAACGCCGGTCGAATCTCACCCGTCACAAGACCTCGCCAATTTGCGAGTTGGCGGCGATCGAAGGGCGCCAGCACACCCAGGTCGTTTTCGTCGAGCAGGCGCAATTGGCGCAAGACCTCCAGCGCCACCAGCGGCGCTGCGCGCGGTGGACTCTCGCCCAGAGGTTTGGTGCGCAAGGTCGTGTCGCCGTCGCTCACTTTGATGGCGATACCCAGCGCGGGTGCGCCGCGCCCGGCCACGCCCCCCCGCACCGCGATCAATTGATAACCCTCAGCGCCTGCTTTTGCGATCCAGCGCCCTCGGCCGGCGCGCATCAGCGCCGTATCGAAGCGCCCTTCGCCAGCCACCATCTCGGGGTGGGCCATCATGGCGGCGGCAATCGAGGCACACGCCTGCTGGCGGGCCGGCTCCAGCCCGGCCGGGTCCATCAGCCGGGCGGCGGCGTGAGCTGCGCGTTCGAGCGGCACGGCGAAGGTGGGCGCCGAGCAGCCATCGATGCCCACCTCGACCTGGGCCGGGTCCAGCGCGCACATGGCGGCGAAGGCCCGCAGGATATCTTGCTGCAGCGCTCCGGCCGGATCGATATAGGCGTGGCCCTCGGGCGAGGTGACTCCGCCCCAGCGGTAGCGGGCGAGGGCAAGCATCGCAGAGTGTTTGCCCGAACAGTTGTGATGCAGCGCCGTCGGCGGTTGCCCGGCCAGCGTCAAGCGTTCGGCCTCCGCTCGGTCGCCGACTGGATGGGTGCCGCACAATAGATCCTCGGGTTGTACGCCGGCCTTGCGCTGCAGGCTGCGCACGGCCTCTTGATGGGCCGGGCTGCCGCTGTGTGAGGCGCAAGCCACGGCCAGCTCGCGTTCGTCGAGGCCGTAGGCCTTGGCCGCCCCGCTTTCGACGAGCGGCAGAGCCTGGAAGGGTTTGGCTGACGAGCGCAGAAAGGTCGCCCAGGCCGGGTCGCCGGCGGCAGCGATCAGTCGGCCTCGCGAATCCACGACTGCAACCGCCCCGACATGCAGCGACTCGACAATGCGCCCACGCGTGACTTCAACGAGCGGCACGAACATGCGCACTCCCGTTGTTGGAGGGTGAGAGGCCGGTGAGACTAGCTGCTCGGAGCGCGCCCGGGCAGCGGGCCGTGCTCGCGTTCCCACAGCACCTGCAGCCCCAGGCGCAGGCGCGATTCGACCATCACCCGGCGCTCTCGCGGAAATCGGAAGTAGACGCTGAGAGAAGCCGCCGCACGGGTCAGGTCTTTTTGCGGTTCGATTTTCGACTTGAGGGTCTCAAGCCGGTGTTGCACCGCACGCAGGAAGGAGGCGAAGCGCGTCACCTGCGCCGGCGAAACCCACCCGCCGCGCGCACTGAAGAGGTGCGCCTCTTTGTAGGGCCCACGGCGCAGCCGGGCCAGGGCCTCCAGCCACACCGGCAGATTTGCCTCGCCAAGGTAAGGCGGCATGTCGGTGGCCAGGGCGTCCCCAACGAAGAGCAGCCTTTCCTGCGGCAGGTGCACCCACAGCGCGCCCGGGTTGACTCCCGGCACGTGTACCAGCTCGACCGTCGTCTTATCCCAGTGAAAGGTGAGGCTCTCGGTGAAGGTCACCTGCGGCCGTATCCATGGCGGCAGCGCAAACTCGCCGCCCTGGAACCCGGCCCCCAGCGTGGCCAACACCGCGCCGGTGCGCAGGGAGTCGGGCGATGCGCGCATGACTTCCGCCGTGTGCTGATGTGCCACAATGGTCAGCTGCCCGGCCTGGGGCAGGGCGCGCAAATTGGCCACCGCCACCGCCCGCTCGGCCGAGGAGTCCATCTGCACGACGAACGCCAGCCGCGTCGCGCCCCGTGCACGCAGCGCGGCGATCCATTCGTCTGCCTCCAGCGGCTGGAGGGGCGCATCCAGGCATAAGGTCCCGCGCGATCCGAGAACGGCGGCCGTCGCCGGGCCGCGCCACCGCGTTTCGATCACCACGTTACCGGGTAGCTTCGCCATGCACTCCTCAACAAACCGCGCGCTAGGCTTGGGCAGCAGCCGGCGCTTCGGGTGCGCCTGCCCGCGCTTCATCGACCGCGGCCGGCAGCGGCAGCGTGAAATGGAAGGCTGCGCCGCCGGCCGCCGGGGATTCGGCCCAGATGCGTCCACCGTGAGCCTTGACCGCCATGCGGCAAAACGCGAGCCCCAGCCCCAGGCCCTTGGGCGCGCCGACCCGCTCGACACGCCCGTACTTTTCGAAGATACGGTGCATCTCCTCGCGCGGGATGCCCGGTCCGCTGTCGGCAATTGTCACCTGCACCGAGGATTCGACCACTTGCGCGCCGACGCGGATGCTGCCGCCGCCCGGCGTGTACTTGATCGCGTTTTCAAGCATGTTGATGATCACTCGCCGCAGCATGTCGCTGTCCGCATCCACGGCCGGCAGGCGCAAGGGCAGCGCCAGTTCGAGCGAGATGCTCTTGCCTTCCGCGGAGGGATGCACTTCTTCGGCCGCGTCGGCCGCCAGCGCCGCCAGCGAGACCCTTTCCTTGCGGATGACGGCGCGGCCCTCCTCCAGGCGATGCAAGTCGAGCAACGAATCGATCATACGCGACAGGCGGCGCGCCGAGCGCAGCGCAATAGCCATGACCGAGCGCACCGTTTCGTCAGGTGGCAAGCTCTCGCTCAGGAGATGCAGGCTGGATAGGATGCTGCCCAGCGGCGAGCGCATGTCGTGGAACAGCATCGAGGTCAGATCGGCCCGCAGCTCGTCGAGCGAGGCGCGCTCGGCGATGTCACGCACAATCCACTGCACCCAGGCTTCCTCGCCGTGCGGGATGCGCTTGACGTGAAACTCCACCGGCATCTGGCTGCCGCCGCGCGTGCGCAGTTTGCTCTCGTACGAGCGCACCTCGCCCGGGCTCATGTCCGAGAAGCGTTCGCCGAGCTTGCCGGTGTGCACCGGGTGCAGCGCCTGGATGCGCAGCTTGAGCAGTTCCTCACGCGAGTAGCCGGTGTAATCCAGGGCGCGCTGGTTGGCGTCGGTGATACGCCCGTCCAGGTCGGTCATGAGGATCGGGTCGATGCTGTCCTGGAACAGGGTCAGGTAACGGTCTTCAGCGGCATGGGCCGTCTCATACATCTGCGCGTGGGCGATGGCGGTGGCCGCCAAGCCAGTGAGATACTCGAGCACTTGCAGCGTCTGGTTGGTGAAGCGTCCGCGGCGCGGGTTGATGACCTCGATCACGCCCAGCACCTTACCGCGCAACAGGATCGGAGCGGCCGCCACGGCGCGCGCCACGAACCCGGGCTGTTTTTCCACCTGGGTCAGCGCCCGCGGGTCGACGCGCGCTTCCGGCACAACCAACGCGCGGCCATTCTGCGCCACCCACCCGGCCACGCCCTCGCCCAGACGGACGCGCATGCCCTTGACCGAGGCGCCGTGCGAGCCGGTGGCCTGGCGGAACACCAGTTCCCCACTGGCTTCATCCACCAGGGCAATCGAGCCGGCCTCCACCTCGAGCAGCGTGACCGTCCGCGAAAGGAGTTGCTGCAGCACTTCCTCCAGGTTCAGGCTCGAGACCACCACCCGCGAGGTGCCGGCCAGCGCGGCCATGGTGCGCGTTTGCTGCTGGCTGGCGGCATACAGGCGCGCATTGACCACCGCCGTCGCGGCGTGATCAGAGAAGGCCAGCACCACCTCGGCATCGCGCTCGCGGTAGCCTCCCTTTTGTTTGGAATGGATCGACAGCAGGCCGACCGGCTGCTCGTTCACCAGGAGCGGGGCGCCGATCCACGCCCGCGTGTCGCGGGTCTCCGGCACGCCATGGACCGGTGTCCAGCCGGCCGTGGATTGCAGGTCCTCCAGCACCATCGGCCTGCGGTCACGCATCACCTGCCAGCACGGATCCTTGGGGTTGAATTGCAGCGGCTCCTGGCTGAGGGTTTCCGCGTGGGTAAAGCCGCGGGAGGCCACGACCCGCAACGTCCGGCCTTCCAGGAGATACATCATCGCCGAGTCGAAGCGGATGACCCCCGCCAACTGCTCGAGCACCATCGCGAAGACCTTGTCCGGCACGAGCGATGAGTTGATCGTGCGCGCCATTTCCTGCAAAGTCGCGGCCAGAATGCGCCGCTCGCGTTCGGCGGCAAACAAACGCGCGTTTTCCACAGCCAGGCCGACGTGCTCTGCGGTGGACTGCAGCAGGCGCAGGTCCTGCCCGGTGAAGTGATCTGTGTCGGAATGGACCAGGGTGATCACGCCCACCACGCCTTCGCGCCCGGGCAAGGGGGCGGAGACGGCCGAGCGGGTGGGGGCCACGCTGCCGGCGCTTTCGCGGTACTGGCTAGGGTCGGAGGGGATCCACCGCGGATCGGTCTGGGTGTCGGCCACCAGCGCCGCGCGCCCGTTGGTAACGACCCAGCCCGCGAGGCCCATGCTGATCACCGGCGAAAGCTGCTTGGCCGCGTTGGCGTGCAGCACGCCGCCCACGGTCAGGGCTGCGTCCACCACCCGGCCGTCCTCGTCCAGGACGGCAATGCTCCCGCCGGAGGCATTGAGCGCTTTTTGAATGAGATCGAGCGTGCGGCTGATGACTTCGGAGAGCTCGAGGTGGCCGGCCAGCTCTCGGCTGATGTGGTACAGCAGGTCCAGATGGAGGCGATCGCGGGCGACACCCTGCTCGTCCATGAGTTAGACCTCGAGCGCGGCCAGTATAGCATAGGCCGTCGGCGGCTCCGGTCGCGCGAGGCGGTTCACGGCCCCTCGCCCGGCAGGTGCGAGTTGATGCTGGCCAACTCGTCGGCCGCGAAGACCACTTCGGTCTGGCCCATCAATCGCTCTTTGACCTTGGCCACCACCAAGTCGAGGTGAGCCTCATGGCGCACGAAATCCAGGTCGTCGGCGGGAACCGTGAGCACCGGGCACAAGCTGAAGCGTCCCAGCCATTCCTCATACAACGCACTCAGCGCGTCCAGGTAGGTGCGCGGGATTTCGCGTTCGAAATCTCGCCCGCGGCGCATGATGCGCCCCTGCAACGTGTCCACTCTCGCCCGCAAATAGACCACCAGGTCGGGCGCCGGCAGGAAGGGCAGAATGGACTCATACAGCGAGTGGTACGAGTGATAGTCGCGCTCCGACATGTATCCTTGGCGGTACAAGTTGCAGGCGAAGATCTCCGCGTCCTCGTAAACCGAGCGGTCTTGCACTACCGAATTCGGGTGCTCGACGATCTGACGCAGGCTGCGCAAGCGGTTGGAGAGGAAGAAGACCTGCGAATGAAAGGCCCACGCGGCCATATCCCGGTAGAAATCTGCCAGGTATGGATTCTCCGCAACCGGTTCGAAGAAGGGCTGCCACTCCAGGCGTTCGGCCAGCCGGTGCACCAGCGACGACTTGCCGGCCCCGATGCTGCCGGCCACCGCAATGAAGCGCTTGGTCATGGGCGCCTCGCCAGATCGGTCAGGTCGTTCATCCCCGAGAGCGGCAACGTCGGCTGGTACGGCACCATGCCCAGCGCGGCGCGGATGCGGTCGGCGATGAACTCGAGATGCTCCGGCTGGGTGACGAAGTTGAGCCGGTTGGTATCCACCGTGAGTACGGGTACCGCGCGTAGCGGCCCGCTTAGAAACTGATCGTAAGCCTCGTTCAAATCGTGAATGTAAGCACGGTCCATCTGTCGTTCGTACGGCCGGTCACGCAGGGCGATGCGCTGCATGAGCACATCCGTCGTCGCGCGCAGGTAAACGATCAGGTCCGGGTCGGGGATGCGTTCGGCCAGCGCCTCGTGCACGCGCTGGTACATCTCCATCTCGCCGCCGTGCAGGTTGATGCTCGCAAAAAGCGCGTCCTTGGCGAAGGTGTAGTCGGAGATGAGCGGCCCCTTCTCCAAGGCCTCGGGCACGCCGAGCTTTTGCTGCGAGTAGCGGCTCAGCAGAAAGAAGATCTGGGTTTGAAAAGCGTAGCGTTCGCGGTCGCCGTAGAAAAGTTTCAGAAAGGGGTTCTCCTCGAACACCTCCACAGCACCTCCGACGAGAAGACGGGCTGCAGCAGGCGGGCGAGGGTGGTCTTCCCGACTCCGATGACCCCTTCAATGGCGATATACATTCGGCGCGGCTCCTTCGGGAGGTGCACCTAGGATACCCGAGAGAGAGGCGCGGTGCAAGTGGGAGAGACCAAAGCGCGCCAGAGGGCGGCGTGGGTCGGGCGCTCGCGCGATCCACGCCACGTCGCCCCGAATGAATGCCGATGCCTCACCCGGCGCCTCGCCACTCGCGAATCTGCCGCGCATGCTCAGCGTAATCGCCGGCGAGCGAGCCCAACGTTTGAGCCACCGAGGCCGGCCCGCCACGGTAGTGCTTCACCCCGTGGCTCGCCTCCCACTCGGCCGGGTCGAGTGCCGCTGCGAATTCAACGAGCTCTTGCAGTCCGGCGGTCAACTCCCCCAGAAGAGTCTCTTTCGAAGTTGCTGCGAATCGCGCAACATACTCGGCGTTGATTGTGCGGTAGTCGTTGGGCGCATCGGCATAGTAGTCCGGAGTGCGGCCAGCAAGAATCGCCTGGCAGGCCTGGATCATGCGCCGGTTCCACCCGACCAGGTGCGCCACAACGTCGCGCGGCGTCCAGCCATCCGTCTTCGTCATAAAGAGGTCATCCGGCAGCCCTTGGATGACCTCGCAGAATTCCTGGTCTGCGCGTTTGAGCGCAATCGTCGGGTCGATGTGTTCAGGCATAGGATCTCCCTGCAGCGACGGCTCAGGCAATCCGCTTGGCCATGAAGATGTCCGGCTTGCCCGGACCGCTGGCATCCGGTATGACGCCCACCACCGCGAAACCCATCTTCTGATAGAACTCATACGGGTGCCGCTTTAGATTCTTGATGCCGACCAGATGCTCAAGCACCTGCGGGTAAAGCTCGATCCGCCCGATCGAGGTCATCCCGTCCTCGTCATCCGTTCCGAGGTAGATCGACCGCCCGCCTCGAGAAAGTACCTGTGCCTCCAGATCCAGCACCAGCGCCCGGCCGATCCCCTGGCCCTGATGCTGCGGGTGAACCACGAGCGGATGGAGTTCCCAGGTCTTTCCCCCGTAAGCGCGGATACCGCCGACCCAGCCCACTACGCCTCTCTTCGCGTCAAGCGCAACGCGGCTGATGCGGCCCGGCCCCAAGGATTCGCGGACCTCGGCTCGCGCCGACTCCATGGTGGGCCACGCCTCGGGCGAGTGCTCTCTGAAGGCCAAGACCAGAAGGGCGGCGGCTTGCTCGACAGCGTTCGTGTCAGTCGCGGTCAGGTCTTTGATTTGCATGGTTTCATCACCAAGAGCAGGCGCGCAGGCCGCTAATTGCCCAGCCGCCGAAATCCTGTGCCGCTCACCTTACTCCCGCCTCATCTGCAAACAGTAATGATGCACGGTGTTCGAGACCCACGCGCTGCCCAGGCCGTACGGCGCGAGCCGCACGTTGTCCTGGCACCAGATGCGCTCATCCTTGAGGGCATACGTCGCACTGAGATTGTGCGCCAAATCCCACGCCAGCGGATAGATCCTGCCGCCCTTCTTGACGTTCTTGACGATGATCGTGAGATACGCCCCCGGACGAAAGAGCGGCTGCAGATTCGCATACAGCGCGGTCAGCCGGGCAAGAAACTCCTGGTAATCGCTCACGTTGCCCAGGTCGCGCGCATCCTCCGAGTAATACACGTCCAGCTCCGGCGCCGCACGCCGCGCGCGCTGCGTGGCCGCACCTCGCGCGTGTAGCATGTCCCAATAGGGCGGGGAGGTGATCATGTAATCGATCGGCGGGAGTTCAAGCGCGGCCAGCAGCGGCAGCGCCTGGAACGCATCACCCTCGATCACCTCCGCCCGCAGCCGCGCTGACTTGCGCCCGGCCGCCGCGCGCGCCGCTAGCACCTCGCCCCGCGCGATCTCCGCATAGCGCGGGTTGAGCTCGATGCCCACTCCGTTGCGCCCCGCCTGCACGCACGCCACCAGTGTGCTGCCCGTCCCCAGCATCGGGTCCAACACCCAGCCGCCGCGCTTGGTAAAGAATTCGACAAACTCGCACACCAGCGTTTCTGGGAATTTCGCCGGATGGGCCAGCACGCCTCGTCGCCGCGGCGGTGGGTTGTGAATGAACCATGATTTCTGGAATCTGAGCCAGTCGCGCGGGGCGAGGTCGTTCAGTTTGTTGCGCGGCGTGCGCGGCGAGGCGGACCGGGCCGCGGCGGGTTTCTTCGCCCGAGTTGTAGGCATCAGCGTCACCTCTAGCGCGGGGTTTCCCGGCGCAACGCTACCAGCGCGGCCGTTGCGGCACGCGTCCTGTCAGACGCCGCCAGCGGTAGCGCCAGGTCGGGCCGCCGGGCAAGCGCTGCGGGTTGCGCAGCAGGAAGTCCTCCGCCGCGCTGCGCCCCAGGCGTACCAGTTCATCCACATGCGAGAAGTCGAAGAAGGGCACACCGCCCGCCGACAGCGAGAGGTGATGCAGGCGCAGCCCCGCCTGGCGCGCGGCCTGGAACTGGATCTCGGTCTGTCGCCGGATCATGATCCCGATCGCCGCAAGCCCGATGTCGCGCATCGAGGTGGTCGCCGGGCGGGCTGCGGCATCGTACAGGTCGAGCACCACCGCTTCGCTCGCGCCATGCGCCATCGCGATCTCCAGCGGCAGGTTAGCCAGCACGCCGCCATCCAAGTAGCGCTCGTCGCCCGCGGACCACGGCGGATAATACGGCGGCAGCGCGGTCGAGGCCATCGCCCCATCGATCAAACGGTCGCCGCGTTCTGCGCCGAACACGCGCACCCGCCCGCTGTGCAGCCCCACCGCCACCGTCAGCGCGCGCACACCCGTGCGCTCATACACTTCGCCGAAGGTGCGCAGCCCGAGCGGCAGCGATCGCGCGAGGTATTCCCGCAGACGATCGTTCGAGAATAGGCTCTCGCGGCCAAACATGAATCGCCGCGCCAGGGTGAACGCACCCGGCGGCCCGAGCCTCGCCGGCTGCGCCCCTCGCCAAACCTTCTGCATCGCGCGCGCGCCGCGCGGCGTCGGCTCGGCCGCGACGAAGATCGCATTCAACGCGCCGGCCGATGTGCCTACCACGATCTGCGGCCGCGGGCCCCGCTCGAGCAACACCTCCAGCGCGCCCGCCTGCAGCGCGCCCAGGCTTCCGCCGCCGCTCAAGACGTAGGCCAGCATTGCGCTCGCCCGCTTCCCATCGCGCGACATTCCCACATGCCTCCATTGTACGCAGATTGGCTGATGATCCCACGGGAGGATGCCGAGCCACTATGTGCCCCAGCGCACGAGGCCGCGCCGCCCCACGCCTGACCCCACCACCTGCGCTGGCTTACATATGACTCGTGTCGAATGTGGGTTGCCCATTCGGTCTTGTCATGTCCGAATCAGGACAATTGCCACTTCGCCCCTCGCAGGCCCCTCCATAGACTCTGAGGACATTCATTGAGGGGGCTCTGCCCGCATTCCCATGACCGAGCAAGAATTATCCCGCGTCAGTCTTTTCCGCGGTCTCGACCCGCACAAGCGCGACCTCATTGCGCGCCTGGGCACGCGCACGGCCTTCGAAGCCGGCAGCCTCATCTTCAGCCAGGGCCAGCCGGCCACCCATCTGTATCTCCTCTTGCGCGGCAAAGTGACCATCCGTTTCAAGCCCGATGACGGCGAACCGATCACGGTCGCCGTGCTTGAGCCGGGCGGGGTTTTTGGCTGGTCGGCCGCCCTTGGCAGGGGGCGTTATACTTCAGGGGCCGTCTGTCAGGAGTCGAGCGAGACGCTGGTCATCTCGGGCGCGGCCTTGCGCCGCCTGTGCCAGGTCGATCCGGAAACCGGCGTGCTGATCCTCGAGCGCCTGGCAGAGGTGATCGCCGAACGGCTCCAAGCCACGCATGCGCAAGTGCTGGCCATGCTGCATCAGGGGATGCAGCAAGAGCCGCGCTCGTAAGGAGACCCGATGGCCCAATCGACGCCCGCCGTGCCGCCCGATGCCACTCCGCAGCAGCGCATGAAAGCATTGCTCGAGTCGCTCAGCGCGTACATCGAGCACTACCATGGCGGCTCCGTCCGGCTTGTCTCCTTCGACGGACGCGTGCTCAAGGTCAAGATGGGCGGCGCGTGCCTGGGTTGCCCGCTCTCTCCGGCCACACTGCACGGCTGGGTAGAAGGCACCGTGCGCCAGTTCTTCCCCGATATCGAACGGGTGGAGGCCGGCTAGCCGTCCACCGCAGCGTTTGTCCTTCCGCCGCTTTGACGCTAAAATCGCGCCCATGACGCTCTCGGTAGGGGAACTCCTCCAAAACCGGTATCGGATCGAGGGACTGCTGGGCCGGGGCGGCATGGGCGCGGTGTACCGCGCCTACGATCTGGTGCTCTCCACGCCGGTCGCCATCAAAGAGAACCTGAACTCGGCGGGCGAAGCCATCCGCCAGTTCAAGCGCGAGGCGGTACTCCTGGCCTCGCTACGCCATGGAAACCTCCCGCGCGTCACCGACCACTTCGTCATCGGATCACGCCAATACCTGGTCATGGATTACGTGGCCGGGGAGGATCTCAAGACCCGCCTCGAGCGCGAGAGCCCGCTGGCCGAGCCGCAGGTCCTGGCGTGGGCCAAGGAAATCTGCAACGCGCTCTCCTACCTGCATACGCGCCAGCCGGTCGTCATCCATCGCGACATCAAGCCGGCCAACATCAAGCTCACGCCCGACGGACACCCGATCTTGGTGGACTTCGGCATCGCCAAGGTAGCGGATGTGGGCGGTGGGACATCGACCGGCGCGCGCAGCCTGACCCCAGGCTTCGCCCCTCCCGAACAATACGGTAGCCGGCCGACCGACTCACGCAGCGACCAGTACTCGTTGGCCGCCACGCTCTACACCTTGCTCACAGGCACCATTCCTCCCGACAGCCTCGAGCGCACCCTTGGCCAATCGAATTTCCGGCCGGCCAGCGAGATCAACCCCAAAGTCAGCCCGGCCGTCGAAGCCGCCCTCACGCGCGCCCTGCAACTCAACCCGGAAGACCGTTACCCCTCCACCGCCGAGTTCTACGAGGGCTTGCTCGGCCGCGGCCTGCCCCCGCCTCCGCCGCGTCCCGCCGCCGCGCAGCCGAACGCCACCATCCGCAAGCCGATCGGGTCACCTTTGTCCGTGGCCGCCACCGCAGCCGTTCCTTCAAGGCGCGCGCGCCGCTTCCCGTGGGTGGTCACGGTGCTTCTGAGCCTCACCATCCTGACCGGGATCGCGATCGTAGCGCTGCTTTATCTACTCAACCCGCCGCTGCCCGACATTCCGCTCACGCCCGCGGTGGTCGTGCCGACCGCCCTCGACAGCCCCAGCCCGCTGCCGCAAGCCTCGCCCACCGCCGTGCCGGTTGTGGTACTCATCCCCACCGCAACTCCTGCGCCCACTCTCGCGCCGACCGAAACCGCGGCGCCGACTGCCTTGCCCACCCCGCTCGGCGGCAGTTCGCTGATCGTCTTTTCCAGTACGCGCTCGGGCGACGGCTTTTATCAATTGTTCGTACTCGACCTCGCCGATGGCAGCACGCGCCAGCTCACTTTCGACTCCGGCAACAAGGGTCACCCGCACTGGTCGCCCGACGGCCAACGCATCGTCTACGAGGCCGAGAGCGCCGACGCGAAGAAGCGTGACATCTTCATCATGAATGCCGACGGCAGCGGCAGCCAGAATCTCAGCAACAACCCGGCCGACGACTACTACCCCGCCTGGAACCCTCGCGGCGATCGCATCGCCTACGTCTCCGACCGCACCGGCGGCGCGGCGCAGATCTACCTCGTCCGCCCCGACGGCTCAGGGCTTATCAATATCAGCAAGCTGCACCACAACCAGCCTGAGGAATGGGACCCGGCCTGGTCGAGCGACGGGCGCTACCTGTACCTGGTGCGCA
>Ga0154809_1166_pt1 | contig 12115 bp, 10 predicted proteins | sample Rifle2008BG16ft_FD_105817 | JGI IMG/M metagenome (GOLD analysis project Ga0154809, IMG submission 105817) | Chloroflexi bacterium RBG_16_64_43 | reverse complement strand
CTGCACGCCGAAGGGGTAGCGCGTGTCGTTGTGGGGCGCATCACTCAGCGCGATGACTTCTACCTCGTGCCCACGCTCAATTAGCGCCCTCGCGATGCGCGGCACGTAGGAGGCGGGGCCCCCGATGTCGGGAGGGAAGATGCCGGTGGGCAGACAAATGCGCACGGGTCAGTCCTTCGCCGAGGGTACGTTCAGGCCAAGTAGATAGCGCGTGCCGAACCATAGCATGCGCATCTTCTCCACCGGCTCCGGTTCGCGCCTCGCCGCGCGCAACAGCCAGCGCCAGCCCTCGCCGGCGCGCCGCGATTCGAAATGCAGCCGTGCCTGGCGGAACTCAACTGCGCGGCTGTACGCACCGCGGCGTAGGCGGGCCAACTGGGGCTCGAGATCGCTCCGCGTAAAGACGCGGTCGAGCACCAGGCGGTACTCTTCACCAAAGCGCGAGGCGGCCAGGGTGCTCTTCGTCCCGCCCCACAAACGGGAGAAGGCAAGGACCGTTTCGCTGTAACGCATCTCCGCGGCCGGAAAGGCCAGCCACGCGCGCACGAAGTACTCGAAGTCGAGCGCGTAATTCAGCGTCTCGTCCAGCCCGCCCAGCGACGTGTAGCAGCGACGAGTGATGAAGACGCCAGGCTGGCCCATGTTCTTGCCCAGGAGCAACGCGCGGACGTCGAAGTCGGCCATGTGCTTGAGATGCACCGGCCGGTCGAGCGAGTCGACCTCCTGAATGTCGCCGTAGATCATGGCCGCATCCGGATGCGATTGGTAGATGCGTGCGACCTGCTCGAGCGCGCCTGGAGCCAGCCGGTCATCCGAGTTCAACCATCCGAGTATCTCGCCGCGCGCGCGCGCCCAGCCTTTGTTCACCGCGCTGGCCTGCCCGCGGTCGGCCTCGCTCGCCCAATAGGTTAAACGAGCGGCGCGTCTTTGGAGGACCTCGCGAGTGCCATCCGTTGATCCGCCGTCCAGAACCAGGTACTCAAGGCGCGGGTAGGCCTGGCCCAGGACGGACTCCATGCAGGCATCCAGGTATTCCGCTTGATTGAAAGAGGGAGTCACAATAGAGATCAATGGCAATGTGCTCACGGCTCGGGTCTCAGTCCAATGGGTTTGCGGTCTGCCGCTTGCGCTGACCGGCGAGTATCTCGCCAAACCAATCCAGATACGCTTGCACTTGGGTCTCGAGGCGGAAGGACTGGAGCACCCTGGCCCGGCCGATCGCGCCCATAGCCCGCGCCCCATCCTTATCTTCTATCACGATCCTCAGCCGATCAGCCATCTCGGCTACCTCCCCCGGGCGCACCAGGAACCCGCTGGCGCGGTCTTCCACCTGCTCCGGGATTCCACCAACACGCGTCGCCACAACAGGCAGCCCGCAGCTCATGGCCTCCAAGATCGAAAGCGGGAACGTATCGGCCCGGCTGAGATGCAGGTAAGCGTCGGCCGCACGGTAATACTCGGCGATGCGCGCCTCGCTTTCTTCCCGCCCCTCAAAGATCAGGCGCACTCGGCCGTACTCTTGCGTCTCGCCCTCGTCTCCGAGGCACACGATCTGGATCTCATCACGAGTGGATCCGCCCAGACGCTCGGCGACTGCGCACACCCAATCGAATCCTTTCCATGGATTCGTCCGTAAGTGGTTGGCGACCACAAGCACGATGCGCCCATGCACGGCCAGCCCGAGCGTCCGGCGGGCTGCCTGTTGGTCGCCGGGCGAGAAGCGTATGCTGTCCACTCCATACGGGATCACGCGACGCTCCAGTGCCGGGAAGCGCGCTTCCTCGAACATCGACATCAGCCATCGCGAGGGAGTTGCCAGGTACAGCCGGCTTCCCGCAAAGAGCCGGCGCTTGCGCTGCCAGTTCGCGGCGGTGGCGTCGCGACGCACCGCCGGGTAGATTTCGAGGTCCGGGCACCTCCCGCATCCGATCCTCCAGCGCGGACAGCCAAGCGGGTGCGCGCAGTGCCCGGTGAGCAGCCACGGGTCGTGCGGTGTGAGGACGACCGGTGTGCGGCGGCTCCACCCGGGTAACACGCGCAGGTCGAAGAACCCCTCGCGTCGCAGCCAGCGTGCATGCAGGTTGTGCAGTTGAATGACATCCGGAGAGGCCGGGAGCATACGAGGCACGAGCCGCGTCCCGGGCTGGGTGAAGTCCTCGTGCCCGGTGGCGAGATCCCACGTCACGCGGGGGAAGACCAGCGCTTCAAGGAAGGCATCCAGGCGCGACTGCCCGCGGCCGCGGGTCAATCGCAGCAATCCGTCTCGCGCGCGCCGTACGGCCCGCGGCCAGCCGCCGACCGCCCAGCGATTCGGAATGGCGACCAGGCCTGCAATCGGGAGGTCCGCGCCGCTGCCGACGGCCAACCACGCTTGGTGGCCGCATGCCAGGAAGGACTGGTGCAGGCGCAGCGCCACCTGCTCGCCGCCGCCGGCGCGGGCGGCACCCGCCACCTGAAGGATTTTCAGCGGCGCGCCGGGTGGACGAGGGCGGAGAGTCACTCGCGCCTCTTAGATGAAGCGCTCATTCGTCACTCGCCACTGCGGCGCGCGCGCCTCGAGGTCGGTGCTCTCGATGATACGGGCGGTGTAGGCGATTCCCTCGGGCAGCCTGCGTTGCACAGCCGGCGGCAATTGCCGCAGCGCACGCCGAACAAGGATTTCGCCCCGCGAGGGCGGGCGCATCTTCTCGCGCCGCAGGACCTGCTCGGCTTCGCCCATGTAGCGCGTCATGTGGCGCGCCGTCTTCTGATCGGGTTGCAGACGGAAGCATGCCAAGGGGACACCTACCGCATGCAGCGTCGCATGCCTCCAGAAGCGCGCCCACAAATCGAAATCGCCGGCCAGGTCGAGCCCCGCCCCGAACCCCCCGGAGCGTTCCCACAGCGAGCGCCGCCAGAAGGTCGACTCCTGTTGGATAAAGCAGGTGTAGAAGCCGCGCACGACGGGCAAGTTGCGTCCGCGGAAAAAGGCCCGGGCGTTGAATCCCTCCAGGCGCTTGGCGGCGACGAGCGCGCCGGCGTCGCTCACGAGGAGCGGTATGCGGCTGGTGATCCATTCGACCTCGGGCAGCGCCGCGAAGATCTCACCGACCGTGCGTAACGTCCATGGCAGGTGCAGGTCATCCGAATTGAGCCAGCCCATGATTTCGCCGGTGGCTGTGTTCAGACCCTCGGCCACGGCGGCGTACTGACCGGCGTCGGGCCGGCTGCGACATCGCGCAAGGCGCCCGGCATAGCGGCGGATGATCTCCGCGCTCCCGTCGGTCGAGCCACCATCCAGCACCATGTACTCGAGGTCCGCGTAACCCTGGTCGAGGATCGAACGCACACAAGGTTCGAGGAACCGCGCCTGGTTGAAGGAGGGTGTAACGAGCGCGATCCGTGGAAGCGCGTTTTCGGTCATTGCGTTGTCAATCTCAGCTCACCGCCGTGAGGCCCGGCGGCGCAGGCGATGCGCTGCCTACATGCGACTCACATGGCTCATTTGCCCCTTGAGACGCGCAGGCAGATGATCAACGGGTAATCCGCATCATTGTGCTCCAACGCGCGGCGATCCAGGTCCTCGAGCGCCAGTCCGTACAGATAGGCGGCGGCCGTTTGCACGTTGCCATAAACGCGCACCTCGATCCGCCCATGATCGAAGACATCCCCGAACAGGCGGTGGGCGGCTAGCGGGGTCAAGCGCCAGTAGTCGCCCCAGCGATCGGCATCATAGCGGCTGATCTGGCTGATCCCCGGCAGCGTGACCAGCGCAACGCCTCCCGGCGCTAACAATCCGCGCACCGTCCGTACTGCGGCTCGCAGGTCGTAGACGCAGTGCAACGTCTGGGTGAGGATCAGGCAGTCGTAAGTGCGCCCGGCCAGCCCTTCGCCGGTCTCCAGGTTGCCGACAAGCGTCGCCTGCGGGTTTCCCGGCACCACGTGCAACACCTCGCGCTGAGTCACCCGCTCGCCGCCGAAACGCCGGGTGTAGGTGTCGTCGCCCACTTCCAGCACGCGCCCGCGGATGTCACTGGCGTGCTGATCCAAGAAGCGCTCGATATAGTAGCGATCGATCGGTGTTCCGCGATCGAAGCCAAAGGCGCGGCTGATGGGATGCACGCGGCCGAAGCTGCCAAAGCGCACCCAGCCAACCGGCGGGCGAACTCGCCACCGCGCGGCGCGCCGCCGCAGCGCCTCGCGCAGGCGGCCGAGCGGCAGGCGAATCCCTGCCGGCAGCTTTCGAAGAAACATCATCCTGCCCTCTCTTCGGGCATTGTTTCGGGCTTCGGAGTACTGCCCGGGAGCATTGCCTTGAGCCACCGTCCGTGCCGCCAAAAGGCGCGGTAGACCGCAAGCCGAGGAGCCACCGCCATGCGCCACGCCAGGCGCGAGTTCCACCCGCTGCGCAGCGCATGTTGCACGGAGTAATAGTACATCCGCTCGCAGGCAAAGGGTTCAATCGCCATCCGGACCGCTCGCGGGAGGCCTTCCATGTAGCGCAAGAGCCAGCGGTAAAACGCCAGCTCGTAGCGCAAGAAGTCCCCGGCGGCATTCATCTGCGCCACAGCAGAGGCCGGATGCTGCCGGTAGCGCGCGACAATACTCGAATCTGCGTGCACCGTGTAGTGGGTGTTGATCCTTGTCCAGGCGACAAGGTCGGTGCGCACCTTGCGGAAGCGCGGATCGAATCCGCCCACCGCGCGCAGCGCCTCGCGGCGCACGAGCACCGCCGTGGGGCAGGGGTAGATCGAAGCGTCGCGCAAGAATTCCAGTGTGAGCTGCGGCGGATCGTAGAGTCCCTCATGCAGCGAGCCGAAAGGCTGCTCGTATTCGGGCACACCCTGCGGGTCATCCGAGAAGTAGCGCACGCGGGCGAAGGTCATGGCCGCTCGCGGGAAGCGCTCGAGCAAGTCCACCTGGCGCGCAAGTTTCTCGGGCAGCCAAATGTCGTCCGCATCTAGGAAGGCCACGTAGTTCGCGCGCGCGTCCGCGATGCCCAGGTTACGCGTGGCGCTGGCGCCGTGCGAAAGCCCGTCGCCATGCGCTAGCATGCGCACACGCGGCGCGTGCCGGTCGGCGAGCTCGCGCGCCTGGCGGGCCTCGCCGGCCTGCGAGCCGTCATCCACAATGATCAGCTCCCACTCGGGGTAGGTCTGGGCCAGCACGCTCTCCACCGCTGCGGGCAGATAGCGGGCCATGTTGAGGTAGGGCAGGACAATACTGACCAACGCAGGCATTCGATGGAGTCGGGCCTCGAGGAGATTCGCCGCGGAAGCGTGGCCTCGGGCGGCCGGCGCCCGCGCCGGCGCGAGCTACCGTTCGGTGAGCATGCGGCCCAGGATGGCCCGCACTTGGTCCCGATCTTTGGTCGAGAAGTACCAATCGATGGTGCGGTGCAAGCCGTCGACGAAATTTGTCTTGGGCTCCCAGCCAAGCAGTTGCTTGGCCAGGCGGTTGTCGGCCACGCGGTTGAGCGGGCCGGTGGGCATCTCCGGCCGCGTAACGATGCGCGCCTTGTGGCGCGTGGTGCGCAGCACTTCTTCGGCGGCGTCGCGCACGGTGATGCGCTCCATCGTGCCCAGGTTCACCGCCCGGCCGTCGTCGATCCGCTCTGCAGCCAGAATCGTTCCGGCCACGATGTCGTCGATAAAGGTCCAATTGCGGATCTGCTCGCCCGTGCCCCACACCTCGTAAGGGTCCTCGCCGATGAAAGCGCGGGCGATCATGGCCATCACCGCATGGTTCTCCACGCCGCGCGGGCCGTAAACCGTGAAGTAACGACAGCTGGCGGAATTCATCCCGTGCTGCTTGTGGTAGGCCTGCAGCGTCAACTCCCCCATCAGCTTGGCCCAGCCGTACATGTTGTCGGCGTCGTAGGGCGGCCTCACCAGATCCTCAGTGAGATACAGTTCCTGCTCGGTGCGCGTCTGCAGGTTGTTGGGGTAAACGCATCCCGAGGAGGCAAATACAACCTTCTCCACGCCTGCCGCATGCGCCGCCCGGAACAGCATGCCATCCAGGATCAAGTTGGTCGAGCACTCGACCTGATGCAGGTCGACGTAGCCGCGCCCGCCGTGGTCGGCCGCCAGGTGAAATACCACCTGCACTCCCCGCAAGCTGGCCGCGACCACTTCCGCCAGGAGCAGATCGCCCTGGATGAACTCAACTCGCCCTGCGTCCACATGACCCTGGATATTCTCGCGCCGGCCGCTCGAGAGGTTGTCCACCACGCGTACGCGCGCGCCGCGCGCCACCAGAGCATCCACCAGCGATGAGCCGATGAAGGATGCGCCTCCGGTGACCAGGACCTGTGTGTCATTCCAGTTGATCATGAGCCTGGCTTCTCCCGATTCTTCTCGCCTCCGCCCCGGGTGCAGGGGCGGCGAGCGTCCATTCTAGCAGTTTGGGGAAGAACCGTCTTCCGCATCGCCCACACCCCCCTTGCAGGGCAGGCTCTCCACCTCTTGGCAGGCCTAGACGGAGCGGACCATGGCCGAGAGAGTGTCGAGAAACACATGGAGGCGGGGGGTCTAAACCCCCCGCCTCCATGATGACCTCTCCGTTCCTCCGGCGCCTGCGGTTTCTCGCTGCAATAACAACTCGCCGAGGGAGGGGCTAAGGGACTGCCCTGGGAACGAGGCTGATGGCCACAAGACGACGGTCTTTCCTCAGCAACCGACTAGGTCGAACCGACTCCAATCGCAATGTAAGAACCCACCGCCGCGCGCAGATCCGGCGAGGCCAGGCGCCACGCATCGATCAGCGTGAGCTTCTGCGCATGCACTCCGAGCTCGGCCGCACGCAACACGCCAAACTCCTGCCAGGGTGTGACCAGCACAGCCACCTGGGATTCGCGCAGGCAGTCAATGGCGCTGCGCGCGTAGGCTGCGCGGTCGCCCAGAACCACTCGCGCGGGCTCCTGCGCCATCGGGTCGTACACCACCACCGCGATGCCCTCTGCGAGCAGCGCCTCGGCCAGCATGACCCCTTGCGATTCTTCAATGACTTCCGTGTCGGGTTTGTAGGCCAATCCGAGAATCCCCACTCGCGTGCCCGGCCTGCAATGCGCGCGGACGATCTCTTTAAGCCGGTTGACCTCGCCGCGATTGGCGCGATCGGTGGCCTCGGCCAATGCCGCGGTCAATCCGCGGTCGCGGGCAAGCCGCCCGAGGGCCAGGTTGTCGCGCGGGAAGCATGGCCCGCCGTAGCCGGCCGCGCCTTTGAGGTATTTGTGGCCGATGCGCGTATCGTGCCCAATGGCGCGCGTTACCACGTCCACGTCCGCCCCGGGCGTTTTCTCGCACAGGTGGGCCAGCATGTTGGCGAAGGTGATCTTGGTCGTGACGAAGGTGTTGACCGAGAGCTTGGAGAGTTCGGCGTTGACGATATTCATGCGCGCGATGACGGGCTTGTTCTCGCACACCTTCCGGTAGAAGGCCTCCAGCAGTCCGCCCGTACGCGGGTCGGATTCGCCAACCAGGATGAGATCCGGATTGAGGAAATCGTGAATCACACTCCCCAGGGCGATGAACTCGGGGCTGTAGCACAAGCCAAAGTCCGTCCCGGCCTTCTTGCCGGAGGCAGCCTCCAGCCGTTCGCGGATCGGCCCGCCGGTATGGCCGGGCATGACCGTGCACGTGATCACGACCACGCGCCGCTCGGCCGCCGCCCCGATGGCCTTGCCCACCTCGTCCAGCGCGGGCAGGACGTGGCGCAGCGAGAAGCCTCCGTCCGGCTCGCTGGGCGTGGGCACGATGATGAAAACGACCTCTGCCTCCAGCGCCGCTTGACGGATATCGGTGGTAGCCCGCAAGCGCGAATGCCCGGCGCGAATGGTCTCCGCCAGGTTCGTCTCGCGCACGGGCGCCTCGCCGCGGTTGATGGCTTCCACCTTGGAGGAATCCAGATCAGCGCCGATAACTTGGATGCCGCGCGAGGCCACGGCGGCCGCCATGGGCGCACCCAGCTTGCCTAATCCGATGACCGCGACTTTGCGTGGTGCCGATACACGTGCCGCCATGAAGTCTCCGCTCGTGGGTCGACTGGGATCTCGGACGCTATGGTGCTTCCCGCCGGCGGCCCTTCAGATGCGCCCGCGCCAGCGTGCCACCTGGCGCCTCGCCTGATAGACGGCTGAACCGGCTGCGCGCACCAGGCGGTGCAGCCGGCCGGCAACAGGGTTGAGGACCGGGAGGGTGTGCCACCCGCGCCTGAGGTGCGCCCAATCCAACGTGCGCGTCAGGCGGCCCGACCGCAGGCGGTGGCTGGCATCCGCGATCGTGAAATAGTGGTCCAGGCCTCCGGCCAAGGCCAAGTTGCGCTCGGCCTCCGGGCCTTTCCACACGCCTTGCCAACCCCCCGCGTCGTGGCTGTAGTCGTGATTCTGGTGGACCGCCGTCACCGAGGCTGTTGCGTCCACTACGGGTACGTGTTCGGCTCGCGCAGAATAGATCAGCCAATTATCCCACATGGTTCGGCCCACAGCGAAGGGCGGCATCTCGCGCCACAATCCGCGGCGAAAGACAAAGTAGTCGATGCCGGAGGACGCATGCAGTTTGCCTCGGGCTTGCACATCACGCCGCACCGCCTCCGACCAGTGCCGATCGCCGAAGTCGATCATCTCCTCGAAGTCCAGATCCCAACGCCGGCCAACCATCAGCAACCGCGGCAGCCGCCGGGCCACGACCTCGACCGCCGCGAGAAAATCCGGGAGCAGGAGGATATCGGCATTGACGTACGCCAGCAGGTCGGTGGACGCTGCTCGTTCGGCCGCCGCGAAGATTGCATCCACTCGCGGTGTGCCGGCCGAGGTGACCTCCACCTTTGGCAGATGGCGCGCCTCAACCGCGCGCGCAGCCTCGGCCGTGCCCTGCTCGCCGCCCAAGACGATGATGTCGATCTCCGGGCTGAGGGCGCGCCACGAACCCAGCGCATTGCGCTGGATGCGAGCGAATGGTCCGATGAACGGTTTGGGAATCGCGAATAGCGTGATCACGGCGCTGGAGCCGTCAATACAACCACGATGAACCGGCGCAGTGGTTCGCCCGGCCCCCAATCCACGATCTCCGACCCGTCATAAACAAGCGACCCAGCTTGCAGCTCGACCAACCCAAGGTACGGCCCGCTGGCAATCCGTCCCTCGGGCTCCACGTTGGCCAAGTGGGTAATCCCTTCTTGATCTAGATACTCGATCAGCGGGTCGCGGGAGGCCAACCCTCGTAGGTAAAGCAAGTGCCCGCGAGTCTCACGTTCCACGAATTGCGGCGTGTTAGCCAGACCGTCAATGTTGATCACCGTGTAACCTTCGGCGAAGTAGCCGAGCAGGCCGGAGCTATAAGAGGCGACCCGGCTGCCGCGGGGAAGGTGCGCGTTCATCCAACGCACGCCGTTGTATCCCGCCGCCATGCCAGGGTCCGGCGTGTATTGGGTAGGCCGCCATGCGCGCTCGAACGGGATCGCCAGCGCGACGATGCCGGCCGCGAGAAGCACGCCGCCCACCGCGTTGAGCCATGAGATTGAAGTTGGCGGTGCATCTGCGCGGCGCGCGGTTCTCCACTGCGCCACTGTACGCACCCCGCGAGCTGCGCCACGTGCAACAAGCCACAGCCCGGTCGCGGCGGCCAGCACCAGCGTCACCTGCTCCGGGACGGGATACCATGTTCCCCAGTACAGGTAGGCCGGCAAGAGCATCAAGTTCGTGGCACCATTGATCACCGCTCCAAGCGCCAGCACGCCCACGACGATCGCAGCCGCGCTCGGCTCCGTCCACTTCTCTCGCAAGCCCATCGTCCCGCGCCGGCGGTTTCCTGCACGCGCGGTAAGGATCAGCCACGCGATGAACCCGCCCCCCATGAAGCCCAGCAAGATCAAGCGCACCTTGTAAGCCAGTGTGCCACCTACTGGCCACAGCCGGGCGAGCGCGCCCAGGGTGATCTCTGGCAGGAAGCCGACGAAGTACGACTCGGCCAGCCCGCGCGTTGGCAGAACCAACGCATCAATGTTGCCCAGGAAGATCCGCTCGCTCTGCGGCAACAATGCGGCGATCTGCCCCAGAGAAGGCCAGGATACATGTCGGTCGATGAAGACGGCCAGCGCAGCCCATGCTCCAAAGAGCTTGGCCGTCCCGCTGTTCGGGAAGATCGCACCGAGCGCAATCCAGGCGTAGACCGCCCACACGATGAGCACCGCGCCCGCCCCGAGCGCCATCCAGCCCGTGCGCCGCAGGCGTTCGCTCAACCCACCAGGCGAGGCGACCAGGATAGCCGCGCCAAAAAGCAGCGCGATGGCCATCGCGTTCACCCGGCTCAGCACGAGCAGGCCGATGACCACCCCATCCACCCAGGCGGCACGCGGTGATGCCGGGCGCGACAACCGCCGCGCAACCACCACGGTACTGGCCACCAGAAGAAAAGCAAAGAGCGCATTCTCCTTGCCGGTAAGGTACAGCCCGGCCAACCCCGGGTTGAACAGCCACACGGCTGGCGCGAGCAGCGCGGCCCAGCCGCGCATCCAGCGCCTCGCCAGAAGGAATAGTCCGATGCCGGTTAGGCAGTAGAGTAACGCCCCAAGGCCAACCGCTGCGCGCACGAAGGCGATCTTGTCCGGGACGAAAATGGCCTGGAAGGTGAGTACCAACATCCACAGCGGTTGGAACCCGTACGTCGGGTGCTCCCCGTCGAAGGAAAAGAAGCGACGGCTAGCAAAATCCCATGCCGGCTGCAGGTAGTAGTACGAGTCGTCCTGCAGGCGCTCCAGCGCCAGTTCCCGGAAGTCGGAGACCGCGGCGTAGCGCATCAGCACCACGAATGCTGCGATAGCCATGATCAGCACCGCGCCCAGCGGCAGGCGCGGGTCGCCCAACCAGCGCACCATGATGTGACGAGCGCCGCGGCGCAGCCCAATGTGCACACTACTCACGCGCCACCTCGCGAGCCGGCTGCGGCCGGTCGAAGCCGCGCAGCCGGCGCTCGAACTCTTCTCCATCCCAATCGCGCACCAGGAATCGCGGCAGCCAGTAGGGGTTGCTGCTCCGCACAACCTGCCCCGGCGTGTTGGCGCACGCTTCGCGCAGCCCGAGTTCACGTGCCAGCGCAATCGTCCGCCGCCCGACGTCCCACGGGCTGCCATAAGGATAGGCGAAGCTTTCCACTTTCCGCTCGAGAATCCTCTCGAGCACCTGCAGGCCCGCCCGCATTTCTGCAGCCTGCGCATCACGATCTAGATTCGCAAGCACAACGTGATCGCGACCGTGCGATCCGATTTCGACCAACGGGTGGGAGTCCAAAGCGTGGAGCTGGTTGGGTGAGAGGAGCCGGTGCTGGCTGCAGGCCACGGGCCGCTCTCCCAGTTGCGCGCGCAATTCCTCCAGCGCATGCGCCCGTTCGGCCGCGTTCAGCGGGCGGAGTAACTCACACACTTCAAGGTAGATGCGTTCCCTTGCCGAATCGGGCCAAGTCAAGTTGTCAACCGCAGCAGGGTGTACTTTGCCTGGCGGAGCGGCGCTCCAGCGATACTCGGTGCGGCCGATGTGCAGCTCGAATTCGACGGGCAAGTCGCGGCCGGTGAGTATCGCGTGTTGCAGCTCGTCGATGTACAGCTCGCCCCCGCTCTGCACGTGCGCGGTAGATGCATAGACCGTTGCCGGCACCTGCGCCTGCTCAAGCAATGGCAGAGCCTGCGTCAAGTTGTCGGCATAACCATCATCGAAAGTCAGCGTGACGCCGCGGGCCGGTATGCTCCCTGAGCGTAGCCCTGCACTCAGATCGCGTAGAGCCACGGGCCGACCCCACCGCCGCAGAACCTGCAGGTGCTCGGCGAAGTGCTGTGGGCTGACGCACAGGAGCTGCGGGTCCGGTTGGCCCTCCGCTACGCGATGGTAGAGAAGGATGATGGCTCGATTGGCGAACAACATTGCGGCCTGGCGGGCCGCAACCTGGGTTGCCTGAAGGATCCGCCGCATGCCCGAGACCACTCTCATCCCGTCTGCCGCCGATCATCTCCGGCGCCGGTGCTCGACATCGTGAAAGTGCACGGCAGGTTGAGCACGCCTTGCCATTCATCCTGCGGATGAGAAAGAGGCGTGGTGGCCACGATGAGTTCCGGCATGGCCCACCAATCGTCGACCAGGCGATGC
>Ga0154809_1112_pt1 | contig 12241 bp, 6 predicted proteins | sample Rifle2008BG16ft_FD_105817 | JGI IMG/M metagenome (GOLD analysis project Ga0154809, IMG submission 105817) | Chloroflexi bacterium RBG_16_64_43 | reverse complement strand
CCGGGTGGCTCGCCAAAGATGAACCATCGCGTAGGTGCCGGCCACAGACCAGAACGTCCAGCTCTGGAAGTAGAACTTGAAGATGGTATTCATGCGCACGCCGAACTGATCGCGCAGGTAAAGGAACTCGGGGATGAGAACCAGCAGCGCCCCGGCTCCGCCAAGGAGGAGAACGAATTCTTTGGGGACGAAGGCCTCGTCCAGCGTGTTGCCCGAGGCTTCTTCTTTGGAAGTGGAGGGCCGGCGAAGGAGTAACGCCGCGATCACGGCGATGAGTCCGCCAAGGAGAAGCGCCGTCCCTGGCTGCAGGAGACGCCGGCGCAAAACAACGCCGATTGCCTCGCGAATCGAGTAGGGCTGTATGTACTCTGTCGCGAGGACCTGGACCTCGGGGGCGCTCAACAGCAGCCCTCCGATGAGGAATGAGATGCTAAAGAGACCCAGCACGGCGCCTACCCCGACGATCGCCCCTCGCCGCCAGTCCGGAACAACCTCGCCCGCAAGCACCGCGACCACCAGCCACCCTGCCAGCGGAACTAATAGCGGCGCAAACATGACCAAGAACTGCTGGGCTTTGGTGACGAAAATCAGATTCGGTAGGATGCCTCCGGCCTGGGAGGCGAAACCGATGTAGAACGGACTGTAGGCCGCCAACCCCACTCCGATGAGCGCGCCCCAGCGCAACCCCAGAGCTTTGAGATCGGCACGACTTGCAGCGCGCCGCCACCCCAGCCAAGTGGCGCCCAGGCAGACAGCCAGATAAATGGGAAAGTCCCACGTATTGAGGAAGGCCAACCCGCCGATGAGCACTCCCGCGATCACGATCAACGGCCAAGGCATCGCCCACTCGGCGCCAGCGCCCGCGTCGTTGCGGCGCGCATGGATCACACTGAGCATGAGTTCGAGCGCCAACCCGATCACAGCCAGCCCGAAGGGCAGCGCCAGTATGTGCGGGTGAAGATCGCCCAGAACGAAGGAGAAGGCCGGGAATTCATCAATAGGCTGCAGGCCGATACTTCGCCCGCCGAGGTCCAAGTCGTTTATCACTCGCGAGGCGCGCCACCACCACCAGAAGCGAAACTGAAGCGGGTCGATGGAGGCCGGCCCACTGGGCGCGTCGGCCAGTTCGAGAATACCAAGCCAACGCCAGAACGCACCCGTCCCCCACCCCACTCCAAGAGCCCGCACCACCTCCAGCGCGCCGGCCAGGTTTCCCACAAGCAATAGCGTAAGCGGCGCGAGGAGCGAAGTGGAGCGAAAACCAACTCGCTCGCGGGAGTTCCCGCCGCGCAACGAAAGCAAATTGCGCAATAGCCCAGCACTCGCTTGCGCCGCCATCCCGAACCAGGAGGCGACGGCCAGATTGAAAGCAATGCCACCCGCAACCGCCGCCAGTTTGGCAAGCATCCCCACCAGGATGTAGCCGAAGTGGTAGTACGAGATGGCATAACCCGAAAGCCACGGATCATTCGGCGGGAAGCTGGAGGACTTGAGCACCGCATTGATGAAGGCCAACTCCATCGGCTTTTCGGTGCCGGTTGCCTCCGGGTTGTGCATGCGGACAATCGCCCACCCTGTGAACGCAATCAGGAAAAGAACCTCTTGCCCGAGCAGCGGGCCGCGCAGCCGGCGAAGCTCGGCCCACGGATTGCGTCCGTCGCTCCGTGCCCACCACAGTCCCACGGCGAGAACGATGAGCAAGGCCAGCCAGGCCGAACTCGGAGAATTCGTCCACGCGCCGAGCACCGCGCCAATCCAGAACACGAAACCCACCAGCAGCAAGCCAACCGGCCGGGCGAATGCCAGCCCGCGGTCGGGCGACCGGCGGAACACACCGTGGACGAGCGGCCAAGCCGCGGCCTGGATCAGGAACAGCGCGATCCACCAGCGCAGAATACTGGCTCCCGCGATCAGCGCACTCACGCGGCAATCCCTTCGGGTCGGCGCCCAGGTTTCAACTTACGACGCATGGGCCACTTCATAGATAACGGTCTCGCCGGCAGAATACACGCGGCGCAACAAGCCATTCTGAGTCATCCGTTCGAACTTGGCCAGCCCTTCTTCGGGGTAGTAAGCGCGCTCAAGCTGACCGACGACGATGTAAGCGACCTCATATCGGGCGAGGAAGCTCGCGGCTTGTGCCTCGTCCGGCGTAGCGTAGAAGTCGCCGATCTCGCGCACTCGATCCTCGACCCAGAGCGTCGAGACGATTCCGCGTTGTTGTCGCTGGTGCCAATTCCATCCGACCACGCCCGGTAGACCCGTGTATATCGTGAAGCGCGAGCCCCAGTGATACTCGACGGTGTTGGCTTCAACGATCACCGGCGAACCGTCAACGTTTTCCTGCATCCAGCGGATCGCGTCATAGTCCTCGCGCAGCGAGAAGTCCTTGCCGCGGTCCGCGTAGCCGGCATAGGCCATAAAGGTCATACCGTCCAAGGTGCGCGGGGCCCCAAGTGCCATCCGGTCTTGAATCTTCGAAAGGCCGGCTTTGTAGGTGTAATACCCGGCCCCCAACACCAGAAGCACGAGGGCCGCCTGCCACAACCCGCGCAACCGACGGCCCTCTCGTTTGAGCGCATCCATGCCGTAGGCTAACGCGGGCCCTGCGGCCACACCCAAGAGCAGCCACACTTGCAGGTAGAACTTGAACACTGTGTTCATCCGGCTGACGTCGCCCTTCAGCACAATCACCTCGACCAAAGCAGTCAAAGCGAGGCCGACCGATGCGAGAACCAGAATCGCGCGCGTGGCCGCGTTCTGTTCCCTGCGCAGGGCCAACAATCCTGCCCAGACCAGGAGCGGGAGCGCCAGGCTGAGCGCTTGATACCCGGAGAGGTAGAGCAGTGTGACGGCGGCGGTCGCCAGCACGCCGATGACTAGCAACCCGATCAGTGTGGCGCCGGGATGCGCGCCGCCGAACCGCGAGAGCGGGGTGCGAGCCATCCACTCCCGAGTCTGCCAGATCATGAACGACACGAGCACAAACAAGAAGAGGCCATGAACGATTAGATAGGAGTCGAGAGGCGTCTGGGAGCCGTGCCATACCTCCACCGCCGTGTAGCTTTGCACGTTCCACTGGGAGTAGGGCTGATAAAGAACAAACGCCAGGACCACAGTCAGAGTCGTCTGCGCCAGACCGCGGATCACAACTTGCGCACCGTCTCCCGAGGCTTTGGATTCCTGCCACGATTGCCAGTTGCCGTACCCCACGGCCAGCATGATCAACCCAAGCTGAACTGGAAAATCCCAAGTGTTGGTCGGGCGCAATGCACCGGCGGCGAGCACACCCACGAACATCACCGGCAGGAATTCGCGCCACTTCTCCGCCGTGCGGGGGCGTAAGACGAGGGCCAGGGCTGCGCCTAAAACAAGGAGAGTGATCGGCATGGCGATCATGTGCGCATGGAGATCGCCATAGAGGAACGTGAAGAAGGGGAACTCAGTGATCGGCTCCGCCTCCAGAGGGATGCCCGCCGCATCCAAGGCCACCGGAATGGCCCGTGACGGCAGCCAGTACCAGTCGCCGGTGCTGTACGGCAGCGACGCTTGCCCGATCAGCACCCGCCAGCCACCCCACAGCCCGTGGATCACATTGGTCAGACCGAACAGCATGTTGCGCGGAATGCCGATCGTGCTCGCACTGAGCATGCCCCGCCACAACAGGCGCACTTCGCCCAGGTTGCCGAGCAGCACCAGCCCGACCGCGGTTGCCGCACCCGCGATCCACGGGGAGAGGCCCGGTCGGCCCTCGCGCCGCATGTGGGTCCCCAGTGACCATGCCAGGCCGAATCCCGCGCTGCCCAACAACGCGAACAACGTTGGCAGAGTCAGGTTGTATGCGAACGACGGCACGATCCCCAGAAGCTTGATCGGGATTGCCACAACGACGAACCCATAGTAGTAGTAGTTGAGGTACCCGCCGGCGAACCACGGGTCAAACGGCGGGAAGGAGGTGCTGCGAATCACTGCGTTGAGGTACGAGAAATCCATCGGCTTCTCACCGCCGAAAGCCGGGTGCCAAAGATCCCCGTTGCCAAGGCGGAGGAGCAGATCGAAAAGGAACAGCGCGAGGAAGACCCCCTCCATGACAAGCCACGTGCGCCAGTGATCGCGCAGCGCGCTCATCCACTTGCGCCGCTGGAGAAGGACGAGCGCGAGGCCGGCTGCGACCAAACCCAGCCACAAACCGGCGAGAGTGACGCGGACAAACGGGACCCGCAGGCTGGCAAGCATCCAGGCCATCCAGGTGACCAGCAGCCAGCCGCCGATCTTGGCCAACGAGTAGCCCATATCCGGCAGGCCGCGCAGAGCGATAGATGCGAGGGGCAGGAAGGCCCAGCCCGTGATGACCACCCATGCCCACCAGGCGGTGACTCCCAGAAGCGGGAAGCGGTTGAGCAGGCTCTCACGCGAGAACATGTCGGACCAGGTTCCTCCTGACCGCTGTTCGGCCAGGCGTTCGGGTGGCAGGAGAAGCTGGGTATCGGCCTGCCCCGGGTTACGTGGATCGGCCTGCACCACCATGGTGAGATCTACGGCTTCGAGGACTTCCCTAACCTGCCGAATGCTAAAGTCGGGGCGCTTGCGAAAGATCCACACGGGCGCATGATCGTAAACGCTGAATGCCTCTTCTGCCGCCAACAGATTGTCGTTGTCGACCGGCAGCGTGGGCGCATGACCCCAGGCCGCGCTGCCAGCAACGTCCGATACATAGAGCGGCCCCAGGCGTAGGGGGGAACTAAACTCTGCCGCCAGCTCGAATCCCAATCGTCCATCGAAAAGGGCGCGGTAGTATTCCACCGTGAGCGGGTAGGAACGCGGCAGGCGTGTCGGAGTCCACACCCCGCGCTGACTGGGCAGGAAGAGATAGTCCGCCTGGTTGAGGACTTGCAGGAACATATCCAGCTTGTGGGCGTCGTCAGGCCAGCGGTTCTCCACCATCAGCCCGGCGTAAAGCCCGCCAAACGCATCCCGCCCTTCGATGCGCAGGGGCAATCCCTCATCCCAGCCTTCGTTGGCGACGGCCGCCCCCGAGACCGTCACCACACGGCCGGGCGTGGTCGAGAGAACCAGGTAGTAGGTGGTGTCCGCATTGACGATCGCCGGCCCGAATGAGACTTCGACGGATTGACCGCGGGCATCGCCGGCGACGGCAGGCACAGGGAGGTGGGCGGTGGCGAGGGGCGCCGAACCATCGGGAGATGCGGAGAGGACTATCTCCACTGTGGTTGCGCCCGCGCCGGCCGAGTCCGCTCGAACGTGAGGCATGAGAATGGACTTGGTCTGGCCCGTGACGCGCGGCATGAACTGAATGACATTTGGTGCGAGGCTGCCGTCGACCGACCCGAACGGCAACGCCAATGGTTCGTTGTGGTCCCCCTGCGAGGAGGACAAGACCAGGTTGACCGGTCCCGGAATATTCTGATAAATCCAGTGCGAGGCCTGAATGCGCGTGTTGTCCGCGCGATAGATGCCGGTGAAGCTCCAGGCCCAGGCCAGCGTGCCCCCGATTACAACCGTGATCACCGCCGCCGCACCGATCTGGGCAAGTTTCGCTCGCGGCATGGGGTTCCATGCCGGCCCCTCCCCCGCGTTGCGGCTCCGCCGCCAGAGCCACATCAGCAGCCACGCGGCGAAAAGGGCCATGAAGGGATAGATCGGCAGGAAGTAGCGGATGGACTTGACGAAGCGCGTGCTCATGAAGAGGAAGTAGCCGCCGGCCCACGTGAGCGGCAGGATGTGCGCCGCCCACTCGCGATACCTTAGCGTGCGCCAGAAAGCGAGGGCAAGGCCCGTCCAGGCTGCCAGCCCGAGCGGCAAGCCAAGCCCCCACAGCACCATGTTGACCCAAGGGAACACCACGGCCGGACGATTGGTCCACTGCTCACCCGGCGGCCCGCCGCCGATGCCTCGCGACTCGTTACTGGCCACGGCCATGCTGTCGGTCCAATCGCTGTTGAAGTGCAGCGTCAGCAAGGTCGTATCGCCGCTCGTGGCGCGGAACGACATCGGCTGCGTGAGGCGAAACACGATGAGCGACAAGGCGCCAGCCAGCATCAGGCGGGCCAGCAGGCCGGCCGCCTCGGTCAAGCGCAGCGTGCGCATGCGTCCCTCGCGCGTCAACGCCACCACCCCGGCCACGACGACCTCGAGCGCGAGTAGGGCCAGGTTGATGCGCGAGGCCACCGCCATGCCAAAAGCGATCCCGAACAATGCGTACCAAACCCAATCCCAGGCAACGAACGTGCGGCGCGCCATGGGCTCGGCGGCTCGAACGGCGAAATACATGGCAGCAGTCGAGAACAGCAGCGCGAAATTGTCGGAGGTCATGAAGTGCGACTGCTGGATCTGCATCACCGCCAGTGCGCTGAGCGCGGCGGCCAAGAGGCCCACTCGCCGGCCATAAAGCCGCGCGCCGATGAGGAAGATGAAGAGCAACCCCAGCGTGTCGGCCAGCGCCGAGAGCGAACGCCCCCATAGACGCAGATCGCGGTAGCCGGAATTGCCGGACCATTCCGCTGTCACGCGCACAAGGATGATGGGCCACTGACCCCAGCGCATCCGGTTGTCGGGTCCGAGTTGGGTGGGATTGCCTTGCACGTCGTACTTCTGGTACGGGCTGAGCGGAGAGAGGCGAGTGTTGATGTATTCCGAAAACGACGCGGGCATGCTCAGGCTGGAAAGGGTACTGGTCAACCCGTATTCGTCGGGGTGAAGATCAGCATCTTGGTTCCAGTTCGACCAACTGAATCGAAAGGCCACCCCGATCAGGATGAGGCCAAGCAGCAGCGTCTCAAAAGCGGCGCCCCAGCGCCTTCCCCGCCCGTGGAGTTCCCCCGCACCGACCAGGTGCGTCGCCTCGGCCTGGGCATCGCCTGGCGGCGGCAAGATGGGTGTGCGTCCCTCAGGTTCGAATTGGGTTGGGATCGTCATAGGTCGCTGGCCAATTTGCCTTTGCCCTCGCTGAGTCGATGCCCGCGGCAATCTCGCTGTTGACGAACCGTGCTGTGCGGATGACGCCCGGCTCGCCGCGACTGAGGCGCTGCAACGCCCAGCCCCCAGCATTTGCCCGCCTACGGCACGTGCGCTCCCGGCACGAAGTAGAACAAGAAATCGTGGTCCGGAATGCGCGAAGTATACCGGTCTACCCGTCCGGAGGGGAATCGCGACTCCAAGAGCTGAAGCGTCTCTTGGTCGTCGCGGTGGAAGACAACCAGCAGGGGTTGATCGGCCGGGTCGAGGCCGGCCAAGGCCTCCAAGGTGATCGCGTAGTCGCGCGCCGGATCGCCCGCATACATCCCCACCAACCGAGTATCGGCCCAGAAAATGTGTGGCACGACGTACGCTTCTTCGTAGCGGCCCACCGAGTGAGCAAAATCGCTAATCAAGCCACCGATCTCGGATGCGTTTTGGGCTGCATGGCGGTATTGCTTGACATAGCGAACGAAAGTGACCTGGATGTTCTGGGCCAGCGAGGCTGCCAGCGCCAGAGCGAGAAGTGCACCGGCCGCCCAGCCAAACGATCGGCGGTGGTAGTGCCGGCGCAAAGAATCGAGCAGGACGAAGACCGCAAATGCCGGCAACAAGAAGACAAACGGTACGGCTCCCGACGAGCGATTCAGGGCAGGGTTCTCTACCGGAAAAGCGATGGCAAGTGTCGAGGGCAGAAGCAGCATGGGGATCGCCAGCATCACCACCAGGTCCTCCCACTTCCGCCGGCGCACATACCGAGCGAGCAGAAACAACACGCCGAATGCGAAAAGGACTGCGCTCACTACATCCAGAGTCGGCCGGCCTGGAACGCCTAGGATCCACGCATTGCCTCCGTACCAGTTGAACATCAGCAGCGAATTAAGGCCGTTCGATAGGAGAATGACCAGGGGGTTCTGGGAGTAGGGCATCTCCTCCTGTCCAAGACGAGTAATCGTCCGGCCCCAGAAAAGGTCCGGGCTGTCAAACGCATAGCGCATGAGCGGCAATGCGATCACGGCGGCCAGGATGATAGAGGCACCCAGACCACCCCAGGCCCAAGCTCGCCTCCCGCGCGACGCCGCGTGCAAAGAGAAAACAATGACGGCCATCGCCATCACGAAGACGAGTATGCGCGCCGGGGAATAGCCGTTGAGGCCTAGCCCCAGTGCAATTCCCGCCCACAGGAAGTCTCTGTGCCGCCCCCTCCTGAGCCCTCGCAGAAGAAAGTACATCGCTGGTGCAACGAATAGCGGGTAGAGCGGGAAGCGCAGGCCGATGCGGCTGATCACGTTGGGCCAGTAGCCGATCCCCGTCATGAACATCGCCAAGAGCCCGACCCGCCGGTCGAAGAGGTCGCGACCCAGCCAATACACGAATGGCAGCGTCGCCAGGCCGGCCAGGGCCGTGCCGAGTTTCAGCGACGTGAATGAGATGCCAGGGCCCAGGCGCGCGATGAATGCCGTCAGATAGAACTGGAGAAACTCGCGCCCAGTGTTGCGCGGGAAGTAGATGGAGAACGTCCCGCTCAGAATGTCCATCACATCCTGCAACTTCTCGGCGTGGTCGCTGGTCATTTCCGGCGCGACCAAATCCAGCCGGACCAGGCGAATGACCGCGACACAGACAAACGCAGCCAGCACGAGCAGCGTCCACCCCGAAAGGTGGACCCCCGCCCCCAGGCGGCGAAGACTCGCGCGCGCCCTTTCCCCTGCACCCCGCAACCAAGACCCTGCGCCCAGCACTCCTTCGGAGGCAACTGGGGTCAGCGCGACCAACCAGCAGATAAACGTTGCGGCCCACAAAACGAGGTTGGCCGCCGTGAACACGTGCTCCGCCATGGCCGCGAAGGTCGCCACACCGAATCCGAACCCGGTCCAAGCCAGAATGACGGAAACGAGCGACGGCCTCCAGGGCATCTCGGCATGCAGATCGCGAGGGACGTCCGGCCATTGCACATCGCCTTTGATAAGCGCCAGCACTGTCAGCGCGAGAGCCATCCCATAGAGGATGGCTCCTTGCGCCGGGCTGCGCTCAAGTCCTGCCGGCCGGAAATCGAGTATGAGCTGACCAAGCGTTGCCAGTAGTAGAGCAGCGGGCAGCCGCAACCGCGCACCCCGGCCCACTGGGACGGCGGCGGCCTTGGCCTCCGGTGGCTCGCCCATTGGCGGAGGTGATGGCGGCCCTCCCTCCATTCCCCCGACCGGTGGCACTGGCAGAATGCTCGCCCCGCGAGGCGATCGAATGAACCACACGAAGAATGCCACGGCCACCAGGCACAGGGACCAGCCATTGGGCGAAGCGAATCCCTGCGCTATGAAATAACCCACGGCCAAGAGCGCGGCTCCCAGCGCGGCCCCAACACGTACGCCTCGCTTGAAGGCGGGGCGGGATGTGACTGAACGCCACCAATCCAAGAGCGATGGGCTGCTGTTCATCCGCTGGTCTCCTCCGCGCCTCGCCTGCGGGCCACAACGATCATGCTCTCGCCCCAACGCCGCGGCAGGAAGACGACGCCTGAGACGGCCTGCAACCCACCCAGCCCACCAAAGATGAGTTTCTGCAGCGCAGCAGGCACGAGCGGAACATAGGGTACGTCCCAAAACCCATCGGCGAAGACACGGAGCACGTGCATGCCGCCGGTTTCGCGCAGGAGGTCAAGCCACGCTCCGGGCGGCTTGAGCGAGATGTGAGTCGGGTCCTGATAGCCGATCCACCGATCTCTTTTGAGCGGCCGCAGAAGCGACTCCAGGTTGGGCGTCGAAAAGAGCAACAGTCCTCCTGGCCGCAACACGCGCCCGAGTTCGGCGATGGCCAACTCAGGCCGCGGCAGGTGCTCGATGATGTGTTTGATGATCACGACGTCGAACGACTCGCGCGCGAACGGCAGGCGCTCGGCGGAGGCAGCCTCGAGATGCGAGGCCCGCGCCACGGCACGCGCTTCGCCCAACGCGTGGCGGTTGACATCCACTGCGGCGGTTTTGAAGGACTTCTCGAGTTGCCCGACCAGATGGCCCAATCCACAGCCGACCTCCAGCAGAGTGCCACCTCGCCGTCCGTGCCGCCGCGCCAGAATCGCGTAGAACCGATTCGACCACCAGTACTGCGAGAAGCGGGCAAAGGACACGCGCGCATAGGTGTGGGTGCGAAAGTAATTCTCGTCGAAAGCGTTCATCGCCGCCGTGCCACGTAGAAGGTGAAGGCACCGGCCTTGGGCAGGCCTTCATCAAAGTACCGCGCCACGAGGCGCTCGGTAAGTGCCAGATTGGCGCGCCCTGAAGCCAGGATCCAGCGGCCGGTGATCAGGTGCGCGACCAGAGATGGCACGCCGCCCAAATGACCCCATTCCAGGGTTTGCATCGCGCCCTTCGAGAAGTACTCCCAACTGCGCTCGAGGCCGAACCCGGCTGCCTCAAGCCGCGCGCGCCAAACCTGCTCCGCATCCAAGTGCTCGACGCGCGTCATGCGGCGGAACCAATGGCGATAGGCGTCGGCCAGTCGGCGCAGGCCAAGCGCTTCCAGCCACCGGCCAATGGACAGGAAGCCCAGGTAGTTCGGGTTGGGGACACAGAAGATGAAAGGCGCGCCGGGACGCAAGATGCGAGCCGCTTCGCGCAACACCGCATCCAATTGGGGAATATGCTCGAGAACCGAATTGCTCATTGCGCTCGCGAAAGACGCTGCCGGATGCGGGAGCCGCCCGCCATCGGCCTGCAATACCAGGCGGTACCCCCCGCGGGCCGCTGCCTCGCGGACGATCGGTGAGGGATCCAACCCGCAATCTAGCTGCCGGTCGAACGCGACCGAGGCAAAATGCCCGTCGCCGCAGCCGATATCCAGGACGGGGCGCGGCAGCGACAGTGCTTGATAGAACTGATCTTCGACCGCGCGAATCAATGCACGGAAGTAGGGCAGCGCGTTCAGGTGGCGGCGGAGGATGGTGCGCGAAGCGGGCTTGGCCATGCTAGAGGCCTCGGCCGGCGGGCGCGCCGCGGGCGGTCGAGATCTCGGCAAAGAGCTTCTCGTACGCCTCGGCAACCGCTGCGGGAGAGAACGTGGCAGCCAGGTCAATCGCCGGCTGTGCATAACGCTGTGGCGAACGCAGGACCTCGATCAGCGCCCGCGCCAGGTCCGTTGGCGCACCCACTGGCACCACCTGCCCCATGTGGGTCAGCAACACCGGCTGGCGAACGCCGGGCAGCCCGGAGGCCACCACCGGGGTCCCGCACATCATCGATTCGATCTGCACCAACCCGAAGCTCTCTGTGCTGTTGATACTGGGCAACACGGTAACGGCGCAGGCTTTGAAGAACGCGCTCATCTCGCGCGGGTCGAGCGTGCCCAGGAAGCGCCACCGGTCGCCGAGCGCGGAGATGAAAGGCGCCAAACGACGTGCATAACTCTCTTCGCCCAGCACGTTCTGATACTGTCCGGCGAAGAGCACCGTGAGATCGGGAAAGGCCTCCATCACCGCCGGAAGCGCGGCCAGCAGATGCTCGACGCCCTTCTCGCTTGCCAAACGCGAAGCCATCCCCACGACGGTGCGGCCCGCCAACCCGTAGCGCATGCGGAAGGCCTCGACCTCGGCCGGCGCCGCCCGCACGACCTCCACCGGAGGCGGGATGACATGCACCTTCCCCAGGTAGCGCGAAAGGAATGGCGAGTTCTCCGCGTAGTCGCGAGTGTACGCAACAATGCGATCCGCGGCACGGGCCGCGAGATCGTTCGCCCAATGGACGGCCAGGCTGGCCACACGATTGAACGGCGTCGGCGGTAAGCTGAGATCACAATGATAGGTGAGGACCGTCGGGCGGCGCAGGGCGCGGCCTCGCGCGGCGAGGCCCGGGGCATCGAATTGAGGCAGGTGGATGCTCAACGCATCGTGCGAGGCGGCCAGGCGCGTGGCCCACAGCCCAATGGCCGGCATGAGCACGCCCTTGCTCAGGCGCGCCAAAACCCACGGGCGAATGATCTCCACGCCGCCGAGCGTCTCGCGCGCGGGCAGGTGCGTGTCGAAGCGCGAGGTGAGCACAGTCACACGATGCCCGCGGGCGACCCAGGCCCGCGCCAGCCGCTCGGTGTAGATCGTCAGGCCCGAGACGTGTGGGCGGTAGTAAGTGAGGGCAATCAGGATGCGCATGGCCAGTCGGTTGCCGGTACGATGTTCATGCGGGTGGGGTCGCAGGCGGTTGGCGTCCGGCTGAGACTCGCGACACTTCTCGCATCAGACGGTCCAGCGTTTGTCCCTCGCGCACGAGACCGATCAAGC
>Ga0154809_1032_pt1 | contig 12265 bp, 14 predicted proteins | sample Rifle2008BG16ft_FD_105817 | JGI IMG/M metagenome (GOLD analysis project Ga0154809, IMG submission 105817) | Chloroflexi bacterium RBG_16_64_43 | reverse complement strand
AGGCGCAGGCGGCCATCCGGCTTGAGGCCGCCGCGCGCGCCGACCACGGCGACGCCCGCCGCTATCCGATTCGTATCGAACGTCGCAAGGGCACTCGGCTTATTCTCGTGCGCGATCTGCTCGAGGCGATGCTGCGCGATGCGCGCGCAGGCGAAAGTGAAGGCAGCATCGGTCTGCGCTTCCACCAGAGCCTGGCTGAGGCTTTGGGCGAGTTGCTCAGTGAGCTGCGCGACGAGACGCAGGTAAGCACTGTTGCGCTTTCGGGCGGCGTATGGCAAAACTCGCTGTTGCTCGATCTAGCGGTGCGGCAGCTAGTTCACCGCGGGCTTCGCCCCCTGCTCCACGCCAACGTGCCGCCCAACGACGGCGGGTTGTCGCTGGGTCAGGCGGCTGCGGCGGTTCACGCCGCGGGAGGTTAGCATGTGCCTGGGCATTCCCGGGAAGATCACCGAAGTGTTCGAGCGCGATGGGCTGCGCATGGCCAAGGTCGACTACGGCGGCGTGGTCAAGGAGGCCTGCCTCACCTACGAGCCGGAGGCTCAGGCGGGCGAGTACATCTTGGTCCACGTCGGCTTCGCCATCAGCCGCATGAGCGAGGCCGAGGCGGAGGAGACTCTGCGCCTCATCGGCGAACTGGCACAATTCGACGACCAGGAGGCGGCCGTCTAGCCGGCGGCCGCGACGTCGGGTGAAGTACATCGACGAGTATCGCGATCGCGAGAGTGTGCAACGCCTGCTGGGCGCGTTGCGTTCAAACGTTACCCGCCCCTGGACGCTGATGGAAATTTGCGGCGGGCAGACGCATGCCTTCCTGCGCTTCGGGTTGGATGCGCTCTTGCCATCGGACATCGAACTGGTGCACGGCCCCGGTTGTCCGGTGTGCGTGACGCCGGTGGAGCAAATCGACCGTGCCGTGGCCATCGCCGGCCGCGAAGGGGTTATCTTCACTTCCTTCGGCGACATGCTGCGGGTCCCAGGTACGCGCTCCGACTTGTTTGCCGTGCGCGCGCGCGGCGGCGACGTACGGGTAGTGTATTCGCCGCTGGACGCGGTCAAGCTGGCACAAGACCATCCGGAACGGCAAGTGGTGTTCTTTGCCATTGGGTTCGAAACCACTGCGCCAGCCAATGCCATGGCGGCGATCGCCGCGCGCGCGCGCGGCCTCAGCAACTTTTCAATGCTCGTCTCGCAGGTCTGTGTCCCGCCCGCGATGGAGGCCATCCTGGCCTCGCCTCGCAATCGGGTTCAGGCCTTTCTCGCGGCCGGTCACGTGTGCGCTGTGATGGGCTACTGGCAGTATCACCCGATCGCCGCGCGGTTCCATGTTCCGATTGCCGTGACTGGCTTTGAGCCAGTGGACCTGATGCGCGGCATGCATGCCGTGGTCACCCAACTCGAGGCCGGGCAGGCCAAGGTGGATAACGCGTACGGACGCGTGGTGAGCGAGGCCGGCAACCGCCCCGCGCAGGAAGCGATGGCCAAGGTCTTTGAGGCATGCGACCGCCAGTGGCGAGGGATCGGCATGATCCCGCTCAGCGGGCTGCGCCTTCGGCCGCAGTTCGCCGACCTGGATGCTGAGGCGCGCTTTGATGTCGGCCACGTCGAGGCCAACGAGTCTTCGCTTTGCATCGCGGGCGAAGTGTTGATGGGTCACAAGAAGCCGACCGACTGCCCGGCGTTCGGGCGCGAATGCACACCAACTTCGCCGCTGGGCGCGCCGATGGTCTCGGCCGAGGGAACGTGCGCCGCCTATTTCCGCTACGCGCGGCCGCAGGAGTAAGCTATGTCTGAAAGCCCTCCCGATTTCGAAGGCTACTCATGCCCGCTGCCGCTCCCGCCCGGCGACCGCGTGGTGCTGGGGCACGGCTCGGGCGGCCGGCTGAGCCGCGATTTGCTCACGCGCCTACTCCTTCCCGCGCTGGGCACGGCTGCTCCGCGCCACCTCGATGATTCCGCGGTGCTGCAGTTCGGCAGTGAGCTGCTCGCCTTCACGACCGACTCGCACGTGGTGAGCCCGCTGTTCTTCCCAGGTGGCGATATCGGCCGGCTGGCCGTGTGCGGCACCGTCAACGATCTGGCCATGGTCGGCGCCCGCCCGATGGCCCTGACTGCAGGCTTCGTGCTCGAGGAAGGCTTGGAGTTCGGCGAACTAGGGCGCATCCTCGAATCGATGGCGCAGGCTGCGCGCGAGGCCGGGGTCTACATCGCCGCCGGCGACACGAAAGTGGTCCAACGCGGCGCCGCCGACAAGATGTTCATCAATACTTCCGGGGTGGGCTGGGTGGCCCCGGGTCAGGCCATCTCCGGCGCCGGGGCGAAGCCGGGCGACGTGGTGCTTCTCTCCGGACCGATCGGCGATCACGGCATGGCGGTCCTTTCCGCACGCGAGGACTTGGGGTTCGAGACGGATCTGGTGAGCGACGTTGCGCCGCTCAATCATATGGTGCATGCCATGTGCGAGGCCGGCCCGGTGAATGCGCTGCGTGACCCGACCCGCGGCGGATTGGCCACTGCGCTCAAGGAGATCGCCGACCAATCGGGTGTATCGATCGAGCTTCACGAAAAGACCATCCCCGTGCGGCCGGCGGTGCGCGCGGCCTGCGAGCTGATGGGCTTCGACCCCCTGCATGTGGCCAACGAGGGCAAGTTGGTGGCCTGCGTGCCGGCGGAGGCCTCCGAGCGCGTGCTCGAGGCGATGCGCGCCTCGCGTTATGGCGAAGAGGCTTGTCGCATCGGCGAGGTGGGCCACGGCACACGCGGCCGAGTGACGCTGCAGACGGCCATCGGCGGGACGCGATTGATCGACATGCTTGCGGGAGAAATGCTTCCACGCATCTGCTAGCCCTGCAGCGAGAACGCGAGAGTCCCCGCACAACCCGACCCAGCTCGCCGAGGGAACCCGCCGGCCCGCAGCCGGCCGCATCTCCATTTGGCAACCTTCATCCAACTGTCGCTTGAGGATGGCACTTCGCGGACCAGACTTTGGGCAACGCTGAGCTTGCCCAAGTCCGCCCACGCAGACCCTGGGGACAGGCAACGACGTCGCGGGAAGGCATGCGCGGGTTAAACGGCCGAATCGCCAGATGGTGACGAAAATCCCTCAAAAGGCCGATGGGTGTAAGCCCGAAGAAGCATTCGAGGGCGCTAGACTAATTGGAGGCGAATTGGGTGTCTCTTGCCTCGACACAGCAGAAACGGAGCCTGTCGACCATGAATCCTATGATCATCCCGAAGGCTGCTCTCGACGATTGGGTGAGGCTGCTTCGGTCGAGCTACCGAGTGGTGGCCCCAAGGCCATTGCACGGCCAGCACGTTTTCGGCGAGGTCGGGTCGGCGAGCGAGTTCGATCTGGGCTATCCGACCAGCGTGCTGCCGCCCAAGAAGTACCTCTTCCCTGCGCGCGAGGACCTGCTGAAGTTCCGCACGGATGCCCAGCAAGTGGAGGCGACGATCGACGGACCGCGCACGGTGGTGCTGGGCGTGCACACGTGCGACATGCACGCCATGCAGCTCCTGGATCGCGTCATGGCCACCGGCTATAGCGACCAGCACTACCTGGCGCACCGCAACAAGACCACTTTAGTGAGCGTGGAGTGCCTCAAGCCCTGCACGGCCGGTTCATTCTGCAAGAGCATGGGCACCCTCTCCACGCCTGAGGTGTTCGACCTTCACCTGACCGACCTGGGCGACGCGTACGCCGCCGAAGTGGGCAGTGACCGCGGCGCGGCACTTCTGCCCGGGCTCAAGGCGGCCCGCCCCTTCGCCGATAAGGATACTGCGCGCCTCAACCGCGTGATGAGCGAGAAGTGGCCGCGCTTCCCGCTGCGGTTGGAATTCGACGTAACCGAACTGCCCAGCCTGCTATCGACATCGTACGACAGCGAGTTGTGGAAAGAACTGGGCGAGCGCTGCCTGGCATGCGCCATGTGCACCAACGTGTGTCCCACGTGCTACTGCTTCAACGTGATGGATGAGGTGGACCTGACGCTCAAGAGCGGGAAGCGCCTACGCGAATGGGACTCGTGCCAGCTCGACAAGTTCGCCACCGTGGCCGGCGGGCACAACTTCCGCACTGCGCGAGCGGCGCGGCAGAGGCATCGCTTCTTCCGCAAGGGGAAATACCAGACGGATGCGTTCGGATTGCTGGGCTGCGTAGGCTGCGGTCGATGCGCGGAAGCCTGCCTGGTGCACATCACGCCCGTCGACACCTTCAACGAACTCTACCGCCGCCAGCACCAGCCGGCGGCCGCCACCCCGCAGGGAGGCTGACCCATGGTCACAGCCCTCAAACAAACCTTAATCGACCCTTCAATCTATCTGCCGACCTACGGCGTGGTGCGCAACGTCCGACCGATGACGGGGATGGAAAAACTGTTCGACATCGCCCTGCCCGAGGGCATGAGCCTGGGCCACAAGCCCGGGCAATTCGTCGAGGTGTCGCTCTTCGGCGTGGGCGAGGCGCCGATCAGCATTTGCTCTTCACCGAGCCGCAGCAATGGCGGCTTCCAGTTGTGCGTGCGGCGCGCGGGCGATCTGACGGGCCTGCTGCACACGCTCACCCCCGGCTCGCCGATCGGGATTCGCGGCCCGTTCGGCACCGGCTTCCCGATCGAACGCTTCCGCGGCAAAGACATGCTATTCGCGCCGGGCGGCCTGGGCCTGGCGCCGCTGCGCTCGCTGATCAACCAGGTGCTCGACGAGCGCTCGGACTTCGGGCGGGTGATCATTTTGTATGGCGCGCGCAGCCCGGCCGAGTTGCTATTTACCGATGAACTCGCGGCCTGGAAGGCGCGCGGCGATGTGGAAGTGCACCTGACGGTGGACCGCGGCGACGAGAACTGGAAGGGCAACGTAGGCGTCATCACCACCCTCTTCCCCAAGGTGGAAGTGCATCCACGCAATACGGTGGCGGTGACGGTGGGGCCGCCGGTGATGTACCGCTTCGTGCTCATGGAACTCCTTGGCAAGGGCCTGCCGGATGGCAGCATCTGGCTCTCGCTCGAGCGCCGCATGAAGTGCGGTGTGGGCAAGTGCGGTCACTGCCAGATCAATCATCTCTACGCCTGCCAGTCGGGCCCCTCTTTCTCGTACGCCCAGATCAAACACCTGGGGGAGGCTTTGTGATGAGCGCCAAACCCAAGATCGCCTTCTACGAATTCACCAGCTGCGAAGGCTGCCAACTGACCGTGGTCGATTCGCTGCAGCTCTACCCCGAATTGCTGGAGGCGGTGGATATCGTCCGCTTCCGCGAGGCCATGAGCGAGATGGGCGACGACTACGCCATCGCATTCATCGAAGGCTCGTGCTCACGGCCGAGCGATGAGGCGCCGATCAAAGCCATCCGCGAGAAGGCGGCGCTGGTTGTGGCGCTCGGCGCGTGCGCCCATCTGGGCGGTATCAATACTATCCGCAACCGTCATGATCTGGGCGAGGTGCGCCGGTTCGTGTACGGCGACAAGGCCGAGTGGTATGACACCTACCCGGCCCGCCCTATCTCGGCGGTGATCAAAGTGGATGCGGCCATCCCCGGCTGCCCGATCGACCGCCACGAGTTCGTGCGCACGGTGAAGCGCCTGTTGCAGGGGCGAGCGCCCGAACTGCCGGACCACCCGTTGTGCGTCGAGTGCAAGCTAAAAGAAAACGTGTGCCTGTACCTGCGCGGCACTACCTGCCTGGGCCCGATCGTGCGAGCGGGGTGCGATGCGATTTGCCCGACCTACGGCGACTCGTGCGAAGGCTGCCGCGGATTGGTGCCCAACCCCAATATCGAGCATCTTAAAGAGGTGCTGACCGAGCATGGGCTGAGCGTGGACCAGACGCTGGCCAAGATGACGCAATTCCTGACCTATCAGGTGATGGAAATGGAGGCGGCAGGCCATGGCGACCCCCAACCTGCGCATTGATGTCCACCACGTGACCCGCGTCGAAGGCCACGGCAACATCGTCGTCGACGTGCAGAACGGCCAGCTCAAACAGTGCGACCTGGAGATCGTCGAGACTCCGCGCTTCTTCGAGGCTATGTTGCGCGGCCGGCCGTACGGCGAATCGTCGCACATCACCTCGCGCATCTGCGGCATTTGCGCCGTGGGGCATGCGACGGCCTCCTTGCGCGCGACAGAGAACGCGCTGGGCGTCGTGCCGAGCGAGCAGACCGTGCTGCTGCGCAAGCTCAACTTCCACGGGGAAATGCTCGATAGCCACATCCTGCACGCCTACATGCTCGTCGCCCCCGACCTTTTGGGCGTGGGCAGCGTGATCCCGCTCGCCAAGAGCGCCCCGGAAGTGGTGTTGCGCGCGTTGCGCATGAAGAAGCTGGCCGGTGACCTGTGCGCCGCCCTCTGCGGCCGTCACACACACCCGATTGCGATGACAGTCGGCGGTTTCACCCACTTCCCGAGCCGTGAACAGCTCGGGGAACTGCGCGAGCGGCTGATCGCGATGCGCCCGGACGTGGAGGCCACGGTTGAGCTATTCACTCAACTCAAGCTGCCAGCCTTCGAGCGCGACACCGAATACGTGGCGCTGCGTGCCAAGGGCGAGTACTGCTACATCGACGGCGAGATCGCCTCGAGCGACGGCGGCGCCCTGCCGCTCACCGATTACCGCAAGGTCACCAACGAACACCTGGTGCGACACTCTTCGGCTAAGCGCACGCACCACATGCGCGAGTCGTACATGGTCGGTGCGCTGGCACGCTTCAACATCAACTTCGACGAGCTGCACCCCAAGGCCAAGTCGGCCGCGGCGGCGATCGGTCTCAAGCCCAAGGTGACCAACCCGTACCTCAACACGGCCGCCCAAGTGGTAGAAATCGTCCACTGCAGCGAGGATGCCATCCGCTTATGCGATGTGCTCATCAAGCGCGGCCTCACCTGGGAAGAGCCCGTGAAACCCGCACGCCTGAGCGGCGAAGGGGTGGGCGCATGCGACGTGCCGCGCGGCACGCTTTTCCACAATTACGTCATCGCCGACGGTCTGGTGACCGGCGCCAACTGCATCATCCCCACCGGCCAAAACCTGAGCAACATCGAAGGTGACATGCGCGCGTTGGTGCCGACGATGCTCGATCGCAAGCCGCCGGAGATCACCTTGGCGTTGGAGATGCTGGTGCGCGCCTACGACCCGTGCATTTCGTGCTCGACGCACATGCTCAATGTCCGCTTTGAGTAGCCTCACCGAAACCCGCGCGCCCGAATTGGGGCGCGATGCCGGACCGGCACCAGCCGGCACGACGCTGGTGCTGGGGCTGGGCAACGAACTGCGCGGCGACGACGGCATCGGGCCGGCGGTGATCCGTGCCCTGGGCGCGCGAGAGGACCTGCCCTCCGACGTGACTGTGCTTGACGGCGGCCTGGCCGGCGTGGAAACGGTTCTGCTGCTCAAGGACGCTGCACGGGCGATCGTTGTGGATGCCGCCGAGCAGGGTCTGGCGCCGGGGGAATGGCGGCGCCTACCGGTGGCCGCCGTGCTCGAGCAAACGGCCAGCACGGGCGGCGGATCGTGGCATGCCGCCGGCCTGGCGCAGGCCCTGGCCCTGGGTCAGGCACTCGACACATTGCCGCCGGACATCGTTGTGTACGCCGTTCAACCGCTGCGAGCCGACTTCTCGCCCGGTTTGAGTGAACCTGTGCAAGGCGCAATCCCGACGCTGTGTGAGCGGATCCTCTCAGACCTACTTACACTCACCGCATGAGGATGATCCGATGGCCAAGATACTGATCATCGACGACGACCCGGATATGGTGCTGGCGACGCGCATGTGCCTGGAAGGCGCGGGGCACAAGGTGATCAGCGCGCCAAACGGTGCGGAGGGCTTGAAGCAGGTGAAGGCCGAACACCCGGATCTGATCGTGCTGGATGTGATGATGGATTCCGCAACCGAGGGATTCCAGGTGGCGCTGGCCCTGCGCAAACCGGAACCTGGGTCGGAGTACGAGGGCTTCCGCACCATCCCCATCGTGATGCTGACCGCGATCCACAGCACGACCCCGCTGCGCTTCGGCCCCGAGCAGGATTACTTGCCGGTGGATGCCTTCGTCGACAAACCGATCAAGCCGGACGATTTCGTGGCGAAGGTCAACGGGCTGCTCAAGACTGACCGCCCGGCCAAGTAGCGAAAGGCACCTCGCGCGTTGGACGGGAGCGTGGACAGGGCCCGCCGGCCCCTGAAAACCCGCGCGCCTGCCCCGGCTCGAAATCGACGCCAGGAATCCTCGCAGGAACGCTGGTCGCACAGAGCCAGATTCCTCGCAAGACGCGATTCACCCCTCCCCAGCGTTGACACGCGGGGGGGAAACCGTATAATTCGCTTGTCCCGCGCAGGGCATTCAGCCTCGCTGGCGGCGTCCGAGAGGACTCACTGCAGCGGAGGGTGCCCAACGCCCCCGTAGCTCAAAGGATAGAGCGGCTGACTTCGAATCAGTAGGCTGGGGGTTCGAGTCCCTCCGGGGGCACCTCACCACATGCACTGCACGCACGCTCGGCGGCCGCTGGCCCGCGACCCGGCCGAGGACTCATCCGCACTCGCCGCAGTCCTCCCAAACTAGCGGCGCACAAGGTCCGGAGTCTGATCCCAACCATGCGTCACTCGCGCCTCTTGCTTTTCGGGCCGGAAACCCGAAAGCTGGAACTGCTCATGACTCCGCTCAACCGGCTCGAGCTGTCGCTCGACGACGGGCCGCTTGGGCGGGCGTTAGCCATCGCCCGCGACGACCTGAAGCGCGTGCGGCTCAAGCACCTGATTCCGAACTACTACCTCTCGACCGGCTACGGCACGGTCGAGGGCACGACCAACGTTGCCTTGGGTTTCTACGACACGCACTACTTGCTGCGTGAGTTGCATCGCGAGTTCCGCCGTTGGCTGTACTCGCCGGAGGAAATAGCCTCCACCGTCCGCCACGAGCTGGGACACGCATTCTGTTACGCCTACAAGCTCTACAAACGCAAGGACTTCCGCGAGACGTTCCACGTGCGGGGCAACTTCTTCCGTTCGTACCCGGCCACCAACCGCTATGTCGAGCGGGCAAACCCGTGGAGCCGCGACTATGTCAACCCGCTCGGCGATCACTATGCGCAAAAGCACCCGGATGACGACTTTGCCGAGACCTTTTCGGTGTGGCTCACGCCCCGTTCAAATTGGCGCCGGTTGTACCGCCGCTTTCCTGGCGCGCTGCAAAAGCTGCGCTACGTTGAGAGCGTCGTACAGGAACTTCACAATCGGGCGCCCGAGGCAGAGAATGATGGGCTGCTCCTGGATGAAGCCCTGACCGGAGTATCCGTGACGCTGGGCGCTTTCCTAAAAGCCTCCCCCACCCGGTACCGGCGCCGAGCCCAAGGCTACGTCGACCCCGACCTACGGCGCATGTTCACGCGCGCTTCAACGCGGACGAGCAACTCGCGGGCTTACCTTACGGCCGCGTCGCTCATCAAAGGCAATCGCCCCTACATCTTGAACCGGGTAGCATCTTGGGCGGGTGTGGACTCGCTAGTGATCCTCGACTTCATTGAGAAGTGCGGTGAGCGCTCGCAAGCTCTTGACCTGCTGGTACGGCGTGACGACCGGGAAAGCAAACTGGTGGAGGTCGTTGCCTATGTCTCCACTCACTGTGCCTACTACGCATCGACAGGTCGGTTCTTTCCAGAGTAGCCACCTGAAGCCCAAGGAGAAACAAATCAGCGGCCGAGGCTCCTCGGCCGCTGTGCATTCGACGCTGCGCTTGAGCTAGAGTGCGATGTTGGACGAGACTGGCTCGGCACTCACTCCGGCGAGGACGCTCTCGTACAGGGTCAGCACTTGCTGAGCAACGGAGCGCCAATCGTAGGAGCGCGCCAAGCTGACGCCACGCCGCCCGAATTCTCGACGAATCTCGTCGTTCTCCAAGAGATAGGCGAGATTCTTCGCCAAGATCAGTTCGTCCCCATCTGGCACGTGGAAACCGGTTCGGCAATCTTGGACGAGATACAAGAGTCCCCCGACGCCGGAGGCCACGACGGGGATGCCACAAGCCATCGCCTCCAACGCCACAAGCCCGAATGACTCATAGTGGGATGGCACAACCACAACGTCTGCGGCTGAGTAATAGTAGGGCAGGCTCTCCTGGCTCTTCTTGCCGACGAAGGTAACGACGTCGGTTACCCCGAGTTCCTCGCGCAGCGCCTGCAAGCGGGCCATCTCATCGCCGGGTGAGTCCGGGTCGCCGCCGATGACCATGATGCACGCGCACTCGCCTGTGATACCCCCACGGCGCCGGAGCAACGCGCCGGCCCGCAGCAGGGTCTCGATTCCCTTCAACCGCTCAATGCGCCCAACGTAGAGCAGCATGCGTGCATTCGGCTCCAAGCCGATTTGCGCCTTGGCCCGATTGGCCGAGATGGGGTGAAACGTTTCAAGGTCGACTCCCGGAGGGATGACAACCACTTTGCGTAAGTCGGCGTTGTGCAGCCATTGAAGTTGGGCGCGTTCGGCCGGTGTAGCGGCCACCACGCGGTCGACCCAGGTCAACACGTCGGCCTCCGCCTCCACCCGAAGCGGATCCTCGGGGGTGCCTTCAAGGCGAGCCTTCATGATGCCCAGGGTATGGAACATGTGCACGACTGGCACGCGCCAGGCCGTGCGCAGCGGCTTGGCCGCCAGCGCTGAGAGCCAGTAGTGGGAATGGATCAGATCGTACTGCGTGCCCTCCCGATTGACGAAGCTCTCTATGCCCTCGATGAACTCCGGGACGAAGCCAGCCAGGGCGGTTTTGGGCTGCGGTTGTTCCGGGCCGGCCGGCACATGCACCACGCGGTTGCCATAGCCCAGGTCGTGCACAACGTGCGGCACATGCTCATCTTGCGAGCGTGTGAATACATCTACCCCGATGCCGCGCCGGCCAAGCGCGCGCGTGAGTTCGCGCACGTAGACGTTCATCCCGCCCGTGTCTTTGCCCCCCAGCACGGCCAGCGGGCAGGTATGGTAGGAGATCATCGCGATGCGCATAGTGTGTTCGAGCCGGAGTTTATTCGCACGGCGAGTTGCCGGACCCGGCGGGATATGACCCCACGAGGAATTGACTCACCAGCTCGCGGATGCCTGGCTCATCGCCCTGCCAGACAAAGGTATGAACCGGGGGCGTGGCTAAGGCAATGGGTTCGCTGGTCCCGGTCAACAACTCGCGCGGGATGGAGGCGCTGTAAATGTTCCTCGTTCCAACGGACGGCGCCAGGGCAACCAGCCGGCTGATCTGCTCGGGTGTCAGGTCGGTCAGGACGTTGCCCAAAAAGCTCTCGAGAATCGCGGGGATACGCGGCAGCACATCGGCGCTGGTCACCTTCGCCCGCAAGGCGCAAATCACCTCCGTCTGGCGATCGATGCGGTCAAGTTCAGTGTCGATCTTTCGGATGCGCGAGTAGGCAAGCGCCTGCGCCCCGTTGAAGTGATTCCATCCGGCGCTGAAGTAGGGCAGCGGCGTCGGGCTGGTCGTGCCGTCCACGTCACGCGGAAGATAGATGTCGACGCCGCCCACCGCGTCAACGATCTTGGTGAAGGTGGTCATGTTGACCGCAACGTAGTTGTCGATCCGCATTCCGTAATTCTCATTCAGAGTGCGTGCCAGGAGCCCCGGGCCGGCTCCACCCGGTTCGTTGTTCACATTCCCGAAGTAGTAGGCTTGATTGAGCTTGGCGCGAGTGAGCCCATGGTAGTGTTCCATCCCTGGAATCCGAACTGACAGGTCGCGCGGGAAGGCGAGCATGGTGACCTTGGCATTGGTGAAATCGATCCGCACCACGCGGGTCACATCCGCCAATCCGCGGATGTAGCCGGCCGAGTTATCGGCCCCCACCGCCAGGATGACGAGTGCATCGGCAGCAAGCGGTTCTGCTGTCGCCGTCCCTTCAACAGTAGCGGTGGTTGTGATCTCCCCCAGTGGGGCTTCCGCGCTCGCGGCGGTCTTCTCCGGGGCAGCCAATGTGCCGGTCGGAAGATTCAATACCAGGCTCGGTCCGAGCGGAGTCGACCAATGCGTCGCAAGTTGGACTCCCAGATAGCCGCCAACTGCCAGCACGACAACGAGCACGATAGCCAGGACTGCTCGAGTTATGGTCCGCATACCTTGAGCATCAGCTCCTTCGAAGGGGGAAAATGCGGGCAGAGTATATCACGCGCCCCACGCGATTCTTGGGCGCCGGCCCTCCGCAAGGACACCTTTTCAATCGCCGCGCTTGACCCTGCTCCCGCCGCAGAGTATTATCCGCGCGATGCCTCGCCATCCCAAGACGCGTTTCT